>Ga0163155_10002283_pt1 | contig 21641 bp, 17 predicted proteins | sample OliLakLV19SP4G1_FD_148611 | JGI IMG/M metagenome (GOLD analysis project Ga0163155, IMG submission 148611) | Freshwater microbial mat bacterial communities from Lake Vanda, McMurdo Dry Valleys, Antarctica - Oligotrophic Lake LV.19.SP4.G1 | ecosystem: Environmental > Aquatic > Freshwater > Lake >... | reverse complement strand
TTCTTGGAAATGATTTTGCAGCTGGGATGGGGAAAGCCAGAAGAAGCTGTTTACAAACGAGGATGGCCTACTTCCGGTAGCGAGTATATCCATGCGGTGAATCCCGGCAATCGTCCTATTTGTTAGTCCACATAAGATGGAATGCGATCTTCGGTAGAGATTTCCCAGCTTTGTTGAACCGTTTCTACATTAACTTTCATCTGCTTGTGGTTCTTCACCCCCCTTCCGAATTTTATCCAACTCACTTGGGTCTTTCCATTTACTGCCTTCGTTCAATCTGTAGACATGAGTACGCCCGTTGGGATTCTTTTCCTTCCGCAGGATTCCAGCCTCAGAAAGAATTTTCAGAGCTTGTAAAACCTTTCGCTGGCTGATACCGCAAACTTCTCCCATTTTTTCCTGCTTGGCATAACAACCTTTATCCTTCGATTCCCTGCGTACTACATGAGCTAGTACTCGAAACTCATAAACATTCAAACCATAATCGTCTAGTTCTCCACGGACGGTAATCCCTTTTCTGTCGTCTGGAGGGGGGTTCCATTTACTGGCAGACTTTGGTTTTTTTCGGTGACGTGCGCTCTGTGTCATGTTCGTAATTTACTGATTTATTGATCTGACTTGCTGCTTTTGTAAATTTTTGTATCTTTTTTTTGGCCTGCGCCCCATGTCTTCTTAGAGTTGCCTTAAACTGAGTTGCCTTTTTTGTGACTGCTTTTAAAGGGATAGACTTTTATTGTATTTACTTTAGCCGCACCAGACAACATAGCTTACTACGCACCAGACAACATAGCTTACTACGCACTGGAAGCATAGCTTACTACGCACTGGAAGCATAGCTTACTACGCACTGGAAGCATAGCTTACTACGCACTGGAAAACATAGTTCTAAGAATAAAAGCAATGCTGTGTAAGGGTTACAGTTAGGAGAATACTTAGAAAGTTAATAAGGTTGTATAGGAGTAGTAACATGAAAGTACGTAAAGTAATAGAGCAACTGGAAGCCGATGGTTGGTATCTCGCTAGAACTAAAGGTAGTCACAGGCAGTTCAAACACTCCGTTAAACCGGGTTTGGTTACGGTTCCGGGGAAACCGTCTGACGATCTAGCCCCCGGTACTCTGGGCAGTATTTGGAGGCAGGCACAACTGTAAAGGAGGATAGTGATGCGGTACGCAGTGGTCATTGAAAAGGCTGAGGGTAATTACTCTGCATATGTGCCTGATTTGCCGGGTTGTGTGGCTACAGGTGCGACCCAGGAAGAGACAGAACGGATGATTCGGGAAGCGATCGAGTTTCATCTGGAGGGACTACGGGAAGACGGTGTGTCAATTCCCAAACCGACAACCATCTGTCAAAATGTCGAGGTGTTAGTTGAGAGCGCGTAACTGGGCTGTGTGGGATCGCAGATATCCTAGATAGATTAGCTTGATGAGATGTCTCCCTTAACCGCTGTATAAAAACGACGCATTTGTGACCGCAAGTATTTCCATTGGTCGATCGCGTGGAGTGCGATCGCACCCAGAAAAGTGTAAGCTAGCCAAAAATGCAAGCTTTTACTAAATTCAGCTACTTCTTTGTTCTCTGGAAATATGTCTGGCAAAGTTATACCAGTGCCGAATATAACCACATCATACCCATAGGAATTAGAACAAAAATAGCCGCTCAGAGGCACAACCACCATAAACAAATATAGACTTGTGTGAAAAGCGAAAGTTTTTAGCCATTCCCCCCTCAACTTGGGCAGACGCCGCCTATACTTGTGTTGGATGACGAGCAGCAGGACAACAATTCTAGCTAGCAGTACGCTCATCACCACTACCCCAAGGGTTTTGTGGAACTCGTATAAAGACTCCCCATAGGATACTTTTTTGGGCAAGTCAGTCATGTAAGCGCCAGTCGCAAATAGCAGTAAGAAAAAAGCAGCCATTAACCAATGCAAAAACCACAAGTTCTGGGCGACTGACTTCTTTTTCGCTTTTTTCTCTTCAATTTGAGCAACAGTCATTTTGATTGCCTCTTATAACCGCTCGTAAAAACTGAAGATTGGGAATATGGCACCGGAAATGCCTCATACAGCAACCATTTTAGCTATGGTTCATTATTCATCAAATTACCAATGAACAATGAACCATGAACAATGAACTAATCAGCAACTTTGTTGCATCTGACAAAGTAAGACCCCAAACCACTGATTTGGGTCAGTCCAAACCTGAAGCGGCACTAAACCATGTGTCCGCAGTTCTTGCTGCATGAGGTTGAGGTCGAATTTGCGGGATATTTCCGTCAAAATTGTTTCGTTTTCCTCAAACTCAACAGTTAAGTCGAGAGCGCGTAATTGCACAGTTTGCGATCGCATACTCCGCAAGTGCATCTCAATTTGGCACTGAGATTTGTTGTAAAAAGCCCAGTGTTCAAACTGCGTCGTGTCAAAATCGCCATCAAAACGCCAGTTGAGATGCTCCAGCATATTCAAATTAAAAGCAGCTGTAACACCCTGGCGATCGTTATAGGCGGCATCCAACAGATAGGGCGACTTTTGTAAATCTATTCCCAGCAAGAAATACTCGCCCAGATTGAGAGCGTCGGTGATTTGCCAGAAAAAGCGATCGCACTCCTGACGATCGAGATTACCCAGCGTACTGCCCAAAAAACAAATCATCCGCGCCGGTAAGCGAGACGGGGCCAAACCTTTCAGCGCCAGTTCGTAAGTGCTAACCAAAGCGCGAACCGCAAGCGATGGATAATCTGCCAGCAATTCTCTAGCACTGCTTTCCAGAATGCCAGCGCTCACATCAATCGGAACATAGCACAGGGGATACTCTAGTTCGTTGTAAGCATCCAGCAGAATCCGGGTTTTAGTTGAGCTACCGCTACCCAATTCCACAACTTCACACGCACCAGTTAGCCGAGCAATTTCACCAGCACACCCTTGCAAAATAGCTGTTTCCGTCCGCGTCAGATAATATTCCGGTAACTCGCAGATTTGCTCAAACAACTCCGAACCGCGATCGTCGTAGAAATAGCGCGGCGGTAGGGACTTAGGAGTTTGACTTAACCCCTTAACCACATCCCTACCGTCAACCTGTCGATCTTGTGAAAGCGCTTTAGGATTGAGTAGATGCTGTATTTGCAAGCGGTTTGCGATCGTGTATTGAGAAGCAGCCTTGCCGCTTACAGTCTGAAAAATGGACATTCAACCTCCGTTTGTTTGGCAGCAATTGCGATCGGAACAGTCCGCTAGAGCTACACCAACTAAGAATGGCTTGCTCAAATGGACTCAGCTAGTGAAACACAAAGCAGTACAGGATAAAATCACGCCTAAGCAAGAAGTTTCCAACTAATGTTTGTTTGTTCCGCATTTTCCCACTAAAAGGGTGCTTATCCCATCCGGAGGCTCAGATAAAATTTATGAGGCAGAGCCCCAGCCGATCGCATCTCTCAAAACGCAAACTAAAAGCGATTTTGAACAAGCCATTATTCTCTATTACCAGGAGAAATTCGCTGAAGGGCTAAAAACTCTCAAAACTGGCACAGCGAAATCCTGCCAAAATTTGACGCACACCAGGATGATACCAGTTGCGAAAACTACAGCGCAAAGCCCAAGGACGAGTTGCCCAACTGCCGCCTTTTAGCACCCGATGCTGCCCATCAAAATAAACTTGGGAATAACCGCGATAGGGATAATATTCAAACCCTTCGTAACCGTCGAACCAAGAAGCCGTCCACTCCCAAACATTGCCTAAAACATCCTGCAAACCGTAAGCACTTTTACCAGCTGGGTAAGCATCTACCGCAGTGGTTCGATTTTGGATTTTGCGCGAAGTGGGCGTCTTGGCGGTTCCCGTCACGATGCCCACCTTCGCAAGAGAGGATTTTGGATTTTGGATTGGGGAATCTGTTTGTTGCTTTTGTTGTATGCAGTCATGATAATTTTGGATTTTGGAATCTGTTTGTTGCTTCTGTACATAATTGTGATTACATAAATCCGCGTTTGGTTCTTCCTCACCCCAAGGATATCTGTAAAACACCCCATCTGCTGCATCCCAACTAGCTGCTTTTTCCCACTCTGCTTCTGTTGGCAATCTTTTACCCACGAATCGAGTATATGCGTCTGCTTCGTACCAGCTAACGCCGCAAACTGGATGATTATCCCACGCTGAATCTTCTAACCAATAAAGCGGCTGGATAATTGGGTTTGCTTGCAGCCACTCCCACCCAGCAAGCGACCACCATTCGGGGTTGTGGTAGCCTCCTGCTTGCATGAATTTGCGGTAATCTCCGCAAGTTACTGGGTAGCGATCGATCCAATACGTATCCAAATAAACCCGATGTGCTGGGCGTTCGTTATCTAAAGCATCGATCGAGTCATTTCCTATCACAAACTCACCCGCCGGGATTTCAATTATTTCTTGTTCTTTGTCATTTGTGTTTTCTTCTCCTCCCTTTTTAAGGGGGGGCAGGGGGGGATCGCCCTTGACTAATGACGATTGACTAATGACTAATGACCTACTTTGCAATTGCAATAGAAAGCAAATAATTTCGCTGTGTTGGCTTTCATGCTGAATCATAAACCGCCAGAGACGTTCTTGCTCATCTAAAGGCGCTACTTTCAGGTAATCGAAAACCTGTTTTCTCACAGTATCTAAGTAGCCAATAACTTCTGCTAGCGTCGGTAAATGAACCCGTTTTCCCTTGGGTAAGCCATCAGATGCAAATAAGCTGTGATATTGTTTAAACTGAGATGATTTGCCAGCACAACGCTCCAGCAGCCAGAGCGACTCGGTGTAAGCAATGTGACCTAAATGCCAACCAACAGGGCTAAATTCAGGATGAGGTTGATGGCAAAAGCTATTGTAATCAACACCTTCAAATAGCGCTAAAGTACCAGCACGGCAAAGCTGCATCCACTCTTTAATCTGCTGTCGCCGTTCGTCTGTTGTACTGGGCTGAGTTGTTTGGAAACTAAGAGATTTGGATATCAAGGTCTTCTCCCACACTAATGATGCTATTTTCAGAAAAGCCGATCCAATTGCCAGCGAATAAAGGTTCGGAAGCAATAATTACCGCATCTGGAAAAGTTGGGTCATCTCGCAACCAGTAAAGCGAGGGCGCAGATTTCCCTGTGGCAAAGCGAGAGGCAACCAACCGTCGTCCGTCTGTAACGATAATGTTGGCAGAAACATTGACTTGATGGAATTGAGCCAACTCAGACAAAGTTATTAACGAACTTTGCAATGCCTTTTCTAAAGCAATATCTGGGTTAGCTGCTAACTCGTTAATTAACAGAGCGAAGATGTGTTCTGAATCTGTAGAACCATCAATACTCTGGTAAACTTTATCGCTTAGTCTGTTACGTATCGGTCTATATAATGTCTGCCGAAAATTTTGGATGAAGCCATTGTGAGTGAATAACAAACGCCCACTACGAAAAGGCTGACAGTTACTCAAATCCACCGCCTGACCGGAAGTAGCGCTGCGGACATTGGCGAGTATACAGCCTGACTCGATATAGCGGCTGAGATTGGGCAGGTTAATATCGCTCCAGATGGGCAGCGTATTTTTGTAGGTAAAAGGGTCGGTGTCTCGCTGTGGGTGATACCAACCAATACCAAAGCCATCGGCATTGAGCAACCCAGAGGTCATCTCCCGTGGTTGGTAACTCTGCTCAATCAGGGAATGCTCTGGTTTGGACAGAATATAATCTAGTAGGATGGGTGGGCCGAGATAGCCAAGTAATCGGCACATACTGAGACGTCTGCTCCTAATTTAGAAAGATATTATTTTAGCGCATATAATAGAATTGACACTCTGTTATTTTTATGGTATTGAAAATGAAAATAACTCTGAATAAGATATGTCGCAGCGTCGCTACAGCTACAGTGCTGACGTTTCCGATAGTTTTGTTAGCTAGTGTACAGGCGCGTGCGATCGACATTCCTCAGCGCGTCACAAATGGTTTATTTCGGTCAAGTTCGGAAGACTTCTTCAGGGAGGGAAGGCGGCAGTTTGAGAGAGAAGTTCAAATTCTGCAAGACAGACGCCTTTCTTCTGAAGAACCTATTCTTAAGAGGGATGACGTGCGGATACAAGAGCAATTATCGCCTCTTGAAATGCGTAACAATTCGCCTGGAGGTGTCGATAAAAATGGATCGAATAAATCTCGAAATTATAACCAATAAATTACGATCGAGAATTTATTGGTTTCTAGCACCTGGATTCATCGGTGGGAGCAATCCAAAATCCAAAATCTAAAATCTAAAATCTAAAATCTAATGACTCTTGATCAGCAGCTACTTCCAGTAATTTCCGAACAGCCATACCCGCTTTTGTTCGCTACAATTAGCGGGGCGCATTTGTATGGATTTCCCTCACCAGACTCGGACTTTGACTTGCGCGGTTCCCACATTCTGCCAGTGTCAGAAGTAGTTGGATTAGAACCGGGGCGAGAAACTATCGAAGTTTCGGAAATTCGCGATCGACTGGAAATTGACCTGGTAAGTCACGATATCAAAAAGTTCTTTTCGCTGCTGCTTAAAAAGAATGGTTATGTTTTAGAGCAGTTGTATTCGCCTTTGGTTGTTTTCACTACTCCAGAACATGAGGAATTAAAAGTTATTGCTAAAGGTTGCATTACCCGCTACCACGTTCACCACTATTTCGGATTTGCCCAAACGCAATGGCGATTGTTTGAAAAAGACAGAAGAGTTAAACCGCTGCTTTATATCTACCGAGTGCTATTAACTGGTATTTATCTGATGCAAACAGGGATTTTAGAAGCTAACTTAGTGCATTTGAATGAAGTTTTCAAATTGCCTTACATTCCCGATTTGATTGCACGGAAGCTAGAGGGAGTAGAAAAATCTGTTTTGGAAGATGCTGATATAGCATTTCATCATGAAGAATTTGAGCGTTTGCGAGGTGAGTTGGAAGCTGCTTTTGAGAGTAGTACTTTACCGGAAGCGCCTTCTGCTAAGGCGGAGTTGAATGAGTTGCTGGTACGGTTGAGGATGGGGTCTTTTGGTTAGTGCGATCGCTTGTCATAAGGTTAGATAATCGCGCTAATATATAGCGCGATTATAACCTCATTTCCGCGTAGCTTCCAGTATGCGGGAGAAGTAAAAACGGGTACGAGTCATAGCTGACCGCTGAACTGAAAAGCCGCAAGTCTCAAGAATTTCGACAATATCAGCTTCGCGATGCAGATAAGCGCGAGTCGCTTTGCTCGGACCGGGAAAGAAACTACCAATTTTCTTGAGCAAACAAAGAGCAAAGGTGTGAGGTGCAAAGCTGAGAATTAGACGAGACTGTGCCAAAGAAGTAAGATGAGCAATCATTTCAGCTGCCTTATCTTGGGGATAATGAATCAGGACATCCAAACAAATAACCGTGTGATAGCTGCCTTTGACTGCCTCTAAATCTTGCACCGCAAAGGTAAGATTACTTAAATCACTCAAAACAGCTTCGGCTCTTTCCTTGGCTTCGCCCACCATCTTCTCAGAGATATCGCTAGCATAAATTTTAGCTCCCGCCTGTGCTAAGGGAATGCTGAGACTGCCAACACCACAACCGGCATCGCAGATTGATAGCTTTGATAGATTGCCATCAAATGTCAGCCAACTGAGTACGGTATCTACTGTTTGCTTATGTCCCTCGCGGATATCCAGCTGGACTTTATTCACCTCACCATCGCCATAGATACGCCGCCAGCGATCGAAGCCAGTAGAATTAAAGTAGTCCTGAACAATGGTTTTATCGTCGGTTGCGTTCATTAATTTTCCTGCTGTTAAGTTGTTTCCAACGCTTAAACTTACCATTAGACGTTACTTTTGAGGTAACTTTCACTCAGTATCCAACGGTTGAGCTATGACGGGCGACAGATTGACAATTCGACCAATGACCCTTGCTGAGTTAGAACTCGCCCTCGATTGGGCAGCAGCAGAGGGGTGGAATCCCGGCATTAATGATGCAGCAGCATTCTATGCTGCCGATCCTGGCGGTTTTTTGATTGGTGAAATCGACGGCGAACCCATCAGCACTATTTCGGCGGTACGCTACGACGAGACTTTTGGCTTTATCGGTTTTTATATTGTCAAACCCGATCGGCGCGGTCAAGGTTTTGGCTTGCAAACTTGGAATGAGGCTTTGAGGTTGCTAGGCGATCGCAATTTTGCCCTCGATGGTGTCCTAGCGCAAGTCGAAAACTACCGCAAATTTGGTTTTGTGCCAGCCTATCGCCATATTCGCTATCAAGGTACGGGGATAGCTGCTACAGATCCTGACAACATTGTCACGCTAAAAGATATCCCATTTGCAGATATTTTTCATTACGATCACCAACATTTTCCCGCACCTCGTCCAGCTTTCCTACAAGAATGGGTTACTTCCCCAGCGCGTGCAGGCTATGCCTATATTAATGATGGCAATTTGTGCGGCTATGGCGTAATTAGAGAATGTCGCACTGGATTGAAAATCGGGCCTCTGTTTGCTGAGGATGCCCAAATTGCTGAAAGTTTATTTCAATGCCTCAGTAAGCTGGGTGACGGTAAGCCTATATTTTTAGATACCCCCGATGCTAATCCCCAGGCTATTTCCCTGGCTGAAAGTTACGGGATGAAGCCAGTATTTGAATGCGTTCGGATGTATACTCGCGGCATACCCAATATCAATATCTCCCACATATTTGGGACAACAACTTTAGAGTTAGGTTAGGTAAATAATCTTTCCCACGTCAGTATCGGTTCGTAACTCGGTTCTGGTTGAGTCATTTGCCAGCGCAATAAGTGGTCAGCAGGTTTACCGATGATTCCTTTTATACCAATTGCTTTTCGGGGTGCAACAGTGGCAAGTGCGATCGCTTCTTCCCGATCGCAAATTCCCCACTTCACCAAATTCTGCACCCCTACCAATAACGATAAAGTTGTCCCAGAAAGCGTTCCATCTGGCAATCTCGCCGTGCCGTTTTTTACTTCAATCTCGCGAGTATCCCACGGGTAAACACCATCCGGCAGTCCCAAAGGTGCCAAAGCATCGCTAACTAAGAAAATACCTCTTTCGTAACCGCTAGCTTGCAGTAATATTTGCAACATTGTGGGAGATACGTGCTGACCATCAGCAATCAAACCGCATTTAACATCTCGATCGACTATAGCAGCACCCAATAATCCAGGTTCGCGATGATGTAAACTGGGCATAGCATTGAAAGCATGAGTCACCATTGATGCACCCAACTTAAATGCCTTTTGCGCTTGATCGGCAGTAGCTTGGGAGTGTCCTAAACTGATGATAATGCCCAAAGAACGCAAATAAGAAATTACCTCTCCAGTTAAATCTAATTCTGGTGCTAAAGTGATAACTTTCACGATATCTGCGTAAGCACCCAAAACCCTCTTCACATTATCAATAGTCAGCGGCAATAAATACTCAGATGGGTGCGCCCCGCGCTTTTCAGGATTCAAAAAAGGCCCTTCTAAGTGTACTCCCAATATTTGAGCCGTGGGTGGATTATCTGGCTGAGTTACTATAAAATCAGCTAACACTGCGAGACTTCGTTGAATGTTCTCTACCGAAGTTGTGACAAGAGTAGGCAAAAAACCATCAACGCCCCGATCCCACATAAATTTACAGATTTCCGGGAGTTTGCCGCAATTATCTGGATTTAAGTCTGGAAATGCTAAGCCCAACGCCCCATTAATCTGCAAATCGACTCCACCCAACGAAACCCAATCCCCATCTACATCTACAACTTCTTTATCTGCTGAAGGTTTGCCAGCAACATACATTGGCATAATTTTATGAATGATGCCACCAGAATCAATTGATATTTGCTGCAAAGCTCTGTATCCGGGTACTCTAGCGTTGATAATATCCATCTAGGTAGCGATTGGTGGTTTTCTTGCCTATGTCATGATTTATGATATTTAATTTATCACGATCTGGGTGCGTCTGTTAGAAACCCGGTTTCTGAGTGTTCAGTTTATTTACTAACGCAAGTTGCTAGTTATATAATTGAGGCTGTATTAGGTACGTTGTTGCGATGCCGCGCTCTTATACCAACTTGGATAAGAGCGCGGCATCGCAACAACATACCCAGAGTGCAAGTAACTAGCAACTTGAGTTACTATTAAATTTTATTCAAGCATATAATAAAATCGCAAAAAGTGGTATGGTTATATGTATTTATAAAAATATGACAACTGACAAATGACTCAACCATTAGTAGGCATTATCATGGGCAGCGATTCCGACTTGCCCACCATGCAGGGTGCGATCGCAATTTGCGAAGAATTCAGCATCGCCTGCGAAGTTGCGATCGTCTCTGCCCACCGTACCCCCGATCGCATGGTAGAATACGCCAAAAACGCCCACCACAGGGGCATAAAAGTGATAATCGCCGGTGCTGGAGGTGCAGCCCATCTGCCCGGAATGGTTGCCTCCCTGACGCCCTTGCCCGTGATCGGCGTACCAGTAGCCAGTCGCCACTTGCAGGGCTTGGATTCTCTATATTCGATCGTACAAATGCCAGCTGGAATTCCCGTCGCCACAGTTGCGATCGGTAACGCCAAAAACGCGGGGCTTTTAGCAATACAAATCCTGGCGACCCATCAGCCAGAATTACTAGAAAGAGTTCAGCAATATCGTCAAATGTTAGCCGAATCAGTACTACAAAAACAAGCCCAACTAGATGAACTCGGCTACAAGCAGTACCTGGAGAAAATGCCTTAAACGCGATCCAAAAATTTACGGGGCTTTCCGAATTACCATGCAAATCTTCTTTGCCTCATACCTATTGAGTCTATGGTTTGCCAATATTATCGCACAAATGGCGATCGCTCTCCTCCACCTCAACATTCGTCCGCAGATAATCCCGCACCCAATTGCAAGCATATTCTAGTTCATTCAGCGTCCGAATTTGTTTTAAATTCCACATAATCGCAGTACCATCATCTCCCCCGGAAACCAAGAAGTTTCCATCAGCAGTAAAAGCCAGACTGATCGCAATTCCTTGATGTCCGGGTAATGTATTCAGCAACTTTCCCTCTAAACTCCATAATTTCACCAGATTATCAACGCCACCTGTAGCAATAGTTTGACCGTCAGGACTAAAAGCGACTCGCGCTAAACCCTGACTTTGTGCCTTAATTGTTTTCAGTAATGTTCCATCTAATTTCCAGAGTTTAATAGTGTCATCCCAACTAGCAGAAACGATCGTATTTCCTTGAGGACTAAAAGCGACTCCCCAAACCCCATCCTCGTGACCTCTCAGCGTTTTCACAGCCGTACCATCAGGTTTCCAAAGTTTCACTGTACTATCTTGGCTCGCAGAGGCTAGGAGTTGACCGTCAGGACTAAAAGCTAATTTCCAGATTCTCTGATGGGAAACAGTGATGCTGTGCAATAATTTGCCATCGAAATTCCAGATTTTGATAGTGTTATCATCTCCAGCCGAAGCGATAGTTTTCCCATCGGGAGCGATCGCAATAGCAGTAATGATAGCTCCATGTCCTTTCAAAGTTCGCAACAGTCCGATCGCAGATTTATTCCGGTTCCCCAAATCCCAAAGTTGAACAGTACCGTTATTACTTCCAGTCACTATAATTTTACTGTCTGGACTGAAGCCAACAGTCCCAAAACCATATTTATTTTCTTTAAAGTTTTGCCAAAGTGTGCCATCTGCCAACCATAATTTGAGGGTATTATCAGCGCTAACGGTCGCAATCAACTTCCCATCTGGGCTAGTAGCAACTTCCCAAATCGTATCTTGATGACCGTAGAGCGGTTTTAACAAATATTTATTGCGATGCCAAAGTTTAACTGTGGTATCTTCACTGGCAGAAGCAGCGATCGAAGCATTAGAATTCATTGCAACACCTCGAATAACTGCACGATGCTGCTTTAAGTTTCTAATAAATGTTCCGTCTGTTTTCCAAATCTTTACCTGATTATCTTTACCACTTATAGCAATATATTTACCCTGACAATCAACGCCTAAAATGGCATCATTGCTTTGAAGCGTTCTGACTAAAGTACCATCTAGTTGCCACAGTTTTGCAGTGCGATCTCTACTAGCTGAAACCAGTAAATTTGCTTGCGAACAAAACGCTACACTCCAAACGGAATTCTGATGTCCTTCTAGGGTTTTCAGCAACTTGCCGTCACTATTCCACAGTTTAACTGTATTATCACCTCCTGTAGAAGCAAGTATCTGGCTGTCTGGACTAAAAGCTACATTTAAAGCCCCTTTTTTATGTCCTGTCAATGTTTTCCAGAGTGTACCGTCAAGCCGCCATAATTTCACAGTTTTATCGCCACTGGCTGAAGCAATCAGCTTACCATCAGGGCTAAAAGCAACTCCCCAGACAGAGGTTTTATGTGCCTGAATAGTTTTTACTAAAGTCCCATCAATACGCCAAAGCTTGACACTCCCATCTAAACTTCCCGCCACAATCAAGCGACTGTCAGGACTGAAAGCAATGCGAAACACTGTTGCAGTATGTTTTAATGTTTTCAGCAACGTACCATCTCGTTTCCAGAGTTTAACGGTCCGATCGCTACTCCCAGTCGCAATCAATCGATCGTCAGGACTAATATCAACAGTAGATACGCCGCTTTTATGACCGATCAAACGGTTAAATTCGTTGTTACCATAAACTGTTTGTCTCAAGGCTATTTCTACATCTTCAGTCGTTTTGCTATCTACACTACCCAAACTTTCTAATTCGCGTTTGGCTTTAATTGCTGCGATCATCGCGTCTAATTGACGATTTGAAGCAAATAATCCTTCGGAAGATGATGCTAACGCCTTGATTTGGCTAATCCTGGCTTCTCTGTATTGTCTAAAAGCGAATAATCCCAAACCTGAAGATACCAGAAAGGCGATACTGATTGCTCCTAACAATAATCTTTGTAATTTGGCTGTTTGTTGTTCTTGTAATAATCTTTGTTTTTGCTCTGCCAATTGTGCTTCAATAGCTTTAGCTCGTTCAGCTTCTAAAGTTATTTGTACTTCTTTTCTGTCAGCTTCAACAGAAGCCGCTAAAAACTGATAATCTAAATCGCTTAAACTTTTTCCTTGCGCCCAGATTTGAGCATCTTTTAAAGCTTGACCTCTCAAAAGTCGCGATTCATCGGTTTGTTGAGAAACTATCCAGGCATCAAAGGTTTGAGAATAGGGGCGCAATTGACCTAATTCTGAGGCGACCCACATTAGATTAAATACGCTGGCATAAATTTGATTTTTGACTTGTAAATAGCCTTGATGCTTGACAACTAATCCTGATAATATTAATTCTGTATGTTCTTGACTGTCATTAACAATAACTTCTCGCCCTTGTAAAATTTGCTGATAAATTCCCAGGAGTCTGCCTTTCCGTTGTTGATTATTATTAAGGCGATCGCGTATCGTCCTCAAATGTTCTGGTTCATCTTGGGATTCCCATTTATGGATGATTTTTGCTTGTACCAAAGACTCGACCCAAAACCCTTCCATCCCCGTCGGAATAGTCAACCTGTTGTTTAAGTTTTCCTGACTCGTTTTTTGCACTAAATCGCAGATTTTTTGGGTTAAAAATGGTTGCCCGCCTGTCCACTTTAAGATTTCTTTTAATATGGCTGGAGCGTTATCTGTATAAGTTGCTAATCCTTTCACCAAGGTTTGAGATTCCTCAAATTGTAACCCGTGCAGTTCGATCGCTTTGCCAATATTAAATGGGGTACGATTTTTATCGGCAATTAAATCTGAGGGCGTGGCGACTCCAAATATTGCAAAGGTGAGGCGGTTATATTCCGGATCGATCGCTCTTTGATTATAACAAAACCGAATGAAGGCGAAAAAATCATCTACCGGAAATTTTAAGCTCAAAATACTATCTATTTCATCAACAAATATAAAAATCCGTTGCTGCGAAAATTGCACTTTTAGCAGGTCGTCAATAAAATGACTTAATCGTTGAACTAGAGAAACTTCTTCTTGTTCCCTCCACCAAGTTTTTAAGTTAAATTTTTCCAATAATTTGAAGCCTCGCCATAAGTCAGCGACTAGACCTTTATACCATTGAGCCGGAGTAATATTTTCACTCCCAATTTGAGTCATGTCGAGAGTGGTGCAGCTAAATCCTTCCTGTTGCAGTTGATTCATAGCTCTGACTAGCAGAGAGGATTTGCCCATTTGTCGGGAGTTGAGGACATAACAAAATTCCCCTCTTTTTAAGGCTGAGTACAGTTCCGTATCGGCTTGGCGTACTACATAAGTAAGATCGTTATTTTTTAGGCTACCACCAACTTGATATTGATAAGGGATCATTTGATGAAAGGATTTTGGATTTGGGATTCTTCAAGCCTACAAGGTTTTGTCTTTTACTCAAAATGTAAAATTTAAAATTGAACTTAGAGTGACGCGATCGCGCCCCTGTTTTTTAGATTTGTAAAGAGCTTTGTCCGCTTCTAATAATAGCGTTTCCGCATCATTATTACAACTAGGAATTGTGCAAGCCACTCCTAAACTTAGGGTGACTACAGAATTGGGTAAACCGCAAAATTTATTAGATTCAAAAGCCAGTGCAACTCTTTTAATATAGAGTCGTACTTCTTCAGCAATATGGATTGCTTCTGTGGCATCAGTTTCATGTAAAATCATCACAAATTCTTCACCACCATACCTTGCTACAAGGTCGCCTGGACGTTTCACAACTTGACAAATAGCCTGCGCGACTTGCCGCAAACAATCATCTCCTTTTTGATGTCCATAAGTATCGTTATAGATTTTGAAATAATCGATATCGCTCAAAATTAAAGAGAGTGGAGCCGCCGAGTCAGCCATTCGTTTCCATTCTATTTGGAGGCACTTATCAAACTGGCGTCTATTGGCAACTTGAGTCAGATTATCTATATAGACTAAAGATTGTAACTTTTGATTTTCTTGTTCCAACTGTTTGAGGTAAAGCCCGTTATAATTTTCCTTTATTAAGTTTTGCTCCCTAAAATAGAGACGATATAACTCACAGGAGGGAATACAAGTATTGCCATCTAATTTTACTAACCCTAGACTATCTAACTGATAGGCCATTAAAGGCTCTATTTGAACACTGCCTGACTCTGTTATAATCTGTTCTAGTGCTGTTCCCAATTCCGGTTGTTTTTGCAGAGTCACCCAGAGATTTTGCAGATGATCTCTATAAATTCCAGTCTGCGTTGGAGCCGCTTGTAACAACTCCTGTAACGTACCTTTGTCAAGACAGAGGTGATATAGAGCCAGATGTACCAAGTAGGGATGTCCTCCCACCATTTTTGTTAATTTCTGGATTTGATTCTCACTCAACTTTAGTCCGTGCCGCTGCGCTAAATCTTGAACTTCCTCGGATATAAATTCCGGTAATTTAATCGTTAATCCTACATTAAATGGCGATTGATTAATGCTTAATGAAACATAGACTTCCGTCGAGTGAACTAAAACTAACCGAAGTGACTGCCAAAGGTTTTCTCGTCTGGCTTCTTCGTGCCAAAATCGCAAGAGGGGAAAAAAATCTTGTGCAATATCAGGGTATTCAAATAGCCGATTCACTTCATTAAATACTAATACCAATGGAGTGCGAATTTGCTCTAACAAATATCCCTCAAAATAGATGGTGCAGCTCACCTTGCTACCCATATCTTCGTCCCAGTAATCATTCAGTTTGGGAGCCAGTTTTAACTGTCGCGCTACGTTAAGACACAGCCAACGCAAGAATTTGTCTATACTCTCAAAAATTGCGCTGTCAGCCTGCTGAAAATCTATTGTGACTGTGTGGTAGCCGAAAGTAGCAGCCTGGTTAATCAGGCGCAGCATCAGGGAACTTTTTCCCATTTTTCTAGGCGCTCGAATGCGGATTAAACTGCCTGGTTTGCCCAGTTCTGCATAGGCGAGAGTTTCACTGGGAGGACGCTCAATATAAAACCTAGAATTAAGGGATATGGGGCTGCCGGGAAGGTCTATGTCTTCAACAGCCGGGATGTCGTTTTGTGGATGGAGACTACCTATCATAAGCCGCGCCTGGGAAATTTACCTTTAATGTATTCTAATCTACTACCTTAAGATAGATTGTATTCCGCAATTCCCCGCTAACCACGACACTGATAGGCACGGATGCACGGATATAGCAACCGCTTTCGTCGGTTAAGCCATAAATCTGGGGTAGGGGCGAAGCATTCGGGCATATAATTTATTGGTTAAAACCGAACATTTACTACCCGAATGCTAATGCCTCCGGCACGCACTCGCGTTCGCCCCTACTGTCAAGAGTCCCCTTGGCGGTTGCTATATAAGAATCCCTCTTCCCTCTTCCCTAGCCCTAGCCCCCAATCCCTTCTTGACTTTTGAATGAGTGACTTTTGAATGAGTGACTTTTCTAGCCCCTAGATCCCAGATTTGGGGATCGAGAAGGATAAATGTATTATACAATACAGAATTAACATCATAAGAAAATACAAAATCTTATGATTTACAGGGGCAGCAAATTGATATTCATTCCAGATTGGAGATAGAGAATTGAAACCCTAATTGAGTACTCTGTTACATCTGTGCCGTATACTCCCTTCCATTGGCTTAATTAACAGCAAGTTTGGCTAAACGGTTGGATGTGTTTCCCTCATCAAGGACAGTACAACGAATCATGTCTAAACTAACATTCAAAAAGAAGAGTTCGAGAACTAGAACTAAGCAATTGTTTTCCATCTGGCAATTCAACCTGACCCGGAACTCCAAAATTCTCAAGCAGTTAGAAATAGCGATCGAGCGGCTGTCTCCGAGTTGGCAAGCCTGCATACCGCTGGCAGCTTTGATTGTGCTGGGGTGGGGTTACGTAGCAGTCGCGCAAGATGCTCCTGCCGCTACAGGCCCGACAACAGCTGAGTTGAAGGTAGCTCTAGATACTTTATGGGTTGCGATCGCAGCTTTCCTGGTATTCTTCATGAACGCTGGCTTCTGTATGTTAGAAACTGGCTTCTGCCGCGAGAAAAACGCCGTTAATGTATTAGCCAAAAACCTAGTTGTATTTGCCCTTTCTACCGTTGCTTTCTGGGCAATTGGTTTTGGCCTGATGTTCAGCGATGGCAATGGTTTGCTCGGTACCAGCGGCGGATTTTTCCTCAGCGGAGCAGATAACAGTCCGGCGACAGGAGTTGCTTATCAAGGTATCTTTAGCTCGCTCAACTGGACTGGAGTCCCCCTTTCTGCTAAGTTTTTGTTCCAGCTGGTATTCGCAGGCACAGCAGCAACGATCGTTTCTGGAGCCGTTGCCGAAAGAATTAAGTTTATTGACTTCTTAATCTTCAGCGTCTTACTCGTAGGTATTGCCTATCCGATCACCGGAAACTGGATTTGGGGCGGTGGCTGGCTAGCAAAGATGGGTTTTTACGATTTTGCAGGTTCCACCGTAGTTCACTCGGTTGGTGGCTGGGCGGCTCTCATGGGAGCGGCATTTCTGGGGCCACGTCTCGGCAAATATCAGGATGGGCAAAGCTTTGCCATGCCGGGTCACAACATGAGTATTGCCACCTTGGGTTGCTTGATACTCTGGTTAGGCTGGTTTGGCTTCAACCCAGGCTCAACTATGGCCGCCGATCCTAATGCTATTACTCACATTGCTCTAACAACCAATATGGCTGGTGCTGTCGGTGGAATTACCGCCACTGTTACAGCTTGGCTTTACCTGGGTAAGCCAGACCTTTCCATGATTATCAACGGCATTTTGGCTGGATTGGTTGCCATTACAGCATCTTGTGCTTACGTCAGCGTTGGCGGCGCTTTCATCATTGGCTTAGTAGCTGGAGTAATAGTAGTTTTCTCCGTTACGTTCTTCGACAGGATTAAAATTGATGACCCAGTAGGTGCTACCTCAGTTCACCTCGTTTGCGGTGTGTGGGGAACCCTAGCTGTTGGTTTGTTTAGCGTTGGGCCTAATGTTTACTCCTGGTACACGACTGGGCCTGCTAAAGGGTTGTTACTGGGTGGCGGCTTGACACAGGTTATCCCTCAAGTTGTTGGCATTATTTCAGTGGGAGGTATAACCGTTCTCCTCAGTACGATCTTCTGGTTGGCGCTGAAGGCTACCCTTGGTATCCGAGTATCTCCAGAAGAAGAAATTGTAGGTTTGGATATCAGCGAACACGGGATGGAAGGCTACAGTGGATTTCTGAAGGAGGCCCGCACTGGCAATATGCCTACTGGCAGCGATCGCGGTATCTCTAAGGGGCCAGGTAATCTAACCAGTGGTTTGTAGCTTTAGCTACTCCCTTCCCGCCAGCAGCTTATCTATTTGACGAACCGCGATAGTCCCGTTAGAGTCATAATTTGCGATCGCGAATTATGACTCTAACGAAGAAGATACAAGAAGATAAGTAATTTTGTAGCGGGATGGGACTGGGGCATATATTTTTATTGATAGCTGCTCTAACTTCTGGTTTTGGCCTTTTAGCATGGCCTATGCTCCAAAACCCTTATAATGTAAGCTTTATTGAGAATTTTATCGTGATTTCTAACTTAGCCAATAGTTTCTTGCATATAGCATAGGAACACCAAAAAAGCTGTACTTTTTGATACAGAAAACGAGTACTTAAAATTCGTTCAATTGAATTCATTTATGTCAAGTCTTCGGTGTTGAGGGGAACAAACAAGTGTTGAAAAAGTTTCTAATTGCTTGCATAATTTCAGCGTGTCTGCTAATGGGGCTAATGGTGGGAAATACATTTGCCCAAGACGTATCGCCTTCGCCAAGCCCTTCACCTACGCTATCAACTCCAGAAACAGTATCACCTTCTCCAATTCTTTCGCCAGAAGTATCACCTTCTCCAATTCTTTCGCCGGAAGTATCACCTTCTCCAATTCTTTCGCCGGAAGCATCACCTTCTCCAATTCTTTCGCCGGAAGCATCACCTTCTCCAATTCTTTCGCCGGAAGCATCACCTTCTCCAATTCTTTCGCCGGATACTACTCGACCGCTAAGTCCTACAGGAGAAATATCTCCATCCCCAACAGCATCGCCAGCAGAAGTATCGCCTATACCTGTGCCTCCACCGGCTGTGTCTGGTCAAGAAGCTTCTGGAGCTACTGCTGAGCCTACGATCGATACAGGAGATACAGCCTGGTTGTTGATCTCGTCAGCACTCGTAATGTTGATGACGCCAGCACTGGCCTTTTTCTACGGGGGATTGGTGCGATCGCGCAACGTCCTCAACACCATGATGATGAGCCTGATCCTGATGGCGGTTGTCGGCGTTACCTGGACGCTGTGGGGCTACAGTCTCGCCTTTGCACCAAATTCTATCAATCCTGGAGCAGATCCGCCTTTTACTGCCAATCCCTTCATTGGTAGCTTAAACTGGGCGTTTCTCAACGGCGTTGAGTTCGACAAACCAAGTTCGATCGGCTATGCGCCAACCATTCCTCATCAACTTTTCATGCTTTACAATATGATGTTTGCGATCATCACACCTGCGTTCATATCGGGTGCGATCGTGGAGCGGATTAGTTTCAAAGCATACTTCTGGTTTGTACTGATTTGGTCTACCGTGATCTACTCCCCCTTAGCTCACTGGGTTTGGGGCAAAGGCGGCTGGCTCCTAGACCTGGGAGCATTAGACTTTGCCGGTGGTACAGTCGTACACATCAGCTCAGGCGTTTCTGCTGTAGTCGCAGCCTATGTCCTTGGCCCTCGGAAAACCTACCCCACACAACCCGCAGCACCCCATAACGTCCCCTATGTCTTACTGGGAATAGGCTTGCTCTGGTTTGGTTGGCTTGGCTTTAACGGTGGTAGTGCCGGAGGAGCGGGAGCCGTGGCAGCCGTTGCTTCTGTAGCCACAGTAGTAGCAAGCGCAGCCGCCGGTTTTACCTGGATAATTGTGGAATGGGTACTCAGAGGCAAGCCAACTGCGATCGGCATTGCCACCGGCTTCCTAGCAGGACTCGTAGGCATTACCCCAGCGGCGGGATACGTATCTCCTATTGCAGCTATTCTGATCGGTTCGATCACCTCTCTTTGCTGTTTCGTTGCTGTTAGCTTGCGGGCTAAATGGCAATTTGACGATTCGTTGGATACTTATCCCGTCCACGGCGTCGGTGGTACCGTAGGCGCTCTTCTGACAGGTGTTTTTGCCAATAAAGCTGTTAACTCCGGAGGAGCCGATGGCTTGCTTGCAGGCCACCCAGAGTTGTTGTGGAAGCAATTCGTGGGTGTTGCGGCAACCTACGTTTTTGCATCTGTTGGCACGTTGCTCATCCTCAAAGCTTTGGGCGCGGTGATGGCTTTGCGCGTAAAGCCGATCGCCGAAGAGCAAGGACTCGATATCAACGAACACGGCGAAGAAGCTTACGGCGAAGAGTTTGCCTCTGGCCTCAGTTTTACTAGGGAGTAGTCAGTTATCATGATTGTTCGTTGTTCGTTGTTTATAAGCTATTACGCATCTAAATCGAATGCAAGGACGGGCAGGATGCCCATCCCACAAGAAACGCAGAAAAACTAACTGTGAAATTAGATGCGTAGCAGCTTACCCAATCAAAAATAAACAATGAACTAAGTAGGTAGGGATGAAAAAACGAAGGTGGATTTGTAGGGGCGGGTTTAGCCAAAGTGCTTGATCTAAAAAAGTTTAACTCCAGTCAAAACCCGCCCTACCCATCTGCGTTTATCAATACCGTCCTACTTATCAGCAATGACCGATCGCGATCGACAATCTAAAAATTCTGCCAGTAACTTTGCCGTATGTGATAGTGGTACTTTACGATTAGATTCAAAATGAGTTAAATCCGATCGAGTGCCCCATCGCTGGAAAACCTGGCCTACCTGGGCGTTTTTATCCCTGGCTGCTAATGGGTTACTAACACTGCTACTTGTCTGGCTGCTGCGGGATTATTGGTTACCCATCGATTCGCAGCTGAATGCTTCCACGACACGAGAGAGCCTGATGCGCGAAATACCCGCATCGGCTTCTCCTTTGGGGCCACGCCACCAGCTGAGTTATCAAAAGTGGGTAGCCATTCTAGAGCAGGAAGCAAAGGTAGTAGCCGAAAACCCGCCCCAGCATTTAAATGTCTTGGCTGGGGATTCTTTGAGTTTATGGTTTCCGCCAGATTTATTACCCTCAGACACTAGCTGGCTGAATCAGGGGATTTCTGGGGAAGTTACGGCTGGATTACTGCGAAGATTGGATTTGTTTGACCGCAGCCAGCCTGACACCATTTTTGTGATGATTGGCATCAATGACTTGATTCGCCGGGTCACAGACGAGGATCTTTTATGGAACTATCGGCTGATTGTACGCCGTCTGCGGCGGGTTCATCCCCAATCTCAGATTGTCCTACAGTCGATTTTGCCCCACGGCGGCGAACAGTCAACCTGGGAAGGACGCGATCGCTTGCTTGCTATCCCCAACGATCGCATTCGATCGCTTAACCTACAGCTGGAGACGATCGCTCAAGAAGAACGAGTAAAATACTTTCATTTGTACCCCCTCTTTACCGACGACCAAGGCAATCTTCGTCCCGAACTGACTACAGACGGACTCCACCTCAACCGCCAAGGCTATTTAGTTTGGCGTTCCGCATTGCTAATGTATCGCCAGATCGAACTTAACCCAGTTGCTCTTGAGCGGGGGAGTGGGGGAGCGGGGGAG
>Ga0163155_10002277_pt1 | contig 21653 bp, 15 predicted proteins | sample OliLakLV19SP4G1_FD_148611 | JGI IMG/M metagenome (GOLD analysis project Ga0163155, IMG submission 148611) | Freshwater microbial mat bacterial communities from Lake Vanda, McMurdo Dry Valleys, Antarctica - Oligotrophic Lake LV.19.SP4.G1 | ecosystem: Environmental > Aquatic > Freshwater > Lake >... | reverse complement strand
CTTCTTCGATCGTCCCGGCATCTACGGGGACGAGCAAGGGCCCTACGGCGATAGTGCGCGGCGGTACGCCTTCTTCTGCGCCGCCGCCCTCCAGGTGCTGCCGCAGATCGCCAGCGCGCCGGTGCTGCTCCACGCGCACGACTGGCACACCTGTCTCGCGCTGGCGTACCTGCGCACCTGGTACGCCGACAGCCCGTATCACCGCGACCTCCGTTCGGTGCTGACGGTCCACAACGCCGGCTTTCAGGGTCATTATCCGCCGGAGACGATGGCCGACGTGGGCCTGCCGGCGTCGCTCTACAATTTCGCGCAGTTCGAGTGGTACGGCCGCATGAACCTGCTTAAGGGCGGCATCGCCTTTGCCGACGCGGTGAGCACCGTCAGCATGACCCACGCCGACGAGCTGCGGACGGCGGGCGGCGGGTTCGGTCTGCATGAAAACTTCGTGCTGAAAGGTGACCGCTTCGTCGGCATCCTCAATGGCATCGATCAGACGCGATGGGACCCCCTGCGCGACGCCGACATCCCGGCCCCCTTTTCCCGGGAAGACATCGGGAACAAGGCGCGCTGCAAGCAGGAACTGCAGCGCGAGCTCGGTCTGACCCTGCTGCCGGATGTGCCGGTCTTCGTGATGACGGCCCGCCTGGTCCAGCAGAAGGGGGTGGATCTGATTCTCGACAACCCCTGGATCTTCAAGATCGACGCCCAGTGGGTGTTCCTCGGCAATGGTGATCGGCGCTTCGTCGACGGTCTGCGTGCGATCGCGGCGCGTCATCCGGACCGGGTCTTCCTCGAAACCCGGTTCTCCGATGCGCGAGAACATCGTCTGATGGCGGGCGGGGACGTGCTGCTGATGCCGTGTCAGTACGAGCCGTGTGGACTGACGCAGATGCGCGCGCAGCGCTACGGTACCGTACCTCTGGTGCGCCGGGTGGGCGGACTGGCGGATACGGTGCACGATGGCGTCACTGGGTTTGTCTTCAACGAGTTCACTGCGTCGGCGTTTACCGAGGCGATCGCGCGCACGATCGTCGCGTTCCGTGACCGGGATCAGTGGTTCCGGATGATGCGGGACGGCATGGCGCGCGACTTTGGCTGGGAGCGCTCGGAAGAGCGTTATCGCGATCTGTATCGAATTGTCCTCTCTGCTCGCTGACCCGACAATGGATTTCGTCCTTCAGTTGCACTCGCACTTGCCGTGGGTTCTCAACCATGGCGACTGGCCGCACGGCAGTGACTGGTTGTCGGAGGCGACGCTCGAGACCTACCTGCCGCTGATCGAGAAGATGCGGTGGCTCGAGCAGGACAATGTGTGGGCGCCGCTGACCCTCGGCATCACACCGATCCTCGCCAATCAGCTCGCGCATCCGACGTTTCCGGCCATCTTCGAAAAATGGGTCGCGCAGAAACTCGAGAGCTACGAGGTCGAGGGCAAGGCCTTTGCCGAGCGTGGTGAATCCGGGTTGAGTCACGTCTGCGGCGTGCACACGGCGACGATGACGAAGTACCGCGATCTCTATCGATCGCTGAACGGCGACATCCTCGGCGAGTTCAAGCGATTCGCCGACAGTGGGCGCATCGAGATCACTGGCTCGGCGGCGACGCATGGCTTTCTGCCGCTGCTCGGTCGCGACGAGAGCATCCGGTTCCAGCTCCAACTCGGGCGCCGTGAGCACGAGCGGCTGTTCGGGCGGACGCCGGTCGGGTGCTGGCTGCCGGAGTGCGCCTACCGGCCCGGCGGCTGGTGGGAGCCACTCCCGCGCGCACCGAATCGCGGGATGCGGCATGGCATCGAGCACGAAGTGCGTGCCGCGGGCTTCCAGTTCGTGACGCTCGACGCGCCGCTGGTGCAGGGCAGGGACAAGGCACGCACGGCGTACCGCGCGTACCGCATCAAGCAGGAAAACGGAGAAGCGTATGTGGCGGCGTTGGCGCGCGACCAGCGCACCGCGGCGCAGATCTGGAGTGCGGACGGTGGCTACCCGGGTGACGGGGCGTATCTCGAGTTTCACAAGACGCATCACAACGGCGGATTGAAACTCTGGCGGATCACCGGGCGCACCGTGGACCTGGGTCACAAGCATCCGTACTGGCCGGAAGTCGCGCAGGGCAAGGTGGAAGAACATGCGCGGCACTTCTCGACGCTGCTGAATGCGATTGCGCGCGAACAGCATCCGTTCGGAACGTCGCTGATCATGGCGCCATTCGACACCGAGTTGTTCGGACACTGGTGGTACGAAGGCCCGGAGTTCCTCAACAAGCTCTATCGCGAGTTGCAGCATTCGAAGCTGTTGCGCCCCGTGACCGCATCACAACATCTGCACGACAATCCGCACGCGCCCGCAATTCCGGTGGAGCCGGGCTCGTGGGGGGCGCACGCCGATTGGTCGACCTGGGTGGGGCCGAAGGTGGCGCACACCTGGCGTCGGCTCTGGCCGCTCGAAAATGCCTTCTGGGACATCGCCGGTCGCGCCCTCGGTGATCCGCTGGCGCACACGTCACTGGAGCAGGCCGCACGGACGCTGTTGCTGGCGCAGTCCAGCGACTGGCAGTTCATCATCACGATGGCCGAAGCCGCCGACTACGCCGACCATCGGTTCCACGCTCACTGCTCCGATCTCGAACAGTTGCTGGCGAAGATGCACGACGGTTTCGCCAGCGGCGATTTCTCCGATGCGCACGCGTTTGCGTCGGAACTGAAGACGCGCGACGACTGCTTCCCGGAGATCCTGCCCGCGTTGAGGGCAGCGCTGTCGTGATTCCGGTCATCTTCGTCGCGCCTCGGCTCTCGGACAATGCGTCGCGGATGGTCGAGGCGATCGGGGCATTGCCCGGCGTGCAGCTCGGCGTGATCAGCACCGACCGGGTCGAGCAGGCGGCGCCGGAGACGCAGGAGGTGATCGCCCAGCACTGGCGTGTGGAGGATGTCCTGGATGTGGCCCAGCTGCGGCCCGCCGTCGAACAGGTTGCGGCACGGATCGGCGGTGTGGGAAGGCTGTTCGGCGCCTACGAGCAGCTGCAGGTGCCACTGGCGGAAGTCCGCGAGGCGATGGGCATCATGGGGCTGCCGGTGGCGTCCGCGCTCAACTTCCGCGACAAGGCGCGCATGAAGGATGTGCTGCGCGCCCATCATCTGCCCTGCGCCAGACATGCACAGGTCGAGTCGTATGTCGATGCCATCGCGTTCGCCGAACGGGTCGGCTTTCCGCTGGTCCTCAAGCCGCTGGCGGGCGCCGGTGCGATCTCGACGTATCGTGTCGATGATGCGAAGGCGCTTGGTGAGGCCCTCGAGATGACGCGACCGTCGGCGACGGCACCAGTGATGGTGGAAGAATTCATCACCGGGACCGAGCACTCGTTCGAAACGATCTCGATCGACGGACAGGCCGTCTGGCATTCTCTCACGCACTATCATCCGACGCCGCTGGAAGTCGTGCGCAATCCCTGGATTCAGTGGGTGGTGGTGTTGCCGCGTGAAGTCGACCACCCGATGTTCGACGACATCAAGGCGGCGGCGGTCCAGGCCCTCACTGCACTGGGCCAGACGACCGGCCTGACGCACATGGAATGGTTCCGGCGCGCGGATGGGAGCGTCGCCATTTCCGAAGTCGCGGCCCGGCCTCCTGGCGCGCAGATCACGACACTGATCAGTCGCGCCACCGACAGCGACTTCGTTGGCGCCTGGGCGAACCTGATGGTCCATGGTGCATTCACCGCACCGGAACGGAAGTACGCGGTGGCGGCCGCGTTCCTGCGCGGTCAGGGCACTGGCGTGGTGCGGCAGGTGCGCGGGCTGGACCGCGTGCAGGCCGAGTTGGGGCACCTCGTCTGCGATGTGAAGCTGCCGCAGATCGGGCAGGCACCGGCCGCGACCTACGAAGGCGATGGGTACATCATACTGCGTCACCCGGAGACCGCCGTGGTGGATCGCGCGATCCGCCGAGTCGTCGAGCTGGTGCATGTGGAACTGGGGTGACCGCGTGGGACTCACGGTGAAACGTTTCTGCGAGGAAGGCTGAATGAATGTCCTGATGATTGCCCCGGGGTATCCCGACGAGATGCCGCTGTTCTGCCGCGGCCTGTCGACCCACGGCGCGCGCGTCTTCGGCATCAGCGATGTGCCCGTCGGCAACCTTCCCGAGATGACGCGGCAGCACCTGTCGGGCTATCTCCAGACGTCGATGCTGAATCAGGAAGACGCGGTGGTGGCGGAAGTCACCACCCAGTGGGCGGGCAGAACCTTCGATCGCGTCATCTGCCTCTGGGAACCCGGCGTGGTGCTGGCTGCCAGGCTGCGCGCGGCACTCGGCGTGCCGGGACTGAGCGTCGAGGATGCGATCGCGTTCCGCAACAAGGACGTCATGAAGGCGCGCGTGGCAGCGGCTGGGATCCGGACGCCGCGGCACCGTGGTGCGAAGACGGCGGCCCAGGTCCGTGAGGCCGCGGAAATCATCGGCTACCCCCTGATCATCAAGCCGATCGACGGCGCGGGATCGATGGATACGTTCCGTGTCGACGACGCGAAGGAGCTGGAGAACATCCTCAAGCGCATCACGCACATCGATCATGTGAACATCGAGGAGTTCATCGAAGCCGAGGAGTTCACGTTCGACACGATCTGCGTGAACGGTGAGATGCAGTTCTTCAACGTCGGCTTCTATCGTCCGCGCCCGCTGACGGCCCGCCAGGTGGAGTGGATCAGCCCGCAGACGCTCTGCCTCCGCGATGTGGACAGCGATTGGGTGGCGGGTGGCGTGAAGATGGGCGCCGATGTGCTCGAGGCGATGAACCCTGGCAACGCCTTCACGCACATGGAGTGGTACCGGAAGTCGGATGGCGAAGTGGTCTTCGGCGAGATCGCGGTCCGCCCGCCAGGGGCACGGACCGTCGACCTGATGAACTACGTGTCGGACATCGACCTCTACATGGGGTACGCCGAGGCCGAGCTGACGGGCACGTTCTCGATCGATGTGAAGCGGAAATACAATGCGATCAACATCTTCAAGCGGGCGCAGGGGCAGGGAACGATCCGGCGGATCACCGGTCTCGAGCAGCTCATGCAGCGGTTTGGTGAACACATCGTCAATGTCGACCTGCTGCCGGTCGGTGCCACCCGTCGTGACTGGATTCTGACGCTGATTTCTGACGGATATGTGACCGTGCGTCACCCCGATTTCGAGCAGGCGTGCATGATTGCGGATGCGATCGGCACCGATCTCCAACTTTACGCATCGTAAGCATGCCTTTTCGTTTGCGCGGCCACCTGCGGCGGTTGTTTCGCACCCGTACACAGGCTGGACGTCACTTCGTACTGACGGACATTCCTGGTCCGTCACCCGACCAGATGCGCACGGTGGTGGTTCATCTCCCGGGCGCGTACGACGAGGAGGTGCGACGGTATCCGGTCATCTACATGCAGGATGGCCAGAACCTGTTCGATGACAGCACCTCGTTCGCCGGCTCGTGGAGTCTGGGCGAGGAGCTCGTGTCCGCCTCGCGGCTCGGCGCCGATGCGATCATCGTCGGGATCCATCATGCCTCATCCCACCGGGTGAACGAGTACAGTCCCTTCGCGGATGAACGGGTCGGCGGTGGTGACGCCGCCACGTACCTGACATGGGTCAGCGAGGTGCTGCGACCCGCCATCAACGACCGATTCCGCACCTTGCCGGCGCGCGAGCAGACGGGCGTCGCGGGTTCGTCGATGGGCGGACTGTTCTCGCTCTTTGCGGTGTTCGAGCGCAGCGATGTCTTCGGCTTCGCGGCGGTCATGAGTCCATCCCTCTGGTTCGCGCGCGGCGCCATTTTCGACTGGGTGCACCAGCAGCCGTTCGTCGATGCGCGGATCTACCTCGACATCGGCGCGCGGGAGGGCGAGCGGACGCTGGCGAATGCGCGCCGGCTGCGCGACATGCTGATCGCCAAGGGCTACACACCGGGGCACCGGCTCCGATGGGTGGAGGATGCGATCGGCGTGCACCACGAGAGCGCCTGGGGCCGTCGGTTCCGCAAGGCGCTGCCGGCGCTGCTGGCCGTCCCCACGTCCGACCGGAGCCACTGATGCATCATGAATACACGGCCTGGCGCAGCCCGGCGCTCAACGGCAAGGAGATGGGGCTGCATGTCTGGGGACATGCCGGCGCCCGCATGCTCGTCTTCCCGTCATCGCTCGGCAGTCATCGGGAGTGGACCGACCGCAAGATGCACCATGTGCTCCGCGACCACCTCGAGAATGGCTGGCTGCAGATGTTCTTGGTGGATCATGTACATCACGAGAGCTGGTACGACAAGCAGCGGCATCCCGGTGCGCGCGCCTACCGTCACCTGCAGTACCATGCCTACATCAAGGATGAAGTCCTTCCGTTCATCTACCATCGGAACCACAATCCATTCACGATCGTCGCCGGCGCGTCCTTCGGTGCGTACCATGCCATGTCGTTCGGGCTGCGCTTCCCGCACCTGGTCGATCGCATCATCGGCTTGAGCGGGTTGTATGACATCAGCCGCCAGGCCGCGGGGCACATGGACCACAATGTGTTCGCCGCCAACCCGATGGCGTTCATGGCGCACGAACACGATCATGGCCGCCTCGAGGCGATGCGACGGATCGACATCATCATGGCCATTGGCCGTGACGATCCAAGTCGCCGCAACAATGAGGAGTTCGCCGCCATCCTGTGGAACAAGGGCGTCGGCAATGCGCTCCGGATCTGGGATGGGGGCGCGCACGACTGGCCCTACTGGGAACAGATGATTCGGATGTACGTCGGCGGACACGACTAACCGGGAGCAGGCATGGCGAAAGAGAAGAATGTCGGGCTGGTGGTGGGGCGCGAGTGGTCGTTCCCGCCCGCGTTCATCGACGCAGTCAACGCGCGTGAGGCCGGTGTGGTCGCATCGCTGGCCAGGTTCGGTGGCGAGCGGATGGACGGCGACATGCCCTACGACGTGCTGGTCGACCGGATCTCGCACGAAGTGCCGATGTATCGCACCGTGCTGAAACATGCCGTGCTGCAGGGCACCAGCGTCATCAACAACCCCTTCATGTGGTCGGCCGACGACAAGTTCTTCGGCGCCTCACTGATCACGAAGCTGGGGGTCGTCAGCCCGAAGACGATCGTGCTGCCGAACAAGGAGTACATCCCCGGCATCGTCCCCGGCGAGTCGCTGCGGAACCTCAAGTACCCGCTGGATTGGGATGACATCCTGCAGTGGATCGGCCTGCCGTGCATTCTCAAGGATGCGCACGGCGGCGGCTGGAAGGAGGTCTACGTCTGCGAGACCAAGGCGGAACTCATTCACCACTACGATAGCTCCGGCCGGCTGACGATGATCGTGCAGGAGTTCATCCAGTGGGATGAGTTCGTGCGCTGCATCTGTCTCGGTCAGGAGGAAGTCCTGCCGATCAAGTACGATCCGAAGGAGCGCAAGTACCGCACCGACAAGGATTTCCTGGGACCGGTGCTCGGCCCGCGGGTGGTGAAGGATGCGCAGACCATCGTCCGCGCCTTTGGCTACGACATGGACTCGATCGAGTTTGCGATCAAGGACGGCGTGCCGTACGCGATCGACTTCATGAACCCCGCGCCGGACTTCGACATCAATTCCCTCACGCCGGAATACTTCAACTGGGCCGTGGAGCACATGGCGGACCTCGTCATCCGGCTCGCGAAGGATCCGCGCCAGACGACCAGGGCGCTCGGCTGGGATGCGATGTTCACCGCGTCGCGGGCGCGCTGATGTCCGCCGCCGACGCCATCCGGGCGTGGCACGGGTTGCTCGAGGATGCTGTCGTGGCACAGGATACGGCGTCGCTGATGACATCGCAGCTCGCGAGACGCGGGCTGGTGTTCGGCGGACGACCGTTGTGCACGGTGCTCCGGCCGCGCCTGGTGACCCGGTCGCAGTACGACCGCGTCCAGCAGCTGACCCGTCGGTTGATGCCGGCGTTCGACGCCATCCTGGCGGCGGCGGTGGCCGACAGCGACATCCGCGCACAGTTCCGCCTCGCCGACTGGGAGGAAACACTCGTCGGCGTCAATCCCGGGTTTCGCGCCGGAAGCCCGACGTCGCGGCTCGACTACTTCGTCGACGACGAGACCGGCGAGATCTCGCTCACCGAGTACAACGCCGAAACGCCCGCCGGTGCCGGCTACAACGATGCCCTCGCTGACATGTTCAGTGATCTGCCTGTGACGCGAGCCTTTGCGCGCGACTGGGAGTTGCTGCCGATCCCGACGCGGCATGGCGTGATTCGCGTGGTGCTCGATGCGTGGGCATCATGGCGTGGCGTGCGCGAAGTGCCGCAGATCGGCATCATCGACTGGCGCGAGGTCCCGACGTCGAGTGAGTTCGAGATTTTCCAGGGGCATTTTCGCACGCTCGGCATCCCGTGCTCGATCGTGGACCCGCGTGACGCCGAGTACGACGGCCAGACCCTCCGGTTCGCCGGCACGCCGGTCACCCTGCTCTACAAGCGCGTCCTGCTGCACGAGTTGGCCGAGCGCGGCGGCGTCGATCACCCGGTCTTCCGCGCGGTGCGCGACGGCAAGGTGTGCATGGTCAACCCGCCGCGCTGCAAGATTCTGCACAAGAAGGCATCGCTGGCGGCACTGACCGATGAACGGAATGTCCATCTGCTCACTGCGGCACAGCACGCTGCCGTGGCGGAGTGCATTCCGTGGACCCGCGTCGTGGAAGAGCGTACCACGCAGTTTCACGGCCAGAGCGTCGACCTGTTGCCATACGCGGCACGGCATCGCGATCGCTTCGTCCTGAAGCCGAATGACGATTACGGCGGCGCTGGTATCGTGCTCGGCTGGACGGTCGACGACGACACGTGGAGTGCCGCACTGCGCACCGCCATCAGCAACCCGTACGTCATTCAGGAGCGCGTCGGCATTCCGGCGCAAGGTTATCCGTCACTGGTGAATGGCGCGTCGCAGGTCATCGACCGGATGTACGACACCGCGCCGTTCCTCTGTGACGGGTCGTACGCCGAAGGGTGGCTCTGTCGATTGTCGACGGCCGCCCTGCTGAATGTGTCGGCAGGCGGGGGATCCACCGTCCCCACCTTTCTCGTGCAGCCGCGATAGCACTATTGTACCGGAGGCGCCGCCGGCGCACCGCCCGCAGCCGTTACACTTCATCCAGTATCCTCCAATGAAGGCACCATCACTGACGCTGGGCGTCGAGGAAGAGTACCAGATCATCGACCCCGTCTCGCGCGATCTGGTGTCGTACGTGACGCAGATGCTGGCGGAAGACCACCGGGTCCTGACGCAGATCAAGCCGGAATTGCATCAGTCGATCATCGAGGTCGGCACGACTGTCTGCCAGACGCCGGCTGAGGTACGAAAGGAGCTGGTCATGCTCCGGAAGGGCGTGATGGAGCTGGCGGCCAGGAAGGGATATCGCATCGCGGCGGCGGGAACCCACCCATTCGCCAACTGGCAGACGCAGGAGATCACGCCCTACGATCACTACCTGGGAACGCGCAATGACATGGGTGATCTGGCCCAGCGATTGCTCATTTTCGGGACGCACGTGCACATCGGGATCGAGGACAAGGACTTTCTCGTCGATGCCTGCAACGTCGCGCGCTACTTCCTGCCGCACATTCTCTGCCTGACCAGCAGCTCGCCGTTCTGGTACGGCCGTGAGACGGGACTTCGCTCGTACCGCAGCGTGGTGTTCCGGGCCTTCCCGCGATCCGGAGTCCCGCCGCTCCTCAACTCGTACTATGACTACACGTCCTACATCGATACGCTCGTCGAAACGGGCTCCATTCCAGGCCCCCACAAGATCTGGTGGGACATCCGGCCGCACGGCACCTATCCCACCCTCGAGTTCCGCGTCTGCGACGTGTGCACGCGCGTTGACGAAGCGGTGTGCATTGCCGCCATTCTGCAGGCCCTGATCGCGAAGCTCTACAAGATGCGCCGCGACAACACCACCTTCCGCGTCTACTCGTCGGCGCTGATCGAGGAGAACAAGTGGCGTGCGGTGCGGTACGGATTGGGCGGGAAGCTGATCGACTTCGGGAAGCAGGTGGAGTTGCCGGCCCCGCAGCTCATCCGAGAGTTCCTCGACTGGTTCCTTGGCGACATCGTCGACGAACTCGGTACGCGCAAGGAAGTCGAGTATGCGTACAAGATCCTCGCCGAGGGCTCGAGCGCTGACCGGCAGCTCGCGACGTTCGCCAGGACCAACGACCTGAAGGCCGTCGTGGATCAGCTGATCATCGAAACGGCCGAAGGGGTCATGGACGTGCCGGCGGCGGGCCCACTCACACCGGTACAGGCAGCCTGATCACCGCGTGAACGGGGCCGGCCGCACGTACGGCGATACGATCGAATCCCACGGCGTGGCGCTTCGGGCACGCTGCGTGCCGAGGTCCTCGAGCCGCTGCATCCACGCCTTGTTGAAGAGTGTATTCGCCGCCGGGTCCAGCGCCGTCTCGGATGGGATGCCGGTCCACCGCACCTGCATGCGGAGCCCCGGAATTGTCGCGGATGCGGCCGAGGCGAGGTAGTCGAGGCTTTCGAGCACCTGCGGCTGGTGCGCGAAGAACGACAGGCTCCCCCATCGTCCGCTGATCTGCCCGCGGCTGGCCGGGTTGATGACGACCGGCGCCGCATGCGTCCACCCGTTCAGGACGACCCACAGGCGGACCTGAACGGGCGTGGTGACGCCGGCGTTGCGCACGAGGGTCGACATCCGGCGATAGTCGACGAGCGTCAGCAGCGGGAGGATGTTGGTGATGATCCCACCGTCGGAATGGACGTGGCCGTCGACGATGACCGGCGGAAAGATCCCCGGGATCGCCGATGCGGCCTTGAGGAGCGCGCGCGTCCGCACCAGACCGTCCTCGCCGCCCTCGAGTGCCGCGCGCAGGTCCCAGGCGCGCCCAGTACCGACGTCCATGTCCGTGGTGCCGAAGACGACCTGACGATCCTCTGAAAACGCGCCGAGTAGCGACGCACGGAAACTGGAGTCGATGACACGGCGGATACTCGCGTCGTACCGCTTTGTGTTGACCAGACCGCCGGTCTTGCGCAGCCAGAACCACCAGTCGAGCGTGGGCGCAATGCGGTCGGCGGCGTTGCGATACAGCGACGTGAGCGTGTCGATGGCCGGCGCCGAACCGATGAGCACGAACGGTGCCTGAATGGCGCCGGTGCTGATCGCGGTGATCAGATCGAACTGCGGCATCGGCAAGTCGGTGCGTGTGCGCCAGCCCCGGATGAATCCGACGCCGTAGGCACCGTTCTGGCCTCCGCCGGAGAGCAGGAGGATGTCCACCGTGTGGTCCGGCCGTGCGATGGCGCGCCGCGCCAGCCGCGCCACCACCGTGTCACGCAGCCGTTGCTCCGCCTCCCGTGCAGTATCCGCCTCGACCAGCAGCGCAGGGACGGAAGTGGTCGGGCGGTTGATCGCCGCGCACGCCTGAAGTACGAATACCGCGAGCGCCAGCCCGCAGCCACGCTGCACGAGGAAAGGCAAATCCGAAGGAGGGAAATGGCGCGGCTGACTGTCATGTCGGGAGATGTGGGCGAATGGTCGGGCCGTGCGCCGTTCCGGGCACTGGCGTGACGAAACCTATATTGCAACGTGACGTACTCGTGCTCGAACCGGGACGGTTGCCCGGGCGGGCTGGCGCGCCAATCAGCAGAATGGATTCCGGCATGAGCATCGGAGTGGCAGCGAACGGACCGGCAATCCGATGGGGAGCCGCATGGCGCGTCCGCGCTGGCTTGCTGGTCAGGACACTCGCCTTCTGGATGGTCTGGTTTGCGGCCGCGCGCGCATTGTTCTTCGCATGGCACTGGAAACTGGTGCCTGTCGGAGATCGAGGGCTGGTGGCCCAGAGCTTCTGGTATGGCGCCCGGATGGATCTCTCGGCCGCGGCGTACTTCACCGCGTTGCAGTGGCTCATCATCACCGCCACCGTTGCACTCGCGCCGCGCATCGTTCGCGCAGTGCTCTTCGGTTCGGCGCTGATCACGATTTTTTTCATTCCGGTGATTACCCTGACCGACATCGGAACGTTCGGTCCCTGGCGCAGGCGACTCGACGCCTCGATCTGGACGTATCTCGCATCCCCCCGCGAGGCGTATGCCTCGGCGGAGTCCATCGCACTCGGTCCGCTGCTCGGCCTCCTCGGCGTCGTGCTGGTGACGACGTGGTGGGCATACGGCCGAACGGTGCGACGATACGAGCGCGAGCTTCAACGACCACCGCCGGCCCAGGCGGCGTTCACGGCCCTCGCCCTGCTCTGCACGGGGTTCCTGCTGGGGATTCCCATTCGCGGCGGCGTGCAGTGGACACCGATCAACGAGAGTACGGTCTTCTTTTCGCGCTCCGAGATGGCCAATCTGGGCGCGCTGAATGCGCCGTGGTATCTATTGTCCTCAACGCTGGCGCAATCGGAGGCACCAACCTCAAATCCCTACGTTCGGATGACGCCGGCCGACGCCGCCGCAGTGGTGGACAGCCTCTACCCTCAGGTGGTCATCGCCCCGCAGACGGTGCTGCGGCTCGCGCAACCGAACGTGATCCTGATCATCTGGGAAAGTCTCACGGCCAAGGTCATCGAACGACTTGGCGGCCGGGCCGGCGTCACCCCGCAATTCGATCGATGGACGCATCACGGGGTGTTCTTCGACTCGGTCTTCGCCTCGGGTGAACGCAGCGCCCAGGGACTGGTGTCGATCCTCAGCGGCTTCCCATCGATTCCGAATGAAGCGATCATGACGCGGCCACGGAAGGCCGCCAGTCTGCCGCAACTCGGGGCGGCGATGCGCGGCGACGGCTACCGGACCTCGTACTACTACGGCGGCGAACTGGCGTTTGCCAACATGAAGGCGTACGTGCTGCACGGTGGGTTCGACCGCGTGACGGGCGTCGAGGCATTCGCGCCCGACGAGCGCAATTCCAAGTGGGGAGCCCATGATCATGTGGTCTTCGGTCGTGCGCTGCGGGAGCTGGCACACGAACAGCGCCCGTTCTTTTCGACGATCTTCACACTCAGCAGTCATGAGCCATTCGAAGTGCCAGTGGCTCCCGCGTTCCCAGGCTCTGACGAATCCACGAAGTTCATGAATGCGCATCATTACACCGATGCCAGCCTGGGCCAGTTCCTCGACTCTGCCTCTCGGCAGCCGTGGTGGGACAGCACGCTGATCGTGATCATCGCGGACCACGGCAGCCCGCTGCCAGCGCTCCGCTCCGGGGCGGACGAGTCGGTCCCCGACCGGCACCATGTGCCGATGCTCTGGGTGGGCGGGGCACTTCGTGTGCGCGATACGGTCGTGCATCGCCTCGGAGCCTCCGTCGATCTGGCGCCGACGCTGCTCGGCCAGCTCGGAATTCGTCCCGATCGCTTTCGCTGGGGGCAGAACATCCTGCGGCCGAACGCGGGTGGGTTTGCGTACTTCGCGCACAACGACGGCTTTGCGTTCATCGATCGCAGTGGCTGGCTGGTCTTCGATGAGCGTTCCGGGCGTACCGTTGCCCGATCCAGCGCCTCGACGGCCGCGCATGTCCGGCGCGGCGGCGCCCTGCTGCAGGCGTCCTTTGCGGATTACCTGACGCGCTGAGGCGTGTGTTCGTCGGCCACCCGGGCCGCGGGGAGGATCTGCATTCACCGGCCGGGGGTCGCCGGCGCCGGTCACGCGGCTTTATTTCGCCGCAGGGCGCGCACCGCGCCCGACGTCCCGACTCCCACCACCCGTCCCGATGTCTGCGATGCATCGTCGTTTCATCTCCCTCCTCGTGCTGTCTGGCGTACTGGCCGTCGCCGCCGGTCTCCCGGCCGGCGCGCAACGCAAGGCCACGGCGCCTCCAGCGGCCCCGGTGCTCGACACGTCCGCCTTTCGCGCCCTGCAGTGGCGCAATGTCGGACCATTCCGCGGTGGGCGCGCGAATACCGCCGCTGGCATTCCGACGCAGCCGCTGACCTATTTCGGCGGCTACACCGGCGGCGGCGTGTGGCGCACCGATGATGCCGGCATCAACTGGCGCAATATCTCCGACGGCTGGTTCCGCACCGGGTCCATCGGCGCCATCGCGATCGCGCCAGCTGACGCGAATGTGATCTACGTCGGCACCGGCGAGGAAGCGATTCGGGGACAGTCGTCGAGCTACGGCGACGGCGTGTATCGCAGCATGGACCAGGGCCGGACGTGGGTGAACGTCGGCTTGCGCGACACGCGACAGATCTCCGCCGTGCGTGTGCATCCCACCGATCCGAACGTCGTGTACGTCGCGGCGCAGGGGGATCGCTGGAAGGGCAGCGCGGAGCGCGGCATCTACCGCACCAGGGATGCGGGCGCCAGCTGGCAACTCGTGCTCAAGGGTGTCAATGCCACCAGCGGTGCCAGCGACCTGTCGATGGATGCGACGAATCCGCGAATCCTCTACGCCAGCTTCTGGGACCACCAGCGCACGCCATGGATGGTACGGAGCGGCGGTGACGGGAGCGGCATCTGGAAGTCGATCGATGGCGGCGACACCTGGACGCGACTTGGCGGAGGACTACCGGCGCTGATGGGAAAGATCGGTGTCGCAGTCTCACCGGCCAATCCGGAGCGCGTCTTCGCCATCGTCGAGGCGGAGCGCGGTGGGCTCTACCGCTCCGACGATGCCGGCAAGACCTGGGCCCGCCTGTCCGAGGATCGCCTGATCCAGACGCGCAGCTGGTACTACATGAAGGTGACGGCCGATCCGAAGAACGCCGACGTCGTCTGGATCGTCAACGCTCCGGTGCTCAAGTCGATCGATGGCGGGCGCACCTTCCGCGTGGTCAACGCAACGCATGGCGACAACCATCACCTGTGGATCAACCCGCTGGACGGTCGCTCGATGATCAATTCGAACGATGGTGGCGTGTCGATTTCGCTTGACGGTGGCGACAGCTGGAGTTCGCAGGACAACCAGCCCACCGCACAGTTCTATCACGTCACCACCGACCACGACTTCCCCTACAAGCTCTACAGCGGGCAGCAGGACAACAGTGCGGTCATCATCCGCAGCCGCAGCGATGACTTCGTGATCGGCGTGCGTGATTGGTGGAATGGACCAGGATGCGAGAGCGCCAACGTCGGCGTGGGTCCGAAGGATTCACGATTCGTGTACGGCGGCTGCTATCAGGGCCTGATCAATGAGCTCGATCAGCAGACCGGTCTGACGCGCGACATCATGCCGTGGCCATCGATGAACCTGACGGAACCCACCGACAAGACGCGATACCGCTTCAACTGGACGGCGCCGATCCGGGTATCGCAGCACGACGGTTCTGTGCTCTATCATGGCGGCAACGTGTTGTTCAAGTCGGCCGATCGTGGGCAGTCCTGGACGCCCGTGAGCCCTGACCTGACGAAGAACGACACGGCGCGGCAGGGCAAGGGCGGCGGGCCGATCACGAACGAAGGTGCCGGCGGCGAAGTCTATGGCACCATCGTCGTCATCCACGAGTCGCCGCACGATGCCCGCACACTGTACGTCGGCACCGACGATGGCCTGGTGCAGCGGACTCGCGATGGTGGCGCGACCTGGACCAACGTCACGCCGAAGGGATTGACGGACGGTCTCACCAACGAGATCGAAGTGTCGCCACACGATCCGGCCACGGTGTATCTCGCGTATCGCACCGATCGACTCGGCGACAACACGCCGCACGTGTTCAAGTCGACCGACTATGGCACGACGTGGACCCGTATGGTAGCCGGTCTGCGCGCCGGTGAACCCGTGCGCGTGGTGCGCGAGGATCCCACTCGACGCAACCTGCTTTACGCCGGCACCGAAACCGGCGTGTATCTCTCGTACGATGGTGGCGCGAACTGGATGCCGTTCCCGACCACCTTCCCGGTGGTGCCGGTCACCGATCTCGAAGTGCACGATGGTGACCTGGTGGCGGCGACGGAAGGTCGGGCGTTCTGGATCATGGACGACCTGTCGACATTGCGGCAGCACGCCGACTCGCTGATGACGGCCGCCGCGCATCTCTATGCGCCACGGCCGGCGGTGCTGGCCGGCGGCCCTGCCGTTCCCGCGCGAAATGCCGGCCGAAATCCGGTGCCGGGTGCGAACGTCTACTATCGCGTCACGACTGCCGACAGCACGGCGATGCTGACCTTCGAGTTCCTCGATGCGCGAGGTGGCGTGCTGCGAACGTACTCCAGCAAGGACTCTGTCGTCGCCGCGCGGCTCAAGCCGAAGGCTGGCCTGAACGTGGTGAACTGGGATCTGCGCCGAACAGCGCCCACGCGATTGGCTGGGGTCGTATTGTTCGGAGCGCCGGGCAGCGGCGGTGCACTGGTGTCCCCCGGGACGTATGCCGTCCGGATGACGATGGGTACTGTGGTCCGCACACAGCCGTTGACCGTGCTGCAGGATCCGCGGATCGATGTGCCGGCCGTGGCAATCGCCGAGCGCGATTCGGTCACCGCGCTGATTGCCGAGCGGATCCGCGAGATTCACGATGCGGTCCTTCGCCTCCGTGATACGCGCGGGCAGGTGCAGGGCGCGCTCGTTCGCGGGCGCGACGCCACCAATGCCACTGCGATCACTGCCGCGGGCAAGGGCCTGGTCACGAAACTCGAGACGATGGATCCACGCCTCACGACCAAGGCTGGGAATGGACAGGACATCATCAACTTCGCCAATGGAATCAACGGACAGTTCGGATTCCTGATGGGGCAGGTGGAAGGGAATCCGGTGCTGACCAAGGCTGCCCGCCAGCGGCTGGCCGAGCTCGAGCAGCAGTGGGCCGCAGTGCGCAGTGAAGTGGATACGATCGAGCAGGTTGATGTACCGGCATTCAACAAGCTGCTGCTCGACGGACAGGTCCCAGGCGTGTCAGTGCGGAAAATCGTGAAGACACCGCCGCCAATCAGTTGACCCTCGGGGCTGCCGAGACCTTCCGGCGGCCCGACGTGCATCATTTCCGCTGGTTGCGTCGACGTGCCGATCGCCGTCGGTTCGTGAACAGAATTCTCCAACTTCAGGTCGATGTCGCTCTGGCTCCGTTCTTCTGTCACGTTGGCTCTGCTCGGCGCCATCCTCAGCGGCTGCGCCGGCTCGGGCGGTGCACCGTCGTCGGCGATCATGCCGGTCAGCAGCCAGCGCGTCGTTGCCAGCGCGACCGGCCAGACGATCCCGTTCGCTGCGTTGGCCGATGCGGCGGCGAAGAGTGACGTCGTCTTCTTCGGCGAACAGCACGATGATGATGAGACCCATCGTGCGGAGTTCGCACTTCTCTCGGCCATCGGCGAACGACGTGGAAAGGTCGTGCTGTCGCTGGAGATGTTCGAGCGCGACGTGCAGCCGGTGCTCGATGCGTATCTGGCCGGTCGGCTTGGTGAGGCCGAGTTCCGTGCGCAGTCGCGGCCCTGGCCAAACTACGAGACGGACTATCGCCCCCTGGTCGAACTGGCCAGGGCGAAGGGGTGGCCGGTCATTGCCGCCAATGTTCCGCGGCGGCTGGCGAGCAGCGTCAGCCGACGCGGTCTCTCAGCGGTCGACTCGATGTCGGCAGTGGATCGGCCGTTCGTTGCGCGTGACCTGCAGTGTCCGAAGGACAAGTACTACGAAAACTTCGTGGCGGTGATGGGCGGTGGTCACGGTGGCGCTGGCGGCGCGCCGGCCGCGCCACCGTCCGGCGCCCGTCCGATGACGGATCTGTTCTATGAGGCGCAGTGCGTGAAGGACGAAACGATGGCCGAGTCGATCGTGTCGGCGCGCGAGCGGGTGGGTAACGCGGCCATTGTCGTACACTTCAACGGCGCGTTTCACAGTGACTTCGGGCTGGGTACGGCCTCGCGTGTCGGTCGGCGCAGCCCAGGCGCGAAGCTGGTGGTGGTGAGTGCCGTCCCGACGCCCGACCCCGCCAAGGCCAAAGCAGCAGCGTTTCTCGATCGTGGTCAGTACATCATTCTGGCGCGGCGAACGAAGCCCTGATCGCTACGGAACGATTCGCCGCGCGAGCACGAGGTCCTGCTGCGGTTCCTTGCCGACTTGGAAAATCTTGCGTCCAACTTCCGTGAATTGCTGCGCCGCGTAGAATCTGAGTGCGCGCGGGTTCCGTTCCCAGACACCCAGGAACAGCGTCATCGCTCCCGCGAGGCGGGCCGTTTCCACGCAGGACGCCATCAGCGCCTGCGCGACGCCGGTGCCGTGGCACGACTGGTCGACGTAGAACCGTTGGAGTTCGATCGCGGACCGATCCTCGATGAACGGGGACACGCTGTTCGCACGAAGCAGCGCGAACCCGATCGGTGTGCCCGACCGCTCGATGAGCAGGTAGGTGAGCACCGGGTCCGCCAGCTCGGCGCCTTGCAGCGCGACCGTGTACGTCGAGTCGAGAAACGTCGCCAGATCGTCCGCGGTGCTATCGGCGCCGAACGCGTCGGCGAAGGTGCGTCGTCCGAGGGCGGCGAGCGCTGGCGCATCGTCGGCGGACGCCAGCCTCATCGTCAGCTCATGTGGGAGCATCATGCGCCGCAATTTAGTGCCGCGCTGCCTGGTGCCTTCCGTCATCGTCCTGGATGGGGACTGGCAGCAGGCGCGAATCCATCGCATTGTCTCGTTGTCCAGCCGCCTCGACGCCAACGAACTGCCCTCAACGGGGGTGCTATGTGCGACAACTGATCTGCCTGATCGCTCTGGTGCTGGGAACTCAACAACCCGCGCTGGTCACCGTCACAGTGCGTCTGCTCGATGTCCGCCCCTCGAAGGGGGGTGTGCTCCATGTGGGCATACATCCGGCGCCAGGGACCGCATTCCCGGGACCGTCACCCCTCGCCAATCGCGACATCAGGCCGGCGGCGGTGGAGACGATACTCACCCTCGACGTCGTGCCGGGCGTGTATGCGGTGGCGGTGCATCACGACGCCAACTCGAACGGAAAGGTAGACGCCAACTTCCTCGGGATTCCCAAGGAGGGGTATGGCGTCAGCAATGATCCGCGACCCAGGTTCCGGGCGCCCCGATTCGATGAGGCGAGGGTCCTGATCATGCGCGACACCACGGTGACCGTTCGAATGACGTACTGAGACCTACCGCCGAGCGAGCTCGGGCGTGTAGCTTCAGCGGACTCTTTCAGCGGATACCGATGTCCATTAAAACGTTCGACTTCGTGCTCGCAGCACGCCGGAATGCGACGCTCTCCGCTGTCATGGTCGAGCTTGGTCCATTTGTCGATTTGTGCCGGCACGCGGCTGTTCGGCAAGCATTTCCGTCCGAGACGTTGGCATGGTCGGCCTCGCGCGTGCCCGTGGCCCTCAGCGTGCTCTTCCAGAGCAATGTGATCTGGTCCGCCATGCTCGTCGACACGCCGTCATCGTGGCTGGTGTCGCTCGATGGCGAGGCGACGCAGATGACGAAGACCGAAGCGCTGCACAGTCTGGCCCGAGCGCTGGCCGCCGCCTCGACGATGTCGGATGGCGTTCGGTTCGAATGGCGGAAGGATGGGACGATCGGCGGGACGTTCTGACGGTGCACGGGACGAGTGTCGTGCACCCTCTGGACGGCGGTCGGATTCCTCCTGGATCAGGGTAGCAGCGCGGCGGGACACGTGCGAAGGCTGAGCCTGTTACCATCGAATTCTTGTTACTTGGATTCCGTCGCCGCTTTCACCCGGTTGTGACAACTTCGATGCATCCCGATCGGGCATTCTCCCGGCCGGGTGTCTCGACTTCTCACGGGTGGACTCCCCTCCATGTCACTCTTTGGTTCTACAGTGCGGCGCCGTCTCGTCGCGCTCTGTGCTGCTGTGGCGTCGTTCGGCATTGCGACGCACCTCGGCGCGCAGGCGCAGGCGACCACAGGCGTCATTCGCGGCCTCGTCACCGACGAAGCCAACGCGGCGGTCAGTGGCGCGCAAGTGACGTTGCGCAATCAGGAAACGAACGTCACGCGCACGGTGCGCACCAGCGATCGCGGCATCTACGCCGCACCGCTGCTGCCGCTGGGTCGGTACGAAGTCAGTGTCCGCGCCATCGGCTATGCGGCGGTGTCACGTCGTGACCTCGTGTTGCGCGTGGGCCAGGCGCTCGACATTCCCTTCAAGGTCTCACGTCAGGCGGTCGAGCTGGCGGCGGTGAAGGTCTCGGATCGCGCCGGGACGCCGGTCAATACGACCCGCTCGGACGCGACCACCACGCTCTCGGAAGAGGTGGTGAAGGGATTACCGAACAACGGGCGCAACTTTCTCGCGCTCACGCTGCTCACGCCAAACGTCGCCACCACGCAGGGACCGGACGGCGATGTGATCTCGGTGGCCGGCCAGCGCGGCACGTACAACAACGTGAGCGTGGACGGCGCCGACTTCAACAACCCGTTCTTCGGGGAGCAGCGCGGTGGACAGCGGCCCGCCTTCACGTTCAACCTCGATGCCGTGCAGGAACTGGTGGTGACGAACTCCGGCGCCAGTGCCGAGTTCGGGCGATCGGCCGGCGGCTTCGTGAACGTGATCACCAAGAGCGGGACGAACACCTTCAAGGGCACGGCCCACTATTTCGGCAAGAATGGGGCGTTGTCCGGGAATCTGAAGGGCAACGGGGTCACGCTCGACCCCGACTTCGCGCAGAATCAGTTCGGCTTCACGATGGGTGGCCCGATCATCAAGGACCGGCTCTTCTTCTTCACCGCCTACGACCAGCAGGTCTACAGCGAGACGAAGCAGACCAACCGACCGCGTAGCCCGGCGTCCGACTCACTGAGGACCTTTCTCGGTTCGGCATTCGGCGGCGCTCTGGCGAACGACTTCGCGCCAATTGCCCGCACCAACGACGGGCAGGTCTTCCTGCTCAAGCTCGACTACCGCGTGAACGAGACGAGCAACTTCTCGCTCAAGTACAATTTCACGAACAGCAAGCAGGTCAACGGGACGTTCGACGTCGACCAGTGGGCTGCCAGCTCGAATGCCATCGAGCGCAACTTTTCCAACGCCATCAGCGGGCAGCTCACCTCACAGCTGTCCAACAGTGTCGCGAACGAATTCCGATTCCAGTTCGCGCGCGAAGATCGTCCACGCGACTACGACGCACCAACGCTGCCCGGTGGGCGTGACTTCCCCGATACCGGAATGGACTTCGCCAACGGTTTCCGGATCGGTCGTCCCTTCTTCATTCCGGTCGTCTACAATGACACGCGCATCCAGGTTCTCAATAACGTGACCTGGGCGACCGGCAACCATCTGTTCAAGGTGGGCGCGGAAGTGAATGCGGTGAAGTCGAATCAGACGTTCATCGGTTTCGCCAACGGGCGATTCATCTTCAGCAGTGTGACGGGCTTCATCAACTACGTGAACCGTGGCAACCAGTACGTGGAGTGCTCCAACGGCAGCACCAACGCCACCGGCGCCTGCCCGACGGGAACGACGATCACGGGACCGGTCCAGCTGTACCTGCAGCAGGCAGGCGTGGGTGGGCGCACCGTCGAGCAGAGCGGGACGCAGTCGCTGGCGCAGAACGATCTCGGGGCCTTCATCCAGGACACGTGGAAGCCCACGCCCCGACTGACGCTCAACTACGGCGTCCGCTGGGAAGCACAGCAGCAGCCCGACCCGCTCACGGACCCCTCGACCGTGTTTTATGCGCCGCTCATCGGCCGGACGGTGAACACACCGGCCGGCGCGATCCGCTTTCCGT
>Ga0163155_10002276_pt1 | contig 21666 bp, 15 predicted proteins | sample OliLakLV19SP4G1_FD_148611 | JGI IMG/M metagenome (GOLD analysis project Ga0163155, IMG submission 148611) | Freshwater microbial mat bacterial communities from Lake Vanda, McMurdo Dry Valleys, Antarctica - Oligotrophic Lake LV.19.SP4.G1 | ecosystem: Environmental > Aquatic > Freshwater > Lake >... | reverse complement strand
GGCGTGGAGCGAACTGCGAATCGCACGGGGTCGGTTCGTGCCCTCGGATCTTGCCCGCTGGGCGTGGAGAGAGGCCGACTACACCGAGCCGCAACAGCGGCTCTTCCTGTCGTTCATGGAGTCGTGCGAGATCTGCTATCGACTGCGAGAGGCCTACGAGAGCAATCGCCCCGAGTTGGAAGAGGAGTACATCGTCCCTGCGGCCCTCCCGCGCGAGGGCGAACAGATCGTCCAGGACGAACTTCGGTGGGTGTTCGGCGAAAAGCCGAGGTTCGAGCCGACGATGATCCTCGGGGAGCAGGCGAATGAGCTGACTCGGCACGACGTCGTGAAACTCCTCGTCAAACTCGGCCGGATGTGGCGAGGTGCTGCGATCATGTGGAAATGGGGCGGCTGCATACGCACGTTCGCAGGGAGACCAGACAGTCCGCGCTCCGGCGGTGTGTCGCAGGGCACGCCGACGTTCATTCAGTTCTCCTGGACGCCAAAGGAGGCTGGCGGTTTCTTCGGGACGATGAAGGTTCGGCAGATCGGCCCGAATGCCGAGTTTCTGGGCCGTTTTCGCAACGCGTGTGAGGAGGTATGGGGAGAGCGTAACGTCCGCCTCGGCTGGCCCGACGCGAGGACCGACTCCTCCCAAGCCGAGCAGGAGCAAGATCGTCACGATGCGGTCGGCGACTCGCTCGCCGAGATCGCGCTACCTGCACTGAGAATCGATGCGCCTCGTGGCCTTCAGCAGGTGCCGCTTGAGATCGGCTTCACCTTCGCAGGCAAGGACGGTTTGGATCCGCCGGACAACAATCGGGAGCTGTGGCCAGAGCAATTGATGAAGGCGTTGGCCGGTGGTCACTATCCAAGTCCCAAACACAGTGATAAGCAAGCAGTGGAGGACGGCATCCTCGCGAAGGTAAGCTGTTATCGCGATGCGGGAGCAGGCGATCAGGCTAGACGGACCTATGCGAAACAACTGGTGAGTCGCGACTTCGTCGTAGTGGTGCTGAGCAAGAAGTACCTGTTCAGTGAGGCCTGCATGTACGAGCTCTATGAGCTGTGCCAACGAATGGGGTCAGGTAGCGATGCGGTTCCGAAGCGCGACAGCACTCTCTGCAAAGTGTTCTCGCTTCCATGTGGCTATCTCTCGGAAAGCCAGTCCCTCAATGGCAAGCCGGAGCTTGAGCAGGAGGTCTCGACATACTGGCACAACGCGGTCAGAACCTACATGCAAAACAGCCGTCGCGCCGTTCATGGCGGCCTACTGCAACGACTGGCCAGCTGGTTCGTGCGAGCAATTGGTCTTGACCATCCCTCGCGATCAGAGCCGGAACTGGAGACGCTTCGGAATGCTGAGCAGGCGTGGTACTTCCCCTTGATCAAGTCGTTCGAAAATCCGGATACTCTCAAGAAGCTCCTGTCAGCTCTCAAAAGCGCGTGGGGCACGGAGCGATTGTCGGCGAATGCGCCAAGTTCCGCCGCAGTCGAGCAGAAGGCGTTGGAGATCATGAGGGGGAACTTCGATCCGCCTCGACTGAAGAGGTTTGCCGCGTCAGCGTGGAAAGTGTCTGAAGGCGGATCGGAAGGGGCGACCCCCGAGGAGACCACGAAGGCGAGGGAGCGGGCGGTCGGGCTCTATCTGCTCGCGCATGACCTAACGATGGTCGATTCGGATGAAAAGAAACTCGTTGCGTTCAATACTGTCGACGCAGATCAGGCACTTTCGACAAGCCTGGAGCCGCTGGTGGCCTGGGCGAAGAGCCGCCTTGTCTCGACCGAGGCAAGCGTATCGGCTGCGGCGAAGAACATCTGATGCTTCCCACCCCCAGCGCCATGATTGCGCATCTCGATCGCTTCGTGCGCGGGCAGGCACGCGCGAAGCAGGACATCGCCGTCGCCGTGTACAACCATTACCTCTCGCAGGCGTGGCGCGATCGGGAGGGGCAGGACCTCGGGCGATACCACATCCTCATGATCGGGCCGACGGGCGTGGGCAAGACCCTCCTCGTCAGGACGCTGGCCGATTTTCTCGGCGTGCCGGTCGGATTCTCAAGCGCCACAGGACTGGTCGAAGCGGGCTACAAGGGAAACTCGGTCGAAACGATCGTGCGTGCGCTTCTCGAACGCGCCGGTGGCGATCCGCGGCGGGCGGAGAAGGGCATCATCTTCATCGACGAGATCGACAAGATCCGCCGCGCGGAAGGCGTCGAGCGCGACGTCAGCGGCGAAGGGGTGCAGAACGCACTCCTCACGCTGCTCGATGGCAAGATCTCCGAAGGGCATGAGTCGTCGACGCACGCGGCCATCGACACCGGGCGCATTCTGTTCATCTGCACCGGCGCCTTCGTCGGCTTGCAGGCAATCGTCGAGGGGCGGGTGGGAAGCGGCCGCAGCCCCTTCGGCTTCCGCGCCCGCGCCAACGAGGAGCCGTCGACGATGCCCGATGCACCGATCTACGAGGCCCTCTGCCAGGCGGAGACCCGCGACCTTGTCGCGTTTGGCATGATCCCGGAGTTCATCGGGCGCTTCGCGACCGTCGCGGTGCTGCACGAACTTGCCCGCGACGATCTGCGTGCCATCGTGAGCGAGCGCACCGAACAGTCGGCACTCGAGCGGGCCCAGAAGCTTGCGAAGCTGCACGGCATCGATCTCGTCTTCGACGACTCGGCCCTCGACGCGATTGTGGAAGCGGCACTGGTCCTGGGCACCGGGGCCCGCGGCCTGCATCGCCTGATCGGCCGGGCAGTCGATCCGATTGACTTCCGATGGCCGGAGCTCGCGGCCGATGGCATCGCACGCGTCGTCATTCGCCGCGACACGATCGAGAATCGCGGCACGCCGGAACTGGTCAAGGGAGTTCTCACGTCGGAGCGGCTCGACGAGAGGTTGCGCCAGGAGGCCTTGGCGATCCTGCCGGCCTTGCCGCGGACGGGCCGCAAGGCCTCGCGGAAGATCCTTGGGGCAGAAGGAGACGTGCGATCAGGGTTCACCGACACCCGCGGCTGGACCGATGAGCGTTTTCGCTCGGGCATTGAGAGTGGCAAGGCCGAGCACCTCGGGTGGGGCGAAACGACCGGCAGTGCCCGGACATGGTGGGAAGCCTTTGAGAAGGAGAACGAGCATCGCCTCGCCATCGTCTTTCGGCTGGTCGAAGAGTTGCGCAACCGCAATGCCACGATCACCGAGTTCTTCCTCGCCTACATCTACTCGGCCACCGACAACGTGCAGGCGAATCTGCACTACCTCGACTACACCCGCCTGAAGAAGGACGCGGAGGCGAAGAAGCGGAAGAGCACGTAGCGCCTCTGGCGAAGAGCCTCGCCGAGCTGAGGTCAGTCCTTCCTCGCGTCCCAAACAGGTCGCGCCTGTGCTTCTCGATGTCGCCCGCGCGATGGAGCTCATCCTCCTTCTGCTGCTGCAGGGAGCCCTGTTCGCAGCGGTTGATCGTGGCGGGACTGATTCCGAGGAGCGTGGCAAAGGCGACCTGGCTCGGGGCCCATTGATCGTGGATTCGGCGAAGCTCGAAAGACGTCAGTCCAGGTGGACGCCGGACTGGGTCGGTATGCGGCCCGCAAGACTTGTCCATTCCCTTGAGGGGTGTCTCCCGGGGAAGGGCGGTTCAGTGAACTCGTGACGCCACCTGTGGCCACGTCACGCGTACGCAGAGAACGCCGCCTTCTTCCAGTTCTGCTTCCGTCCGCGCCCCCAACCATCGGGTGAAGTCGTCAACGATCGAGAGTCCGAGCCCGACGTGGCGGGAGCCGTCGGATCCCTGCGTGCGGGCCGCGTCCTTGCGCCAGAAGGGTTCGGTCAGGTGGGCGAGGTCGTCCTGCACGAGATCAGTCGGTCCATTTCGGATCTCGAGACGAGCAGCAACGAAGTCTTTCCGCACGTTCGACGGAGAGACGTCATCAAGCCGCACATCTATTCGGCCCCCTCGCGGCGTATGCACTACCGCGTTCGAGAGAAGATTGTCGACGATGGCTCGCACACTCGCATGATCTCCGCGGCAACGCACCCCCGAGGTCACCTCGGCGGAAAGGGTGATTCCGGCACGGTCCGAGCTCGCCGCGGCAACGCGAACAGCGTCATCAACTGCTGCGCTGAGATCGGTGACTCGCTCGGGACCACGGTCGTCGGACGGCTGCGGCGTCCGTCCGCGAGCCATCAGCAGAAGCGCTTCGACAAGCTGCTCCGTGCGTTCGACCACGGCACGCGCCTGGTGCATGGTCGCCGTGCAGTGGTCAAGGTCCACCGGCCATCGAAGACGGACGTCAAGAAGTGCACGCAGCTCGGTCAGCGGTGTTCGCAGTTCGTGAGCCGCGGCGACGCTGAAGCGCCGCTCCCGCGCCACGGTGTCACGGATGCGCGCCATCAGCGCGATGATGCGCTCTTCGATCGGCGCCAGCTCCTGCGCCGTCGGCGACCACTGAACATGCTCCGGAAGATCCGCAGGATCGAGCGCCGCCACCCTGCTGCCAAGCGCTTCAAGGGGTGCGAGGCCGCGGAGGAGAGACCATCGAACAGCGAAGAGAATCGCGAGCAGCAGGGCCGCACCGCCACCGATCAGCGCCGCGAGCAGAGCCATGAGCGGCAGATCGATGTCGGATCGGCCTCGCGCGAGCACCACAACGACGAGCGCGTCCTCCGCGTTGACGGGAATCGGTTCGAACTCCCTGCGGGCCGACCCCGGCGTGACACCGATGAAGACGATCTCCTCGCCTGCCAGCTTGTCCGGCTTGCCCGGTTCGTCATCGGTCTCCTGCGACGGAGGTCTGATCAGTCGGACCGCTCGGGCCGGTCGATCGTCCTCCAGCGCAAGGTTGGAGAAGGACAGCGGGGCCCGTTCCTGTTGAAGATCACTCCCGACCAGGGCGGTGAGCCTCGATGAACTCTCGTCCGCGGCGCGCCGGCTGGCGAGGAGCCGTTGAGTTCCGTCCGACACGAGCCACATTTCAAAGAACTCCGCGGAGCCGGGAGTTTCAAACGGCCGAGGTTCATCCTCAACCCACTCGCAATCGAGCATGGCGCTGTCGGGGCCGACATCGATCGTGACGGTGGATGCGATCGCCTCGGCTCTCATCAGCAACATCGCGTCAAATCGTGCGACGAGCACAGACCGCATGAAGAGGTAGAGCGCGGTGCCGGCGATCAGCAGCGTCAGGGTCAGCCAGAGAAGAAGCCGACGCGACAGTCCGGCCCGAATCGATTCCATCACGGGCACGCTCATTCGGCGACCTCTTCAAGGACGTAGCCGAAGCCGCGGCGGGTTCGAAGCACGCGCGGGCAGCCGACCGCGGCCAGCTTGGCCCGCACGGCGCACACCGCGACGTCGACCGCATTGCTGTTCACCCGATTGAGATCGTCGTACAGATGTTCCTCGAGTTCGAGACGCCGAACAGGACGCCCGCGGCGATACGCCAGATGCTCGAGCAGGGCGTACTCGCGCGGCGCCAGCGGAATCAGCCGACCGGCGTATGACGCCGTGCGCGTTGCCGTGTCAACCACCAGCCCGCCGACTTCGATCCTCGGTTCGTTCGCGCCACACGCGCGGCGGGCCAGGGCCTGTACCCGGGCCACCAGCTCCTCGAACGCGAACGGCTTGGTGAGATAGTCGTCGGCGCCGCTGCGAAGACCGAGCACGCGGTCGTCAATCGCCGCGCGGGCCGTGAGCAGAAGTATCGGCGTCTGCATTCCTTTCGAGCGCATCTGTCGCAGGGCCGTCAGACCGTCGACCTGCGGAAGCATGATGTCGAGAACGATGACGTCGTACTCGCTCGTCTGTGCATGGATGAGCGCCTGCTTCCCGTTGTCGACGGCATCGACAGCGAAGCCGCTGCGACGAAGACCTTCTTCGAGGGCGCGGCGGAGCGTGTCGGAATCCTCAACCAGCAGCAGTCTCATGGCGCGCTCCCTTCCGCGCCCCTTGGCGGATCGCACGACTTCGATTCGGAACGTCTGCCCGGGTGCAGCGGGCCATGATCTCCGGCGCGAGCGCGGGCCGAACAGAACGGTGTGCACGAACTCCGGATCCTGCGGCGTGCACCTCAGTCTGGTCGCGCAGGGACGATGGAGGCGGTTTCATGCTCATGTTGCCCTCATGCTGCGCCGATCCCTGTTGTTATAGTCAAATGCAGCGTGAACTCCTCGCAGTCGTTGCGCCCTTTCCCAAGGATTCCCATGCATCACCCGTTTCTGAATCGTTCCGTCTTCCTCGCCACAACCGCACTTCTCGGGGCCGCGGGGATCGCTGCCGCAATGGCTGCCAGAACTCCCGGGGTTGGATCTGACGATCCGGCCCTCCCGCATGTCGCATCCGAGCGAACCATCGCCGAATCCGACGTCCCCTCCGCTGCCTTGGCCACGCTCAGGAAGCTTGCCGGCTCTGCGGCCTTCAGCGGGTTCACAGAAGACGTTGAGGATGGCGTGCACTCCTACGAAGGCGCCTGGGTCGGACCGCAGGGCGCTGTCGAGGCATCCGTCACCGCCGCCGGTGTTCTGATCGAGCTCGAAGAATCGGCCTCCGGGAACGACGTTCCAGCCGCCGTGCGCAGCGCCGCCGAGGCGGCAGCGGGCGCCGGGACTGCGATCTCCTTTGAGAAGAGGACGCTCGTCATGTTCGAGGTCAGTTTCGCGCGCGATGGCAAGGGCCATGAGTTGACTGTCCTTCCGGACGGTCGTCGCCTTGAAGTCGACGACGACGACGACGACGACGACGATGATGACGATGATGACGATGATGATGTGAAGTGACGCATTGCGCCGGAGGCGTCAGAGCGCCTTTCAGAGGGAACACCCCTCTGAAAGGCGCTCTTCATGTCGGTTCCTGCGACGGTCCGGCCTGGATCAGTCTGATCCGCCTGATCCGCCTGATCCGCCTGATCCGCCTGATCCGCCTGATCCGCCTGATCCGCCTGATGAGGGGCACTCGCCCCACGCCGCGAGCAGCAGCCCCACATCGACGCCGTCCACGATGCCGTTCAGATCAAGATCGGCGAATTCGTCGTCGCGACCCCACGCACCGAGCAGTGCCCCAAGATCAGCCCCATCGATCTGATTGGTGTAGTCGAGATCGCCGAGGCACGCCCGCTGGGGAGTCTCGATCAGTTCAACCGTGAACTCCGTCTCTCCCTCGTCATCGAGCACTTCGATCTTCACCAATCCGATCTTCGGCGCGTACAGCTTGTTCTCGGCAAGGCTGGGACCGTCGAAGAGATTGCCCTCCGACGTATTGAGAACGCCCTTGAACACTCCAAGTCCGATCGTGACGGTGTCGTCGACGCTGGTCACCAGTGCGAAATCAAGAGCAACCGACGGCGCGTACTCCTGAAAGTACTCATCCCCGACCTGGGGATCGGACAGCATGATCGCCCCGGGGAGGTTGATCACCCCATCGGCGATCCATGAGCCGTTGTTGTCGACCTTGATGAGAACGCCGTCCTCGTCGTAGGTGAAGTTCTCAACATACTCGCCGAAATACCAGACCGTTCCGTCGTCCGCCTGCGCGTACCAGTCGAGGGCCACTTCGACGAGCACGCCGTCCACGAAGGAGGAATCGCGCACCACGCGATTCTGAACGCCGAGGATCTCGACGGTGTCGAAGGTGACGAACGTCTCGATCCGCTCGATGGCCCCATCCTCGACGACCCCCTCATACACCCGGAAATCACCGGGATCGAGCGGAAAGAACGGGTTCTCGCTGCGGGTGCTTCGCGGGCCGAAGGTGGCCTCGGTCCAGTCGGGCAGCGTGATTCCCGCGTGCGCCGACATGGCGATGGCCAGCACACCAATCGAGAGAGTGATGGGGGAAGCAGGGGGAAGGCAGCTGGGTGGGTGACGATGCGGTGATGTGATGGTCATGACAGAAACTCCTCATTGGAAGAGCGATCGCTTTCAACCCCGCACGATGCGAAGGATGACGACGCGCCGTCCATTGTGTCGCTTCTGGGATCACCAAGATGATGGCTGCATGAGCGCATCCCTGAATTGCTTGTCGACGCCTGCGTGCTTCGGTCCGACGAAACGGATGCTCATGAAGTGCGCTGTGCCGGGCGTGTTCGGCGGCGTGTTGCGAGCCGCGATCAACCAGCGCCATGTTGTGATGTCACGGAGCAGCGGTCAGCGGGAACGCGGAGCCGCTGCGAATCCCGCGACAGCAGTCAATCCCGTTGTCGGTCCCCCGTCGACGGATGCGCGCATCACCCCCGCGCTCACTCCTGCACCACCTTCATCGCCACCAGATCCTGCACGTCGACCAGGCCGACGGGGCGGCCGTCGCGGTCGAGGACGGGGATCTCGTCGAGGCGGCGCTCGCGCACCAGACGCACGGCGTCGCGCACCAGATCGTCGACGCCGAGATGGATCGGCTGCGGAGTCATCTTCTCGCGGATGGGCAGGGCGAGTCCGGCCGGATCCTCGTTGATCAATCGTCGCAGGTCGCCGTCGGTGAAGATTCCCGAGAGGCGGCCGGCTTCGTCGACCAGGATGATTGCGCCGGCCCGGCGTCCGGTGCCGCTCTGCGTGAGAGCCTCGCGCACGGTGGTCGAATCCGAGACCACGCCGAGGTTGTCGCCCACGCGGAATCGAAGCATGTCGGTGATCGGGCGCAGGCCGGCCCCGAGCATGCCGCCGGGGTGGTTCTTGTGGAAGTCGTCGGCGACGAAGTTGCGGCGCCGCGCCAGCGCCAGCGCCAGGGCATCGCCGAGGGCAAGCATCGCCGTGGTGCTCGCCGTCGGCGCGAGATTGAGCGGACAGGCTTCCTCGACGTCGCCAATTGAAACGTGGGCATCGCAGAGCCGAGCCAGACTCGAGCCGTCGCTTCGCGACATGCCAATCCGAGGGACGCCATCGGCCTTGAGAATCGAGGCCAGCGTGACCAGCTCGTCGGTCTCGCCGCTGTAGGAGAGAAGCAGGGCCACGTCGCCGCGGCGGATTCGACCGAGATCGCCGTGCAGGGCCTCGGCCGGATGGATGGCATGCGATGGCTGCTTGAGACTGCTGAGGGTCGCCGAAATCTTGGCCCCGATCAGTCCCGACTTGCCCATGCCCGAGACCACCACGTGGCCTTCACACAAGGAAAGCACGTCGAGTGCCCGAGCGAGTTGCGGCATGCCCCCGGACCGCACCCGCGCCGCGATGCGCTCGACGGTGCCGGCTTCGGCGGAAAGGGCGTCGGCGAAGAAGTCGCGCTCGGAGTCGTCGGCGGCGGCGGGCAATCGGTGCATGACAGCCGGAGTGTGGGGAGTTGCACTCATGGGTCGAATGTCGTTCAAGGCTGGGGCGGCGTGGCCCCGGCGGCCTTCATCAGCCGCTCGAGATCCTTGGCTTCCATCTGGTCGATGGCGATGGTGGTTCCGTCGGGTCGAGTGATGGTCACGCCCTTGAGGCCGCGACCCCGGACGATTTCGACCACCTTGCCAACCACGGTGGTCAGGGCCGTGGCCGCGCCGGCGCCTTCGGCGATCAGCTTGACCAGGACCAGCACCGATGCCGCCGTGAGGCTGCGGGTGCGCTCGGTGGAAGTGCCTTCGACCTGCGGAAAGCCCTCGAACTCGGCAGCGAGTTCGGCGGCGAGCTGGTCCAGTTCGGCCCTGGGCATGTCGGCCGGGAGCGAGATCTCGAGGACGTCGTCATTCATGGGAACTCTCCGAGCAGACGAGACAACGGGACTCAGGCGTGGGGAAGGCGACGCACCGCTGCATCACTGAGATTGGGCAACGGGCAACGGGGCAACGGGCAACGGGGCAACGGGCAACGGGGCAACGGGCAACGGGGCAATGGGGCAACGGGCAACGGGGCAACGGGGAACGCCGACAAGGTACCAGTTGGACCAGTGAAGATCGGTCGTGGTCCAGTCCGCGGTGGCGATGGCGGCTCGCGCCGCGGCGGCGCACGCGTCGCTGGGGGCCTGGTCGGCCGCGAGCTCGGCATGGAAGCGCTTCATGAACTGCCCGGCGGCGCGGGACGCGGCGGGCCAGAGACTGACGAGGAGCGATTCGCCCCCGGCATGAAAGAGGGGCAGATAGAGCCCGAGCCACTCGTCGTCGGGAAGCTCGATCTCGGCGTCGCGGCGCACCGTGCGCCCAAGGTCGCAGGCGCTGAGCGCAACCACCGCGCCGTCGAGCCGGACCCCGAAGAGTTCGCTCATCCGCAGTTTGCTCGCGCCCAGCAGCAGGGCCGCATCGAAGGGTCGGTCCTCCGGAAACTGGCCGTGACAGGCGAGATGAATGGCCCGCGATCCGGTCCACTCGCGAAGTGGCAGCGCGGAACCATCGAGGGTGTCGCTGGGGCCGAGGATCAGCGCTCGCACCGCGCCGCCGGTGCCGAGTCGGGATCTCCAGACCGCCGCAATCGACTCGATCTCCTCCACCACTTCAGGGAGGGATTGGGATCCAAAGGAATCCTCGGGCGAGCCGATGAGAGTCACCTGGGTCGGCGGCGCCGCGCGAGCCGGAGAGGAGGTGTCGTACGCCATGCCGACCAGGGAGAGGGTCGGGACGTACTGCACCGCGCGGGTCTCGACCAGGCGCGGCAGCCCGGGGCTCGGCAGGGCGTGGAGCGGAAGACGGCAGAGCAGTCCATGCGGCGAGATCAGCAGTCGTGATCCCGGCGCTCCGCAGTTCCGAACCGCCGGGGGGAGCAGGCGCTGGACCTGCCGGGAGTCAATCAGCCGGGCAAGCTGGGCCCGCAGCGTCGTGGCGCCCATCGTGTCGCGGGTGCTCCGCAGCGCGGCGACTTCGGCGGCGGTCCAGAGACTCTCGACGCGTCGAGGCACACCCTCGGCATCGACGAACAGGGCGTGGAGCCGCGACTCCTCCGGATCATGAGCCCAGAAGTAGGAGAGCGGCGACCAGGTGTCGCCGAGCGACCCGACGATTGCCGCAACATCCGGCACCGGAGGCGCGCGCAGCGCCGCCCAGCGGGGATGGTCGCGAAAGAGCGAACGAAGGAGCGCTTCTCGTTCCGCAAGGAGATCGGCGAGCGCCGCAGCGGCGTCGCCGGACGCACCGGCAGGACCCGCGGCAGGCCCGGACGCGAGCGAACCGGCAGCCCGCTCGGCGCCATCGAGGGCTTCCTCGAGTTGATTCAGCCGGGCAATCTGCGCGGGATCGACGTCTTCGAAGAGGGCGATGTCGGCGTTGGCGACCATCTGGCAGAGCGAGAACCCCTTGGTGCGCTCGGCGACCGACCACGCTCGCCAGATGCCGGTGGCGCCGGGACACGCCGCGGCGACTTCGAAGGCCCGGCGATGGTGATCGAGCTTGTCCAGAAGAAAGCGCTGCTGGTCGAGGAAGGAGCGAAAGTGGCGGATCTGGCGAGCAAAGCCGTCGAGTGCCGTCGACGCCAGGGCCCAGGCCGCCTCGTGCTCTCCACGGGCAGAGAGCACCCGCGCTTCCAGCAGTTCATGCACCGCGACGAGATCGGGCGCCCGCGTGAGTTCGATCGGGGCCGCGCAGGCTGCGAGTTCCTGTCCGGCCTCGTCGAAGCGTCCGCACTCGACCAGAGCCCGCGCCGTGGTGAGCTGCGCTCGGGCTGCGCCGCCCGGCCATCCCTCCGCCCGCAGGTGGGTCGAGAGGCGTCGTCCGTGCTCGGCCGCGAGTTCGAAGTTGCGCTCGGCGAAGGCCAGTCGCCCCTCGAGGATGTCGAGGCTCCACGGGAAGAGGCCGAGGGCCCGGAGCGACTCGAGGTCGGCGCGAGCCGCGACGAGATCGCGATGGGGCGGGGGAGCATCGATCCGCAGATTGGCCCGCTGCTGCCAGAGCGTGAAGTGCAGCGTGCGCTGATTGTCGCTCGAGAGCTGTCCGGCGAGCGCTTCGACCTCGTTCAGCGCCGCCAGCGCCGACTCCGGTCGTCCGCAGCGCCATTCGAGATTGGCGCGGGCCGTGAGGCACTGCGTGCGCTCGAGCTTCACCCCCGGTGAGGCCGAGGCGCGGGAGCCTTCGAGCAGCTCGCCCAGGATCCGCTCCGCTCCCTCGTAGTCGCCGCGCTCGGTCCGCAGTTCGGCGCGGCGGCGCCCGGTGCGGATGTCGGTGACGCTGAGCGTCATCGCAGGTTGCGGACCTGGGCTGCACGGCTCCGCAGTTCGGCGGCGCGCTCGAGGCTCTCCTCTTCCGCAGTCGAGTCGCCGCGGCGCTGGGCCACCCGCATGCAGCCGTCGTGTCCGCGGGCCGCGAGCTCGGCGACCTGCAGGAACTCGCCGCGATCCACGCACTCGAGAAAGGTCGCGCGGGCCTCCTCGAGAGTGCCGTTGTTGAGGGCCACATCACCCTCGAAGAGCCGCCTGATGCACTCCGCGAAGAGCACGTGGAACTGGATCTCCGGGCCGAGCTGGGCGAAGGGAACCGGCAGCGGGAGCGTGGGACTGATCGGCCACGGGGCGTTCGAGAGCGCAAGGCCGGGCCGATAGTGCTGGGCGGCGTCGAGAGGCTCGTCGGCGCCGGCGGCTTCGTTGGCGGCGCCGAGCTCGCTCGAGAACGCCTCGAACTCCGCGGGATGATTCTGAAGCTCGGCGATGACCTCCGCGAACTTCGGATCGAACTTGCCGCGCTGCTTGAGTTCGGCAAGCAGGGCGCGGGCCTCCGCGAGAACCACCGCACCCCTGCGCCCTGATGAGAACCCTGATGAGAACCCCGATGAGAACCCTGATGACCACTGGGATGAGCGCTCTGGCGCCGCGGATGCCGATTGCCCAGACGGAAGAGGCGGCGGGGGAGTCGTCACGAAGGTTGGTGGCGCGGTCCGAGCAGCGCGGAACTGCTGGGCGAGCTGGGCCACCACTTCGCACGCCGCAGCCCGTTGTGCAGCCGCGTCCGCGAAAGCCGAGGCCTCGGCCGAGGGACCCGATCGACCGCCTTGGAACTCGGCGATTCCCTGGGCCAGTTGATCCTCGAAGGTGCTGCCCCACGAAGGCCCGGTCTGCCGTTGGTTCAGGGCGTTGGTCGCGTGCTGCCGCTCGGTCGCGGCAATCGTCGCAAGGGAGTTGAGGAACGCTCGGAACTGAGCGTCATCGAGCGCGGCGACGTGCGACTGAAGCTCCTTCAGGGCCTGCTCCTGCGGCAGCGAGAAGAGTCGCTGCACCAGTTGGCCGGTCTGGATGCACATCGCCCCGGCGTCGACCACCGCTTGACCGGCTCGCTTGAGGAAGTCCCACATGTGTCGGCTCTCCAGTCTCGAGAAGGAGTCTGACCCTGCGACTGCGGATGCGTCTCTCGGGAGAATCCCAGGTCTCCTGGCGTCGGCACGCTGGGATCGGTCCATCGAGGTCCGTCGAGGTCCGGCGAGGTCCGTCGAGGTCCGGCGAGGTCCGGCGGCCGGTCCGCCGCGGATGCCCCACGACCGAGCGTACGGGGCCTGCGAGCCATGCGCGGAGCGCCGCTGGGAAAGGACAGGCGCGCTTCCGACACGCTCCGCCCTCGTGCTACCGTGCGAACCGACATGGCCGCCGACTCTCGTGATGAATCACCGCCCCCGGCGGATCCCGCAGCCAGCCCGAGAGCCGGTGGGACAAAGGGTTCCGCCAAGGGTCCGTCCTCTCGATCAGGCGAGAAGCAGTCCACGCCGGGCTCGCAGCGCGCCGCCCGCGCTCCACATGCCACCCGCTGGGGTGCGGCCGGGGACGTGACTCTGGAATCGATTCCGCCGACGGGTCGATCGGAGAACGCGGCGACCTCCGACGCCGATGGCGAACCATCCTTTACCGATGCCCGCGGCGACTATCAGGTCAGGCTGAGCACCTTCCGCGGTCCGCTCGATCTTCTTCTCTATCTCATCCGCCGCGCGGAAGTCGACATCCACGACATTCCGGTGGCCGAGATCACCGATCAGTTCCTCGCCTTCGTGCGGGCGGATCTCGCCCACATCAATATGGAGGAGGCCGGGGAGTTCCTGGTGATGGCCGCGACCTTGATCGAACTCAAGGCCCGCACCCTGGCGCCGAAGCGAGCGGCGACTGCCGAAGGCGAAGGCGCCGACGCCCCGCCGCAGGCCGCGGCCGATCCGCGCACCGAGCTGGTGCAGGCCCTCCTTGCGTATCAGCGGTACCGCCGCGCCGCCGAGCGGCTCGAGCGTCATCGCGAGGAGTTCTGGCGCCGTCATGCCATTCGCATCGCAACGCCCCGCATCGAGACGGGGCACACGGCCCGGAGCCACGACGAGCCCGGGGCGGCGGATGACGTTCTCGGCGAGAGCGACGATGGCGCTTCGGGACGCCAGGCCGGCGGAACGCTCGAGCTCGATGACGTCCACGTGCTCGATCTTTCGCAGGCCTACGAGCGGATTGCCGGTGGCATCGACTTCTCCCGCCTCGGCGACCATCGCGTCGAGTACGACGACACCCCGATTGCCCTGCACCAGGACGATCTGCTCGATCGCCTGCATACCGCCGGACGAACCGGCATCACCCTCGGAAGCATCTTCGAGGGTCGCAGCCGTCTCGAGAAGATCGGCCTCTTCCTGGCGGCGCTGGAACTGGCCCGGCAGCGCAAGGTGGCGATCAGCCAGAGCGACGACGTCAATGGCGAGGTCGAGTTGCGGGAGGTGACGGACGCCTCGGCCGAGCAGTTCGCCTCCGGCGAGGACGAGGCGCCTCCGACGGCGGGCGCCGGGCCCTCGCCCGCGTAGCCGGCAGGGGCGTGTTTCACACGACCGGCCCGGACGCCCACGCCTCAGTGCATGTCCATGGCCACGCCTTCGGCCGAGCAGTAGCTCTGAATCTCGGCCAGGAACAGCGGCCCGTTGTCGGCCAGTTTGCGGGCGCCGACGCCGCGGATGCGGCTGAACCCCTCGGCGTCGCTGGGTCGCACCCGTGAGAGTTCGCGCAGGGTGTTGTCGTCGAAGACCACGTAGGGCGGAACCCCGCGCTCCAGGGCGAGGCGGCGGCGCAGCTCGCGGAGCCGGTCGAAGAGGGCCCGATCGACACCATCCCACGAGCGGGTCTCGACCGCCGCCCGCTTGGCCTTGCGGGCCACCGTCGGACGGCGCAACACCACGTCGCCTGCGCCGCGCATCAGGGCGACGCCTTCCGAAGTGAGCGAGAGGATCGGTCGATCGCCCGGGGATCGGGCCAGCAGGCCGTGATCGAGGAGTTGATGGATCAGATTGACGATCTCCGACTGGGTGAGATGTCGCAGCAGTCCGAAGACGCTGAGGGCGTGGTGGCCGAAGCGCCGCAGGGCTTCGTCGTCGGCGCCGGCGAGAAGCTTGGCCACGTGCATGGCTCCGAAGCGCTGCTCGACTCGAGCCACCGCGGCGAGGATCTTCCGCGCCGTGGTGGTGCCGTCGGCCAACGAATCGATCTCGTTCAGGCAGACGTCGCACGCCCCGCAGTTGCCGCGGGTGAAGCGCTGGCCGAAGTGCTCGCAGAGGGCCGCGTGCCGACAGCGGGCGCCGCTCACGAGCTGCTGGACTTCGCGCAGCAGGGAAAGCTGGGCGGTGTGATTGGCCTGAAGGGAATCGCCATCGAGATCCTCGCGCTCGAGGGCCTCGTCGAGACTGCGGCCCATGAGCGATTCCCACCGGGCGACGTCGCTGTAGCTGTAGAGAAGCACGCACTCCGCGGGAAGACCGTCGCGACCGGCGCGGCCCGATTCCTGCTGGTAGGCCTCGACCGACTTGGGAATGCCGGCGTGGATCACGCAGCGCACATCGCCGCGGTCGATTCCCATCCCGAAGGCCACGGTGGCGACGACGATGTCGATCGACTCGTCGCTGAACTGATCCTGGGTATCGCGCCGCTGCTTGGGACCGAGCCCGGCGTGGTATGCCGCGGCCTTGAGACCGGCGTCGCGCAAGCCTTCGGCGAGCGACTCGGTCTCCTTGCGGGAGATGCAGTAGACGATCCCGGCCTCGCCCTTGTGACGGGCCAGCACATCGAGCACCTGACGCTCGACGCTGAGCTTGGGGAGGACGCGATAGACGAGATTGGGCCGATCGAAGTCGCCCACCAGGACCAGCGGATTGCGCAGCCGAAGCTGGGTGACGATGTCGTCACGCACCTTGGGAGTGGCGGTTGCGGTGTAGGCGTGAAGCCCGGCATTCGGGAAGCGATCGCGGAGCATCGCGAGCTGGCGATACTCGGGGCGGAAATCGTGCCCCCACTGGCTGATGCAGTGGGCCTCGTCGATTGCGAAGGACCCCACGCCCACGCGGTCGAGCCAGTCGAGGAAGCCGCTGCTGGTGATCCGCTCGGGCGAGACCAGCAGCAGTCGACACTCGCCGCGCTGGATCAACTCGCGGGCGGCGCGGCGTTCCCTTTCATCCATCCCGCTGTGAAGCGCCGCGGCCGGGTAGTCCGCCTCGCGAAGGGCATCGACCTGATCCTTCATCAGGGCAATCAGCGGCGAGACCACCACGTCCATGCGTCCGCCGCGGGCAGTCGATTCCCCTTCGGCTCCTCCGTGCTCGCCAGGGCCGGCACCGAGCGACTCGCCATGCAGGAGCGGCGGCACCTGATAGCAGAGGCTCTTGCCGCCGCCGGTCGGCAGGACCACCAGCGAGTCGCGCCTGGAGATGCCCGCCTCGATCGCTTCACGTTGCAGCGGGCGAAGCGAGTCGTAGCCCCAGTAGCGCTTCACGACGCCCAGAATGGCGAGATGCAACGCATCCTGCATCGAGTCGAGTTGGCCGGGTGCGGTGGTCACACGTGGGAGAGCCCGTGGGCGAGGTCGGCGATCAGATCATCGGTGTGCTCGATGCCCACGCTGAGGCGGACGAGCGTGTCGGAGATGCCGAGCCTGGCCCGGTTCTCTGCCGGAACGGACGCATGGGTCATGATCGCCGGGTGCTCGATCAGGCTCTCGACGCCGCCGAGACTCTCGGCAAGGGCGAAGAGGTGAACGTGCTCGAGGAAGCGGCGGCTCTCGGCGAGTCCACCCTTCAGAAAGATCGTGATCATGCCGCCGAAGGCGGGGACCCCGTCGAGGCGCATCTGCCGAGCTGCAAGCGCGTGCTGCGGATGGCTCGGAAGCCCCGGATAGACGACCCGTTCGACCTTGGGTTGAGTCGCCAGCCAGGTGGCAATCTTCATGGCGCTGTCGCTGTGCTGGCGCATGCGAAGGGCCAGGGTCTTCGCCCCGCGCAGACAGAGATAGGAATCGAAGGGCCCCATGATCGAGCCGACTGCGTTGTGCAGGAAGCGCAGCGTCTCGGCGAGGTCCTTGCGACGGGTCACCAGCAGTCCGCCGACCACATCGCTGTGACCGCCGAGGTACTTGGTGGCGGAGTGCATCACGATGTCGATGCCCAGCTCGAGTGGCCGCTGCAGCATCGGACTGGCGAAGGTGTTGTCGCAGACGGTGATGATGCCGTGGGCCTGGCCGAGCTTGGCGATGGCGTCGAGATCGACCAGCTTCAGCGTCGGATTGGTGGGGGTCTCGACCCAGATCATCTTGATCCGTTGGTCGGGCTTCTGGTCGCGAATCGCGGCCTCGACCCGACCGATGTCGGTCATGTCGAGGTAGGTGGTGCGCAGGTTCATCGAGCGCTCGCGCACGCGGGTGAAGAGCCGGTAGGTGCCGCCGTAGAGATCATCCATCGCCAGCAGCCGATCGCCGCTGTCGAGCAGTTCGAGGCACGTCCCAATCGATGCCAGGCCCGAGGCGAAGGCGAACGACCCGCAGGTGGTGTCGTCGGCTTCGGTGAGCGGGCTTCCTTCGAGCGACGCCATCAGCCGCTCGAATGCGTAGCGGGTCGGGTTGTGGCTTCGCGAATACTCGAAGCCGGCGTGTTCGCCGGGCGAGCGCTGGGCGTAGGTCGAGGAGAGCGAGATGGGAGGCATGACCGCGCCGGTGGTCGGGTCGGGGCGCTGATTGCCGTGGATGGCGAGCGTCGAGAGATGCATGGGTGGGACAGACGATTGGAAATGAGGCGAGGAGGACGGCGGACCGCGCTTACGGAAGCTGCTTGCGCAGAGCGTTGATCAGATCGATCTTGGTGATGAGCCCGAAGAAGACGCCGCCCTCGGCGATGATCGCCACGCGGTCGGCGCGGAAGATCGGCATCAGATCGTTGATCGAGGCCCCGGGGCGAATGGTCTCGAGGCGACTGGTCATGAAGTCGCTCACCGGCTGTCGCGAATTGCCGAGATCGCGACCGAGGGCCACGAGGACGTCGCTCTCGTCGAGGATGCCGACCACGCGATCCTCGCGGTCGACGACGGCCATCTGGCTCACGTCGAACATCCGCATCCGCTTGATGGCCTGGATGATGGGGGTGTCGGGCTGGAGGCAGTAGTCCTGTCGCTCGTCATGGCGCCGGGCAATCAGATCGCGCAGATCGCCATGCTGCTTCCGCTCGATGAAGCCGTGGTCGAGCATCCAGAAGTCGTTGAACATCTTCGACAGGTACTTCGCGCCGCTGTCGCAGATCAGGGTCACGACCCGCTTCGGGGTCTTCTGTTCGCGGCAGTAGCGAAGGGCCGCCGCCAGCAGCGTGCCCACGCTGCTGCCCGCGAGCACGCCCTCCTTGCGCAGGAGCGTTCGCGCGGTGTCGAAGGCCTCGGCGTCGGAGATCGAATAGCCCTTGTTCACCAGGGAGAGATCGAGGATGTCGGGGACGAAGTCCTCGCCGATTCCCTCGACCAGCCACGAGCCCGGCTCGACCTTCCGATTCTCATTGACCAGCGGGGCGAGAATCGATCCCTCGGGGTCGGCCAGAATGATCTCGACCGCCGGATTGTGCTGCCTCAGATAGCGGCCGACACCGGTGACGGTGCCGCCCGAACCGACGCCGGCGACGAAGGCGTCGATCCGACCCTCCATCTGCTGCCAGATCTCCGGTCCGGTGGTGGTGAGGTGGGCGTGAGGGTTCGCGGGATTGCCGAACTGGTTCACATAGAAGCTGTTCGGCGTCTCGCTGGCGAGCCGCGCAGCCATGTCCTGGTAGTACTCGGGGTGCCCCTTGGCGACGTCGCTGCGGGTCAGCACGACCTCGGCGCCCATCGCCCGAAGATGCGAGATCTTCTCGTCGCTCATCTTGTCGGGCATCACCACCTTCATCCGGTAGCCCTTCTGCGAGGCGACCAGGGCAAGAGCGATGCCGGTGTTGCCGGCGGTCGCCTCGATGATCGTCCCGCCGGGCTTCAGCCGACCGTCCCGTTCGGCCGCTTCGACCATGGCGATGGCGATCCGATCCTTGATCGAGTTGCCGGGATTCAGCGACTCCATCTTGACGAAGAGTCGGCACGGTCCGACATCGAGCTGCTTGAGCTCGAGCATCGGGGTGTTCCCGATCATCTCGAGGATGTTGCCGAACACCGGCGCCATGGCGTTGCGAGCGGCGGGCGGATTGGCCGTGGCGGACATGAGTGCGGTTCCCTCCAGTGCGGCGCCGATCACCCGTGCTCGCTCGAACGCAGTTCTCGAGACGAACTCTCGAGACGAGTCCTCGCGACAGGTTCTCGAGACGGGTCCTGACGGATCGCCGGACAGGCGAGGCATGGTACCGTCGCAGGGAACGTCGGCCCGCCGTGCCGCGTTGTGCCCAGAAACCGTGTCTTCCCCGTCCACCGATTCGCCCGTGCTGCTCGCCGCTGGACCTCATGGTCTGGAGCTGCGGTTCGCCGACGATCGGCCTGGTCGCGGCGCCCGTCTCGAGGTCGACTGGTTGCGGCACGCCCTGCGTCACGATCCCGGAGCAATACGGCGAGACCCCCTCATCCGAGCGCTCGGTCGGCGATCAGAGGGGCAGGGAACGGAGACACAAGACTCGCAGGGTCAAGGATCAGTCGGGCAGGGACCAGTCGGCCAGGGACCAGTCGGCCAGGGACCAGTCGGGCAGGAACCAGTCGGGCAGGGACCAGTCGGCCAGGAACCGAAAGGCCAATCCTCCGAAACCGCGTCCGCCGGGTCGGCCGCGCCGATCGGTTCGGCCAGCCCGGTCCCCTGGGTCGTCGATGCCACCGCAGGATTCGGGCACGATGCCCTGCATCTGGCCGCCGCCGGCTGCCGCGTGCTTGCCATCGAGCGCAATGCCCTGGTTGCGGCCATGCTCGAAGATGGTCTCCGACGACTGCGAGACGACTCTGATCTGGGCGAGATGATCCGGCGGATTGAACTGCGGCACGCGGAATCGATCGAGGTGCTGGAGGAGCTGGCCCGAGATCCCAATCCGCTGCGTCGTCCCGAGGTCGTCCTTCTCGACCCGATGTTCCCGCCGCGTGCGCGACACCGCTCGGCGCTCCCTCCCAAGCCCATGCAGATCCTCCGCCGACTCCTTGGGAGCGACGCCGACACTCTGGCGCTACTCGGCGCCGCCCGCCGCGCCGCAACGCGACGCGTGATCGTCAAGCGCGCCGACGACGGACCGCCGCTCGGCGGGTCTCTCGACGCAGACACGACCGACGGGCGCCCTTCCGCGACATCCGGCGGCCCGCTCGCCTCACTCGGAGGCCGGACCGTCCGCTTCGACATCTATTCATCAGCGGGTCGACCTGCCGACGTGTCAGCGGACCGAGCGGGGCAACAGGACTCGAAGCGATCGACATGACTGACATGACTGACAGGACCGACATGAACGACTCGCCCAATCCGACCACGTCGACCAGCTCCTGGTTTCATGTCGCCGACTCGTCGGCTCCGTTGCGACTCGGCGAAGTGCGGCCCCTCGATCCTCAGGAGGCCCGGCACGCGGTGGGCGCTCGTCGCTTGCGCGACGGTGATTCGATTGCCCTCTTCGATGGCCGCGGCAATGTGGCCACGGCGCGGCTCATGCAGCGCGGTGAAGGCGCGGCGATCGAAGCCGTCCATCATCAGCCGCCACCGACGCCGCGGGTGGTGGTGGCCTCGGCCATTCCCAAGGGCGACCGAGCCTCGACGCTGATTGACATGGCCACCCAGCTCGGGATGGCCGCCTTCGTGCCGCTCCGCTGCGCTCGCAGCGTCGTGGAGATGACCGACGCCTCGCGCACGCGTCTGGAGCGGATTGCAATTGAAAGCTGCAAGCAGAGTCGCCGGGCCTGGGTTCCGCCGGTCCTCGACGAACTCTCGCCAGTCGACGCGGTGCGCTTCGCCCTCGCGGCGGAGTCGGCGGCGATTCTGCTCGATCCCGCAGGCCCGCCGCTGCGGACGCTTGCGAGCGAGCTCTCGCGAGCGCGGATTGCGCTTCTGATCGGTCCCGAAGGCGGCTTCACCGACGACGAGCGAACGGCCATGATCGCGGCTGGCGCCGTGACGGCATCGATTGGCGATGGGATCCTCCGCATCGAAGCCGCGGCAGTGGTGGGGTTGGCGCTGGTGCGAAGCTGTTCGAGCGCTCCGTAGCGGCTCCGCCGCGAAGCTGTTTGAGCGCTCCGTAGCGGCTCCGCCGCGAAGCTGTTTGAGCGCTCCGTAGCGGCTCCGCCGCGAAGCTGTTCGAGCGCTCCGTAGCGGCTCCGCCGCGAAGCTGTTTGAGCGCTCCGTAGCGGCTTCGCCGCGAAGCTGTTTGAGCGCTCCGTAGCGGCTCCGCCGCGAAGCTGTTTGAGCGCTCCGTAGCGGCTCCGCCGCGAAGCTGTTTGAGCGCTCCGTAGCGGCTCCGCCGCGAAGCTGTTTGAGCGCTCCGTAGCGGCTTCGCCGCGAAGCTGTTTGAGCGCTCCGTAGCGGCTTCGCCGCGAAGCTGTTTGAGCGCTCCGTAGCGGCTTCGCCGCACACTCGCTTTCGAGGGGGCCGCACGAGGGGGCCGCACGAGGGGGCCGCACGAGGGGGC
>Ga0163155_10002270_pt1 | contig 21692 bp, 9 predicted proteins | sample OliLakLV19SP4G1_FD_148611 | JGI IMG/M metagenome (GOLD analysis project Ga0163155, IMG submission 148611) | Freshwater microbial mat bacterial communities from Lake Vanda, McMurdo Dry Valleys, Antarctica - Oligotrophic Lake LV.19.SP4.G1 | ecosystem: Environmental > Aquatic > Freshwater > Lake >... | reverse complement strand
GCCGCCAACGTCCAACAGTATCACGTCACCCCATGCGTTCAGCGTTCCCGTGTTGATCGCATCGCTTGCTGTATTCGCGCCACCGCTGGACAGGTTCAATGTACCGCTGGCCGTGAGCGTTGTTCCCGCGGCAATCGTATAAGCGACCGCCGTGCCCGCAACGCCGTCGTTGAACGTGACATTTCCCAGAACGTGAGAACCACTGATGGTCAGCGCGGCCGCGAAGACCACCGTGCCGCTTCCTGGATTGATGGCTCCCGAAGTGAACGTCCAGTTGTTTGCGGTGCGAATGGTGCTCGCCAGATTCAGCGTGCCGCTCGATTTTGCAATATTGACTGGCGGAAGATTGCCGATCGCCGCGCTGCCTCCTCCCGTTAACGTCTGAGCTGCCGCGCCGCCCAGTTGCAGCGTTCCCGTACCGGTGACGCCGCCGCCAACATCCAAAATCGTCACGTCACCGAGCGCGTTTAAGGTTCCTGTGTTGATAGAATCGACGGCAATATTGGCGCCGCCGCTGGAGAGCCCCAGAGTGCCCGACGTGGAGAGTGTCGTCCCCGCGGCGATCGTATAAGCAGTCGTTGTTCCCGGGACGCCGTCATTGAAGATGACATTGCCTAGTATGTGCGAACCGCTGATGGTCAGCGCGGCGGCGAATACCACGGTGCTCGTCCCAGGAACGATGTTTCCGGACGTGTACGTCCATGCATTTGTCGTGCGGATCACGCCGGCCATGTTCAAATTGCCCGATTTTGCAATGTTAACGGGCGGCAGAGTTCCAAATGCAGAACTGCCTCCGCCAGTAAACGTCTGGGGCCCGGTGCCTCCGAATTGAAGTATCGCCGTCCCGGTCATCCCGCCGCCAGAGTCGATCACGGTGACATTGCCCAGGGCATTAAGAATGCCGGAATTGATCGAGTCGCCTGCCACGTTGGCCGCGCCACTGGACAGATTCAACGTGCCGGCGACCGTGAGTGTGGTTCCGGAAGAGATTGTGTAGGCGATTGCCGCCGCCACGTTATCGTTGAAGGTCACGTTGCCCAGAATATGTGAACCGCTGATCGTTAGAGCGCCCGCGAAATGAACGGTGCTGGCACCTGGAACGAGGGTGCCGGACGTGTGCGTCCAGTTGTTCGCGGTGCGGATGGTACTGGCTAGATTGAGCGCTCCGCCCGATTTGGCGATGTTGACCGGCGGCAGATTTCCAAATGCCGTACTGCCGCTGCCGGTCAACGTCTGCGCCCCGGCGCCCCCAAATTGCAACGTGCCCGAACCGCTCATGCCGCCACCGGCCTCGAGAATCGACACGTCGCCGAGGGCGTTCAGCGTTCCTGCATTGATTGAATCCGACGCCAGATTCACGCCGCCGCTGGATAGCGTCAGAGTCCCGCTGGTTGAAAGCGTCGTCCCGGGGGCGATGGTATAAACGGTCGCCGCCGCGGCGCTATCATTGAACGTCACGTGGCCGAGGGTATGCGATCCGCTGATGGTCAATGCGCCTGCAAAGACCGCTGTGCTGCCGCCCGGAACAATCGTTCCTGCAAGGAAGTTCCAGTTGCTAGTCGTCCGGATCGTTCCTGCCAGTGTCAGCGTCCCGAGCGTATTGATCGAAACCACTGGAAGATTTCCCAGCGTGAAAGTGCCGTTTGCAGTCAATGTGCCGGTTCCGCCAATCTGCAACGTACCCGTGCCGCCAATGCCGCCGCCCGCATCTAGAAGAGTTATGTTTCCCAGAGCATTGAGCGTTCCCACGGCGATCAAGTCATTGGATACGGCCGATCCGCCGCTGGAAAGATTCAGCGAGTTGTTCACACTCAAAACCGTGTTGGCTGCAATCGTGTACGTTGAAACGGTGGCCGGCGCGGAATCGTTGAAGGTCACATTGCCCAGCGCATGTGAACCGCTCACGGTGAGGGATCCGGCAAACACAACCGTGCTGCTTCCCGGAACAATCGTTCCGGCAAGAAAGGTCCAATTGCTTGTGGTTCGGAGGGTCCCCGCCAGCGTCACTGTACCGGGCGTGTTGATTACAATGGCGGGAATGTTTCCTAATGTCAGAGTACCCGTGCCGGTAAAGTTGCCTGTTCCGCCCAATTGCAGCGTCGTGGATCCCCCCATTCCGCCGCCAGAGTCCAGCAGTGTCACGCTTCCCAGCGCGTTGATCGCTCCGGTATTGATCAGGTCGTTGAAAACATTCGGGCCGCCGCTGGAAAGACTCAGCGTGTTGTTGACACCCAGGATCGTAGTTGCCGCAAGGGTATAGGTGGTCGCGGTAAAAGGCGCCGCGTCAAAGAAGGTGACATCACCCAATGTATGCGAACCGGTGATGGCCAGCGTGCCGCCGAAAACCACGGTGCTGCTCCCCGGAACTACCGTGCCCGACAGGTAAGTCCAGTTGCTCAGAGTTCGAATGGTGCCCGCGAGGCTCACTGTTCCGCCGGTATTGATGACCACCGCGGGGATATTCCCCACTGTCGACGTTCCCGTGCCGGTAAACGTGCCCGTTCCACCCAGTTGAAGCGTAGTCGAGCCGCCAATGCCGCCGCCCGAATTCAGAATCGTCACGTCGCCGAGTGCATTAATCGCTCCGGTATTGATCAGGTCATTGAAAACGTTTGAACCGCCGCTGGAAAGACTCAGCGTGCCGTTTACTCCCAGGATTGTTCCCGCGGTGAGGACATAGGTCGTTGCCGTCGCGGCGGCGTTGTCATTGAATGTAACGTTTCCCAGCGTGTGCGACCCCGTCACACTCAGCGCGCCACCGAAAACAACCGTGCTGCTTCCCGGGGCGATCGTACCCGCGGCATACGTCCAGCTAGTCAACGTCCGGATCGTTCCGCTGAGCGTCAATGTACCGGCGGTGTTTATTGTGGCCGCCGGAATGTTTCCAGAAGTCGCCGTACCGTTAGCAGTGAAGACGCCGGTTCCCGCGATCAGCAGCGCCGTCGTGCCGCCCATGCCGCCCCCGGTATCGGGCAGCGTCACGTCACCCAGAGCGCGCAGTGTGCCCGTGTTGATGACGTCGTTAAAGACATTGGCTCCGCCGCTGGAAAGAATCAACGTGCCACCGACGGAAAGTACGGTGCCTGCTGTTAGGGTGTAAATCGTTGCTGTACCGGCGACGTTGTCATTGAACACCACGTTATTGAGCGTCTGTGACCCCGTGATCGCGACAGCCGTGCTGAAAATGACAGTACTGGTGCCCGCGGTCAGGGTGCCGGAGGTATACGTCCAGTTATTCAAGGTTCTAATCGAGCCGGCCAGCGTCACGGTTCCCGCGGTATTGATAGTCAGCGGCGGAATGTTTCCCGAGAGTGCCGTGCAGTTGCCGGTGAGCGTACCGGTGCCGATAAGTTGCAGCGCCGTCGTGCCTCCGATACCGCCTCCGACATCCGGCAGAATGACATCCCCGAGCGCTCGAAGCGTTCCCGTGGCGAGCACGTCATTGAATGCGTTTACTCCGCCGCTGGAAAGACTCAACGTGCCATTCACGGAAAGAATGGCTGCCGCGGCGATGGTATATGTGGTTACAGTTCCCGTGGCGCTATCGTTGAAGGAAACGTTATTTAGTGCATGCGTACCGGTGATCGTGACGGTGGTATTAAAAATGACCGTGCTTAAACCAGGAGTTAGCGTCCCAGCCGTATACGTCCAGGTGGGCCCAGCCATAAAGATGTTAGCAGGAGGCGCTCTAAAAGTGCCATTCGTAAGAGCGAACAAGCCATTAAATGTAATAGTACTGTTCGTATTGCCACTGGTTGCACCGTCAAATGTGCCATTCGCTATTCTGAAGCCGCTGGCGCCAACGGTTAGTGTTACCCCGGCATTCTGAATGACGGTAGCGGTGTAGGTGGCTTGGATATCTATACCTAGAATAGTGATGTTCGCATCGATAACACAATTCGTATTTCCGGTACTAAGAAATGTGGCAACATTCAGGGCCCCAGGCACTCCTACCGGGCTCCAATTCGTGGGAACACTAAAATTCCCACCTGCAGGCCCGACCCAGTTTTTTGTGGCCGCCTGAACCGCAAAGGGCTGGCACACCAAGAGTAACAATAGAAGCCCGAATTTAATTTTTTTAGATTCAATGCTTGTTTTAAGTTTACTAGCTACGAATGGTGCAGTTTGCGACATTATCTTCCCCTTATATTATTCCAAACACAACAATGACCGTAGCAAGACGCAATCTCAATGCATTGTGAGCATCGATTTCTAACGAAAATGCATTTGCAATGCCAATCTCGCCTGCATTGAATTTCGAGATAACGATTCAAACGTCTGGGTTGCCTGATTTCTTGCGAGTGGCCCGTGTTTATATCTGTTCGGCATCATCACGGTTAAACAACGGAATTAGAATACGTGAATTTCCGACATTGTAAAGGTCGCCTGCACTACTTCGGCGCCGGCACCGTGCGTGGCTCAGCCTTCTTCACTTCTTCCATTTTCAGTTCTTCCTCTGGACTTCGCGCCACGGGCCGGCCCAGATACGAGGCGACGGTCAACACCCAGGATCGCGCCGAACTGGATTTGCTTTCCGCGACGCGGAACGCCGTCGCCGCCGCAACCGTCGATCCCTCCTGCCGCAGACGCAAGCCTCGAATCAAATCCCATTCTGATTCAGACAGCAGCAGCGGCGCGCGCAACTGTTTGAGCTGCGCCTCCAGATCGCTTATCGGAATCTGATCCGGCGTTCCCAGAAAACGCGCCGCCAGTTTGTACTCGTCCTGCGTATTCTCCGTCGTCAAAAGCGGCAGCAGATAATCGTTTGGATTTCCCCGGCCCGCTCGCGCCATGCCCAACACCCCCAGACGAAGACTCGCCCGCGCGCGCAGTTCAGGCTCAATCATTTTCAGCGACCAGATAGTCGGTCGCGTATCCAGCAGCGAAAGATACGTCTCCCTGGCGCGGTCCCACAGGTTCAGCGTCAGTTCCATATCGCCGTACTCCAGCCGCCATTGCCGCGCTGCCGCGCCGATCTGCTGCTGCTCAAAAAGGCGCTCCGCGGCGGCGGTGTGCTGCTGTTCATACTGTCCGTTCACCGTCAGCCAGATGGAGTTCATCAATTGCGAACGCTGATCCGGCGAGCGTACTTTTTCCAGCGCCCCCAGCGCCAGCGGCGTCAGCGCGCGCGCGTCGGTTCCGAAATCCACGCGAGCCTGGCTGAAGAACATCACCGCTTCTTCGTAGCGCTGCTTTTGCGGGTGGTTGAGCTCCAGCATCACGTCGCGGCTCAAGTTGAGCAGCTCCGGCGTCGGATAGGCGTCCTGAATCGTAAGGATCGCGAAATAACTCCGGTTCTCGTCCACTTTCGCCTTGGGTTTCGCCAGCGAATACGCCGCGCGGCGAATCTCCGTATCGGACTGCGTCACGTGAGCCGAACAGTATTTAAGCAAGCTCAACGCCTGGCTGTAAGACCCCGCGTCGCCATTCTGCGATAGCTGTAAAACGGCGCGCGCGAACGATTCCGAAAGCCGCGAATCCATCAACGCTTTCGGGCCGCGAACGGTTTCGTGCAGCTTCTGCAGCTTGGTCACCCGTCCCGCCGCAATGATTTCCTTGCACAGTTTGTCCAAACTGGCATCGATCAATTTCGTCGCCGCCTGATCCTGCGGCATGCTCGCCATCACCGGCTGCAGCACTTTCGTGAGGAATGAATAAAAATCGTCGTCGGCCAGCTCTTTGGCTTGGATCTCGATCTCCTGGCACAACGCTTTCAACGCCGGCAACGACGGCATCGACGCGAACATGCGCGTGGCTTCCTGGAAATGTTTCGTTTTCATCGCGGCCGCGACATAGTCGCATCCCGCCTCCGCCGCCAGTTTCAATTCCTTCTCTGTCCGGCAGAACGGCGTGATATACGCAATCATCTGCATGGCGACGTCGAACTGATTCTTCTCCAGCGCCTTGCGGGCGGCGGCAAAGAATTCATCGGTCAACATCGGTGTCGGGAAGGCTTTGTGCAGCGCGATCAAATCGTCGAAGCGGCGTTCGGCATTCAGCAATCCCGCCAGTTCTTCCGCCCAGCGTCCAAATTTCTGAGACCCCGGTTCGATGCCGAGCCGCTGAAAGATCGTCAGCGCCGCCATCATTTTTACGCCCGCGTCCGGCTCCTTCTCCCTCAGCAGCATCTCCAGAACGCCGTGAAGTTCCCAAGCCAGCGGCTCGCCGACGCTCGCGCCATTCCACGCTTCGTTCAACTCGTCGATGACACCGTTCCACTGCTTGATCTTCGCGAAGCGAATCATCTTGCGATGGTGGATTTCAGAAGCCAATTTGCCGCGCTCGCGCAGTCGCGGGTCGTCCGGCGGCATCTCATCCAAATCGTTGAGCGCATCCGTGTACCACGTCAGCTCCCGCCCCGCGGCCGGAACGCAAATTTCCTGGATCAGCCCCAACTGGTATTTGGCCCGCGCCCGTTTGAACGCGTCCTGGCCGCTCGCGGTCACCTTCAACTCCGCTTCAGCAACATTGTAATCACCCACGCGGAAAAAACGGAACGACGGATCGTCATCGTCGCCATATTTGCGCCGCACTTCGGCGGACAAGATCTGCACTCCTGGATTCGGATCGCGCACCGTCAACTGAGTATTGCGGAAAACCCAGTTGCTCAGATTCGGATCTTTCACTTCGATCGACACGCCCGGAAATGGCGCCGGTCCCACAAGCCGGAATTGCAGCGCCGTGCCCTCGCGGTGCAGGTTCAGCGTGTACTGCCCCGGCACCAGATTCGGCGCCTGCTTCTCCGCTTTCACTTCCAGTCGCGGTGGACCGCGTTTCTCTCCTTCAGACGGACTGGTATGCCCGTACAGATCGACCGGGCCGATCACGCGCACGCTGCCCGCTCCAAATTCCGCGACGTAGGGAATGCCGTCGTACCCTTTAAAGCTACCCATGCTCTGCAGACCGATGCGCACGCGCGGCGCTTTCAGCGGGTCGGTGGTCGGCGCGAAAAAAGCATCTGACAAGTTGAACTCAACATTCGCATCCACGTCGCCGTAAAAGCGAAACTCCTCCGGGCTTACCAGTGAATTCCCCGGTTGATGCCGCGATGTTTTCTCGATCCAGATATCCGGCTGGCCGTCGCGCCCCTTCACTTTTTCAAGGTGTATGTCCCACGGATCCTTGCCCTTCACGAACTGCTGGAACAAGCCCTCTTTGCCCTCGGGGACTGTATAAAATTTTTGCGTTTCTTCGTTTTGCAGCTCGGCTGCCGTCTTCGGCGGAAACCACCAGTCCGGACGCCACACCGCTTCGTTGCTGGCCTTCACCATAAGTTGCCTGCGCATCTTCTCGGTTTCGACGTTGGCCTGCACTTGGTCCTGCTTGGCCTTCAGCGAAAACCCAAACGCGGTCGCCACCATGACCGCCGATGCCATCAACACATAATGGCGCTTGATCACCCTCCCGGTGATCCGCACAATTCCCGCCGGCCTTGCACGGATCGTCTCGCCGGACCGAAAGCGCCGCAAATCATCGCGCAGTTCCGCCGCCGAGTCGTACCGCAGCCGCGGATCTTTCTCCAGGCACTTCATCACGATCGTCTGAACGTCGCGATGAATTTTGGGATTGAGCTGCCGCGGCGGCCGCACCGGTTCGTTGATTACCGCCACCACCACCTCCAACACCGAGCGCCCCGCAAATGGCGTCCGGCCGGTCAGCATCTCATAAAGCACCGCGCCGATGGCATAAACGTCCGAGCGCGCATCGATGCGGTCAATCTCGCCGCGGGCCTGCTCGGGCGGCATGTAAGCCGGCGTCCCCAGTGTCGTTCCGGACAGCGTGTACTTGGTGTCCAAATCCACCTGCTTCGCCAACCCAAAGTCCGTGATGTGCGGCTTGCCTTTTTTATCGATGAGAATATTGGACGGTTTGATATCGCGGTGAATGATTGACGCGTGATGCGCCGTCTCCAGCGCATCCGCGAGCGATTCCGCGATAGCCAGCGAATCGGAAATGCTGGTGAATCGCACCGCAATCAGGTTCGCCAGCGAGTCGCCTTCAACAAACTCCATTGCAAAATAATGGTGTCCGTCATGCGTGCCAATATCGTAAACGGGCACAATATTAGGATGCTTGAGGCGCGCGACCGCCTTGGCTTCGCGCTTGAATCGCTCGACCGCCTCTCCCGACGCGTGAACACCCGCCAGCAAAACCTTCAATGCAACAATGCGGTCCAACCCCTGCTGCCGCGCGCGGTAGACCACTCCAAAACTTCCGCGGCTGATTTCGCCCAGAATTTCGTACGGGCCAAACTGTCGTGAGAGCGTGGCGCCAAGATCGTCTTTTAGTCTTCCGTCCTCCTGCGGAGGCACAGTGGCCGTGGCAGGCCCGTTGTCCGTTCGCGGCTCGGGGTTGATAATCAGCTTGCGGCTTTTTTTTTCGCCACCGGATTCGTCAGTCAGCGGCAGCGAGATCACGGGCCGTAGGATGGTTGTGCGGTCCGGCTGCGACGCCGATTTCAAGCGCTGTGAACACGGTAGGCACACAGTCGACTCAGCGGCCCGTTTTTTTACGGCAGCAGTCCCCGCAGCGATCCCGGAAGGTTCGGTCGCGACAAGATTTTCACCACAGATCGCACACTGTTCACCAGCCAAACGCCTGGACTCCGGTAACCTGATAACCTGAAAGTATTTTATATACGTTTTACAAAGGAAGTCCTTCGATATTTGATTAAACTTTCAACGCGTACGCCCTCCCGCAGAGGACCCCCACAACGACCCAATGACTAACAACTAACAACGAATTCCTAGGCGTGCATCGTTGTTCTGTTTAACCTTTTAACATCAGCGGAGCCAATCGAAACCGTTAGAAATGGTGGCGATCAAATCAAGGAGCTCGCCGAGCGTGCCACGCGCTCGCGACCCGTTACAAAGACAGTAGCTGTAGCGCCGCCGCCCTCGCAAGCCAAATGGTACAAGGCCAAGAAGCGCTTCACGTGCGCGCCGAAGCGCCGCAACCCGTGCAGTCTTGAGCAACTCGTTGACGTTCTGTTGCCATTTGGCAGGGCGGGAGCCAGCACGCCGTTCTTCCTCTCGTGCGTATTAAGGTTCGGATTCTCACGCGCGGAAAAATAGTCTTTTCATCGTGAATGGGGTTTAGCTTGACAATGTTTACGCCGAACGTACAGTGACCTCCTCGTTAAGGGCAGGTTTTAAATAATACCATTGCCCATAACATTACCAAAGTTTGCACAATGCGCGCGTGGCGGAAATGGCAGACGCGCCAGCTTGAGGGGCTGGTTCTCGCAAGAGAGTGCTGGTTCGACCCCAGTCGCGCGCATCAATTTTCTCCTCTGAAAACCTCATACGCCATCTTAGCTCAGCGGTAGAGCAGCGCTTTCGTAAAGCGCAGGTCCTGGGTTCAAGTCCCAGAGATGGCTTAATAGTAACGACTTACAGGAATGGACAGGAAGCGCCGCAAGCTGGACAGAATGGCGCTCAAGCCGGTCAGCGTCAAGAGTTTGCTGCAATCCCAGTCCTCAATCCTCAGACTCCTGATGTTGTTGCCTTACATAATTTTGGACTCGACACGAGCACAACTGGAGCACAATGGATTGATGGTGCTGCTTTCGTTTCCAAAACACTCTCCCGATTTAATGATGGTCATTTCTTCGTGGTCGGAACTTCCCGAGCACATCCGCGCAACAATTCTCACGCTGATCAAAGCATTTGGAAAATAGTTTATCGTGGCGTCGGTGTCGGCTGGCGCCGCGCGCGGCTTTCGGCATTGCGCTGCGCGACTCCGTAAACGCTTCAGCCCACTATCGCGAGCGGCCTGCGGCGCAAACCGTTTTCGTAGTAACAAAGTTACCAGATTTTACTTCTCTGATAGATTTTGACTTTGCCGACGCGGAAGGGGGCGGTTGTCTTTCTGGTGATCACAAGAGGGCTCCATTTCAGAGTATCCTCCCGCTACAAACCGCCACAAATCGGCAGGTTGGCGTACATAAAGCCAGACAAACCCAGTGCTGATAATCGGTTATATCTGGGAGCACAAAAACTGGCGGAGAGGGAGGGATTCGAACCCTCGAGACGGTTACCCGCCTGCGGCCTTAGCAAGGCCGTGCATTCGACCACTCTGCCACCTCTCCGCTTTCTGACGCTATCAGAATCGGGATTTCTCTTTTACCTCATGGCGTTCAAAACGCAAGCTCACCGGCCATTCTTCATCGATAAAAATTAAATGTCATCACGGCTTGATCAATCGCGCGCCGGCCCAGTTCAACAAGTCCCCTGAATCCGTTTCGTCCGGCCCGAAGTCGCAAATCAGTTCCAGTTGCTTGGCGCCCTTCACGTCGATTGAAACGGCCTGCGCTTTCTCCCCTGATTTTGCCACGCCTTCCGCCGCCGCTTTTCCATCGATGAGAACTTTCCAGTTCGACACCGCACCGGATTGCGCCGTCACGTCCAGACCCGCATCGCACAGAAATTTGGCATAGTTCCCGGACAGCTCATACGTCAATTTGGAATAGCTGTGCACGCCAATTCCGCGCTCATAATCTTTCGCCGCGGTCGCCAGCTTTCCGCCGGATGCCGCTTTGTCTTTCCGCCATTTATAGATCAGCGGTACGCCGCCGATGTAGGGCCTCTCGTCCACCGCCCTCGGCGTCAGGTCCGACATGTGCACCATCTTGCCGCCCTTGAACTCGATGCCGCTCACCCCGTCGATCGCCACCGGCCACTCCTGTCCAGAGATCGCCTCGACTCTCAGCGCCTTCGTCGTCAGTCCTAAAATTTTTCCGCTGATGCGCGAACCGTCGCGCAGTTCCACCGTCGCGACCTGTCCTGCAACGGGCTTGAGTTCCTCTAGCGGCGCCAGTCGCAGCGCTGCCGTGTTCTCAAACATGAACGTGCGGCTCTGACCGCCGGCGTTGAACGAAAAATCTTTATCGCTGAATTTTTCCAGGTATCCCGGCGTCGTGTCGCCCTTGGGCTGCAGCAACAGATCCTCTTTCGATTTCGGGCCTTTTAAAAAAACGTCGACCACGTCGCTCGCGGGCCATTCTTTTCCTAGAAACGTAAACGCGTGGATAAATTGATTATCCAATGTAAGAGCGCCAGCCGCATCACTCGTGACCTTCACCTTGGTATCGTCGCCCGAAATGATTTTGACATTATAAAGCACGTCGCCATTGCGCAGGTACAGCACATGGCCTTGCGGCGGGGCGGAGCGGGGGGCCAGCGTGATCTCAGCCACGTCTTTGAGCGCCGTTGCGCCCTCAAATCTTAATCCGGCATCGCTTTCAACAAGTGTCTCTTTGCGCTCCTCGCCTTCGATCGTCAGCACCGTCACTTCGATGCCGGCCGCAAGTGTTCCCCTCATCAACGCAATCGCACTCAGCATTAACAATAACCGGGCGTGCTTGCTCATAAATTCCCCACTCAGTTTGGGCTTCGCCGCGCTTAGTCTTTCTCTTTCGTCGGCGCTTTTTGCTCTTCTTTCCACCAGTGCTGCCAGGCATCCGGCTTCTCGAATGTCTTTGACGTTACTTCTTTCAGGGCATTCATCGCGGCATTGCGAACTTTGTAATCGCTGTCGCCCGTCGCTTTCACCAGCCCGCCCCAGGCCTCTCGTTTGTTCAACAACCGCAGCGCTTCGACCGCGTCTTCGCGTACGCTTTTGTCCGCATCCACAAGCACGCTCTCGATCGTGAGCGCGTGTTTTACGCCGCCATATTTTCCGAGCGCGAAAACGGCGCGCGACCGAATTTCCGCCTTTTTGTTTTTCAGCAGGCTGATCAGGACTTCAAGCGCCGCCTGACTCTCCAGCTTAGCGGCCGCCACCGCCGCGAACAACCGTACCTCGTCGTCTTCCTTCGTGTCCACCGCCAGACTCTCCAGCACCTTCCGCCCATCCCGGTAGCCGCTATCGCCCATCGCCCGCGCTGCGTCGCGCCGCACCGACAGATCTTTCGCCATGAGCATCTCCGCCAGCGCCGGACCGGATCGCGGATCCTTCGAATCGCCGAGCGCGATCAGAATCGATCCCATCATCGGCGGTGTGGTCTCGGGTTGGCGGTAGAGGCCGATCAGTCCGGGCACAACGAGGTTGCCCATGCCCTTGATTTCAGCCCAGGCCTTCTCGCGATCCGCCGCTTCATCGGACAGCGTACCCTTGATGAGCTTCTTTACTTTTCGCAATACATCCGGATCGATGTCATCCTTCGCCGCAACGGGAGGTTCACCGGCGTTCCCGACACGTGGAGTCGCAAAAAAAACCAAGAGGGTCGTCGTTGCCACCAGGAATAAAACGCGCAATGAGTTTCTCCAGTCCTTCCGCCGCTTCTACCACGCGCCCGCTCCTCTATAAAGGAGTATTCACTTTCAACCCGTGTGCGCGAAAGTGGCTCGAGATCGCTTGTCTATCTGGTCGCAATCAGCGTTTTTGAAACTTCTCAATGATATTCCGGGCTTTTTGAAACTGCACTTTAGCCGCCTCGATCAACTCTCGTGCACCCGATAAATTTCCCGCTTTGGAGTTCATTTCAAGTTCGCGCAGCATCGGAACAATTGCAAGGACTCCGCAAGTCAGGCTTCCGCCCGCACAGGTGTGCGCGAGGTAACAGACCTCTTTAGCGGACCCCTCCAAAATGGCCTTATCCAGCTTTTGAAAATATTCTTCCGTCTGTTGTAAGTAGAGCGCAAATAATTCTTTTACCGCTGCCTCATCATTACCCAAAGCTTCCCGAACGAGATTGAAATCAATGATGTCAGGTTGAGTCACAGTGGCTTTGATTTGTGCGCTGGACTTGGAGCCGTGGCTTGTCTTTTGCCAACGCTCCAGAACGAATCTCAATTTGTCAACGTCCACCGGTTTACTGACGTAATCATTCATCCCCGCCGCCAGACATTTGTCGCGGTCGCCTTCCATGGCATTGGCCGTCAGAGCGATAATCGGCGTGTGCCTGTCGCGTTCAGCGCGCTGACGAATTCTAGTGGCCGTTTCGTAGCCATCCATTTCCGGCATCTGGCAATCCATCAGGATGATGTCGTAGTGGGTTTTATCCAATGCCTTGAGTACTTCGATCCCGTTCTCCGCGACGTCCGCGAAATACCCGAGTTTCTGAAGTTGCCGCGACATTAAGCGCTGGTTGACGGCATTGTCTTCCGCGACGAGCACGCGAATTCGAAGGCTGGAGTCGCGCACTATGCTTTCGGTAACTGGAAAATCGCGTTGAATGGCGTCCTCAATCGCTTCTCCGGCCAGCACATCGACGATGCTATCCAGCAAGCGGGATTGCTTGACGGGCTTGGTCAGACAAACGTCGATATCCTTATTCCCGACCAGAGAGTCTCCAATGGAGGTCATCAGAAGCAACTTTGTAGAGGCGATGGCGGGATCGGATTTGATCGCGCGCGCCAGCATCAGACCATCCATCTCCGGCATTTGCATATCCAACAGGGCTAGCTTGAAGGGATCGTTTTCGGCAGCGGCGCCCCGCAGCAAAGCCAGGCTATTACTGCCGCCTTCTGATAATTGCGGACGCATTTCCCAGGCAGACGTCTGATAGTGAAGAATTTTACGATTGGTTGCGTTGTCGTCCACGATCAGCACGCGAACGCCGTTTATGCAGGAATTCAAGACATTTATTTTTGTGGTTTTTCTAAGTTGCCTGTCAAAACACGCGGTGAACCAGAACGTGGAACCCACTCCGGCCTGGCTTTCAATGCCGAGCTTTCCCTGCATCATCTCGACTAAGTGTTTGCAAATGGCCAGACCCAACCCTGTTCCGCCATATTTCCGCGTGGTCGAACTATCAGCCTGTGTGAAAGGCTGGAACAATTTGGCTTGAGATTGCTGCGATAGTCCAATTCCTGTGTCGGTTACGGAGACCTTCAGTGTTATCGTTTGAACATCGCTCTGCTCGCGCACAATTCTCAGGATGACTTCACCCTTTTTTGTAAACTTGATGGCGTTGCTCAGGAGGTTGGTCAACACCTGCCTGAACCGCCCTGGATCGCCTTTCAGATAAATTGCCACGTTCGTATCGATCTGGGACGCCAGTTCAAGCCCTTTGCCCTGCGCCTGCGCGGCGAGCAAATCGACGGTGTCTTCCACGACTGAGCGGAGATCAAAATCAATGATTTCGAGTTCCATTTTTCCGGCTTCAATTTTAGAAAAATCCAGAATGTCGTTGATGATGGTCAATAGGGCATCGGCGGAGGACTGAATTGTCGTCGCGAATTCGCGCTGCTCGGAGTTCATTTCCGTGTCGAGCAGCAATCCGGCCATCCCGATGATCCCGTTCATCGGCGTGCGAATTTCATGGCTCATATTTGCGAGGAATTGGCTCTTGGCGCGCGTCGCCGATTCCGCAGCTTCCTGAGCATTGCGTAGATTTTTCTGCGCCCGGCGCCGTTCGGTGATATCTAAAAATGTGACGACCGCGCCAACCACGGATTCTTCACTACGCATTGGGAAAGACCAATACTCGACCTCGAAGAAAGTGCCATCGAGCCGCCAGAAGACCTCGTCGTCCTCGTGAGTGCCGACGCCTTTTTGAAACGCTTGAAAAATTTTGCAATCTTCCTCCGGATAGGGATTGCCAGAGGCGTGGGCATAATGGATCAAGCTGTGCATGTGCTTTCCCAGCAACTGGCTCGTATCCTTCGCCCCCAGCATTCGCACACAGGCTGGATTGGCGAACGAACACATTCCGTGATTGTCCACGCCATAGATTGCTTCCGCGGTCGAATCCAGCAAGAGCCGGACTCGCATCTCACTTTGCCGCAACGCTTCTTCCGCGTGTTTTCGTTCAGAGATATCCCGAAGAAAGGCGCTGAAGATGAATCCGCCGCTTGAGGGTATGGGAGAAATGGTGAGTTCAACGGGGAACTCGTGACCGTCGGCATGCATTCCCCGTAACTCGATGCGCTGGTTCAGCGCGGGACCTTGGCCTGTGGCGAGAAAGCGAGCGAGTCCGGCCACGTGCGCGGCGCGTTGTGACGGGGGGATGATCAGTTCATCGAGGCGCTTGCCGGAGACCTGTTCTCGCGTCCGGCCAAATGTCACTTCGGCCTGCGAATTCCACTCAATAATCTGGCCGCCGGCGTCCATTGCAATGAAGGCGTCGCGAGCTGTGCTTAAGATCATTCGCGTTCGCGCTTCGCTGTCCCGAAGGTTCGCCGTCATTTCGCTGGCGAGGCTTAGTGCGCGGCTCTCGGTGTGATACTGTGCGCGGAAAAGCGAGAAAAATAGGAACGAGAGAGTGAGCCCGGTGACCAGGACCAACAACGGCGTGTCAGTTGAGTTTTCGGTGTCAAAAGGCGTAAGAGTACTGTAACGCACTGACCATGTCAGCCCCCCGGTATGAATGGTTTCAGTCGTTCTAAAAGAGCGTCTCTCGAACTCGGGATCTGCGGATTGAATGTTGACTTCGGCAAGGTGGTTGTCGCTGTCGTAAAGCAGGCTTTCCCGGCTGATGGCTGGCGCATCGTAGATCTCAAAATCGATTCCAGTCGAACTTCCCGGCAAGAGCGCCTTCATCATTTTCGGCACGCTTACAACAGCGCCGATCCAGCCTTCAATCGCGTTGCGGCGCTCCTGTATATTTTCTGTTGAAGCCCCTTTTTTATAGATAGGCAGAAACATGAGCAAATGAGGAACGGCCTTGGAATCATGCAGCAGCTTAACGCGCTTGGAGTTAGCGATTTGGCCGTCGTCTCTGGCTTTGAGTAGCGCGGCGGTGCGCTGCGGCTCCGTGGCCATATCAAAGCCAATGGCCACCGGATTGTTTTCGATGGGCTCGACGAATTTTACGGGAATATAAAACGGGCGAATGCCGGCGGGATGGATGGTGTAATCTGGAAATCCATCGGCGGCTGTTTCTGATTTGAAACGTTCAAAATGCTCAGCCGAGACGTAAGGGGCGTACTGAAGCGATACGATGCCCGGATAGCGATTCTTTAAATCCAAGGCTTTGATGTAACTTCGCCACTCGTCACGTTCGACAGACTTGCTCGCTGCAAACAGTCCTCCGGTTCCATGCAGGAGCGCCTCATAGAGCCGGATATGATTTATAATTTCATCCTGTGTGACCGCCACACGGCGTTCGAATCGCACCTGGGCTTCCTGGCGGAGTTGCGACCGGGTGACCAGCCACGCGCAGACTGCAGTCGTGATAGAGAGCGCGAAAACAAGCGTCGGAAGGTGCCGTTTGATTCGATGCGGAGGTAGAGATTTACTCATATTTTTGAGAGGCCATTCCTGTCGGTGCGGACCGCGTTCGGACTGTTCAGGAGGACTGCACATCGGCGTTCAACGCCGTTTTGAGTTGCCACACGAGAGCCTTCAGGGCGAGTTCGCCATTCAAAAACGGTTTGGCGATGAAATCATCGCCGCCCCGCCCGGCCGATTCCATGCGTTCGCCGATGTCGGAATGCGTCGTGACAAAAATAATAGGCGTCGTCCGGTGAATGGGTGACATTCGAATGTGTGAACACAAATCCCATCCGTTCATATCCGGCATCTCAACATCAAGCAGAATCAACCCAAAGGGAGTTGTTTCTGAAATGGCTTGTGCGTCGGCTGCCGAGGTTGCGTAGAGCGCGCTAATTCCAACCTTTTCCAATGCGACGGATATGGCGCGCAGTGCTATTTCCTGATCATCCACAACCAGCGCCTGCCGTTTGGAAAGCAGCACATTTTCGATCCGATCGATGTTTTCAAAAACTGGCGTTAAGAAATCGATGGCCTGCTTGATCGTGCGGTCGGACGAAAAGTTGATCTGCGAGGGTTTTGAATGCAGTGTCTTCGTGTAGGCCTCCAGTGCGCTGAGGAGCCTGGATGTCTGGGTCAATCCGGCCAAGCCTGTGTTACCTGCCAGCGCATGTGCTGATTGAAAGAGGGTGTTAAGCGCCGGCAAATCGTTGCCATCGAAAAACGACTTGAGAGCCTCTTTCATCAAGCCAATGTTCGTTGGAAAAGAGGCGAGAACCTTCTGTCTGAGTTCTGCCTTAAGCGATTCTTCAGTCGGGGCGTCGCAGTCCTGACCCTCCGTCCCCAACGTCCGGCTAACCAGGTCCACCAGCTCTTGCGGCCGGGTCTGGCCTTTGGTGAGAATGGCAACGACGCCCAAGTCTTTCGCCTCGTTCAGCACCTGGTCGTTGAACGCATTTGAAAATACGATGACCGGAATGTTTTTCTTCTCCGGCATGGCGCGGATGGTTTTCAACAGTTGCATACCATCCATATCTGGAAGCATCAGATCGAGAATAATTAAATCAGGTGAGTTACTCAGCAGGCTATCGAGCGCCGTTACTCCAGAGGAAGCGATTTCGACCTTAAGGCCATGGGATGAAAACTTCTTTTTATAGACAGCGCCGATGAGCGCGTTGTCTTCCACCATCAACACAAATTTCATTTGCGGGAGGGCTCCGAGGAGTCTGTGCGAACACTGCGGTAGTTCAAGCGCCGCGAGTGTAGTTCTATATTTACGGTAATCAACCTCGTGGTCAACCGAACTCAAATGAAGGGTTGAAAGCCGCCTCAGTTCGGTTGAATTACAAGACGCCACTGACCGCGAAACGTGCGGCTCGGGTTGCTGCCGGCGGCTGGCATTAAATGCGCGGCGGGCGGCCGATGGTGGCCATCACGACGAGCAGACAGGGGCCGCTATGGATGACGTTCAGTCCGGCGTTGACGGCGCGCTTTATGGCTGCGGGGCTTTCGGCGCCGGGCTGCAGCCAGATGTTTTTCACACCGGATGCGATGGCTTCGTCGATCACCTTTTCCGTGACGGCCGGAGGCGTGATCACCGAAATGGATTGCACTTTTTCGGGAAGCGCCGCAAGGTTGGGGTAGACGGGGTTGCCGAGGATCGCGGTGGCGCGGGGATTGACGGGATACGCCTTGCGCCCGTAATTTAATAAACAGGCATAGCACATATGACCGTATTTTTCGGAATCGTTACTTGCACCGACGACCGCGATCGCCGGGGCGGCTAAGAAGGCTTCTATTTGTTGGTCGGTGTTAATCTTCATACGCAGTTCCTTTGAAATGTTTGAAGTAAGGCATGGTACGTAATACATAAACGGCGCCGTTGTTATGTATTATAATTATGCATTAGATGTTAAAATCCTGAGCGGGTCGGCGTACACCCACCACATGTAAACCGCATTCGCTTTTGCCTGTTCCCGTCCAGCGGCCGGCGCGTTCGGGGGCGTTGTCTGAAACCGGGACGGTGCAGCATACCGGCGAGCAGCCGATCGTCTTGTAGCCTCTGGCGTGCAGCGGATGCACCGGAACGTCGTGCTCCTTTAAGTAATCTTGAGAGTGCTGGCGCGTCCAGTTGGCCAGCGGGTGAACCAGCGTGACGCCATCGGTGCGCGTTTCCAGAATCTGCATGCGCGCGCGGTCGGCGGAGGCATCGCGCCGCAGCGCAGCGATGCGGGCGCTGTAGCTTTTTAAGGCGCGTTCCATGGGTTCAATTTTGTTGATGCGGCAGCACTCGGTGGGGTTGCGTTCAAACAATGTGGCATCGCCGAAAAAGCGTTCGAAATCGCTGCGCTCCATGACGGGCTTAAGTGTGATCAGATTGATTTTGTAGCGTTCGAGGACTTGGTCGCGAAAGTCGAGGGTCTCCTTAAAATGAAATCCGGTGTCGACAAAGAGTACGGGAATGCTGCGATCGATTTTGCTGAGCATGTCGATCAAGACCATGCCGCCGAGTTGAAAGGAGGTGCTCATGCAGAGTTTAGCGCCGAAATGCGTGACCGCCCAGCGCAGGATGTCTTCCGCGCTGGCCGTCTCGAAGGCGAGATTCTGCGCTTTTAGATCGACTGAAATTTCGTCTGTCATGCCTGCCGCTCCTGATGCGTATCATACCGGAGCAGCGGACATAAGTAAACGCGTTGCCCTCAGGGGTGGCGGGCAGGATTTAAGTTGCTGATTTCATTCGTCGTATTCGTTGGAGCCTTGGACCCAGATGAAGGATTGCGCATCCACCAATGGAAATTTAATGCCAGAACTCGATCAAAATAGCCGATAGGTGCGGGGACGCCGCGAAGGCTTTCCGTGACACTTTTTTTTCACAGCGGTGCCACACTTTTTTCTTTACCTTTGCAAGGACTGAGCTATAAACTTGCCGACAATTAAATAAACGAAGGTCCTTTTCGGTGTGCCCAGTTCGGTGGGGAATGTGGGTGTGAAAAGGGAAGACGGTGCGAATCCGTCGCGGTGGTCGCCTCTGTAACCGGGGACGAATTGCTACGAGCCACTGTGCTGCTGTATGGGCACGGGAAGGGTAGCGATGAGAACGATCCGGGAGCCAGAAGACCTGCCGATGCTGGACCTTCACGGGTTTCCTCGACCAAGGAAACCGTGGAGTCCCGCCTCAATTGTGAAGGCGGGGATGTAGTCCTCCCCTTGCGCCTTCTCTACGTTGCGCCACGGCAGGGCTTCCTCCACGGAAGGAAGCCCGCGTTCCCATTTTCTGTCCGCCGATCCAGCGGAAGAAGGGGTGTGCCGTGCTGTACGCTCGTTCCGTTCCTCTCTATTTTTTCATTGCGGTGATTTTTTCGAGTACGACCTTCCTCCTGGCCGGCGAAGACGCGCAACCCGCGCCGAAAACGCCGCCCGCACCGGCTCTCAAACCTGGCGAAACGAAAGAAGCGACGAAGCCCGCGCCACAACCGGCGACGGCTCCCATGACCACCGCGATACAACCGCCGCTGGTCGTTACCGCGGCGCGCCTTCCAACGCCGCAGCGAAAAACCGGCATCATCGTTGATGTGATTGATGGCAAAGAAGACAGTGAGATTCATCAGAATATCCAGTTGACGGAATCGCTGAGGCAGACCGCGGGTTTGACGGTGAGCCGCAGTGGATTGCCGGGCGACTTCACCTCAGTGTTCACGCGCGGCGGGAATTCCAACCAGACGCTGTTTCTTTACGACGGATTCAAAGTGAATCGCCAGGGCGGCAATTTCAACCTGGGCGGCATTGATCCCGTGGCACTGGACCGGATCGAAATTGCGAAAGGCCCGGCATCGAGTTTGTTTGGAACCGACGCGGTAACTGGCGCGGTCAATGTCATCACGGCCAAGGGCGAAGGCGACCCGCGCGTGACGGTGTCGGCGGCGGGCGGCACGTACGGGACCGACCGCGAGACGCTCTCCGTGAAAGGAAATTACAAAAAGTTTTCGTACACCATCGGCACGTCGCGCCTGCATCGCGATGAAGCCACGTTCAAAAATTCGGAATTGGAACTCTATAATTACGCGGGCCGTTTCGATTTTCAGTTCGATTGCGATCACAGTATCAAAGCCATCGTGCGCGGCAGCGATCTGCACAAGGGATTTTACGAAAGCAGCGGAACGGGATTCGGTCCGTCTGTTGAACCGGCAGACCCGAACGATCAGATCAAGCAGCGCGATCTATTGACCGGGCTGGAATACAAGGGGCACATCCTGCCGATTTGGGATACCACCTTGCGGCTGGGTCACTACCTCTACGACAACAGACTTATCTCGGATGAGCCGAATCCCGAGTCGGCCGTGGCCGGATTTTCGCAGTCCACGGGCCGCACGTTCAGCCAGGAGCGCCGTCCGACGCTGGATTGGCAGAACGACGTCACCGCTTTTTCGAATGAAGACGGCACGATCAAGTTCGTGGTCACCGCCGGAGCCACCGTGGAGCGGGAAAGTTTCAACCAGGATGACACGCAGTTCGGGAGCAACGTGAATGTGAACAACACGAACTGGTCGGTCTATTTGCAGAACCGGCTGGAACTTTTTGACCGCGCGTTTATCACGGCGGGCCTGCGCCGCGAAGAGAACGAACAGTTTGGCGATTTCCTGACGGCTCGCGGTGACGTGTCGATTCTTATTCCCGAAAGTTGTTCGCGCATTCACGGGTCGGTCGGCAACGCCTTTCGTGCGCCGAGTTTTTTCGAAACGTATTCCGCGTTCGGCAATCCGAACCTGCAGCCGGAAGAGAATTTCGCCTACGATGTCGGCATCGAACAGACGTTTTGGAAGAAGCGCATCACCCTTGACGCCACCTGGTTTCACAACGATTTCAGCGACCTCGTGGATTTCGCGTTTGCCGACAACACGTTCGGAAATCTGAAGACGGCGATTACGCGCGGGTTTGAATTCACACTGGCGGTGAAACCGATCAAATACATCTCGCTGAAGGCCACGGCGACGTTGCAGCACACGGAAGACGATCAGGGCCGGCATCTGTTGCGCCGTCCGCGAAGCACGTATACGGCCAGCGTTATTGCGCACCCAATCACCGGACTGGATCTGTCCGTGGATTTCATCCGCACCGGATCGCGCGGCGACCTGGGACCGGCGGGGGACAATCCATTTGCGCGCATTCACCAGGAGAGCTATACCCGCGTGGATGCGGCGGCCAGCTACCGCTTTTATAAACATTTCCGCGCGTTTGGCCGCGTTGAGAACGTCTTGGATGAGTCGTACGAGGACGTGCGCACGTTTCCCGCGCTGGGCAGCAACATCCTGGCGGGCCTGGAGTTTTCATGGCAGTTTTAGAGGCCAACTTAAGCCCGCGGGACGGTGGCGCGTTTTCTTCCTTGCCCGTGGCCGTTGTGCGCTGGATTCCCTTTATCGTACTGGCCGCGGCGCTCCACGCCGCGGCTCTTTTTATTTCCATGGATGCCCTTCGCGGCACCGGCGCGAACGACTTTCATTGCGAGGGCGCGCTGGAGATTACGGTCCAATCGACGG
>Ga0163155_10002265_pt1 | contig 21721 bp, 16 predicted proteins | sample OliLakLV19SP4G1_FD_148611 | JGI IMG/M metagenome (GOLD analysis project Ga0163155, IMG submission 148611) | Freshwater microbial mat bacterial communities from Lake Vanda, McMurdo Dry Valleys, Antarctica - Oligotrophic Lake LV.19.SP4.G1 | ecosystem: Environmental > Aquatic > Freshwater > Lake >... | reverse complement strand
GAATCTCGAAAGACAATCCGATGCCGGCACGTATGACTTGAAAGAAGCCGAGCGTATCGATGCGCTGATTGAGGACGCCGAAGCCACGGGCGTGCGGATTATTTTCTGTTTCACCTTTCATGGAATGACCGGCGGCGAATGGTATCGTTCGCCCTATAATCAGGCCAATGGCGGTCCCTGCGCCCGGCCTCCGGATTTTTTCACAGACTCTAAAGCCCGGCGCCAGTTCAAGCGTCTACTCTCTTACGCGGCCGCGCGCTGGGGCTACTCCCCCGCCCTGCTCTCGTGGGAACTGATCAATGAAATGGATCTCGCCCGGTTCGACAATCCAGACGACGTCGGCGCTTGGTCGCGCGAGATGGCCGGCCATCTCAAGAGCACCGATACGCACAACCATCTGGTCACGACAAGCACAACGAATGTTGGATTTCAGCCAGATTTGTGGAATGACGGACGCGTCGATTTTGTTTCCGTGCACGGCTACGGCACGGATGTGCCGGGAGTGCTGACTCATTATCTTTCGCCATTCCGGTCTCTCTCAAAACCGGTCTTGCTGGCGGAATTCGGTGGCGGTACGGAACCGATCGACGACGTACCCGACAAAGATGGCGCACGCTTGCAGGCCTCTCTGTGGCTCAGTGCCTGCAGTCCGTATTGTGGTTTAGCGCTGCCGTGGTGGTGGGATACCTACATCGAAGCGCGCAATTTATATCCCGTGATGGCGGCCGCCGGGCGGTTTGTGGCAGGCGAAGATCGCCGCGAGCGGTTCGGCGAATGGGTGCGCAAGTCGCTGGGCGGCGGAGTGCAAGCGGTGGGCATCATGGATAGCCAGGGCGCGCGTTTATATATTTTCAATGCGGACTGGATCAAGACTCCGGAAAGCCGCGGCCCAAATCTTCTAACGGCGCCCGCGGCCCTTGAACTGACTGGTCTCATCGATGGCGGTTATCATGTGGAGTTTTGGGACGCAAAAGAAGGCCGCGTATTTGCATCGACAGTAGGGGTGTCGAAAGAAGGCCACTTAACGATTGATTTAACTGCACACGCTGGTGAAATCGGGATTAAAGTGGACCGAAAAGTTCGGGTCGCACCCGGCTTGAAATAGTGTGCTCGTTATCTGGCTTGCGGAACGACTTCCGGGAGTGACAGTGTATGTCCGAGCCCAATCCATTCCAGAAGTCTATCAAGAGTTCACCGCGAAATATGCGTTTGCACACCTTGTGGGCGGATCACCAAACAACGCCCGTGGCGTTCTTTTCCCGCCTTGGCGTCAAGCACGGAATTATTCTGACCACGTTGGTGCTGCTGGCGATGATCGTCATCACCGCGTTCCAACTGCGCGAAACGAAGTATGAAATCGAACGAAGCGCCATCGCGCGAGGCCACGCTGTCGCGACGGCGATTGCTCCGTTAGCTTTATCCGTGCTCGAATCCGAACCCACAAAATTGAGACAGCATCTCCAGAAAATCGTCGAGACCCGCACCGTCGACTACATTCAGATCGTCAATGCCAAAGGCGATGTGGTGCTGACCAATGAACCCGTCTCCAATCAACGCACGGCTTTACCGCTGTCGCCCAACTGGACGCATTTGCTCCCGGATAACAAAGCGCTGGATCGCTACGCGGTGGCGTCCAATTGGCCAGGGACCGGGTTGGGAATCGACGTGTATGTCGCCCTTTTGCCTGAGCCCCTCAAAGCAACGACCGAGCAGCTGCGCGCTGCAAACCATCTGCGCGTCGGCATCAGCATGGAACACATCGTCAAGAAGGACATGCCGCGCGTTGTCACCAACATGTTTATTTTCGCGCTGGTCGTCACGTTGATCATGGTCATCGGTTTAATCGTGCTGCTGGCCTACATACTGCGTCCACTGCGCCAGCTTCACCTTGGACTGCGAGCGTTGGCGCGCGGCGATCTCAGTTACGAGGTTCCCGTCTCGTCGCGCGACGAAGTGGGGCAGGTTATCAAAGCATTCAACGCCACAACGGCGCGCCTGAAATTTGCCTTCGAACAGATCGAAGCGCTCGCCACCAAAGACCCACTTACAAACCTGCCAAACCGGCGCGTCTTTGATGAGCGCCTGCTGTCCGAAGCAGCGCGCTCCCGGCGCTACGGCCATCCCTTCGGTCTGATCGTGATGGATCTCGACAAATTCAAGGGGATCAACGACTCCTATGGGCACCAGACCGGTGACGAGGTGCTCAAGTACGTTTCGAAAGTGATTGAGGTCAGCATCCGCGAAACGGACGTGCCCGCGCGAATCGGCGGTGAAGAGTTCGCGGTGATTCTGCCGGAAACAAGTTTTGAAGACGTCAAAGCAGTCGCTGAAAAACTGCGCAGCGCGGTCAGCGAACTCAATATTTATCTCAAAGATGGAAACACAGAAGCGCTGAAAGTAACACTATCGGCCGGAGCGGCTTGCTCCTCTGGCCATTTGGTGACGCCCGAAGCAATGGTCGCGGCCGCCGACACCGCCCTGTACCGTTCCAAGGACGAGGGCCGAAACCGCGTGACGATTGCGCCTCGGGTGGCGGGGCAATCCAACATGATGAAAAAAGTCGATACGTCGCAAGGCCTGGGCATGAGTGGCGACGGCACCTGACCTGTCCTTCGTTTTCCCTTGCACTTCACCCGTGGGAAATTACAAACGTCCAGATGATTTGTCCCCTGCTGGCTTTGGAAACGTCTGGAAAATCCCTGGGTGTTGCGATCCGCGCGGAAAACGGACTCGTGTTCGAAGAAAATCTGCAGGCCGGGTCCATTCACGGCCGCGCGCTAGCGCCGTTGATCGACAAAGCTCTGAAGTCGCAGCGGCTGAAAGCAACGGAGCTTTCCGGCATCGCCATTTCGCTCGGGCCCGGTTCGTGGACCGGCTTGCGCATCGGCCTGAGCGCCGCTAAAGCGATCGCCTGGGGCGCGGGAATAAAGCTCGTGGGCGTGCCCAGTTGCGAAGCGCTGGCGTTGGATGCCGCTCGGCACGCGCCGCGGCACGCGCGCCTGGTCTTGCGCGACGCCCGCAGCGAAGGATTTTTTCTGGCCCTTTTCAGCGCTACTTCGCCGCAGCCTGAGCGGTGGATAAAGGAGTGCGTGCTGAAGCCCGCCGAAGCGCTGGCGGCGGTCGAGAAAGAAATGCCGCGCTGGCCGGAGAGTCCGCTCGCTGTATGCGGCGACGGTGTATGTCTGGACGCTATTGCCTCGGTGGCCGGCACGATGAACTGGAGCCTGCTCAGCTCCTGCGAGCATATCACCGCGGCGTCGGTGGCTGAATGCGGATGGCAGCGCCTGCTGCGGGGCGAAGGAGCCAGCGCGCCCGCCGCCATCCACCGGCTCGCTCCGCTCTACTTGCGCCCGAGCGACCCGGAGTTGAAGCTGCAACGCGGACTGCTTGGCGTAAGAATGGCTTGAAACGACGCGCACGCAACGGAAGTGGAGCAGAATCTGGAAACACAATCAACCACTCCGGCGGACACAACCACCAATCCGCCGCGCTCCAAGACCCTCGGCGAGCGCGTGCTGGACGCGACGATCGTCATTGTTATCGCGCACATCATCGCGAAAGCCATGGGCCTGCTGCAGGCACGCGTGATCGGGCATTATCACGGTTTCGATACGGTCAACGACGCCTTCATCCTCGTTTCCGAAGGGCTGATTTACACGCTCTTTCTGGTGGGCGAAGAATCGCTTGGACCCGCATTCCTTCCCGTGTTCATGGCGGCAAAAGAGAAGGACTCCGAATCGGCGGCATGGCGCTTTGCGTCCACGATCTGGAATCTTCAGCTTGCCTTGCTGCTCTCGATAACGGCGTTGTTGATGCTCTTTCCAGAACACGCCGTGTCCTTTTTCACCCGATTCAACAAGGGTTCAGCGGCGGAAAAGCTGGCGCGCTCGACCCTGGCGATTCATTTTCTCACGGCGATGGCGCCTTCATTGATCGGGATTTCGCTCGGATCGCTGACCTACGTCATCATGAACGGCTACAAGAAGTTTTTCTGGCCCGCCTTTGCGGATGCCGCCCTGAAATGCGCGACGGTTGTGGGAGTCGTTGCCGGACACCAGATGGGGCTGAATGAAGACGCACTCGTGATCGGCGTGCTCGCCGCGGGATTCACCAAGATTGCGGTGCATCTGATCGCGTTGGGAAAGCGCGTTACGCTGTACCGTCCGGTGCTGAGTCTCAGCGATCCGCATATACGAAAATTTACAATCCTGCTTGTTCCACTGCTTGTCGGAATCATCTTCGCCAAGAGCCGCGACTATTTCAATAATTTCTACATCATCAGTTCGCTGGAAGAGGGCATGCTCTCGGTCAACAGCTATGGCCGCAAGATTTACAGTGCCGTCGGCTGGCTGATTCCCTACCCCCTCTCGATTGCCATGTTCCCCTTCTTCTGCGAACTCGTGGCCCGGGATGACCGCAATGCGCTGGGCGATTTTCTCACCCGCGCCAGCCGCATGCTGATGCTGATTTTCCTGCCGCTCACCGTCGTTGTCGTGGTGCTTTCCGTGCCGCTGGCACAGGCGCTCTTCGAAACGGGAAAGGTAAGCGCCGAGGACGCTGCGCTGGCTGGCCGCGTCAACGCGTTCTACAGCGCGGTAATGCCCTTTTACGCACTCGAAGCAATTTACATGCAGGCTTATTTCTCCACGCACCGCACCATTTCCGTGACCGTGATCGGGATCATCTTTTCAAGCCTGTCGATGCTGATCAGTTACCTCGGCGTCGTCACCTACGGACTAAAAGGCCCCGACGCCGTTGTGCTCGTGGCGCTCGGTTTCACGGTTAGCCGTGCGTTGAAATCCATCGCGCTCGCCAGCCTGCTGAAGGCAAGAGGACTGCCGCTCCTGCCGCTCGGTCCCACGCTCTCCTTCCTGGCGCGGGCGTCTCTGCTGAGCGCCGCGTGCGGTATGGCGGCGTACGGCACGTTGAAGGGCGTCGAAAAAGTACAAGGCCCGCGGCGTGTGGCGCTGGACAAGGCACCGGACAAGATGCCCGTCGACGCTAAGGCCCTGAACGAAAAGAAGGGCGACGAGTTGCCCGCGAAGCGTGGAGAGATAGTGCCGAAAGAATCCGAACCGCAACAGCCCGGCGACAACAAGGCCAGGAAGCCAGCGTCCGGGTTGAAGGCCTTGCTACGCGCCGCTCCTCAGTTGGCCCTGCCAGGGTTGGCGGCGCTCCTCGTTTTCGTCGCTGGGTGCTTTCTACTGCGTCTCAGTGAGTTAAACGAGATGATCCTATTCACCAAACTATTCACCAAAGAAAAACTGCGGCGGCGCGGAAAGAAAAAGCCGGAGCCGACACGGCCCGCGGCGTGAAGTGTCCTTGCAATCGCGGCGCTGAATCTCGAAACTAAAGCCGCGTGAAGAAACTCTGTTACATCTGTGAGGCGACCGAAGGCGGTGTGCGCAAGCACCTGCGCGACCTCATCCGATCGTTTTCGCTCCCTGGAGAGGGCTTCGAAATTCATGCCATTCTCGGCGACCGCGGCGAGCCCGGCCTTCGTGAAGAATTAGAATCGCTTCCGCTGCGGTACACGTTCGTTCCCGATTTCCAGCGCTCGATCAGTTCGCTGCGCGACACGCGCGCGTACATGCACGTGAAAGATCTGCTCCGAAAAATAAATCCCGCTATCGTTCACACACACAACGCGAAGGCCGGCTTTCTCGGGCGCTATGCCGCGCATCATCTGCGGATCAAAAAAATTCTGCACACGCCGCACGTGTTTCCGTTTCAGTGGACATTCGGCCTGCAAAGCCGCATCTACCTCGCGCTGGAACGACAGGTCGCGCGCTTCAGCGACGCCCTCATTTGTGTGGGCGAAAGCCAGCGCGCCGACGCGCTGAAGCGCGGCGTGGCGGAGGCGGCGAAACTGGTGGTCGTGCGCAACGGCATTGAACTGCCGAGCGGCGATCCGGCGACTATTGAGAACGCGCGCGCGGCCGCGCGGCGGACATTGAATATCGCAGGCGATCAGCTGGCGGTCGGAATGGTGGCGCGCATGGCGCCGCAAAAAGGCGTTGGCGCATTCGTAAAATCGGCGGCGCTGATTCTGAAGAAAAAGCCGGAGTGTGTTTTCTTCGTGATCGGCGGCGGTCCGCTGGAAGCTGAGGTCCGCGCGCGCATGGCGGAAAACAACGTGTCGCCGGAGCAGTTCCGAATTCTTGGCCACCGCCAGGATGCCCCACAGCTTTATCCCGGCTTCGACGTCGCGGTGCTCTCCAGCTTGTACGAGGGCCTGCCGTATGTGCTGCTGGAGGCGATGGCGTGGGGCGTCCCGATCATTGCCACGGACGTGCTCGGGTCGCGCGATGTGGTCGCCGACGGCCAGACCGGATTTCTCGCGCGGGTCAACGATCCCGCGCACATCGCCGAACGCACATTACTGTTGCTGGATGATCCGCCGCTTCGCCGCCGCTACGGCGCCGCCGCGCGGCAACGCGTCGCCGATGAATTTTCGTTCCAAAATTTTATCGATGGGCACCGCAGGCTCTACAACGACTGAACGTCTCGCGATAAAAAAGCTCAGATCCAGGTTCACGTTCCATCGTCGGCGGTATCGGCCGGATTCTCGAACGCTTCATCCGGCAGCACGGTTTCGTTTCCGGGGATCACGTACTTCCCGCTGATCCAGTTTCCCAAATCGATATCTCGGCAGCGCTCGCCACAGAATGGAAAATACTTATGCTGCGTGACGTTGATGTATTCGAAATGTGTTCCGCAACGCGGGCAGCGGCCTTTCTTTTTTGGACCATCCACGGGAGGAATAGGGTCTTGTTTTTTCTTGGCCATGGCAACCCTGTTACTCTCAAAAAAATGTGACGCGCGCCGGTCTCTGGAAAGCAGTGTAGCGAACGCCGCCGGAAATAAAAATTGCCGATGAACGATTCCTCATCGTTCACCGGCAATCAATAAATGTCTGGACGGGACAAATCAGAGCGAATTTTCTTTCACCGGATCGTTCCGCACACCAGCCATGACACCGGACTCATCGGCGGGCATGAGCAGTTGCGTCGGATCGGATTCGTTCTCGGTCAGCTTGCGGATCTCGTACTGAACCGCTTCCATCTCGCGGCGCCACTTGATGCGCCCCTGAAAACCCACCACGACCTCGTACATCTGCTGAGCTTTCTTAAGCTCTCTTTCGAGCGCTTTCAGCCGGTCATCGCGGCGCATTCCGCTCTCTGGAGCGGACGTTTGTTCACGCGGCGTATCGTTGTAGATTGCGCCACGTCGCCAGATCTGACCGTAGTGCCGCCGGCAATAGCCTTTGGCATGAGAAGCATTAGGGCAGCCTTCGACGATGCATTGCGCCGGTTTAGGCATATACCACTACCCCCAAACGAAAGTAAGGAGACCGTTAACTTTGTTTACTCGTTAACTGAGTGGTCATATTAGCGCATGTGTGTCAAGTCAACAAAAATGTCTTTAATTGTTAAATTTTGTTTAATAACAGACTGTCGTTTCACGAGGTGCGCCTATAGAGAACTCGAAATAATAGGTCAAAAGTGGCCTTGTTTTGCGGTCGTGAAACAGGTACTGAATAGGATGTGTTTTTTTGAACTTCTTAAAATCTCCCTTGTGGCACTCATGGCACCCATTCCCGCGGAATTCTGGCTGATCTCGATCGGGCTTTTCGGCGCCATCATCGGCAGCTACATCAATATGGCATCCTATCGTCTGCCGCGAAACATCTCGACGATCACGCGAACGCGCTCCTTTTGCCCCTCCTGTGAGCACCCCCTTTTCTGGTATGACAATGTTCCGATTCTTAGTTATGTGACACTTTTTGGGCGCTGCCGCTATTGCCGAAAATCCATCGGGCCTCGCTATCTTCTCGTGGAGGTTCTCGTCGCGGCGCTTTTCGTTGCGGCCGGCTATCAGTTCTTTGTTTTGAATGCTCCTTTAGTGTGGGCCAACCCCTTCTCGGGATTGATGCCGTCAATCCTTCTGCCCATCCAGCTTTTCCTTATTGCGGATCTGGTTCTGCTTTCCGTCGTTGATTTGGAGACGTGGCTGATCCCGATTGAAACGACGCTGTGGTGGATCCCTGTGGCGTTGGTTATCGCGGTCGTTTTCCCGGAGCTCCATGGGTCGGCCACCACGTGGACGGCTTCGTTGCGAATCAATTCGATCATCGACAGTTTTTCCGGACTCGTGGTGGGCGCGGGTCTGCCCTGGGCCATCGGATTTATCACCACGGTATTCACGTTTTTTCTGTACCGCTTGCAGGGCCGCTCTGAACGCCCTCTGCTAGGCATGGGCGAAGGCGACGGCCACATGCTCGGCATGATCGGCGCCATGCTGGGATGGAAGCCCGTCGTCATGGTGTTGATGCTGGGCGTTTTCATCGGCTGCTTTACGGGCATCGGAAAAATCCTGTGGGACAAATTTCAACGGAAGCGCCTGGGGGAGAGTTGGAAGCCCTGGCAGCCCACGTTCGATCTGCCGCCCGACCAGCAGAAGTTTGCGCCGCCGCTTTTCTGGCCGCTGCTTGTCATGGGCTTGTTTGTTCTGCTCGCGGTGATTGGATTGTTTCTGCAGGGCGGGCGTACGTTTGATGGGCTGGAGATTCCGACGATCGAAGAGCGCAGTATTCCTTTGCCGCTGAAACAGTACACGGCGCAATTTGATTTCCGCATGATCCCGCTTTACCTCATGGCGATGGTCGCGGCACTCCTGCTGTTTTCGTTCCCGTTTCTTAAATATCTGGCGTCCATCGATATGTTGCCGCAGGGCAGCATCAAAGAAACAGCGACGGGGCAGAAGCAGGAAGTGATGGAGGTCGGGCATTACGTGCCGTTCGGCCCTTCGCTGGCTGCCGCCGCGCTGGTCGTCATTTTTTATGATCCGCTGCTGCGCAATATTCTCTACTGGTGGTTTGTACTGCAACGCAACGGACCTATTCCGCCGTTGCCCTGGCGCCTGATTGGCTGGTGATTGTGGGCCGGGCGTCTCGCCCGTCTTCGTCGCGCAGGCATCTTGCCTGCGAGTTCGACAAAGCCCCTTTTTAGAGGGCGACACAAGTGCACGCGGCATTATTATGTCGCCCCGCGGCTGACGGCACGTTATTGAAATCCTGTGCGACGTTTAGATGCCACCGCGGCGGCGCCGTTCCACCGGTGCAACGAGTTGCTGAACGATCAAGTGGACGATGAAATACTTGCCTTCATTCCTGATTTTCCCGGCGAGCATCACTTTCTTATTGTTGTTCGGCAGCAACTCCCTGAGCAGTTTTGAATCGGCGACTTTCAACAGGTATGTCGCGCCATTTTCCGCGTAAAACGTGCCCACCACTTTCGGTGATGGCTCAGCGGGATCGATGGGGCTGAGCACGATCTTTCCGTTGATCTGCCTAAAAAACTGCTCCTTTTCCGTGAGCAGTTTCTCGGCTTGTTCTTCGAGCGCCGCGGCTTTCTCTTCGGCTTCCTCCGCGGTTTCTTTCTTGGGCTGGCCTGCGTACGCGGCTGTCTGGTAAAGTGATGCCAAGGCGAATACGAGCAGGACTAAGCGCAGCATTGATTTCATTGTCGGAATCGCTCCAAGAGATGAGCAGGCTTTAAGCCTGCGGTACATTTACTCCATCACTTCGCGGTAGGAAAGAATGCGCGGCTTGCCAAAGTACACAATCGAAATGTCGTCGAAGACGGGCGTATCCAGCAGGAAATGTTTGCTTGGATCGACAGTGATTCCGCCGCTGGGATCCACCAGTTTGTCCACGGGATACCGGAAGCGCACGCGGTAGCGCAGTTTGTCCACCGACACTTTTTTAAGGTTTGCCGGGTCGCCGATGCGGTTGATGATGTCGGGATTCGAGAACACGCTGGTCGCAGTGAAAACGTTGGGCGCCGTTTCGCTCGCGCCACTCAGCGGCGTCGTGCCGTCGAGCAACTCGACTTCAACGCCCCGCGTGGCGTGCGCCTGACCCAGGTAATCGTGCGGCGTCGGACGGTCCACGCCAAAGGGAAAGAGCACCGTTCCGGCGCGCATGGCTGAATACGATTCGTTGTATTTGTCATAGTCGAACGGCCCGCGGAACTTCACGACTTCGTCGTTCTGTGTGCCTTTATTGCGCGAGATCAACTCCGTGCGGTCCACTTCCGGAACTTTGTGCTCATGCAGAAAGCGCGGCGTAAACGCGCTCCAGCTCACGCGGGCGACGATCACGGTTTCGCCGTATGCCGCTGCTTTTTTGTCGAAGCCTTTGAGCGACTGCAGCATCGTCTGCGACGTGAAATAAGGACAACCGTCGGGATCTCCCGGCGCGGTGCTTCCAGGATTTTTCGGAAGGTAGTAGCGGCTCATGGTCTGTTCGCGCACGCCGCGATCGTTCAAGAAATCCGGCGTGCCGCCCAGCAGGCGCTCCTTATTGGAGATCTTCAATTCATCGATTACGGCGTACGTTCCATCGGCGGGCGTATGGCGGTAGATCCATGTCTTGTCGTCCTGATTAAGATTGTTCATGCCGAAAATTTTATGGTTGGGATCCTCTTTGCCCGCCGGATCAGCCCATTTGTATTTTGCGGGCTGGCCGGAAATTCCATAACCGTTGTTCACGAGGCCCGTGTCGCCGATATCGCACGGCTGGGAGAAATAGCCGGGGCCGCCAATGGACGCTCCGGTCCAGTACGAACGGCTCAGGTCGGACACGGAAACGCCCGGCTGCTCAGGAAAGCTCTGCGTGCTGATAAAGGGGCGCGCCCAGTTTGTGATGATGCCCTGGTTGAATGCGTTCGTGTTGTCGTCGCCACTGACCCAATGTCCGCCCGTTCCCCACGAGTACGAATTTTTCTGGTTGAACTTCCAGCGCGCCCCCGCGTAATGCCAGCGGAAGGGCTGCACGCGGTAATGCGGCGATTCGACCACTCGGTTTTCAACTTTCGGATCGGAAAGAAATTCTTTTTTTACCCAGTTGATGCCACCGTGAAGCTGCGTGATCAAGTCTTTGTCGCGGTCGCCGTCGTTCTGCCCCGTCCCATGATTGCCTTCAAGAGAAAAGTTCAGGTCGTCGGTGCGGCTGCGGTTGGCGCTTAGATTCGTGGTGCCTTCGTAGATCGACCAGCACAAGTTGCCATGCTTTTTCAAATAGAGCGCGCGGCACGCCGTGTCGTTCTGGTTGCCGGGATTGGTGGCGTCGAAAAGATCGTGATTGCGGCGGTCGTTGTGATGCCAGTTCGGCTTGAACCACAGCGTAACGAGACTGCCTTCCGAAGATCCGGGGTTGAAATTTCCTTTCGCCAGCCCGGGGTCGGGGCTGCTCGTGGTCTGCGTGCCGTTGCCAAAAAGATATTTCAGCGTGCCGTCGTTGCCCGTGTTTCCGGGGCCGCTCAAGTAGACGCCATCGGTGCGCAGATCGCCGACGCGAAGCGTTACGTTCTCCCAGTAATTGGCGGGGTCCAGGCCTTTCAGCGCTTCGCTCAAGACGGCCCAGCGGTACACCTTTTTGTTCGCGGCGGGCAGATCGGTATCCATGTCGATTTTGTCGTCGTTCATGATTCCCAGCAGGCTGCAGGTATCGACCACGCGGTATTTGAATCCATCGCTGCTGGGCGTGTGCGGCATCTTGGCCTGTTCGCGGCCGTTGACGACGGACGTCTCCGTGTCGAGATCGCCATTAAAACTGGCGAGGAACGAATCCTTATCGTCGGAGGGATCGAAGCCCAGCGTGTTGGTCGCCAGCACGATCTGTCCGTCATAGCGCGAAGGTAGAATTCGGTTCGCGATGACATCAGGCGTTTCCAGATCCTTGGCGTTTCCAAACGCATCACGCGCGCTGTCCACGACATCCGCGTTGCGGCCGTTATGCAGGATTTTATACTGCAGCGGCACGAGCGGTTCGGGCATCGTGTTCAGCGCCTTGCGCGTGCCTTTGTAATCGGCGTCCCGCGCGATCTGTCCGGAGAAAGCGAAATCGCCATGAGGCGGAAGCGGCTGCGTCGGCTTCCACTGATTGGCCGCATCGCTGAATGTGCCCTGTGTGAATTGCTGCTGCGTGGATTCGCGCCAGACATCGTACACTTTCACCAAGGCTTGAACTTTGCGTTCCGCGAGCAGCTCGCTTCGTTTCATCATCTGCCCGACTGAATGAATCTCGTAGATGCCGTTAGAATCAAAGGAGAACTCCGTCGTTGAACGGTTGAGGTCGGTCTTGTCGATCATCTCTTCGGGACGGTAGCGGAAGCTGCGAATAACGTACGCGCCATCGTCGGGTGCAAGCGCGCCGACGGGCTGCAGGATGAGCGGACTGCCGCGGGCAGAGGATGTCTCTTTTGAGAAAATCGGAATGCTGGCGCCGGTAATGGGGCTGGCAACGGTCGGATTCGTGTGGGGTTCGGGACTGTCGGTGAACGCCATCACAGCTTCCATCTCGGTGAAATTGCGGCCCCAGCGATCAATCCATTCGATGTTGGGATTGAATTTCAGGATGTCGGTATTCGAATTGAACTGTGCCATGATGACGCGGCCGATCGAGGCCTTATCCTGGCCCACGGTTTTTCCGGCGCTATTGGGAATTGTCGCCTTGCCGGTGATGAAATAGCTCGCACGGATATCGTCCCACGGCTTGACCACGCGGAAGTAAAGATCGTCCCAACTGCGGAACGGACCGCGTTCGAATCCTGGGAAGGCTTTGTCGTACGGCGCCGGGCCGTCTCCGGCATCGGCGGTAAACGGATCCGGATCGGCAACGCCCACGGATTTTGTTCTCTGCCGCGCCACGATAATGCGGAACGCCAGTTCGTGCGCTTCGCTGATCTTCCCCGCGTTGATGATCGTAAAATCATTGGCATTCAAATTTCCATAATTACTGATGTAACTGAATTTTCCATCGTCGGCGGGCAGCCACGGCACCGGCCGCCCGAGCGACATCTTGCCCTTGCTGACGGGAATGCGTTTGAGCCCCGCTGGCGTGAGAACATACGGTTCCTGCTTGTGGGGATCGGGTGACTTCTTCCATGCCAGACGCGTCAGATTCAGATCGACGTCTGTGCCCACGGCTAGCGGATGGCCATGCTGAATATTGATTCCCAGGAAAAGCGCGACGAGGACTTTATCGGTGGCTGTGTTGATGTTCACCGGCGCGCGGTGAATGCAGAGCGGTTTGGCGGAGTAATCGATGCCCGGCGCATCGATGAGATTTCCATTCGCATCCGTTTTGGGTAGCGCGACGGTTCCCGGCGGCGGCGGATTTTCAGGATAGGCATAGGTCAGGTCGGCGCCGTACGCGTCGACGAGCCGGGCGTCTTCCGGTGCAATGATCATATAGGAACTGGTCGGGCCTGGCGGAACCGCGAAAGGAACATCGACCTGCACCCAATCGATGCCATTGGTGCGGATGCGGCGGAGCTGGCCAGCCCCGTGGCCGTTGATAATGGAGAGGTAGCAGCCGCGCAGCGAGCCGCGCAGATTCAGCGGATCAGCCGTCAGCGTGTCGGGAATCCAGGTCTTGTCGCGGTCGATGGCGATATCGAATACGCCCGACGCCGCCGCGTCGCTGACCCATTCAAATTTTCCGACGCACACCGTGTTCGGATCGATCCACGAATCGACCGTGATGTGATCGCGAATCGCGGAGTACTTCACTTCGATCTCGAGCTGTTCCAGGGGATCGTCGGGAAAACCGTTGGGAGGCGTGGAGCGTTCGACATACGTCAGCGCCGCCTTGATGTCTTCGACGTTTTGAAAGCGTCCCTTGCGCGCGCGATACGCGGTCAGCGCGTAGCCGTCGCCATAAAGAGCGCGTCCGTCGCTCCCGAGCTTGGGACGGCCGCTGACATCCTCCGACAGTTTCGATGCCACGTAAAGCGGCTGAACGTTGCCGGTCTTGTCGAAGAGCTGATAATAGATGTCGCGTTTTTCGGGGCGATCGTCCTTGTTCAATGCGTTGTCAAACAGCGCCGAGCCTTCCTTGGCCCAGCGGTACGGCAGCAGTGCGTCCTGATCGGCGGCGACGAGCGGCGGGCCGATCGCGCGGCACAGATTGTCAAGTAGCACGCCCATGTTGTCGCACGCATTGATATTGATGCGGCTGGCGGCGTCGTAGACATTCAGCATGAAGCGGTCGCTGCCTTCGTTTGAATGCGCCGCATTCGAGAGCGCGACGCTGAAGGCCTGCATCTGGTCCTGGTTGGGCTTCCAGCGCGCCTCTTCCAGATTGTCGACGATGCTGTCGCCATCGTTGTCGAGACCGTCGCGCAGCAACGGGCTATCGGGAAAACTGGTCTGCTTCACGGCGCCATTGAGATAATCCACGGTGAACCACGGCGCGTTGGCGTCTTCGGTGCGGGAGTACGCGCGCGCGCGCAAATGAGCGACCGCGAAATCGATGCCGGCGCGCGCCATCATTTCAGCGCGGACACTGTCGGCAAAGCGGCTGGCGGATTTTGTCTGCATCAGCATCAGCGTGTAGAAACCCGTCGCGAGCGCCGCGAGAACCGCGAGAACTCCGGCCACCATGATGAGCGTGACGCCGCGCGATTTCTGACGGCGCTGAGGATGCTTCGGCTTCATAAGAATGCACTCCTGATCCATTTTCGCGATAACAAAGCACCACCTGCTCGCCGTGGATTACGGCTGCTCGCGCCAGTGCACGTTGCGATAAAAAAAAGGCCTCGGCGGAATAATGCCGTGGCTGCGGTCTACTTCATCACGAACGATTTCCGAATGACGGGGTGTTCATCATTGACATCTCCGATTTCCGAACCAGGCGGCTTGAGGTGTTCGCCCAGGATGGGCGAGGCGTCGCAAAGCATGCGAATTTCCGCGGCATTGAGCGAGCGGTGATAAACGCGAAGATCGTCAATCTGGCCCTGGAATGAATTCTCATTGGATTTCCACGGTTCGCAGCCCACCGTAAACTTTCCTCCTGTCTTAGCCAGAGACAGGCTCGTCATGACACGCCGTTCAAGCGCGCCGTTGATATAAGTCGCCATGAAATTTTCAGCGTCGTTGTAGACACCCATGACGTGGTACCACACGCCCGGCGAGAGCACCGTTCCACCGGTAACGTTGCGGTTGAAGACGAGGCCCACGGCGGGCCGAATTTCGAAATCGAGTTTGTTGTCAGCGTAAACACTCAACTTATAGCCGCCGCCGCCGGCTCGGTTATCCATGATGCCAGCGATTTTCTGATCGAGCCCGACGGAATTGAGCTTGATCCAGGCACACACCGTGACGGTGCCGGTCAGATTCAGCGGCCCGGATTTAGCGACTTCGCCGTACGCATTGCGGCCATTGAACTCCATGGCGCCGCCCACGCGGCCACTGCCCCAGTGCGGGTTAAAGACGCGCAAGTTGCAGTCATTGCCGGACTCATCGGTGACCACGCCGAAGAGGCCCTCGTCAAATCTCCAATGTCCCGCTAATCCCTTCGCCAGTTCCATCGACATGGCTTTCACACCCAGAGTCAATCCAGGCGATGCGACGGCAAACTGGCCGCCCTTGACATCCACGCTGGTATTGTCTTCCGGCTTGGAGACGCGGACTTTGCCTTCTTCCACGTCCACGCGCGTGGCGCTTCCGCGCACATCAACGTTCAGGCGTGTGCCCAGAACGCGCGTCTGCGAATCGGGGGTGTCAATGACGAGATTGCGGCCGCCCGGCTGGCGGGCGACATGGGCGTTGAAGCCGCCGCTGCGCAGCGTCACTTTCTTGCTGACGTCGCTGGCGGGTTTCCCAAAAATCAACGTGGAGTTCGGTTGAATTTCGAGGCGCGACAGATCCGGGTATTTCACCACGGCCCAGCCGTCCGCCGGAACCTGCAAAATATCGTTCGGAAAAATGTCGGTGCTCTTTTCGATCGGCACGACGTTCTCCCCTCGCGCAAGCGTTACGCCGGGACTGAAATCGAACATTTTTGCGATGCGAACTTTGTCGCTCGGGCCGCTGAAAAATAGCGCGCTCATCGCCATCGCAAAACAGGCCGCAACGGGCACCCAAAGCGCCCATTGCATGTCGCGCGTCCAGCGCGGCAACTGCAGCGCACCGGCGGGCTTCTGCGCTGTCCCGTGCACGAGCGAATGACGGCGCTGCGGCACAGCCATGCGGTGATAACGGGTGTCGGCTACGGCGCCGGTCTCTTCGACCGCGTTCATGATGCTGGCCACAAGGCGCTCGTCGTCTTCATTATCCGGCGGGCCATACGCTATTTCGCGCAACAGGCCGTCCACGGCGCGCGCGTCATTGCTGAGCGGCTCGTCGTTTTCAGAATGGGTGAGGGCTCGGCGGAGTCCACTCATTGTTTGAGGTGCTCCACGGGGTCGGACTGCATTTTGTAACGGATGCACTGCGCCAGATCTTCGCGGGCGCGCTGCAACCGTTTCTTGACAACGACATCGTTGGTGCCGAGATATTCCGCGATGGCCTGGCAGCCCTGCTCCTCATTATAGAAGAGTTCTATAATGCGACGCGCGGCGGCGCCCAGGCGCAGCATGCATTGGCGCAGCGCCACCAGCGCATCGGCGCGCCCGTCTTCGACGGCGCTATCCCAGGTGCTATGCTGTTGCTCCAGGGATTCGAGAATCGTGTGGTCCAGTGTCGTCATGCGGCGGACGCGCGCACGTTCCATGTATTTCATGCGGATGATGCCACGCAGCCAGGCGCAGAAATCGCGGGTGGCGTCGAACTTGGCGAGATTCTGATAGGCGGTGACGAATCCATCCTGAACCAGATCGTCGGCTTCTTCGGGCTGCTCAACGAGCGAGAGCGCGTACGCGCGCATGCGGCGATGATGCAGGCGCACCAGGATTTCGAACGCTTTTGAATCGATGCTGAGATTGCACTCGTCGCGCATCAAACCCTCCCTTTCACCTATCATTGCCGATAGTTGGGCTTGGGTGACGAGAAAACCAGAAATATTTTACCGAATCGTTGATAGGGACGAGGGTTACAAGTGATCGACGGGTCTTTTCAACGGCTTGACGCCGATCCCCTGACGATTGGGCCCGCTTACAAAATATACTTCGCCAGATCTTCGTCTTCGAGAATGGGCTTGAGGCGTTCCTCGACCATCTTGCGGTCGACGACAATTTTTTTCTCTGACATTTCAGCGGCCTCGAAACTCACTTCTTCGAGCAGCTTTTCCATGACCGTGTGCAGGCGGCGTGCACCGATGTTCTGGCTGCGGGAATTCACGGTTGCGGCAATGTTGGCCATCGCGTGCAAGCCATCGTCGGTAAACGTCACGGTCAGGCCCTCTGTCGCCAGCAGCGCCGCATACTGTTTCGTGAGGGCGTTTTTCGGAGCGGTCAGAATGCGGCGGAAATCCTCCTCGGTGAGGTCCTGCAGTTCGACGCGAATCGGAAAACGGCCCTGTAATTCTGGCAGCAGGTCGCTTGGTTTTGACATGTGAAACGCGCCCGCGGCGATAAAAAGAATGTGATCGGTCTTGATCAGGCCCCAGCGCGAGTTGACCGACGCGCCCTCGATGATAGGCAGCAGGTCGCGCTGCACGCCTTCGCGCGAAACGTCGGGACCCTGCGAACCCTGCTTGCCGGCGACCTTGTCGATCTCATCGATGAAAATGATGCCCAGATTTTCGGCGGCATCGACGGCCTGGCGCGTAATGGCATCCTGATCGATCAGCTTTTCGGCCTCTTCGGCTTCGAGCAGGCGGCGCGCTTCGCTGACCATCATCTTGCGGCGCTTGCTGCGCTTGGGCATCATTTTGGAAAGCGCATCCTGAAGTTCCTGGCCCATCTCTTCGCCCATGGATGGCGCGAAAACGCCAGCGACGGTTTCGGAACTCATGCTGATTTCGATTTCCACGTCGCGCGCATCGAGCGACCCGTCGCGCAATTTCTTCTTGAGCTTGGCGCGTGTTTTTTCGTGGAGTTCCGCGGCGCTGCCTTCGGTTTCTTCCACTTTCCGGCGCTCACCTGAAGACGCCTCGTTCCATGAGCTCGGCGCGGGAAGCAGGACTTCGAGCAAACGTTCCTCGGCGGCCTCGGCGGCTTTGACGCGCACGTCGTCACGCGCGCGGGTCTGGCACATAGTGATGGCTTGTTTGACGAGGTCGCGAACCATGCTCTCGACATCGCGGCCGTGGTAGCCGACTTCGGTGTAGCGAGTCGCTTCCACTTTGACGAACGGCGCGCCGGAGAGAGACGCGAGGCGGCGCGCAATTTCCGTTTTACCGACGCCGGTCGGTCCGATCATGAGAATATTTTTCGGCGCCACTTCCTCGCGAATGGCGGGATCCAGTTTCTTTCTCCGCCAGCGATTGCGTAATGCGATCGCAACCGCTTTTTTCGCATCGTTCTGCCCGACAATGTAGCGGTCGAGTTCCGCGACGGTCTGGCGCGGAGTGAATTCGGATGGATCGGTGCCAATAATGGGTAGGGTCTCGTCGGGTTTGGACATTTATATTCCTTGTATTGGCGAATCCGTTCAACCGCAGTCAACTATTCCACTACCCTAAGGTGGTGGCAAGTAACATCAGAGGTTAACTCGAAACCCCACGAAACCCCAGCGCACCGTCTTACGGTGTGTCGTGATTGTGGTTTAAAAAATTTTTGCAACATAGAAGGGGCACCTGCGAGCCCTTTACAACTCCTCAATAACCAAATTGCTATTGGTATAGATGCAAATTTCGGCGGCTTCTTTTAGAGACGCTTCGACGATTTGGCGCGCGGAGAGTTTCGTATGCTTGTGAAGCGCGCGGGCGGCGGAGAGAGCGAAGGCGCCGCCGGAGCCGATGCCAATGATCCCGTCATCGGGTTCGACCACATCGCCTTGTCCGGTGAGAAGAATGAGCGCGTCCTTATCGGCGGCCACGAGCATGGCCTCAAGGCGGCGCAACATGCGGTCGGTGCGCCACTCCTTCGCCAGTTCCACGCCGGCGCGGCGCAGGTTGCCTTTGTATTGGTCCAGCTTGCCTTCGAATTTTTCGAGCAGCGTAAATGCGTCGGCCGTGGATCCGGCGAAACCGGCGATCACACTGCCGCCTTTGAGCTTGCGGATTTTATGCGCGGTGGATTTCAAGACCGTGTTGCCATGAGTCACCTGGCCGTCTCCGCCGATAGCGACGGCGTTACCGCGCCGCACCGCGATGATGGTGGTTCCGTGAAATGTCGTTTCGCTCATTCGTTTTCGGCCTCGCTGTGATCCGTGTGTTCTAAACACAAAGACGCGGAGGCACAAAGGCGGAATGGCCCTTGTATAAAAAATGAAATTTTCGTTTAGCCTGCTGCTGACGTTCCGGACTATTTTTGTATACTGCTCAAGATGAAAACGTTGATCACCGCGTTAGTTGCTGTCAGCACCTTCGGCCTGCTCTCCGCGCACGTATACGCCATGAAGCCCTTCGGGGATCGCGCCCGCAAGCTGTACGTTCTGGAGGGACAGCTTGCCAAATGCGCGCTCTGCCACGCCACCGATGAAAGCAAGAAAGAGGAACCCAAAGGCTACAACCTCGACGATTTCGGCATGGACGTCGAAAATCACCCGCTCATGAAACCGCTCCTTCATGTGGACGAAAACTACAAATATTCCGAAGCTGAACTAAAAACCTTTGAACAAGTCCTCAAATTTCTCGAATCCATCGACTCCGACAAAGACGGCGCCACCAACCGTGAAGAGATGCAACTCGGCACCTTTCCCGGCCGCAAATCCAGCCTGCCCACGGCGGAGGCCCTCGCCAAACTCCGCGCCAGGAAGTGAACATCTTTTTTCACCGCGGAGGCGCGGAGAACAGCTGAAGAAAGAAACAGAAGAACCTACAGATTCCCCGCCGTTCTTGGCGCTCTCTTCTTCTTGGCGCTCTTGGCGTTAGTCTGTGATCCGTTCTCGGGGTTGCTAAGCATCACCTTTTCACCCTGAATCCTCCCCTTGACTGCACGCAAAAAATCGGGCACCGTTTCCACTTTCAATTTCAGCGCGGAGCGCGCCACGGGGTAGTCAAAGCGGGATTTCATTTTCTAAAACGGGGGATCAGCCACATGGCACAGAAAGAACTTCGCGTCGGCCTTATCGGCACTCAATTCATGGGCAAAGCTCACTCCAACGCCTGGAGCCAGGCCAATCGCTTCTTCAGCAGCGGCGTCAAAGTCGTTCAGCAGGCCCTCTGCGGCCGCAACGAAGAACGCGCCAAGGCCATGGCCGAAACGTGGGGCTGGAAGAGCGTCGAGACCGATTGGAGAAAACTTCTCGAACGCAAAGACATCGACCTCGTTGACATCTGCACGCCGAATAACGTCCACGCCGAAATTGCCATCGCGGCGTTGAAAGCCGGCAAACACGTCGCGCTCGAAAAACCGATGTGCATGGATATGAAAGAAGCCGAAGCCCTCGTCAAAGCCGCCAAGGCCGCCAAGGGCCAGCTCACCACTGTCTGGTACAATTACCGCCGCGTCCCCGCGCTCAGCATGGCGCGCAAGCTCGTTGAAGAAGGTCGCCTCGGAAAAATATTTCACGTCCGCGCGCAGTACCTGCAAAGCTGGATCATCGACCCCAACTTCCCCGCCATCTGGAGGCTCCAAGGCGACATCGCCGGCTCCGGCTCGCACGGCGATCTAAACGCTCACATTATCGACGCCGCCCGCTACATTACCGGTGAAGAAATCACCGAAGTCTCCGCGCTGATGGAAACGTTTGTCAAGGAACGCCCCTCCGGCGAAATGGCCGGCGGCCTCAGCGCCACCAAGACCGGCGGCGGCAAGCAGAAGATGGCCAAGGTCACCGTCGATGATGCGGTGATCATGCTCGCGAAATTTTCAGGCGGCGGCATCGGAACGTTTGAAGCCACCCGTTTCGCGCAGGGCCAGAAGAACGGCAGCAAGATTGAAATCAACGGTGAAAAAGGCGCGATTCAGTTCGAATTCGAAGACATGAACTGGCTGAACTTTTACGACGCCAGCGTCGCCAGCCGCGAACAGGGCTGGGTGAAGATCAGCTGCACCACCGGCGACCACCCGTACGCCGGCGCTTACTGGCCCGCCGGACACATCATCGGCTACGAACACACCTTCATCAATCAGGTCTCCGACATCCTCAAGGCGGTCGAAAGCGGCAAGCCCGCCTCGATGCAGCCCGACTTCGCCGACGCCGCCAAAACTCAGGCCGTCCTCGCCGCCGCCACCGAATCTTCCCAGAAAAAGAAGTGGGTCGCCACCGACCTGTAAATAATGTACCGCAGGCTTCCAGCCTGCCGTATTCTTACCGTGGCCCGGACGTCTCGTTCGGGCTTTTTCCTTCCCTCCGCTTCGTGTCTTTGAGTCTTCGTGCCTTCGTGTCAATCCGTTCCCCCGCCGTTCCTGGCGTCTGGATGGTGAAAAGCAGGTCGTGCCCGTCCCTTGACTCCACCCCGCCCCGCGGCGAAACTGTTGCGCTTGTTTGAAATGAAATCCTAGCATCGAAAAAGGACGGATCATGGAAGCGACGTTGCGCGACTCTCTCATTGCGGCTGCCAAAAACTTTGGCTCGCCCGTGTACGTTTACGACAAGGCCACCATCTCCGAGCGCTGCCGCTCGCTCCAGGATGCCATCACGTTCCCGAAGAAAAAAATGCTCTACGCCATGAAGGCCAACAGCAACCAGGCGGTCGTGCGCACCATTCTCGCCGCCGGATTCGGCCTCGACTGCGTCAGCCTTGGCGAAGTTAAATTCGCTTTTGAGCTCGGCGCGGACCGCGTGCTTTACACCAATAACAACGTCGCCGATGACGAATTCAACGCTGTCGTCAAGCTCGCCGCCGAGAGTGGAAAAATCTGGATCAACTGCGACAGCCTGC
>Ga0163155_10002250_pt1 | contig 21834 bp, 21 predicted proteins | sample OliLakLV19SP4G1_FD_148611 | JGI IMG/M metagenome (GOLD analysis project Ga0163155, IMG submission 148611) | Freshwater microbial mat bacterial communities from Lake Vanda, McMurdo Dry Valleys, Antarctica - Oligotrophic Lake LV.19.SP4.G1 | ecosystem: Environmental > Aquatic > Freshwater > Lake >... | reverse complement strand
CCACGCCCCGGAACTGCATTCCGACTCGCCCGAGGCGATTTACGCCCATCAGCCGGGCTTGAAGGTCGTCATGCCCTGCACCCCCGCCGACGCGAAAGGCCTGCTCGTCGCGGCGATCGAAGACCCCGACCCGGTCGTGTTTTTCGAGCCGAAACGGGTCTACCGCCTGCCGACGCGAGAGTGGATTTCCGAAGAGCGGTACATCATCCCCATCGGCCAGGCCAAGGTGCTGACCGAGGGAACCGACCTCACCATCGTCTCGTGGGGGGCGTCGGTCTATCAATGCCTGGAAGCCCTCGACGCCCTGCCCGAGGACGTGAGCGTTGAACTCATCGACCTCCGCACCATCTACCCGATCGATGCCGACACCGTGATCCAAAGCGTCCAGAAGACCGGACGCTGCGTGATCGTTCACGAAGCCCCAAAGACTGCCGGGATGGGCGCGGAACTCTCGAGCCTTATCCAGGAGAACTGCTTCCTGTACTTGAAGGCCCCGGTCCAGCGCGTGGCCGGCTTCGATACCGTCATGCCCTACTACAAGCTCGAACTCGACTACCTGCCCGACGCGAAACGGGTGACCGAGGCCGTGCTGCAGACCCTGGCGTTCTGACGGGCAGCACTCCGTCACCGCCGACCGAAGCCGACCTGGGCGACAGGTCACCGCGACCCATCCCCTGGCGCGAAGCCCCTTGAAGAATCGATCCGCTGTGCGAAACGTCTCCGGCACAACCCTCTTCATCGGTCACGCCGGAAACGGGCGCGACATTGCAGCGCTCCGGCGCGCGGGCATCGAAGCCCTGATCGATGTTGCCATCAATGAAACGCCAGCCACGCCCCAACGTGAGATGGTCTGCTGCCGAATCCCGCTGGACGACGGCGGCGGGAACCCCCCGGTCAGCGTCCGTCTCGCGCTCGACACCACATCGGCACTCCTCAAAGCAGAGATCAAGACGCTCGTATTTTGCAGCGCGGGGATGTCTCGATCGCCGGCCATCGCGGCGGGTGCCCTTTCGCTGGCGCTCGCCATCGATCCGAACGAAGCCCTGGGCCGCGTCCGGGCCTGCGGCCCCTGCGACATCTCGCCCACGCTTTGGGGCTCGGTACTCGACGCGCTGCAACGCTGACGCCGGACCCAAACCGGCGAACTTGAAATTCCTGCCCAAGGGTGGCTAACGGGGCTCGAACCCGTGTCCCCGGACTCACAATCCAGTGTCTTGGCCAACTAGACGATAACCACCAGCATCCCAAAAAACCCATGAAAAAAGGCCTCCCACAATCGGGAGGCCTCTGAAAAAATCGCGAACCAGCAACGGTCAAACGATCAGCGGCCTCCCCTTCGGGACGTGATAGCAATGACCGTGATTCTTGATGGAAGACTGGATTGGATGAATCTATAGGCGACCGCTCTTGATCCGTCGACATGCCATCGAGACGTGTCTCAAGACCGGCTGGATGGGCCCGGAACTCTCGATCCTTATCCAGGCGAATCGCTTCCTGTACGTGAGCGCCCGGGTCCAGCGCGTGGCCAAGGCGATCATGCAGACGCTTGGGGACTCGCCCAGGACTCTTCCAAGAGTGGAGGAGATAGCGGCACGCCGCGCGATGTTCACTCGCGTGCAGGAGGCAGGGTGATCGTACGTGTTTGCGGAGCCTCTCACACGCAATTCACTGTGATCCGCGTCCGACTCACACGACCTTAAAGAAGTCTGTTGAATGTGCAAGAACAAATTTCAGCCGGACTTCGCCCAGCGAAACGCCGTCGCGTTCAAAGAAGTTATCATCAAGTTCATTCAGGACGTTGGACAGACGCTCCCGCTCGCGCTGATCATCGGGCGTGAGCAGTTCGGTCATATCGTCGTAGTTTGCGGGGAGCACACCCCCCGGAAGGGCTTTAATCGCCCGTCCCAAAAGGTCGGCAACATCAGCCGGACCATGTTGAGTGTAAAATCGGAGGGCTACCGCCGCGGGAACCGGCCCTTTGTTCAAAAAGAACTGGTCAAATCCGCCGTTATTGACCTCCAACTCGAGAGCCCAGGCGGCCCAGAACGCGGCACGGGACGGGATCGCATCTTCAAGCAGGTCATAGTCGTCGGGGAGACCGTCGGACACGATTTCCAAGAGCGCTTCATCAATCTCTAACGCGTCCGGGGAATCAAGTTCGAGATCAGAATCCAGTTTTTGGAGTTTGGCGAGGGTTGCTGCGGGAAGAGTTTCCTGTTTTTTCGGCATGTTGTCCTCTTTACAACGTGATACGGCAGTGAACTGACATCGGCGCTTATGGAAACGTAGGCATCGGGGCGTTTTCTAAAGAGCCGCGTGTGGCGAATCAAGCGCCTCAACTGTTTACGGCAGTACAGGCGGCTCTTTCATCATCACCTGCCGCTGCATGAGCACCCAGACTTGGTCGATGGCTCGTTGGTCCGTCCGAGATTCGCCGTTGACCGAGGTCTTGATCCGCACGCTGGTGCGTTGGCTGTCCATCTCCATGATCTGCATCGACATCCGGAACTTCGTGTCCTGTACATACGAGTTCCACGCGCGTTCGGCGGAACGGTCGATGCCCCGCTCACCGGTCAGAAGCCCCGCCGAGCGGTCGGACATCGCGATGGTGTACCCGGCGTCGAAGAGCGCGCTCGAGGCGGCCCGGTACGTCTGATCGAGCGTCGCATCGACTTCGCGCGTCTCGATGGCATTCATCTGGGCCTGCGTCAACGGGGGCTGTCTGGCGACGCACCCCGAAAATGCGAGCGTGGCCAGACCCGAAAGACCGGTGACGAGAAGAGCGCGGGCGGTATCCAGCATTGAAGACCCTTGAATTGGAGACCTCTAACTCGAAGACCCCGAACTTGAAGACCCTTCAATCGAAGACGCTCAAACCCGTCAGAGGGTGACCCCGTTCCGATCAGAACCTGCTGACACTCATCCGGTAGTCCTGCACTATATCGGCCCTATCAAAGTAGAGAATGAGCATCGTGCTTCGGGAGGAACTCGAAGACGACGATTGCCGCGCCCCCGCGATAAGCACCGTGAAGTACGACCCGCCCGACGAAATCTCCTGCGATACTTTGTCGTACGTCCAAACCTCGGTTCCGTCCTTGTACGTCGTAAGGTCGGGCGGACCGAAAATCTCAAGAACTTCGGCCTGCGAGGTCTGACCCTTGATGATGTTCTTCTTGGCCATCCCTTGGGTCAGGTTGCTGCGGTCATCCGCCGGCGGCGGCGACTTGCACGCCCCGATCCAGAACGGCGCGGCCACCAGGGCCGCGATCAAGGCAACGTTCGTTGACGATGTGTTCACGCTCTTCGCTCCTGACCGTGGGTCTGAGTATCCGCCGTAAGTGTATCAAACAAGATCGGCCCCTGCGAATCCAGCTCGTCGCAGCCCCAAATGGCCCCGGTGGGAATCGAACCCACACTCCCGTTACAGGAAGCGGATTTTAAGTCCGCTGCGTCTGCCGTTCCGCCACGGGGCCAGCTACGCCAACTCTACGGAAGAGCATGAGACCGCGGGAATCCGCCCGGCGACCCCGCTTCACCGGCCCCAGTATTCGCGGATCAGCGGGATCGCCCGTTCATCAAGCATCCGCTGATACTCATCGAACTGCTTCTGATCCGCGAAAAAATGCCAGATGACGAGCCCGTCGGCCCCGGCCTTGGCCGTCTGCGCGATGGTCATATCCAGCACCGGTTCGTTCCGCCACGCCGCGATGCCGCCCGACCCGTCCTCGGACCAGAAGCCGACGAGCGCGAGCAGCGGCTTGCGGGGCGCTATCCGACGGGCCTCGGTGATGTTCTCCGTGATGTGGTCCACTCCCTCCTGATACGTCAAGAGCGGCGGCCTCGGGGTGTCGCCCTTCTGCTGCACCTTGCGGTTCTGGTAAAGCACGAGAACCGTCACGTCCTGCAGGTCGGTGAGCCACTGCATGCTGTCATTGAACTGTCTCCAGACGTTCGGATCCTTTCCCGCGTAATGAAAATACCTGGAACCGCCGGGGATGCCGTACATCGCGAACCTTGCCCTCGGCCGAATCCGACGGGCTTCCTCGAACGTCTTGGTCAGCCAGAGCCGGGCCGCTCCGTCATAGGTCCGTTTCAGCACCCGCTCCTGTTCAACTTCGGATCGCCCGGCAAGCAGACCCGGCTCGTGCTCCTTCGTCCACTTGATCCACAGGTCAGAGTGCCAGGGGGCCCGCCCTTCCTTCGCGGTTTCCGCGGCATTCGCGGCGTTGTCGCGCCACACGAAGGGCACGGCCTCAAAGTCGAAACAGATGATCCCGTCGAACGCCGGATCGGGGACACGCTCATCGAACACCCGGCGCAGAGTCGCGGAATACTCGGCGTCGAACTCGGGATGGCGGGTGTAGCCCAACCCCTGCTCGCGGATCTTATTGACGAAACCTTCCTCGTAAATGAAAATGAAATCGTCCCGGACCGGCACGCCGCGGAAGTCCACCTGCTTCGCCCAATCCGGGGCCTTCTCCCATTTCATTTTCACGACGTCGGTGACGCCGGTCCAATAAATAGGTTTGCGTTCGTCGTCGCGCGGCGTGGGTCCGGACCGGCCATCCGGCAAAGAACGCCCGCCACCGCTGCCGCCGATGAGACCGCTCCACCCGCACCCCGCCATCGCAGCGCCCACGAACATCAGGACGGTCATCCAAGCCAATGGCGATCGGTTCATGCGCGATTCCCCGGGTGAGCGTGGCCATCAAAGAGGTCCCGCTGCATCTGAACAACGGTCGGACGGAATCCGAGCGACGAAAACAGTTCGCGGGCGGTTTCGTTGCCCGCCGCCGTATCCAGCCGCACTTGGTGCACGCCGCGAGCCCGGAACCGGGCCACCGCGGCTTCCACGAGCGCTCTTCCCACCCCGGTGCGGCGGGCCGCCGGGGCAACATACACGTCGTGAATAAACCCGTACCGTCGAGTCACGAAAATCGGAATCTCGTCCAGCACCTCGCCCACGACAAAGCCCACCGGCCCGGGCCCGGCCGCGACGATCAGCACCGAATCCTGATCCGACGCCCTGAGCGGCAGCCACTTTGAATACCTCTCCCCAACGTCGGGAAGAAAGTCGTAGCGCCCCGGGTCAAAGGCCCGGTGCTGAACGCACAGCGCATCCACCATCTCCACGAGCGCGGGCAGGTCCGTCGGGAGAAAATCGCGCAAAATGAACCCGTCGCCGCTCAACGCCCACCGTCCGAACAACCCCGGCACAGGCCGAAAAGCACGAGTTCGTGGCCGTCCAACTGGAAGCCCCCGGGAACAAGTCCCGCGAAGTCTCCGGGACAACCCTCGACCTCGAACACGCCCGTGCAACCGCGGCAATAAAAGTGGTGATGATGCCCTTTACCCGAGAGCTCGAACCGGGGCGATTCGCCGGGAATATCGACCGTGTCGACCAACCCTTCGTCGGCAAGCAGTTTAAGCGTGCGGTACACGGTCGCGATACCGATACCCGTGACCGTCCCTTGGGCCGTGTCCAAAATCTCCTTGGGCGAAAGCGGACGCGCAGCAACGGCCAACGCGTCACGGATGGCCTGGCGTTGTCGGGTGTTGCGTTCACTGGCCATTAGGTTACGATATTATGCGGCGCGCCGCGTCGTTCGTGCGCCAAAGAGGAACCGGTGCGATGCTCAAAGTCGGCGAAGTGGCCCCGCTGTTCACCCTCCCAGATTCCGCCGGACAGCTGCGCTCTCTCCCGGAACTCATCAAGAACGGCCCGCTCGTCCTTTTTTTTTACCCCGCCGACTTCACCCCGGTGTGCACCGCCGAGGCCTGCATGTTCCGTGATCGGCACGCTGATTTGGCACGGGCCGGCGTCACCGTCGTCGGTGTCAGTCCGCAGTCGATCGACAGCCATCGCGACTTCCGCGCGCGGCATTCGCTGCCGTACGAGTTGCTCGCCGACCCCGCTCGGTCCGTGATCCGCATCTACGCGGGCACATGGCTAGGCCTGCCAATGCCCTTCGCAGCCCGCCGCGTGACGTACCTCATCGATGATCAACGCGTCACCCGTGACCGCGTGCTGGCAGATTTCAGCGCCGCCGCCCATGAGAGGATCGCCGCCGCAGCCCTGGCCCGCAGCCCCAGTCCCAGTCCCAGTCCCAGTCCGCAGCGCTAGTCCCGCAGCCCGTCAATCCGCACCATGGCATCTGATTAAATCCTGACGCGTCACGCAACGCTCCCGTCGGGTTATCCGCTTACCTTGACCCCTCGCCAAGCGATGCCCTAGACTCCTAGAGATTCAAACATTTGTTTGAATCAATCGTTGGGTGTGCACGAGAGCATGGGAGATTTACAGTGACCGCATCCGTCGGCCGAACGGCCCCGACAATCCCATTGAGAGCGGCGGCTTTCGCTGCGGCATTCCTGTTGGCGGCCGCTGGCTGCAAGCCCAAGGAAGGGGTCTTTGCTCCCCCGCCGCCCCCCGACGTCACGGTGGCGAGCCCGGTCGTCGCGACCGTTTCGGACACGCTCGAATACACCGGGCGGGTTCGTGGGATTGAGACGGTCGAAGTGCGGGCCCGGGTGAAGGGCTTTCTTCTGACTCGCAACGTGGACGGAGGCAGGCGAGTCAAAGCGGGCGAACTGCTGTTCACGATTGACCCACGCCCCTTCGTAGCTGCGGTGAAGCAGGCCGAGGCCGAACTCGAGACCATGAAGGCGAATCTGAGGCTCGCGGAAGTCACGCTGGACCGGGTGGAACTGGTCGTCGCGCAGCGGGCCGGGGCCAAGCAGGAACTGGACAAGGCCGAGGCCGACAAATCCGCCGCCGAGGCCCAAGTGCAGCTGGCCGAGGCGAAACTCGCCACCGCGCAGCTCGACCTCGACTACACGCAAGTCAAAAGCCCGATCGATGGGCGCGTCGGAGTGATCACGGTCGACCCGGGGATGCTGGTGGGCGCGATCGACCCGACCTTGCTGGCGACGGTGATCAACGATTCGAAGGTCTACGCGACCTACGAGATGGACGAGCGCACCATCATGGATCTGCGCACTCGCTACGACAACAAGCGGCCGGGCGAGGACGGGCGACCGAACCTCAAGGTTCGCTTGGGGCTCGTCAACGAGACCGGCTTTCCCCACGAGGGTGAGTTCAGCCGCGGCGACAACACGATCGACCCCGAGACCGGCACGGTGAAGATCGAGGCCGTCTTTGACAACGCGGATGGAACGATTCTGCCGGGTGCGTTTGTCCGGCTTCAACCGGTGCTGGGGGAGTTTGAGGCGACACTTTTGCCTGATGCCGCGGTGCTGGCGGACCAACTCGGGCGGTACGTGCTCGTCGTCAACGACAAGAACGAGGTTGAGCGCCGGGCCGTGGTCGTCGGCCCGGTGCACGACCGGATGCGGCGCATCGATTCGGGGGTCGCGCTCACCGATCTGGTGATCGTGAACGGGCTGATGCGGGCCCGCCCGGGGATGCCGGTAAACCCCACCAAATCCGACGTATCCATGGGCACGGCAGCCCCGGCGGCCTCGCCGGCCTCACCGGCGGCCGCACCGGCGGCCGCACCGGCGGGTAGCGAGGTTCAAAGTCCAGCCTCCGAAGCTCCCACGAACAAGTGAATCCAGGCGTTGGCAACGTGCGGGTCGGCGTCATTTCACTCTGAAAGAGGCATTGGATGTTCAGCAGGTTCTTCATCGACCGTCCGATCTTTGCATCGGTGCTCTCGGTGCTCATTGTCCTGATCGGGGCGGTCTCATACTTCGGACTCCCGACCGCGCAATACCCCGACCTGGCCCCACCGGTCATCCGCGTCGAGGCGCTGTATCCGGGCGCAAACGCCCGCACCATCGCCGACACGGTGGCCTCGCCGGTCGAGCAGGAAGTGAACGGCGTCGACGGCATGATCTACATGAGCAGCGTGTCGAGCGACGGTCGGTACCAACTGGACGTGAGTTTCAAGACCGGGACCGACGTCGATATGGCCGCGGTGCTCGTGCAGAACCGCGTGAGCATCGCCACGGCGAAACTGCCCGAGGATGTGCGGCGGCAGGGCGTGACGACGCGGAAGCAATCGACCGCGTTCGTGGGCGTCGTGAGCGTTTACGTCCCCGATCCCGAGAAGAACCCGGACCTCGATGACCTCTACCTGTCGAACCTCTTGAACATCCGTTGGCGCGACGAGATTTCGCGGATCCCCGGCGTGGGCGCCGTGAACATTCTGCCGGCCAAAGACTACTCGATGCGGGTGTGGCTTGATCCGGAGCGGCTGAAGGCCCGGGAATTGACGGTGGGCGATGTCTCGACCGCCATCCGGCAACAGAACGTCCAGGTCGCCGCCGGAGCCCTCGGACGAAGCCCCGCTCCGATGGGCACCGACTTTGAGTATGTGGTCACAACGCAGGGCCGGCTGACGAGCCCCGACGAGTTTGGCAAGATCATTGTCAAGAGCGATCCGGGCGGCGGCGTGGTCCTGCTCTCGGACGTGGCCCGCATCGAGCGCGGCGCCCGGGATTACAGCACGCTGGCAACCTTTAACGGTCGCCCCAACGGCGTGATGCCCATCTATCAGTTGCCCGGCGCGAACCTGGTGGAGGTCGCAGGAGCGGTCGAACAAAAGGTGATGGGTGAACTGAAGGCCACGCTGCCGGCGGGCGTCGAGGCCAAGTTTTTCTATGACTCTTCGATGTTCATCAAGGCCTCACTGCACGAGGTCTTCAAGACGCTCTTCGAGGCGTTCGTGCTCGTCTTCATCGTCGTCCTGGTGTTTCTCCAGAGCTTCCGGGCCACTCTGATCACCGCGATCACCATTCCCGTGTCGCTGATCGGCACGTTCTTCCTCATGCAGCTCCTCGGTTTCTCAATCAACATGCTCACGATGTTCGGCATGATTCTGGCGATCGGGATTGTCGTGGATGACGCCATCATCGTGGTCGAGAACGTGGAGCGGAACATGCGCGAGCACGGGCTCGGAGCCAAGGACGCCACCATCCGCGCCATGGGCGAGATTTTCGGGCCAGTGGTCGCCGTGACGCTGGTGCTGATGTCGGTCTTCATCCCCACGGCCTTTCTCCCGGGCATCACCGGTGAGATGTACCGCCAGTTTGCCCTCACCATCGCGGCCAGCACCGGCCTTTCCGCCATCTGTGCGCTCACCCTGAGCCCAGCGCTGTGCGCCGTTCTGCTGAAGAGCCACGACACGCACAGGAAAACGTTCTTCCTTTTCAGGCCGCTGGTGTGGGCCGGCAACGCGTTCAACTGGGCCTTTGACCGTCTCACTTCGGCGTACGCGTGGGTTTCCAACGGCTTGGCGCGGTTCGCGGCTGTTTCGCTCCTGTTACTGGCCGGCATCTTCGGTCTGACGGGCTGGGTCTACGGCAAGGTTCCGACGGGGTTTGTTCCCAACGAGGATCTCGGGTTTGTCGTCGTCGCCGCGACGCTGCCCGATGGCAGCAGCCTGGAGCGCACCAAGGCCGTGATTGATCGCGTGAGCGAACTGGCGAGGAAGGTCGATGGTGTTCAGGACGTGGTGACACTGTCGGGCTTTTCGGTGATCCAGGGTCAGGGCACCAACTACGGCAACGCGTGGATCGTGCTGAAGCCTTGGGATGAGCGCTACGCCAAGGGGCGCTCGATCGATGCCGTTCTGGCGGATCTGAATTCGTCGGTGGCGCCCATTCAGGAAGCGGGCTTTCTGACGTTCAGCCTCCCGGCCATTCAGGGGTTGGGCAACACCAGCGGGTTCGATCTGCGATTGCAGGACCGGAGCGTGGTGGGAAGGGACGCACTGCAGGCCGCGACCGATGCGACGATCGGTGGGGCCTTCGGTCAGCCGCAGATTCTCGCCGCGTTCAGCGGGTATCGGGCGGGCGTGCCGCAACTGTACCTCGATATCGACCGTGAGAAGGTCATACGCATGGGCGTGCCGCTGACCTCGGTCTTCGAGACTTTGCAGTCGTCACTCGGGTCGGCCTATGTCAACGATTTCAACGAGTTCAACCGCACCTTCCAGGTCAACATGCAGGCGGAGTCGCGGTTCCGGCTGACGCCCGACGACGTCACCCGGCTCGACGTCCGGAACGCATCGGGCCAGATGGTGCCGCTCGCTTCGTTCGTGCGTGTCACCGACTCCATCGGCCCCGACCGCATCGAACGGTACAACATGTACGAGTCCGCAACCGTCAACGGCATCCCCAAGCCGGGCGCAAGTTCCGGCGAGGTGATGGGCGTGATGGAGGAGTTGCTGAAGAACACGCTCCCCCCCGGCATCGGCTTCGAGTGGTCGGCGATGTCGTATCAAGAGCGGCTGGCGGGGGGTCAGGGCGTCATCGTGTTCGCCCTCGGGCTGCTGCTGGTGTACCTGATTCTCGCGGCCCAGTACGAGAGTTGGACCGTGCCGCTGGCGGTGGTGCTCTCCATCCCGCTCGTCATCATCGGGGCCCTGGCCGCGCTGTCGTTCCGAGGCCTCGACAACAACGTGTTCACGCAGATCGGGCTGGTGCTGTTGATCGGGCTGGGTGCCAAGAACGCGATTCTCATCGTCGAGTTTGCCCGGGAGAACCGCGCCAAGGGCATGCCGATCCGCGAGGCAGCGATCTTGGCCGCTCGGACCCGATTCCGGCCCATCATCATGACGTCGCTCGCCTTCATCTTGGGCGTCACCCCCCTCCTGATCGCGACCGGCGCGGGGGCCGCCAGCCGTCGAGCCCTCGGCACCGCCGTGTTTGGTGGAATGGTCGGCAACACCGTGCTGGGGCTCCTCCTCACCCCCGCGCTCTACGTGGTGGTGCAGTGGACTTCGGAACGCGTCTCTCGGGTCTTCCGTGGCGGGCTCCGGCAGGGATCGTCGGGTGCGGTTTCGGCTCCTGCCCCATCGCCCTGATGAGTCGGCCTGCGAAGCCGGGCCGATCCGCCGGCCTGATCACCCGGCCGATCCGTTCGAACTAGAAAACGCGATCAAGACGCCACGCACTTGAGCCGGGCGTCCGAGGGGCCGCCGACCAACGCTCTCGTTTCGCTGCCGCCGGCGTAGCTGGGTGTTCGAACACCGTGACAAAGTCGAGCCGTTCCGGCGTTGCGCTTGGCTCCGCAAGAAAGGTGACGGTGCCCTCCGCAACCCGCGCGACAGTGCCCCGGTTGTCGGTCAGGGGGCCCTCGTACGTCAGGTAGATCGCCCGATGATCGGGCAACCGGATGGCATCTACCACGTCTCCCGTCCACTCGACGGGATTGATATGGATGCGGAACGTGATCAAGGCACAACTCAGCCAACCCCCCACCGCCGGGGGTTCGAGCATCCAATCGAAATGAAACCCGCCGTCGGGCGTCTCGTGGCGAAGCACCACGGTTCGGAGGATCGGCGTCTGTTGGATGGTGGTGAACATGGGCGTGACTCAGACGATACGATCGGCGTGCCGGGAAATTTCCCGCCCCCCCAGTGCGGGCCCGGTCTTCGTCAACGTTCACTCAGCCCCGCGGAGGTCGATGTCCATGTCTTTCCCGCCCTTTGGTCGCCGTTGTCCGTTGTTCGCCCTTGTTGGGGGTCTGGTTGCGGCCCTCAGCGTGGCCGGCTGCACCAAGCAGCGCCCGCTGCACATCCTCCACGCCGACGCCGCCAACGCCGCCAAATTCGGCAACCCCGAGGTCGCCCGCACCGATTACGAGGAGTACATCACCCGCAAGCCCGACGACCCGGAGAAGCGCTACGAATACGCCCAGGTGCTGATGAAGATCGGTGATTATCGCAACGCCATCGAAGAGTTGAATATCGCCTGCGACGTCGACCCCACAAACGACAAATATCTGGACGCCTACGCCGAAGCCTTGTTCGCCGCCAACGAACGCGACGCCCTGACCACCAATCTCACGCGGGCCACCCTCGAGCGCGGCCGGGCTTCCGACTTCACCCGCTTGGGCGAGTTCTCGTCGCGCATGGGAAACGTCGACGAGGCCCAACAGGCCTTCCTCACCGCGGCGAAACTCGATCAAGGCCGAACGGTCGGCCCGCAGTTGCGCCTCGCCGAGTTCTACGGCGCCATGGGTGACCGTTCCCGTCAGGTTCGGCGCCTTCGGATGGCGTACGCCATCGCCCCCGAGAACCCCGAGGTCTGGTCAAAAGCCCGAGAACTCGGCGAAGTTCCCGGCCCCAGTTTCGGCCTGATGCCCGCGGAAGCGATCGTCCAATAAGATTGGTGATCTGGAGACTTGACTCGCTAGATCGGCATTCTACCATTTATCCGCAAACACGGATGAATGTGTCGACGCTCCATCTTGTGACCGACCGTCTCGGTGCTCTCGCCGAGCCCGTGCGGGTCCGCATGATGCGAATCCTCGAATCTCATGAACTCACCGTGGGCGAGGTCGCCAGCGTCGTCCAACTCCCGCAATCAACCGTCAGCCGACACCTCAAAAACCTTGCGGAAACCGGATGGCTCACGCGCAGGCTCGAAGGCACGGCGGCGTTCTACCGCCTCGTTCCCGACGATCAGCCGCCCGAATGCCGGGCCGTGTGGATCGCCCTGCGCCCCGGTTTGGCGTCGGAGGTGACTCTCCTCGACGATCGCCGACGGGCGGAATCGGTGATGGCCGAGCGACGAACCGACAGCCATTCGTTCTTCAGCCGGTTGGGCGGCGAGTGGGATCTCGTCCGGGGCGAGTTGTTCGGCACCCGGTTTACGCCGCTCTCCTTGCTGGCGCTCGTGAATCCGACGTGGCGGGTCGCCGATATCGGGTGCGGGATCGGCAACGTGGCCGAGGTGCTGTGCCCGTGGGTAGAGCGCGTGATCGGGATTGACCCGTCGCCCGAAATGTTGAGCGCTGCAAAGCAACGCCTGATGGAGATCGAGAACGCGGAGTTTAGAGACGGCTCCGCGGAGCGCCTGCCATTGGAGACGCGGAGCATCGATGTGGTGACGTGTGTGCTGATGCTGCACCACATCGCCGACCCCGGCGAGTGCATCCGAGAGATGGGCCGGGTGCTCACAACCGAGCGCGGCGGCGGAACGCTGGTGCTCGTGGACATGCTCCCCCATACCCGCGACGAATATCGCCGCAGCATGGGTCACCGGCATCTGGGTTTCAGCGAGAGCGAAGTAACAGAGTGGCTGAGATCCGGGGGGATGCGGTCGAGATGGCGGGAATTGCCGCCCGAACGCGCGAGCAAAGGACCCGGCCTGTTTGTCGCGGTGGGGACCAAGGATTGAGTGGTTTTGGATGATGTGCCGGAGCGGGGTCGCCCGGTTGAAGGAACGTAAAGACGAGGATCGGAACGCTTTCAAGGAGTTTACTGGAAATGGCCGAGATCATGAAAAAGTTCGCGAAGAAGTACAGCAAGAACGTGTCCGCCCCGGATTACCGAGTCAAGGACCTTGCGCTCGCGACGCTCGGCCGCGACGAGATCCGCCTCGCGGAGCAGGAAATGCCGGGCCTCATGGCCTTGCGCGATCGCTACGCCGACCGCAAGCCGCTCAAAGGCGCCAAGATCGCCGGCAGCCTCCACATGACCGTGCAGACGGCCGTGCTGATCGAGACGCTGGTCGCGCTCGGGGCCGATGTCCGCTGGTGCTCGTGCAACATCTTCAGCACCCAGGACACCGCCGCCGCGGCGGTCGTCGTCGGTCGCCCCGAGGGCAAAGGTTCCATCGACAACCCCAAGGGCACCCCCGTCTTCGCCTGGAAGGGCGAGACCCTCGAAGAATATTGGTGGTGCACCGAGCAGACCATCACCTGGCCCGACGGCAGCGGTCCCAACATGATCCTGGACGACGGCGGCGACCTCACGCTGCTCGTTCACAAGGGCGCCGAGTTCGAGAAGGCCGGCAAGGTGCCGAATTTCAATGCGAAGAACGATCCCGAGGAATGGGGCGTCATTCTCGACACCATCCGCAACTCGATCTCGGATAACGCGACCCGCTTCACGACCATGGCCAAGGGCATCAAGGGTGTGTCGGAAGAGACCACCACCGGCGTCCACCGCATCTACGAGATGGAGAAGGCCGGCAAGCTGCTTTTCCCGGCCATCAACGTCAACGACTCCGCGACCAAGAGCAAGTTTGACAACCTGTACGGCTGCCGCCACTCGCTCGTGGACGGCCTCAACCGCGCCACCGACGTCATGCTCGGCGGCAAGGTGGCCGTGGTCTGCGGCTACGGCGACGTCGGCAAGGGTTCGGCCCAGAGCCTTCGCGGCCAGGGCTGCCGCGTGGTGGTGACCGAGATCGACCCCATCTGTGCCCTGCAGGCCGCGATGGAGGGCTACGAAGTCAACACCCTGGAGGCGATGCTCGACACCGCCGACATCTTTATCACCGCCACCGGCAACAAGGACATCCTGACGACCGACCACATGCGGAAGATGAAGGACAAGGCCATCGTCGCCAACATCGGCCACTTCGATAACGAGATCGACATGGCCGGGCTCGCCAAAGACAAGACGGTCCGCCGCCACACCATCAAGCCCCAGTACGACGAGTTCACCTTCAACAGCAACACCTTCAAGGGCAAGAAGCGCGACGGGCACTCGGTGCTGGTGCTCGCCGAAGGCCGCCTGATGAACCTGGGCTGCGCCACCGGCCACCCCTCGTTCGTCATGTCCGCCTCCTTCACCAACCAGGTGCTCGCCCAACTCGACCTCTGGTTCAACGCCACCGGCAAGCCCACGCTCTCGGGTCAGAAGTACACCGAGAACAAGGTCTTCATCCTCCCCAAGAAGTTGGATGAAGAGGTCGCCCGCCTCCATCTCGATAAACTGGGCGTGAAACTCACCCGTCTCAGCAAGGACCAGGCCGACTACCTGAATGTTTCAGCCGACGGCCCGTACAAGCCGAATCACTACCGGTATTGAAGTCTTCGGCCCTGCCGGCTGGTTGTAAGTAGCCGGTACGGTTGATATTCCATTGAACCCCGGAAGGGGTTCGCCGGGTCTTTACTCGCCGCGGCAGTCCAGACGCTGCTCCGATGGACCAATCCCAATTGAAAGACCGGCGTTCGGGAACTTCCCGACGCCGGTCTTTTCGGAATTCAGCGGGGGGCAATCACCCTTGGACCCCGCCCCCCAATCGCAAGGTACATACCAATGAAGATCATCAAGTGGCTCGTGATCCTCGTCCTCCTGCTGGTGCTCGTCGTCGGTGGAGTCATCGCGTACGGAATCTCCCAGATCGACGTGCTCGCCAAATCGGCCGTCGAGCAGGGAGGCACCTACGCGATGGGGGTCGAAACCAAGGTCGATTCCGTGGACATCGGCCTCGCCGCGGGCACCTTCGACCTCGCGGGGCTGAAGATCGCCAACCCCCCCGGTTTCAAGGAGCCCCGCTTCCTGACACTGGACAAAGGCGGCGTCTCCGTGAACCCGCAGAGCGTTCAGCAGCCCGTCGTCGAACTCCCCAAACTTTCCCTCTCGGGCCTCACCGTCAACCTCGAAAAGTCGGGCGGCGACGCGAATTACAACACCATCCTCGCGAACCTGAAGAAGCTTTCCGGCGACGGCACGTCCGCTTCCACCCCCGGCAAGCGCTTCGTCGTTCGAGAGGTCGCGATCACCGGCGTCGTCATCAACGCCGACGTCCTGGGTCTGGGTGCCGTCAGCCCCCGCCTCTCGATCCCGATCCATCAGGTCAAACTCTTGAACGTCGGACAGGGTCAGGGCGGCGTCAAAGACTCCGGCGTCACCGCCGAACAACTCGCCAGCATTATCGTGCAGCCCGTCCCCTCTGCCGCGGTCGATACCGGCGGGCTGCCCGCCGATATCCTGGGCGACCTGCAAGCCCAACTGGCGCAATCGGGCGACCTCTCGGAGATAGGCGTCGAGATGGTCGAAAAACTCGGTGGCACCGCCAAGCATCTCACCGGAGCGGTCGAGGATGTGGCCCGGCAGGTCGAAGACATCGGCAACAAAGCCCGCGAAACGGTCGATCAAGTCAAAAAGGACCTCGAAGGCCTGATCCCTGGCAGAAAATAACCCCCGCGGATTGATCCCGCCCCGCCTCCTCCTCATTTCCTGTTTGTTATTTTCCTCCCATGCACCTCAACGACATCTTCAAACTCCACCGCACCACCTTTTCGTTCGAGTTCTTCCCCCCGAAGACCCCCGATGCAGCGCGCGAACTCTTCGATAACATCCGCGAACTCGAGCCCCTCCGCCCCGCCTTCGTCTCCGCCACCTACGGCGCGGGCGGCTCTACCCGCGAGATGACGAACGACCTGGTCGTCAAACTCAAGACCACCACCTCGCTCGACCCCATCCCCCACCTCACCTGCGTCAATCACGACGAGGCCGAGATCGACGCCGTGCTCGAACGCTACGCCGCGGCCGGGATATCCAACATCATGACGCTCCGCGGCGACGTGCCGCGCGATTTGCCCCAAGGCACCGACCCCTGGCGCAGCTTCAAGTACGCCTCGCAACTGGTGCGGAAGATCTCGCAGTTCAACGCCAAAAACCTCCACCCCGACCGTCGCGGTTTCGGGATCGCGGTGGCCGGGTATCCCGAGGGCCACCCCGAAACGCCCAACCGCCTCATCGAGATCGACCGGCTCAAAGCCAAGGTCGACGAGGGCGCGGGCGCGATCGTGACCCAGTTATTCTTCGACAACCGCGACTTCTATGACTTCCGGTCGCGCTGCGAACTCGCCGGCATCCGCGTCCCCATCGTCGCCGGCATCATGCCCATCACCTCGGCCACCGGAATGAAACGCATGGCCGAACTCGCGCTGGGGGCACGCTACCCGGCCTCCCTCATCCGCGCTATCAACCGCACCGCGGGCGATGAACAAAGCGTCCGCCGCGTGGGCGTCCACTGGGCCACCGAGCAATCCCGCGACCTCCTCGACCACAACGTGAGCGGCATCCACTTCTACACGCTCAACCGCTCCAAAGGCACGCGCGAAATCTACGAAACGCTGGGCGTGAAGGATTCGTTCTCGTTACAGCAGTAAGCAGAAGTCACCGGACTCCGGAAGAACAACCCACGCACGAACCCATTCGTGCCGCATCGCGATCCTTCCGCCTTCACAAAATCTTCCGCCGATTCTTCACATAATCCCACACCACCATCCGCGAGAGATCCTTCCCGCCGGAAAAGAAAACCCGCCCCCGCGTGCTTTCCGCAAGGCGGTGCGCAAAGCGCACGTCGTCCTCGCTCTGTCCCCAGTTGGGGAGCAGGAAGATGTTGATGATGATCCCTTCCTTGGCGCAGGTCCGGGCCTCGCGCAGCGTGGCTTCTTCGGTGCGCGGGTCCGCAGGATACAGAAAGAAGACTTCCGTCCCCTCAAAGTGAGCGGTCGGCAGCGCGTCGGTGATGAGGAAGATCTGCCGGTTCGGTGTGTCCTGCACGCTCAATACCCGGCGTGACAGATTCAGCGCGTGCTGGATATTCGTGAAGTGCTGCGGCAGCCGCGATTCCACGACGTCCGGGTTCGCCATGTCGGCCTTCAGCCGCACGATCGGCGTGCGGATGCTCACCGGCTTGGGGAGCAGCGTCGGCACCTCCGCCATGGTCCGCTGCTTCGCGAAACTCGCCATCTCGAAAAACGACAGGAAATCGCCCGGAAACTCCGACCGGATCAGCCCGTCCAGTGCCAGGGCCATGCGCTTGCAATTGATGTACTGCCCATCAAACCGCATCGATCCCGACATGTCCATCAGCACGGCGGTCGCGCACTTGGGGTTGTTGCGGGTACGGTGGATCTCCAGATCACCCATCTCAAACCGCGCCGAGCCCGGCCGCTGGGCCCGACGGGCCACCGCGTTCGCCACCGATTGCGAGATCGCAAGGTTCGTCGCCGAATCCCCGAATTCGTACGGCTTCGTCCGCTCCAACTCCACGACGCCCTCCCCCTCGATCGGACCCGAGTGCCGCCCCGACCGCGCCGCCTTCAGCTCCGTGAACACCTCATTGAGCAGCGTCTTCTGAAACAGCCGGTACGCCTGCGGCGTGAGTTTGTACCCCTCCCGCGTGAACTCCAGACCCTGCGCCTTGGCCTGCTCCCGCACGAAGTTCTCGATCTCCTCCTGCAGGCGGTTCAACGACTCGATCTCCCCCGCTTCCGCAAACTCGCTCAGGCTCTCCATGTCCACGATCGCCAGTTGCGCGGTGTTCGCGGCCTCCTTCAACTGCTCCAGCAACTTCTCGATCGCCTCCAACTCTTCCTTGAGCGCAATCGCACGCTCCACATCCACATCCTCTCGCCCCGTGAACGTGTACTTGCCCAGCAACTGCTCGATCTCGTACTTCTCACCCAGTCGCTCCGCCACATCCAGAATCTCCTTCGCGAAGGGGCTCTGGTCGTTCTTCTGGGCGTACCACAGCCTCTCAAGGTCGCTCAGCTGCTCTCCGTCGATCGCCTTCTTGAAATCCTCACGAAACTTCTCGGGCGGCTTCGCCCGCTTCGCGGCGTCCTTGAACGACTTCGCGGCCTGCTCCAGGGCCGATTGCGGTCGGTACGTCTCCAAAATCCGCCGCTTCCGCTCCTCAAGCATCGCCCGGATGGACTCCAGACTCGGCCCCAGACTCGGGAACATCGATGCGTCAAGCCGAATCGCCCGCGCCAGTTCCTCCTCGCTGAACTCCCGCATGCTCCCGTAGGCCAACATGTGGTCGAACGCCGCGGACGTGAGATCCGGCGGCGGCGAACTGGGCGAAGGAAACCGCACGGGATCAAACCGCTGATACGTGTGAACGATGCCGCGATCAAAGGGGGTGGAGTCGGTCACGTTCGGCACGCTGCTTTCTGAAACCACACGGTGATCTCTTCCTTGGACCATGCTCCCGCCGCCACCGCCAGCGTGGCATCGGCCGCCTCGTCCTCCTGCACGTTCAGCGAATACCCGTTGGCGTGCAGAAACGCAATCGCGGCCGCGAGTTCGATCCGCTTGTTGCCGTCGTAGAACGCATGGTTCTTAGCGAGATGGAACAAGTACGCGGCGGCCATGCTCGGAACGTCCTCGTGCAAATACTCGCCGCTGAAGGTGGCCCGCGGCGTCATCACCGCCGCCTGCAACAGCCCGACATCCCGCAACCCGGGCATCCCGCCATAGTTCCGAATCAGCACGCTATGAAGCTCGATCACCTGCTCCTCGGACAAGAACATCAGCGGCACATTTCCCATGGCCTACTCCGCCAGCCGCTTCATGGCATTTCCGAACTTCGTTCGAATGACCTCCTTCGCCTCCGCCAGTTTGGTCGGGTCAATCCCGATATTGCTGGCGCGGACGACAAACGAGCCCGCGGTCACCGTCACCTGCAACTCCGTCTCCGGCGTGATGCCCGTCGCCTCCATCAACGCCTTGTCGATGATGAGCGCGTAGCTGTTCCCGTACTTCTGCAGCGATTTCACCAGCATGTGACGGACTCCTGTTCGACACCCAAGTTCAACTGGCCACCTCCGCCTTCAGAAGGGGAACTCATTGTCCATTGTGCCCCACATAGTACGCCGTACAATGAAAGCCGGAGGAAATCCTTAAATACCTCTTAAAAAGGGATTTATACGGCCTCACGGCTCATACGTCACCCGTCCGTGCTTCGTGTTCCGACTCACCACGTCCGTCGCCCACAGCCCCGCCAGAACAAACTCGATACACGACGCCCGCACGCCCGCATCGCCCGCCGCATTCACCTCAAACGCCTTCTCCCAGATCTGCGGCACCCGCTTCACGACCTTCTCGTAATGCCCGCTCGGCAGCATGTCCCCCACCTCGATCTTCACGCCCTTCGAGAAGACGTCCGCGATCTCCCCCAGCCCGTGCTTGGTCACATACTCCTCGAAGACCACCTTGATCGCCTCCGCCGCGATCTGCTCCAACACCTGCTTCTCCGAGAGCTGCTGCGACCCCATCAGGTCCAGTTCCAACTTGCCGATCGCCGACGCCGCGAAGTGCGCCAAGTCCGAAATACGCGGCACCGCCGGCTTTTCTCCCAGCACGATCCCCCGCCGCCGCGCATTCGCCACCATCGTCCGGTAGTTCGCGATCGAGAACCGGGCCGAAACGCCCGACGTCTGGTCCACGCTCTTGTTCTTCCGCGCCGCGATCGACATCTGCTCCACGATTTCCTTCATGAAGCGCGGCACGACCACCGGGAACTCGCCCCCCAATTCAACCGCCGCCTCACGCTCCATGACATCGATGCCCATGTCGCGCGTCCGCGGATAGTGCGTCTGAATGGTCGCGCCGATCCGGTCCTTGAGCTGCGGGATGACCTTACCCGACCGGTTGTAGGTGCTGGGGTTGGCCGAGAAAAGAACCAACACATCGATGTCGAACGTGATCGGATACCCGCGGATCTGAACATCCCGCTCTTCAAGAATGTTGAACAACCCGACCTGAACCAGATCATCGAGGTCCGGCAATTCGTTCATCGCAAAGATGCCGCGGTGCATCCGCGGGATCAAGCCCAGATGCAGAGCCTCCTCCGCCCCCATGCTCGTACCCGACAGCAACTTCGCAGGATCAATCTCGCCGATCACATCCGCGAACTTCGTGCCCGGTGCCAGCCGCTCGGCGTACCGATCCTCACGCCCCCACCACGCGATCGGCGCCGCATCGCCGTGCGTAGCAATGAACGCCCGGCCCGCCGCCGTGATGGGCGCCAGCGGGTCCTCGTGCACCGGCGATCCGGGGATGTCGAGGTACGGCACCGTCTCATCCAGGAACATCGGGAGCGTCCGCATCAGCCGGCTCTTGGCCTGGCCCTTCTCTCCGAGAAACAGCATGTCATGGCCGGCCAGGATCGCGTTCACGATCTCAGGGATCACCGTGTCTTCGTAGCCCACGATCCCCGGAAACAGTTCATCGCGCTCCTTCAGATGCCGGGTCACATTGGCCCGCATCTCCTCCTTCACGGTGCGCGATCGATACCCGGAAGATTTGAGAGAACCCAGCGTGTGTCCGGTCGTCGGCATGTGATACCCCAGATCTGTTATTCGATCATTGGACGAATCAAGATTCGTTTTCCGAACCCGGGGCGGCCTATTTCCCGCGGCCATGAAATACGACCGCCGTCGGCCGCCAGTTCGCGCTGGAAACCTTCGGTAAGGATGGGCGCGGCCCCGGACACATTTCGCCGCCCACGTCCCCGCTGTCTCTTTGCCGTTCTCCATCTGCCATTCGCTATTTGCCAGTTGCCATCTGGCCTCCCCCACAGCACATATACGGCTCCTGATCCCGCCCGGCCCCGAACCCGCCCGTGGCAAACAGCCGGTCCTCCGCGTTCCCGCGATCAAACACCTTCACGCCCTCCACCCAGGTCTGTTCCACATGGGTGTACACGCTGAAGGGGTCTCCCGAAAGCACGATAAAGTCCGCATCCTTCCCGGCTTCAAGGCTCCCGATCCGTTCCGCAAGGTCGATCATCTCCGCGCCGTTGATCGTCATCGCCCGGATCGCCGCGTCCCGCTCCAATCCGGCCCGCACCGCCAACGCGCCCGACCGCAGGAAGAGCCGCGAATCCGTGATCCAGTCGTCCGTGTGGAAGCACATCAGCACGCCCGCATCATCCAGAATCTTTCCAGTGCTCCACGAGAGATTCGCCGCCTCCAACTTCCCACCCGGCGAATCGATCACGATCACCGAGCACGCCGCGCCCGCCGCCGCGATCTCATCCGCAACCTTCCACGCCTCGCTCACATGCTGCAGCACCACCCGAAATCCGAACTCCTCCCGCAACCTCAGCACCGTCATGATGTCGTCGGCCCGGTGCGTGTGATGATGCACGATGCGGGTTCCGTTCATCGCCTCGACCATCGCCTCCAACCCCAGGTCCTTGGGCGGCAGTTTCGCACGATCCCCGCCCGCCGCCTTCACCTTCTCCCCATACTCCCGGGCTCTGATAAACCGCTCCCGAACCATCGCCGCGCTCTTCCCCCGCGTCCCCGAGAACGGCGGCGCC
>Ga0163155_10002247_pt1 | contig 21842 bp, 24 predicted proteins | sample OliLakLV19SP4G1_FD_148611 | JGI IMG/M metagenome (GOLD analysis project Ga0163155, IMG submission 148611) | Freshwater microbial mat bacterial communities from Lake Vanda, McMurdo Dry Valleys, Antarctica - Oligotrophic Lake LV.19.SP4.G1 | ecosystem: Environmental > Aquatic > Freshwater > Lake >... | reverse complement strand
ATCGTTTGTAACGGCATAGAAAAAACATATAAAAACTAATATGCCGGTAGCAAAGAGCGGATATCTGTATATTTATGTAAGCAATGCTACCCCCGACAGGGATGTGTTCTTTGACAATCTGCAGGTGACGCATATAAGAGGGCAAATGCTGGAAGAGACCCACTATTATCCGTTCGGGTTGACAATGAGTGGTATCAGTAGTAAAGCATTATCGTTTGGAAACCCTGATAACAAGTTTGAATACAATGGAAAAGAAAGACAGGAGAAGGAATTTAGTGATGGTAGTGGGTTAGAATGGCTGGATTATGGAGCAAGGATGTCCGATGTACAGATTGGAAGATGGCATACTATAGACCCATTGACTGAGAAGTTTCCTAGAGAAAGTAGTTACAGCTATGTAGGTAATAATCCTATTGTATATATTGATGTAAAGGGGATGTACAAGTATCCACCTAATAAGGCTGCGGAATACACAAAGAAATACCCAACATTAACTAAGTATCTTAAAAACAATATTGCAAATGATGTGACGGGCAGTTCTATTATTACAAATGCTTTAATACAACATGCTGGCTTTAAAGGAGGAAATTATGGAGATAAAACTGAATACAATCTTGACAAGAATAAAATTAAAAAAGCAGTTACATGGAATAGCGGACCAAACTTCAAAATTGTTGATAACCCCGGCGGAATGGAAGGTGCAACTGGTCATTATGATAAAAGCACAAACACTATATCTATTTCTACGAAAATAGCAAAAGCTTTAGAAGATGCGAGTCCTGAAGATAGGCAAGCCTTGTTGTTAGGAGTTTACAGCACCGTTTTACATGAAACTGTTCACTATGGAGATTATTTGGATGGGATTGGCTTTGACGACCATGAGCCAGGTAATGCGTTTGTACAAGATGTTTTCTTAAGTACTACAGTGGATGGCTATAAGAGTTGGAATGTATCAGACGACATTCACAACGCCAATGATGCAAAAAAGATTATTCAGAGAAAGAAAGATAATGGTGAGGCCGGGGTGTTACCCACGGTGCCAAAAGGATTAGATAAAGCTACAACTGCGTTAATCTCAAGCTGGCTTGCTATTAATCCCAATATTGTAGTAACAGTTCGATAACTTAATATGATTGAAATGATAAAGAAATGCATATTTGGTATTTGGGCTTTATGCGTCATTTATTCTGTCAATGCGCAGAACATTAAAAGGGTTGATTGTGTTTTATTGAAAAAAGCAATAGAAACAGAAATTTTTCAGAAGCAATTTTATTTATGCAGTATACAAGAAGATATATCAATTATAGATACAAGTATGTATTTTAAGGAGTGTGGGTTAGCAGAAATATATAGCAGAAAGTTTTCCTTATATAATGAGCTGAATGGTTCTATGAGTAAGACTGCTATTTTCATTTACAGAGTTGATAATGTTAAGCATACTTATAGTCTATATTTTTACCGTCCCCATACTGGAGCAAGTCTGAGCCTGAAGTTTAGGTATAAAAATAATAGTGTAAAATTATTAGATTATAAAGTAGGTGCATTTTAAAAAGAATAATAAAAAACTAACAATAAAGCCCGGCATCGCCGGGCTTTATTGTTATAGTGCATTAATGAAAATTACGAAGCCATTTGCTGCAATTGTTTTTTTACAATAAAAGCATCAATCAATTTTTTACTACAGACTTATCCGCCATGGCGGGTGTTCAAAGAAAATAACACGCCGTGGTTGGTGTTTGTATTTCACCAACCATCTGCACCATTAGACTCCCTGTTGTGCTGAATGTTCAATAAATTAAAAGAAGTTGAAAGGTTGTCCATCGTTTGTAACGGCATAGAAAAAACATATAAAAACTAATATGCCGGTAGCAAAGAGCGGATATCTGTATATTTATGTAAGCAATGCTACCCCCGACAGGGATGTGTTCTTTGACAATCTGCAGGTGTCGCATATAAGAGGGCAGATGCTGGAAGAGACGCACTATTATCCGTTCGGATTCTATTATTCCGCCGCTCTATTTAGCGGGCATTGATCATTATCTTTTCGGTATCGACCGTTCCGCTTGCCTGGTTCAATGATCGAATTGTGTACAGACCCGGTGTAAGGCCGGTGATGAACAATGAATTATTTTGGTAAGGGCTCCATTGTTTCACAGTTCTTCCGGTCATATCCATTAAGCTGATAGCACGCGGAGTAGCATTGGCAAAAAGAACAGTCAGTTTACCATCCATACTTGGATTAGGAAACAGGAGAATGGCTGCACCCTGTTGATCTCCGGGTACCGCTCTAATTTCACTGTATTTAAAATTGCCATCCAGGTCAGTTTGTTTGATGCGGTATTGTGAAATGCCTTTATTATTGTTCAGGTCCGTGAACTGGTAGCTCAACCGGCTGTTGCTGTTACCATTGGCTGTTTGCGAAGTAATAAAGCTTACCCGCTCCCAGCTATTGACATTGGTCATCCGCTCCAGGCCAAAGCCCTTGTTATTGATTTCCGTTACCGTTTCCCATTTCAGCAATACGGTATTCGATGTGCTGCGGGTTGCACTAAAAGAAGCAAATAGAACGGGCAGAGTAGAACCACCACCGGATTTAATGATAGGTGTACAGGATTGGCCTGTACAGGAACCGTTTGTATAGGGGGTGATCGTTGCTTCAACAATACTCAGGGGACAGGCAGTGAACTGTGGTGATACATAACTTATTTGTTCATCGACATGATCCGAAGCGTCAATGCAGGTGTTCAGTACCTCGGCACTATTTACTTTTACGGTCAGGTTGATACTTTTACTACCCGCAGATGGATTCGAAAAAACAAAACTTATGGTCTTTTGGCAGGGAGTAAGCATATCATCCACGATCTGGAATGTGTTCTTGATCAGGACAGGACAGTCAGACTGTGCGCGAAGATTGGAAGAATGGTAAAGTGGAAGGCTGGTTAAAAGGAGTAGAATTCCTCTATGCATAGTGGTTCGGTTTAGTTCTCTTAGGTTTAGATTCGGGCCATCACAAGCTCCAGGGCTGAGCTGAGAATGAGTTGTAAAATTAGCAGCTATTTTTTAGGAATGCAAGCTTTTAGGAAGAAATACGGGTAAACACTCTATTTTAAAAAAACCTAATGAGTGGGTGACAGTCCCTAATTATTGGTAAATCGAAACAGTTGTCGGTATTTAACCGGCTTTTTCCTTAACATCAATTTCGTTAGTTTTATCCTGCCGGATTGCCGGCAACTTAATTTTTTATTGTGGAGCAGCTTCCTGATTTAGCCCAGCCGGGGTGGTTTTTACTGGCAGCCTTTATTGTTTATGTTGTAGTAGTAGGGCGGTATTTTCTATTGTCTGGCATATTTTACGCAGTCTTTTATGTGTGGCAGCGGGACAAATGGAAAAGCCGGAAGATTAATCAACGGGAATATAATCCCGGCCAGTTTAAAAAGGAGATTATCCGGAGCAATATCACCGCTATCTTATTTGGTATTTCCGGCGCAGTATTATTATTACTCTGGCAAAAAGGATATACCCGGCTATATGAGGACATACATGCCTACCCCTTGTGGTGGCTGCCAGTCAGTTTATTAACTGCATTAATCTTGCAGGAAACCTATTATTACTGGCTCCACCGCTGGATGCATATCCCCAAAGTGTTCCGTCTCGTACACAAATGGCATCATGAAAGTCATATTGCTTCTCCCTGGACGGCTTTTTCCTTTCACCCTCTGGAAGGATTGATACAGGCCATATTTCTGCCGCTTCTTCTTTTATTTCTGCCGATGAATTTATTTGTACTGGTCATTATGCTCACCATTATGTCGGTCAGCAGTGTGATAAATCACCTCGATATTGAAGTCTATCCCAAATGGTTTGCAAAAAATTTTTTGACCCGCTCCATTATCGGAGCCACGCATCATTCGCTGCACCATAAACAATACAAATACAATTTTGGTCTATACTTCACCTGGTGGGACCGGCTAACCAAAACTGAAAGCCCTGTTTATGATGAGCTTTTTGAAGAGAAGACAAAGAAATAATCCTGCTCCTTAATTCCGGTAAATAGCGATCGAAGAAGCTTTATCATTCCATCCCGATAGACTAAACCCGCTCTTAGTGGCATTGATCGTATAGGTCTTGCCGCCAAAATTTTCAAACTCATACAGCACCACACGGTAACCCGGTGGCAGGAATAAAGAGCTCAGGTTATTATCAATAAAACCTGCCTGTTCCATCGTACTGTACGTACCAGGCAGTACCGAAGACGAAAGCCCCTTGAAATTAGCATCTGTATAAAGGATCACCCGTTGATTTGTTTGCGGGTAGTCCGGATACTGCGGATACTGCGGATACTGCGGATATTGAGGATTATTATAGCCGCCGTTATTATCTTCTATAATCAGGGATCCAATGCGGTTGTTCAGTGTAGCGGAGAGGCAACTGGTATTCTCATTAATAATATAGGAAGTGCCGGCGAGATTTTCATTATTGATAAAGACCCGGGCTTTTAAATTCGAGGGGACCTCGATGGAAGAGATATCGTATTTGAGCAGGCCTAATTTATCTCCGGAATAATAACCAGGAGCCAGCCGTAAACTATTGCCATCATAACTGCAGTTCGCATATACGGTAGCGTAAGAACCGTTATTGCCATTACCGGGATAATTGGGCTGGTAGAAATTACTACTTTTATATTCGATCACGACAGACCTGATCTTATCGTTGTAGGAACTACTCAGGCAACTTTGGCCTGCATCAAAATTGACCCCATAACCGGATGCGTTGTCATTGTTGGTGTACACTTTCAACCGGAGATTGCCATAAATAGAAAAGGAGGAGATATTTAATCGAAGTGAACCCAGCTGGTTGCCGGAATAAGTGCCCGGGCGTAAACTTTTGGAATAGCCCCTTGAATAGCAATCGTTATAAAAAGTGATATAATCGTTGTTATTATTACCGGGCCGGTCATAATTATTATCATACAGGCTTTCCACCACCATCGAAGATGTGTTGTCATTCCAGCCGTCGGTGAGGCAGGCGACACTGGAGGTATAGGTAATGGATCTTCCTTTATAATCATCATGTTCGTAGAGGGTAACGCTCATCCCATTGGGTACCTGCAGGGCAGAAATCTTATCATTACCCACCTGCAATTGATAACTTTTGTAGGAGCCAGGGGTGAGGTAGGCTTTTTTGCCACCGTAATTGCATTGGTCAAATAAGCCGATATTATTCTGTGCCGTTAAAGTGCCATATACAAATAACAGTAAGGCAGGGACTAGTATTTTCTTGGTCATATAAGAGGTTTAATGGTTGTGTGAGGAAGTTAGAATATTTTCCTTATTTGTCCGGGAAGCTCACACATTCTTTCAGCTCTTTTTCAGTATATGCCATTTTATACTGTTGCAGTATTTCATCCGGCACACCGTTCCATTGAGTGGGCTTATTACCAGCATAGCCCAGATCTTTTACCCCGATCTCGGAAGTATAAAAACCAGAGGCCGTCAGGTCCCGCATCAGGCTGAAAAATTTGACACCCTGGCTCATCTCAGCTTTCGCTTTTTTAGGATAGGCGATCATATCTACCAGTTCAATTTGCTGTGCGGAAGTGCAATCTCTGAATGATTTTTCATGCCGCTTCAGGCATTGCAGGTCGAGCCAGCGAAGTCCCCCCTTCATGGGCACCTGGTGCTGGGGCATATCCTTTACGATGAACTCAATGAAGTCTGGCACTTTGGCCTCCGAGGCGCTTCCGCTGACCTCATCTTTTGGAATTATGATGTCGGCCAGTACAGCAATGGTTGCAAATTCATGCTCCGTAAAGAATTTTTCTTTAGCCAGTATGCTTTTTTCATACTTCAGCTCATCCGGACTCCGGTCCAGGTTGAATTTAGGTTCATCCGCTGCGACACTTGCTTTCTTGGCATCAGTTTTACAACCGGCAATAGCAATAGGAGCGGCCAAGGCCCCGGTAACGATGAGTTTTAACGATTTGCGTCTATCCATAAAAGATACCCCCAACCCCCTAAAGCGGGCTACAGACTCTGCTATCGCAGAGCCGATTATTAGTTTTTAAATGTTTTTTGTGCACGATCAATTCCGTTATACTTTTAATGACATTTTCCGATTGTTGCATTACCTGTTTGTTTGTAAACCTGATGACTGTGTATCCCCATTGTACCAGCTCTTTTTGTCTTACTTCATTAGCTTTCTTCGCTTCTATTGTGTTATGTAAAGATCCGTCTACTTCAACAACCAATTTTGCTTTATGGTAATAGAAATCTGCAATATATATTCCAATAGGGTGTTGCCTTCGAAACTTAAATCCATTTATTCCCTTTCGTAAGTGCATCCACAAATTCATTTCTGTTGCTGTCATATTCCCTCTCAGCTGCTTTGCATTCTCAAAAATAAAAGGCAAAGCTCCCTCAAACATTCCTCCGGTCTTATATGGGTTTTTTCCAGGCATTTTATACTACACTTTTAAGTTAAGACTACTTAAAGTCTTTTGAAAAATTTTAGATTTCGGATAGTGTATGGTTAATTAGTTAATGACAGTTTAAGCTTTCAGACTATAAAGCCCCTTCAGGGGTTTGGGTCTATAGATGTTGTTTTTTCATCTCCTCAATTATATATTCACTGGCTCTCATACTTAATGCCAGAATCGTCCAGGTAATATTTTTATCAGCCTGGCTCACAAATTGACCGCCATCCACACAAAATAAATTTTTACAATCATGGGCCTGGCTCCATTTATTGAGGGCTGATTTTTTGGGATCATTACCCATGCGTACGGTGCCGGCTTCATGGATGATCTCGCCAGGCTTGCTTAAGCCCCAGTTGTTTTTCTCATCATCATCGCCACCCCAGGTGATTACGGCTCCCATATTATGCATCACCTCTTTAAAAGTTTCTTTCATGTGCTTCGCCTGTTTTATTTCATGGTCGGTCCATTTTACATTGAACTTTAAAACAGGGATACCAAATTTGTCTATCATATTCGGATCAATAGCACAATAATTCGTTTCGATCGGGATAGCTTCACCCCGGCCAGCCATACCCACCCCGCAGCCATAGAAAAACCGGTAGTCTTCTTTTAAGGAAGCTCCATAGCCACCACCTTCTTTTTCTTTTCCTTTGACCACATATTTACCGTTCATGTTTTCAATACCCCAACTAAAACCATACGATGGCTGGCTTTGCCCACCCCAGTATTCCACATGGTAACCTCTTGGGAAATCTAATTTTTTATTATCCAGCCACCAGGGCGAATAAATATGCATACCACCTACACCATCTTCATTGTAGCGTTTGCGGTCGAAGAGTTGGGGAAGAATACCACCCAATGCAGCACCGGTAGAATCATGTAAATATTTTCCTACCACATCGCTACTATTGGCTAACCCATTTGGGTGCCGGGCTGATTTTGAATTGAGCAGCAAGCGGGCACTTTCACAGGCACTGGCTGCCACGATCACTACCTTGCCTTCCACCTGGTACTCCATCATATCATCTTTACTGATATACGAAACACCGGTCGCCAATCCTTCCGTGTTCGTCAGCACTTCCCTCGCCATGGCATTGGCCACCACATCAATATTACCCGTCTTCATCGCCGGGTATATCAATACATTGGGAGAAGAGAAATCCGCCTTGGCCATACTGCAATTGCGGTTACATTGCCCGCAAAAAAAACAGGCACCACGGTCATCATTTAATTTTTCTGTCAGTATCGAAAGCCTGGAGGGGATGACTTTGACTCCAGCCTGGGTAGCTGCATTCTTGATAAAGAGTTCATGCAATCTTGGTTTGGGTGGTTTAAGGAAATAACCATCGGGATCATTTTCCAATCCTTCATTCGTACCAAATATCCCAATCAGTTTATCGACCCGGTCATAAAAAGGTTTTACATCTTCATACCCGATGGGCCAGTCATCACCGAGGCCATCAATACTTTTACGTTTAAAATCCTTGGGACCAAAACGGAGGGATATCCGTCCCCAGTGATTGGTACGGCCACCAAGCATGCGGGCCCGCCACCATGACCAATCCGTTCCTTTTTCCTTGGTGAATGGTTCTCCTTCCAGCTCCCAACCCCCATAGCAGGCGTCGAAGTCACCAAAGGGCCGCAGTTTGGTACTGGCACCACGGCGGGGGCTATCCCAGGGATTTTTTAGTTGGGTTACATTTTTTTGCGGATCATACATATAACCCGCTTCGATGATGCAAACTTTTAATCCAGCATTAGCGAGTATATAAGCAGCCATGCCACCACCGGCACCGGAACCCACTATAATGACATCGTATTTTTTGGCTTGTTTTTTTACCTGGAGGTCTCCCATAAAGAAGTTATGTCGTTTTGTAAATGAAACAACAATTTACAGCAAACATCGGCATATGCCAAAACATGGATAATTGGTCGGGAAGACAGGAATTGCCAGGCGACAGCATCAGCTACTGCTACCGGCTGCACGGTATATTTTAGCAGTCAAATACCCGTTATCTTTAGCAATAAATTCATCACTAAATGAAGAAGTGGGTTATGTTCCTGGCATGGATCTTTCAATTGTTTTCCGGCAAAGCGCAAACAACGGATTTCAGTAAATACCCAATTTATACCGGTACTGATTTAGGGTTGAGCTATACGCCCACCCAATCTGTTTTTAAGATTTGGGCTCCTTCGGCGATCAATGTTCACCTGTTAATGTATAAGTCGGGCGATAGCATGGAATTGCCAGTTAAGCATTATATGTTACCCGGGGCAAAGGGCACCTGGTCTGTTACAGTGAAAGGAGATCAGCAGGGAAAATTTTATGTATTCAAAGTGTTTTCAAAAAAAGAAGGAACGACTGGTGTATGGCTGGATGAAGTACCTGATCCTTATGCCAAAGCAGTAGGAGTTAACGGGAAAAGAGCTATGGTCATTGACCTGAAAAAAACCAACCCGGCTGGCTGGGAAAAAGATAAAAGCCCTGCCTTTAAAAATAAAACAGATGCGCTTATCTACGAACTGCATATAAGGGATGCAAGTATTTCTCCCAGTTCCGGGATAAACCACAAAGGAAAATTTTTAGGACTCACAGAAACCGGTACCAAAAATGCAAAGGGTCTGTCTACTGGTCTTGATCATATCAAAGAACTGGGTGTTACCCATGTACATTTATTACCGTTGTATGATTTTAATTCTGTAGATGAAAAAAATCCGGATGCAAAATATAACTGGGGCTATGACCCACTGAATTATAATGTACCGGAAGGTTCTTATTCCACGAATCCTTATGATGGCATAACACGGATCAAAGAATTCAAACAGCTGGTAAAAATCTTTCATGAAAATGGATTGCGGGTAGTGATGGATGTCGTGTATAATCATACCGCTTTAACGGAGACGTCTAATTTTAATCAACTGGTACCTGACTATTACTATCGCCAAACAGCAGACGGAAAATTTTCCAATGCTACCGCCTGCGGCAATGAAACAGCCAGTGAAAGACCCATGTTCCGGAAGTTCATGCTGGAGTCCATGTTATATTGGGTAAAGGAATACCATGTGGATGGTTTCCGAGTGGACCTGATGGGCGTACATGATATTGCTACCATGAACCTAATTTCCAAAGAACTACACAAGATCAAACCGGAAATATTATTATATGGGGAAGGCTGGACGGCTGGTGCCTCCCCGTTGCCGGATTCGTTGCGGGCTATCAAGGCCAATGCCGCCAAACTTGATCGCATTGCTGTCTTTAGTGATGATATCCGGGATGGAATAAAAGGAAGTGTATTTGACCATACTGATAAAGGCTTTGCCAGTGGCAAACCGGGAATGGAACCAAGTATACAATTTGGTATCGTGGCCAGTTGTAAACATCCGCAGGTGGACTACAGCAAAGTCAATTATTCGAAAGCTCCTTATTCGGCGCAGCCTTTTCAAACGATCAGCTATTGTGAATGTCACGACAATCATGTGCTTTGGGATAAATTAAAGATATCGGCAGTGGGTGCTACTGAAGAAGAAAGAATAAATATGCAGCAACTGGCTTTGTCCATCGTGCTTACTTCACAAGGCATCAGTTTCCTTCATGCTGGTACAGAGTTTCTTCGGAGTAAAAAGGGTGTGGAGAATTCTTATGATTCGCCGGATAGTATCAATGCCATTGACTGGAATTTAAAAACAAAAAATAAGGAATCGTTTGATTATGTAAAAGCCCTGATAAAGCTTCGCAAAGAGCACCCGGCTTTCCGGATGACCAGCGCTAAGGAAATAGCGACCAATATCCGGTTTATGGAGAACCTGCCCAAAGGGGTAGTCGGGTATACGATCAATGGAACAGCTGTCAAGGATCCATGGAAAAACATCATGGTGATCTTCAATGGCACGGGGGAATCGCAAAAGATTAACTGGCCAACGGCCCAATGGGACTTCTTTGATGCAGATAGTGAAAAGATCAAGGTGTCATTGCCAGCAACAAGTGGTACAACTGTAACGGGGTATAGTTGTATTATTGCTTACCAGTAAAAAAATGATAAAATGAAAACCATTCTTTTTGTAGGCGGCCTGTTTTTCTCTTTGGCATCCTTTGCTCAAAAAGGCGATGAGTTACTGGTCTATTCAATGAAAGGAACGGCATCGGTGATCGAAGACAAAAAGGAATCCAAATTAAAGATCGGCAAAGTGCTGAAACCTGGTTCCGTTATCAAAACACAACCACAGGCCAAATTAACCCTGGTTTGCAAACAGGGTAAAGCCCTGTCTGTGACCAAAGCCGGAACCTTCCCGGTTACAAAATGGAAAGACTCCTGCTATAGCAGTTCTGCACTTACTTCAGTTACAACAAAATATTTTCGGTATATCTGGGACCAGCTCTATGTACGAAGCGACGATTATAAAAATCAGCACAACGATAACAACGTTGGTGCTGTGGAAAGGGATGATGCACCCGTACGAGGCGATAAATTATTGGAAATTGAGTTTGTTGAAGGAATGGACAGCATCAATTATGCCGGTGGAAGTTTTCGTTTGTCCTGGGAAACCAGTATACCCTACACAGGCCGGTATAATTTTTTATTGATCGATAAGCAGAATGGTAAAACAGTATATGAAGATAGTGTCACCGGTAAAACGCAGCAACTGGACTCACTGGTAAAATATATGAAAGCAGGCAGGACCTATTATTGGTACCTGGCTACTCCAAGTACGGGGATCAGCCAGGGGGGGGTGATAAAATATATTCTCCTCAGAAGAGTTAATCAGCAAGTGGGGAAATTGCAAAAGTCGGTCAATGTGCCGGAAGGCCAGGCCGCGCAATATTTCCGGATCGCTTACCTGCTGGAGCAGACCTGTTACCCGGCTGATGCACTTAGATACTATCAAAAAGCGGTAACGGCAGCACCCGAAGAAGCAATCTACCAGGATAAACTTTCGGAATTTAAAAAGATATTCCAGCTTGAGACACGCTAAACACATTCTTTTATAAGAGGCTATGTGTTTCTTTCTATTGTGTACTATGGGCCTATGTGGTTAAATCCTTGTCTTGTTAAACATCCCGGTCGCCATTATTTTACAAGGAGAACCCCAAGCTCACCCCGCCCCAGCGATGTGTTTTACCTGTACGAAATTCCTTACTAAGATAAGACTGGTGATAGCTGAAGAACAGTTTGCGGAAATGCAATTCTACTCCCGCATCTGCCTGGAAGGTGATCCGGGATACATCGCCGGATGAAATGGTATACGGGCTTTTCCGATTAAAGAGACCGCCTTGCATTGTTGCATCATATCCAATTACATTGACGCGGCTTTGACCATATAAATAATATTGTACCTTCTTTTTATTTATTCCTGAATAAGGATCATTAAAATGACCGGCCATAAAATTAATCCCTGCACCCAGGCGGTCATGCAAGGTGCCTGCCCTCATTTCTCCTTCCACATTCAGCAGGAAAGCATTGCTGGCGAATAACTTTTTTTCCATGTTCAGTTGGTAGTTCAGTATGATATCATTTTTTACCTGGTGTTGCCAGCCTTTAGGTATTTTATTACCTGTCCACCGGTGAATATTAGTTTGTATCTCTTCTCCCAATGCAGCCGTACCAATAACTCCGAGACTTAAGGCACTGGCTAGCCGCTTATGTTTTACTGGATCGGTGGAAATAACAAACAATTTCAGTGACATACTACCTTCAAAAGGCCGGTCACCATATAATATGGTGTTACTGATAGTGCTGGTAGGAGTGTAGCCGAATAAATTAAAGGTCAACCCTGCTTTCACCTGACTTTTGGGAATTTTAATCAATAATCCTGATAACGGAGTGTTCTTCAGTGCCGGGTGTACATATTCGAGGGTGATGCCTTGTGAGTAATAATAATCTGTATTGGTAAAAAAATCGTTGTCGTAGTGAAAACGAAAATAGCTGCTGTTATTGATGTTTTTAAAAGTGGAGCTATTATCGATCACTTGCGCAACAGCATTTTGAAGAATAGCGATTGTGCCAAAACAGATAATGAGTTTTTGAAGATATATCCGCACGGCTGATATACGAAATTAGGAGAACAGCAGATTTTAACAGGCTGGCCGTTTTTTTGGTAGTAGGTTCAATTTAATAATTGTCTGACAATGTTGGATTTCATGCAAAGCCGCAAAGAAAATAAGCCGTTAAGAATACAATCGTTACGTCCCTGCTTCTAAGCGTCTTTGCGTGAATAAATATTCAACGGGGCCCGGCACCCGACTTTTTGGTTAAAAATTTGAAATGGGGACGCTATCGCTGTTTTGGATACCTTAGCCTCATAAAATACCCTCCCGGGGGTATGCTGGCAACCCAGTAAAATTGGATCTTTAAACCAAACTAATGCAAACATGAAAAAGACTTTACTTGCCTTCGGAATCATGTTGCTGACAGGCATCAGCGTAATGGCACAAGTCCCGATAACAGCCAAACCGCTTAAAAAAGTGATCAGCCTGGCCATGCCAGGTGAGACAGGCAATAACGGGGCATCCGTGGTATGGCACCCGTTATTTAAAAAATACTATGCTTCCTATGCCGGAAACACAAGCTACCCGATGGCTGTATTTGATGTTACGGGTAAACAGCTATCACCGGATGAGCTGGAAACGATGTTTGATGTGCGGGGTATGTGGTACAATACAGTGTCCAAACAAATTGAAGCTAACGGGTATGATGCCAGTGGCTGGGTCAGTTATTCTTTAGATTCCAAAGGGATCCCGGAGGAAATTGAAAACCTGCATGATGGCCAGGTACAGCCTGATCCACAGAGTGTGGGGGCATTTGATGCGGCCAAAAAAAGGATCAGTTTTCTGAAAAATGGCAGCATCTTTTCATATTCACTTGCAGGAGAAGAAGCAGCTGATGTAGTAGATTTAAAGCGGAAAGGGGTTAGTCCTGCCACGGAGGGAGAACTGGAAGAGGAAGGAGAGTCGGAGGAAAAGTATAACTCCACTTCACTTTGCTACACCGGAATCCCCAACGCTGAGTTCGCTATTATGAATTATGGAGAAATGCAGATCGAACTTTATAACAGGAAAGGTATTCTTACAAAAGCTTTTAAAATACCTGACGATACGCTGCTTTATACAAATTTCAACTTTGCTTATGCGAACGGCATCTGGTGGTTATTTGATAAAGGAGAGAAAAAATGGTTTGGGTTTAAATAATATTTGAAGCTGGCTATCTGTTGAATTTAATGAAATTACGATCATATCCGGAAATAATACTTGAATGCAAAAGCCCCGTATCATTTGTACTGATACGGGGCTTTTATAATGATTTCATGTTGAATTAATACTTGTTCCGGTCGCGGTTATAACCACCATCGCCACCTTTATTATAACCTCCGCCTCCGTTATTACCACCGCCACGGTATCCTCCACCACCGCCGCTGTTACCACCGCCGCCGCGATAGCCGCCTCCACCACCTGAACCACCGCCACCCTGGCGATCTTCTGCTTTTTTCACTACCAGTGGTTTTTTACCAAGGGAAATATCATTGAGGTGCTCAATCGCTTCTTTTGCTTCAGCTTCTACGGGCATCTCTACAAAACCAAATCCCCGGCTCTTGCCAGTTTCCCGGTCCATCGAAACTTTGGCAGAAGCGATAGTACCAAATTTTTCAAAAATTTCTTCGAGCTCAGCATCATCAAGGTCATAGGGCAGACCAGCTACAAAAAGTGTCATACTGCAATTTTTTACAAATGTACTGAACTTATCCCGGTATCAGTCCAGTCTTGGCCGATGTTAACATTCCGGAGTATAGAAGTAATGGTTTTCATATAAAGAGGCTCTTTACTGCTTTTTTGCATCTCTGTCAAAATAACGTCCCGCCAAATACCCAAGCAGGCCACCCGCTACGGCCCCGAAAGCTACCCAGGTTAATATGCCATCTGTCGCAAAATAACCAATCGCAATACCAAGTATAGTACCGACGATGGCAAAAGTACCGGTTACGGTTGCTTTTTTGGCTTTGGATGAAACACCTTCCTGGCTATGCTGGTACTGCCGGAGATGTTCTTTATGCTTCTTGCGGTGATGTGAACGAGCCATTTTTATTTTGAAAGTACTGAATCGCAACAGCATTATCACTGTATACCCAGTTTTTCTTTCAGGTTTTGGGGTATAGCATTTTTGTTCACAAACAGGATAACTGTTTTCAGCCTGAAATAATTTTCTTCCATATAAAGGTAGCCACCATACTTACTCAGAAAACTGCCCCAGGAGTTTTTCATATAATACCATCTCTTATTGTTCTCATCCTTACCAGCCCCGGCTACCTGGAGCATATGATCTCTCTCAATTCGCTCCGTTTTGTAGTTGGCCAGTCTTTCTTCGTCATAGTTACGGGCCGTGTCAGCAAAAGCGGCGTAACCGCTGTAATAATGAAAGCCATCTTCGGTTACATCACCTTCCCAGCCAACCGACCAGCCTTTTTGCAGGGCCATATCGGTTACAGCCAGCATATCATCGAGTGTAATGTTATAAAAGCTATCGTTGGCCCAGTTGTATTTATCGGCGAGTATAAATTGCTGGTAAAGGGGCTGATCAGCAAAGGACACTAATTCAATATAGTCGTTACCCAATTGTACCACTTCTGCTGCAAAGGTTTTGGGTGTATATGATTTACCCTTATAGGTAAAATAGGGTGGCACTTTTCCAAGGTACTTATCAAGCGTATCATTCATTTGCCGCAGGTCATTCACCAGTAGTTCTGTTTTACCTTCCTTTAGTAATTGATATGTGATTTTTTTCATCGCTGTATCCAGCTGGTCGTGGTTATGCCGGAATTGTTTATTGGGCCTGCCGTTGTACACTTCTTCCGGCACCATACCATAATTATTCACCACTCTTATAACATCATGAAACTGGCCGCCACCCTCGAAATAGGTTTTGCCGCCGGTGGCCAGGAATTGTTTTGCTTTATCGATATAGGCATAGCGTGCAATAAACATTTCTGAAAGATTGAGCCGGGTACCATCCCGCTTGATAAGATCACTTTCAAATAAAGAGTTGGTACCAAAGACCCAACAAGTAGGGCTTTGGCCCTGGTCTTTTACAGAAGTGCAGGCAATAGAATCGGTCAGCCGCACTTGACCGGTAATAGCAGGTTCCGTTGCCGGCTGGGCAGCAAGCAGGGTAGAAGCGGATGCAAACAAAACAAACGTGAGCAGCTTTTTCATGCAGCTATCAATTTACAGGAAAGCTAAGAAAGCTGCTGCGAAAAGGAATACCCCGTCGAGGGTATTTGCAGTAGCGTATAGTTCGGTTACTTAAAATATTCTTTATACACTTCTTCGATCGTTACGAGATCGGCAAACAATGGCTCTTTGACCGGACTGAATAAAAATACGCCCCAGTAATGTTTCAATGTATCGGGTTTCACCAGGATGAAAGACTGATCAGCTTTTACAAATTTCAGGATCTTTTTACCCGAAGCATCTATCACCGGTGTTGTGGTGGTATTCAGGTATTCGCTGGAAGTGTTCATATAATAAGACCAGTCATCGGCGATGACAGCAAAGTCTTTATCGCCGGACTGCTTCTTCCATCTTTCCAACTGCAGGGAATCCGGCCGGTAATACACAGCAGCATTTTTATCGATCAACAGGGTGTCGGCTGTTGTATTTACAATGGGGGTTTCATCAGGGGTCGCTTTTTTATCTGTTTTGCCTGCGCAGGCAGTTAAAACGATGGCGGGCAGTAAGCTAATCAGAATACGTTTCATTAATAATAAGTATAAGGCTATGAAAGATACTAACGAAGTTAATTATTTCAAGGCCGTAAAAAAGGGTTTTACTAATTTAGTAAAACCCTCTAACCATATACCACCTTTCGCTATTAACGACCATCTTTTTTGTCCTTTGACCGTCCAATTCCATAACCAATACCGCCACCAAGTATACCGCCTAATATGCCACCGACTACCCGGTTACGTTTATTAACAACAGCACCAAGTATAGCGCCACTGGCTCCACCAATAGCTGCACCTTTCGCTGCTTTACTCCAGCCTTTTTTAGTGGCTATTTTTGCTTCATTGGTAGAGGAGGAGTTCATCGATCCGCTGTTCGATGATTTCTTTGCTCTTACCACTCTGTCCCTGTACACAATTACCGGGGCAGGAGACTGGCTCTGTAATTTCCAGGCCTGGAATTGAGCCAGTCCGGTTGTATCCTGCATTATTACAGGCGTAGTTGAAGCGCCTCCTTTGCAGGCTACCATAAAAACTGCTATTACAGCAGTGATTGCGATCATAGGTAAAACTTTTTTCATAACTGTAGATTTTAAGATTGAATGAATAACAATAGCGGGTACTATAAAACAGAAACAGTGCCAATGAAATCCTGTTTGTTAAGATTACTGTTGATAAGTTTTTAAGACACTAACAGTAAGTGATTTGAGGCCACAGCCTTTTAACAGTCTGGCTCCGCAATAAAATTTGCATTGGTGGCAGTGCAATTTTTAAGAGTTTATTTTGCATTGGGATGGGTTACCTCTGTAGAAGATTTATTGCTTTATAAAGCAGATTTTTGTCATGTTTATATCCTGAATTTTTGCTTGTCGCATAATAGTTATCTTTGTTTCCTCAAATTCAAAAAAGTTATATGAAAGAAGTTGTTATTGTTTCGGCCGTACGTACACCCATCGGAAGTTTTGGTGGGGCCTTAAAAAGTTTATCTGCTACACAATTGGGCGCTGCAGCGATCAAAGGAGCTTTGCAAAAAGCAGGCATAAAGCCAGATGCTTCCCCAGGCTCAGCGGTACAGGATGTGCTGATGGGTTGTGTGATACAGGCCAACCTGGGACAAGCACCCGCCCGGCAGGCAGCTAAATTTGCAGGTTTACCGAACGAAGTGAATTGTACTACAATAAATAAAGTCTGTGCCAGCGGAATGAAAGCGATTGCCCAGGCAGCACAAAGTATTATGCTCGGTGATGCAGATATTGTTATTGCCGGCGGTATGGAAAGTATGAGCAATGTTCCTTTTTATGCCGACAGTGTACGATGGGGTAATAAATATGGTAACACTTCCCTCATCGATGGGTTGGCCAAAGATGGGTTGACCGATGTATATGATGGTAAAGCCATGGGCAATGCAGCAGAACTTTGTGCAAAAGAGTGTGGTATTAGCCGGGAAGAACAGGACGCATTTGCTGTTGGAAGTTACCAGCGCAGCCAGGCGGCTATTGCTTCGGGTAAATTTGATAATGAAATTGTGCCGGTGGAAATACCGCAACGCAAGGGAGACCCGGTGATCGTTTCGAAAGATGAAGAGCCATTCAATGTAAAATTTGATAAGATTCCTACCCTTAACCCGGCTTTTGTAAAAGAGGGGACTGTAACTGCTGCCAACGCAAGTACCATGAATGATGGCGCTGCGGCCCTGGTATTGATGAGTAAGGAAAAAGCCCATGAACTGGGATTGAAACCTATTGCCCGGATACTATCGTATGCTGATGCAGAGCAGGCTCCTGAATGGTTTACGACTTCTCCATCATTGGCTGTTCCAAAAGCTGTTGCGAAAGCCGGTCTGACCATGGATGATATCAGCTACTGGGAACTCAATGAAGCTTTTGCAGTAGTGGGTATTGAGAACAGTAAACGAATGAAACTTGATCCGGCTAAAGTGAACGTACATGGCGGGGCGGTGTCATTAGGTCACCCGTTGGGTTGCAGCGGAGCCAGGATCATTGTTACATTGATCAATGTACTGAAAGCGAATAATGCAAAGTATGGTGCTGCCGGTATTTGTAATGGCGGAGGTGGCGCATCTGCAATGGTTATAGAAAGTTTATAGTTCGTAGTTCGCTGTTTATAGTTGGCGTAAATAGTTTGAAGCCTCTTGGTTCTTTCCGGGAGGCTTATTGTAATAAAAACCAAAGCAGCTTACTTAATGTATTTCTCTTTTTTTTCTTTTTCCTCTTTTTTTTCTTTTTTCTCTGTCCGAGGTCTTACTTTCTGCGTTGCTGAATAGTTTCAATGATCTTTACCGCATGTTCCCTTGAATTTTCAATAAATAAACGGTGCGTATTCATGCCACCGCAAATTACACCGGCGAGAAAGATGTTTTCTACATTGGTTTCCTGGGTATCCACATTAATTACCGGGCATTGTATCTCATCCTCCGAAAGTTCAATGCCCATCCTGCGCAGGAAAGGCAGGTTAGGCTGGTAGCCTGTCAGGGCTATCACCCAGTCATTGGGGATCGTTATAATGCCATCGGGTGTTTCTATCTCCACTTCCTGTTCCCGTATTTCTTTTACCGATGAATTATAATAGGCTTTGATAGAACCTTCACTGATCCGGTTGATGATATCCGGTCGAACCCAGTATTTCACCCGTTGCCCTATTTCGTCTTCGCGGATCAACATCGTGACGTCTGCTCCTTTACGCCAGGTTTCCAATGCGGCATCTACGGCTGAATTTTGTGCCCCCACCACTAACACTTTTTGAAAGGCATAGAAATGCGGGTCTTTATAGTAATGAGTTACTTTGGCTAAATTCTCTCCCGGGACATTCAATAAATAAGGAATATCATAAAAGCCTGTGCAGGTAATAATATGATCAGCGGTATAACTTGTTTTGCTGGTCGTGACAGTAAATAGCTTTTCCTTTTTTGTGACGGCGGTCACTTCTTCAAACAAATGAATATTCACCTGGCCTGATACGGCGACCCGGCGATAATATTCCAACGCTTCATTCCGGGTAGGTTTGGCATTATTGGAAACAAAAGGAATATTATCAATTTCCAGTCTTTCGGAAGTGGAGAAAAAGGTCATGTTGACCGGGTAATTATACAGGGAATTAACAAGGGCACCTTTCTCAAGGATCAGATGCGGGATACCTGCTTTTTTGGCTTCCAACGCGCAGGCCAGACCGATCGGGCCGCCACCAATAATGATGATTGGATAGTGAGTTATTGTTTCAGACAAAGTCGTAAGATTTGTACAAATTTATTACTAAAAGAACAAGGCTGATGGATGAAAATAATTTTATAGTTTCCCGTCATGATAATGATTCGTATTGCCACTGTTAATGATGCAGAAATCAGTCGACAGACTTTCCATGACACACTTGTTTCGCAGAATACAATGGAAAACATGGATACATTCATGAATGAATCTTTTTCGAATGAAGTACTGATGAAGGAAGTTGGCACACCCGGCAATATTTTCCTGCTGGCATTTGTAATGGCGGTGGCGGTGCCAGTGCGATGATAATAGAAAATTGCGAGTGATAAAAGTGTATATGGTAAAGAAGCCTCTTCCAATTGGAAGAGGCTTCTTATTTTTTATTTCATTTTGTGAGAATTCTTACAGCATAGTTTTATTTAGAACTAAGGTCTGCCCGTAAAAAAAGTAATTCACTCCAGGAATCAATTAGGTATTCACGGAGTACGTCAAGATAATTATCAAATGAATCTTCCCCGTTGGCTTTTTCATACCTTTCTTTAAAAGGTGTTTTTATATACCCGGGTGTTCTTTCTTTTAACCCTTGTTTGTACCTCGTAACTAAAGTAAACTGAGCCGGACCAGAAGAACTGGCTGAATAAACAGCTACTGACTGACCACCGGCACTAAAGGCTTTTTTCATTTCATTAATCACCTCTCTCACCTTGCCTCCCCATCCTAATTTTGGATACCAATGTGTGATATTAATTTTATCAGAATAATCACCCAATGCAACCGTACTAAGAGTGTCTTCAAAAACTGAATAGCTGCTACTGCCTCTTTCTGTCAAATAGGTAGCTACACTTTTATTCCAGTCATTGTTATGCTCTGCACCAAGATCTCCCCGCCCGTCAATTCCTTCCCAATTGTTGGGGCCTTCTGAAATGTGATATCCCCCGGCATCGGGTCCGCTTTGAATAGCAAAAACCCTCCATTTCCAGTCACCGGTATGGTATTTTTGTGCATGGGTGGCAAGGGCTTTTTCAAATTCAAGTACTTTGTCAACTTTGGGAAATACACGGTTAGCGGTGACAACATTTTTGGTTTGGCTCATTCCTAATACAGGAATAAGCAGGCAGACAAGAAAAATTTTTTTCATGTTTTGATGTTTTTGTGGTTAAAGAAGTGGAGGGTAGTGTTGTAATAGGGGGGAAATAGAATATAAATATAAAAGTTTATATGTATACAAAAAAAATAATTCTCTTTTATGCCGTTTGTTAGCATCCGCTATGCAACACAGAAAGATGCAGCCCTTATCGCTGATCTGAGCCGGCAGACCTTCTATGAAACTTTTGCAGAGCAGAACACCGCAGAAAATATGAAGAAGTTCATGACAGAACAGTTTTCGAGGGAGTTCTTGATAAAGGAAGTTGGGTCAGAAGGGAATATTTTCCTGTTGGCTTACGAAGGGGATGAGCCGGTTGGTTATGCCCGGCTACGGGAAAATAATAATCCGCCCGAACTGGGAAGCCTTCCTTCGCTGGAAATAGCCCGAATCTATGCGGTTACTGCTTCGATCGGGAAAGGAGTGGGCAAGGCATTGATCCAGGAATGTTTCCGGGTAGCGGCAGCAAAAAAAGCTGTAGTCGTTTGGCTGGGGGTGTGGCAGGAAAATAAGCGGGCCATTGATTTTTACACCCGATCGGGTTTTACAAAATTCAGTACCCATGTTTTTATGCTGGGTGATGATCCCCAACAGGATTGGCTCATGAAGAAAGAACTGTAATTTTTCAGTATTTAAATTTATCTTACTGTACACAATGATGCGTACAACTAACTATTTTCAACAGTGCCTGGCGATACTGCTTTTTTTACCGGCTGTCGCGTTGACCCAGTCAAAGAATGTAAGTATCCGCATACAGCAGGATGAATCGATATTGCTCGATTCTTTTGAAACGCAGGTGGTGCTCCAAAAAAAAACTTTTAAGATCCAGGTCTTGTTGGGAAATACAGCGGGTATTTATTGTTATGCGGCTTTTAATGATTCCATTTACCGGCTCACTGAAACGGAAGAGATCCCTGGTTTTTCAAACCTTTCGTTGATGGCAATCGCAGAAGAACATTTCAATAAGGAAAAAGAGTTGACCATCAACCCCGATGGATGGGCTTACTGGTTTTACGACCCTGCACTAAACTGGCACAGGTTTAATAAAAAAATGGTTTTCCTCGATACTAACATAGTGATAGGAGCAAAAAGTATAAAGCAGTTTTATTTTACCAACAACAAAAAAGAAGTAAAAACAAAAGATATCAGCCAGCCTCTTTACCTGTTTTTTGTTGCCGCCGCCGAAGTGGATGCTGATAAACGTCCTCTCAAAGAGCTGATGCGACGTAAAGTAAAGATCGAATGGGTGAATGAGTATTGAGTCAGTCCCTGCTCACTATCGTAAACTTACAGT
>Ga0163155_10002240_pt1 | contig 21864 bp, 18 predicted proteins | sample OliLakLV19SP4G1_FD_148611 | JGI IMG/M metagenome (GOLD analysis project Ga0163155, IMG submission 148611) | Freshwater microbial mat bacterial communities from Lake Vanda, McMurdo Dry Valleys, Antarctica - Oligotrophic Lake LV.19.SP4.G1 | ecosystem: Environmental > Aquatic > Freshwater > Lake >... | reverse complement strand
GAAAATATCGTTTTGTATGGAGTGATGCTGGGGTTTGGTGAGCAGGAGATGCGTCGCAGAATTCCCGAAATAGTAGAGTTTGCAGAGCTAGAAGATTACATCTCAGTGCCAGTCAAGGCATTATCATCTGGCATGGTGGCTCGATTGGGGTTTGCGATCGCAACCGATATTCAGCCCGATATTTTGATCTTGGATGAAGTCCTTTCCGTTGGCGATGAAAGCTTCAAAAACAAATCCAAACAGCGGATTGAAAAATTTTGGCAGGCTCATGCCACGATTCTGTTAGTTTCACATGACCTTGAATTTATTCGAAAATCATGTCAGCGGGTGATTTGGCTAGAGCACGGGAGAGTTCAGCAAATTGGAGATTCGACAGCCGTTATTAAAGCTTATTTAGACAGTGTTAAGACGGAGCTAGAAGAAACGCCAACACCTCAAGAGCCAGAAGAACCGGATGTTATTCAATCTCCTTTAGGAGAAGCGCTTTTACCATCTTCAGGACAACTTGGTAATGTGATGATTTCTCGTGTATTTATTGCTGATCAACAAAAGAAGCTGGCTGAATGTATCGATTTTTATCAACCTTTTTATGTCGGCATCGAATATATTGTCAAGCAGCCGATTGCTCAATTGCAGCTAGGATTCTGTTTAGACAATAGCCAAAATGTCAGATTAATGGAGCCAGCAACCAATAACTGCTTACCTCGTACAGGAACAATTTGTGAAATAGGATTTCACTGCATTTATGCGAAAATTCCGGCTCCCTTACTGCTGCCAGGAAGGTACTTTGTTGCCAGTGTTGGAGCTTATGAAGAAGGATTTGGACATCATTATCATTTTTCCGAAAGAATTTTAGAATTTAATGTTCAGATTTCAGAAGATGTAAAAGAGTCGTTTGGCTCAGAGACTATACATCCATCAATTGAGTGGAACTTAGAATAATAATATCTAGTGTCCAATAACATTAATTTTGAATGCTACTGAACTTTAGCTTTATTCTAATGACTAACAATATTACATCTCTATCTCAAATTTCATTGAACTCTAACTCACATTGGATAAAACAGTTTATAGAAGCAGATGATCTCATTCAGAAAGTTTGTTCTTTAGATACGTAAAAGTTAATGGAATTAGTTTCTGCGATCGCGTCCTCTGCAAGTTGTGAAGTTGTGCAATTGCAAAGTCAACTGTCGCAGCTTCAAAATGAGTTACAATTTGCGAAGGATAGGTTTGAGGAAACTAAAGTTGAGTTGCAACAAAATAAGAATATGAAAGATCAGGTTCAGAAAGTATTGGGAAATCAAATTGCAGCGATGGAAAGTAGCAAGTTTTTGCAGTTGAGAAATCAATGGATGGCTTTGAGAAAGCGTTTAAGTCTGCCGGAATAAGAATGAAGCAAACAGAATGATGACTGATAGCATAAACACTAACTGAAATTTTTTGACCCCAAATCCTGCTCAAGAAAAAGCTATTCAAGGAAGCAAATTGATTTTTATGGACATGGAATCTGTATCTGGTAGCAAATTTGATTTTTACGTTGAGAAACTTCGTCAAAAATGGAAAGAAATTCCAACCTCAGCCATTTATCGGGCAGAAACTACTCAACTGCTTGATCTACCTGATGACGAATTGCTTAGCTTCTGGTTAGATGCCCAAAAAGAAGATAGTATTGGCGATGGTTTTCGATCGCGGGGTTGGTATCGTGCTTTCTATCAAGGGATGATGCGTGGAAGAAAGGTGATGGACGTTGGCAGTGGATTGGGTGTTGATGGAGTTACCTTTGCTCAACAGGGAGCACACATTACATTTGTAGACATTGCTGAATCGAACCTGCAAGTAATTCAGCGAATTTGTCACCTTTTGAATGTTGAAAATGTTCAGTTTCACTATTTAGAGTCTTTGGCATCTTTAGAAAAATTAGACAAAGACTATGATGTAATTTGGTGTTCAGGATCTTTAATAAATTCTCCTTTTGAGGTGACCCGTGAAGAGGTTCAGGCGATCGTTCAACACCTCAAAGAAGGAGGGCACTGGATTGAGTTAGGCTATCCTGAAACCCGATGGGAGCGGGAGGGACGGATGCCATTTGAAGAATGGGGCGTAAAAACGGATGGAGGTGCGCCTTGGATAGAGTGGAAGGATTTGACAAAATTAAAGGTACTGCTGGAGCCTATCGAATTTGAAACAGTTTTGTATTTTGATTACCACGATAGTGATTTTAATTGGTTTGATTTAGTTCGGAAATCGTCCTCTGGAAATACTATTGAAACTGCCATTACCCCAACACGGATTAATGATCTAGTTGCCGCAATGGATAAGAGTTTCGGTCATTTAGCATCGCGCTTGCAAACGTCTCAGCAGCAAGTTATACAGTTTCAAAGCCAAATATCTCAACTTCAAGATGAGTTGCAAGTTATAAAGGTGAAGTTTGAAGAAACTCAAATTGAATTGCAACAAAACAAAGATATGAAGGAACGAGTTCAGACGGTATTAGGAAATCAGATTACAGAGATGCAAAGCAGTAAGTTTTGGCAATTGAGAAATCAATGGATTTCCTTCAGGGAGCGGTTGAAGTTGCTGGGATAATAGGGCAATGAACAGAATAATGGATGATGGCATCAGAGTTAGAGATTGAGTATGGCAATTAATATTGATAGTTTTGAAGTCTTTTTGACTACGAACCCGCTGAGAATTAATGCTGCACGTATGGAACATCTAGCATCTCTTAAGTTAGAGATCGCGGGTAAACGAGTTTTAGAAGTGGGTGCAGGAATTGGGTTGCTCACGGGGTTTTTTGAAGAATCAGGCTGTTCTGTTCTAACAACTGACGGTAGATCGGACAATGTTGCTGAAATTCGGAGGAACTATCCGCATCGTCAAGCAGAAGTGCTTGATCTAGACACAACTACCGATATTACTCATCTTGGTGAGTTTGACATCATTTTCTGCTATGGCACTCTTTATCATCTTTCAAATCCTGAACGGGCAATTAGGGCGCTTCGTGCTGTTTGTCGAGAAATGATTTTGTTGGAGACTTGCGTCACCCCTGGATATGAATTAGAAATTCATCCCGTTTACGAAGACAAAGATAATCCGAATCAGGCTATGTCAGGCATGGGGTGCCGTCCGACCCGTTCATGGGTTGTAGAAACCTTAAAAAAATATTTTGAGTTTGCTTATTTGACCACATATCAACCCGCTCACCCTGATTTTGATTTGCAATGGGAACCTGGGCTAGAGAAAAAACTTCATCGTGCAGTGTTTGTTGGGTCTAGACAACCGTTAAGCAGTGAAAAATTGACCGAAACGATTGCAACTCACCAAACCTATGATCCTGATAGCTATCAGATTGTCCTTGATGTAGGTGCACATCAAGGACAATCAACCTTGAATCAGTCCATTTTCAATCCTGCGGTGACGGTGTATGCGTTTGAGCCAAATCTGACGCTGGCGGCAAAACTATCTGGTGTGACACCCAACTATGTAGTAATTCCAGCAGCGATCGCGAAGCAAGATGGGGTGAGTGAGTTCTATCTCAATCGGGAAGATGCGGCTAGTTCTTTAAAACCGTTCAACCCGCAGTCTGTTCAGGAATGGATCGGCGGGGAAAATTTATACGTTGAAACGACAACTATTGTGCCGACTGTTCGCCTAGATACTTTCCTAAATCAAATGCAGATTGATGAAGTTGATTACTTGAAGATTGATGCGCAGGGTTCTGATTTTGATGTGGTGCTTTCCCTGGGCGATCGCCTACGAGATTGCCGCAAAGTTAAATTAGAAGTCGCAATTACTCCGATTCAACTCTACTCTGGAGCAACAACTAAAGCAGAAGTAATTAGCTATTTTATCCAGCATGATTTTGTTTTAATTCGTATCGATCAGCAGAGTCATGAACAAGAAGAAAACCTCACGTTTGTTCGCAAAGATCAGCTTCATACAATGCCTGATCTAGAGCAGCATATTCATACGTTAGAGCCTGAGTTATTAATAGATTTAGCAGAAAAAGTTGCAGCCTATGAGCCTCTTGAGTTAGTTCCTGGATGGCACTTTGATAGTGGCTGGAATAGCCAAAAAATGACCGTTCAACTGCGAAGAATGGTGTGGGATGAGATTAAACGACGTAGCCTAAATTCACGCATTCCGTTTACTTGGTATGATGATCTGAAGTTTTTTCTGCATTTGGGCAATGACCTTAGCAGTCAACTATTTGTTGAGGGACGGTATGATCCCAATGAGTTTTACTTTTTGAATCAACTGCTGTCGTCTGGCATGACGGTGATTGATTTGGGCGCAAATGAGGGCTTATATACGTTGTTTGCGGCAAAACAAGTGGGTGATTCAGGCAGCATCTTATCTTTTGAACCGAGTTTGCGAGAGTTTCAGCGTTTACAAGACAATTTGGCTCTCAATCCAGACATTAACACTGTTCAAACGTTTCAAATGGCATTGTCTAACACCTCAGGCAACCAAGTGTTAAAGGTCGCCGCTGCCGATCATTCAGGTCAAAATACATTGGGTGATTTTGCCTATGAGGGAATTGTTTGCTTGAGCGCTGAGACCGTTACAGTCCGGCGATTAGATGATGTGCTTGAAGAACTGGCGGTTCAGGCTGTTGACGTAATTAAAATTGATGTGGAAGGATCAGAGCAGTTGGTGTTTGAAGGGGCTAGAAAAACATTAGAACGCGATCGCCCCCTGATTTTGTTTGAGCTAGTTGATCAAGCGCTGCAAAAGCAGAACAGTTCCAGTAAAGAGTTGCTGAGTTATTTGCGTGATCTGGGCTATGAAATTTTTTCTTGGAGTGAGTTTACAGGATTGCCTGCTAAAACAAATCGAGAAAGTTTTTTCGATGGCAATATGGTTGCGGTACACCCCAGTAGACACTGGGCGCAAATGAGTCCCGAAGAGCAAGCAAAACGGATGCAACGGGAACTAGATGAAACTCAAGCAGCCTTAGAGCAGGCGCGGTATCTTGCTCAAGCCAATCAAGCAGAGATTGCACAGCTTTGTGGGCAAGTATCAACGTTGCAAAATGATTTGCAGTTTACTAAGGATAGGTTTGAGGACACTAAAGCTGAATTGCAGCAAAATAAAAAAGCTAACAAACAGATCCAAGCGGCATTGGAAAGTCAAAGGGATCAGATTGCAGCGATGGAAAGTAGTAAGTTTTGGCAATTGAGAACTCAGTGGATCGAATTTAGAAAGCGGTTGGGGTTGCCGGGGTTATAGTAGAGCGAACAGAATAATGACTGATAGCATAAGCGCGATCGCCCTTGGTAGCAATTTAGGAAACTCTCTGGAAACGTTGGAAGCGGCTATTGCAACACTGGCAAAAACACCAGGAATTTTGGTGAAATCACGATCGCACTGGTATCAAACTACAGCGATCGCGCTTTTACCTCAACCCGATTATCTAAACGGCTGTGTCATTCTTCAAACTACTCATCCGCCTGTCGTTCTGCTAAACACGCTGCTTGAAATTGAGCAGCAGTTTGGCAGAGTTCGGCGAGAGCGGAACGATCCAAGAACTTTGGATTTAGATTTGTTGCTGTTTGATGATATTGTCCTGAATGAACCTGAGCTTCAAATTCCCCATCCCCGCATGGTGGAGCGGGCGTTTGTGTTGGTGCCGCTGGCGGAGATTGCCCCCAATTGGATCGAGCCAATCTCAGGAAAGGCGATCGCAGAATTAGTCCAAGCGGTAGACTGTTCAGGAGTCAACCAACTCTACTAGCATTCCTTTTTTCCTTATCCTTCTTATCTTGTATTTTTTATGCCCTTTGGTCACGAGCCTCCTCAATTGTTAAAGCAGCGAATGCTCTACAAAGGGCGAAAGTTTGCATTTGAAGTAAACCGTTTTAAGTTGCCCAATAAGGCAGAAAGCGAACTAGAATGCATTCGCCATCCCGGAGGAGCCTTAGCCGTTCCGATTACACCCGATGGAAAATTTGTTTTGGTCAGGCAATATCGCTTTGCTGCGAAGGGGCGCTTGCTAGAGTTTCCAGCCGGAACCGTTGAACCCAACGAAACACCAGAAGATACGATTCGGCGTGAAATTGAGGAAGAAACGGGCTATCGTGCTAATCAATGGCAGCCGATCGGCAAATTTTTCGTTGCTCCTGGTTATTCTGATGAAGTGATTTACGCCTTTTTAGCTCAAGAGTTAGAGTTGCTTGAAACTCCCCCTGAAAAGGATGATGACGAAGATTTGGCAACTGTTTTGATGAGCGCAGATGAAGTTGAAAAAGCAATTTATAGCGGAGAAATTGTTGACGCTAAATCCATTTCTAGCTTTTTCCTAGCGCGTCCTTTTCTCAGTTAAGAAACCGAACGCTGCACCCATTTCTTAGTGAAAAAATGGCTGATTTGATTCTTTTTTGGCACCGTCGTGACTTACGCCATGCGGATAATGTTGGCTTAGCGGCGGCTCGTCAACGTAGCCAGCAGGTTGTGGGTGTATTTTGCCTTGATCCGGGCATTTTGCAGAAAGATGATGTGGCTCCAGCACGGGTCACCTACATGATTGGGTGCTTAGAGGCTTTGCAAGAGCAATATGCCAAAGCCGGAAGTCAACTGTTGATTGTGCAGGCGAACCCAGCGAAGAGGTTGCTTGAGTTGGCGATCGCCCTCACCGCACAAGCTGTCTTTTGGAACAAGGATGTAGAGCCGTATTCGAGGGAGCGCGATCGCATCGTTGCTTCAGCCTTACGAGAACAGGGGATTGAAGTCGTCACCTTTTGGGATCAGATTCTGCATGAGCCGAAAGACCTGACCACCGGGGCAGGCAACCCTTACACGGTGTATGGTCCATTTTGGCGAAACTGGAGCAGCAGGCAAAAAACCGCCCCTTTACCGCCCTTAGAAAACGCCATTGGGTTATCGGAAACAGAGCAAGAAACGGCGAAACAAGCGGGAGCGATCGCCCTTCCCTCTGCCAAAGATTTGGGTTTTGTCTGGACAAATCCATTGTTTCTCGAACCGGGTGAGGTTCCCGCTAAGGCAAGACTGGAAGAGTTTTGCGATCGCGCAATTTCAGCCTATGGCGAAGAGCGTAATCTGCCAGCAAATCCTGGCACTTCCCAACTCAGTGCTGCGCTCAAATTTGGCGCGATCGGCATTCGTACAGTCTGGGCAGCCACGCTTGAGGTTGAAAAATACGCCCGCAGCGATGAAGCCCGTGATGGCATTCGAGTTTGGCGGCAAGAGCTAGCATGGCGCGAGTTTTATCAACATGCCCTCTATGCCTTCCCCGAACTAGCAGAAGGACCTTATCGCACTCCATTTAAAGAATTTCCTTGGGAGAATAACGAGGATCATTTTCAAGCGTGGTGCGAAGGCAGAACAGGCTACCCGATTGTGGATGCGGCGATGCGGCAGATGAATCAAGCGGGTTGGATGCATAACCGCTGTCGTATGATTGTTGCCAGTTTCTTAACCAAAGATTTGATCATTAACTGGCAGCTAGGTGAAAAATATTTCATGCAGCGATTGATTGATGGCGATCAATCTGCCAATAATGGCGGCTGGCAGTGGAGTGCTTCCAGCGGCATGGACCCAAAACCCCTGCGAATTTTTAATCCGGCGAGTCAGGCTAAAAAGTTTGATCCTGATGCGGAATATATTCGTCACTGGCTGCCAGAATTGCGAAGTGTAGATACCGCCGATTTGGTTAGCGGCAATCTCAATTCTGGCGATCGCGATCGCGCCAACTATCCCGCCCCCATCGTCGATCACAATCAACAGCAACGGCGATTCAAAGAACTTTACCAGCGCCAAAAAGCAGGCGGACAGACTCCAAATACTTCTGTGGATTGACTCATAGTGACGTGCAGATTTACGCTTTAGTAAGGCAAGTTGCACAAAAACGATGCCTAGTATTGGCTACCTGTTAAGCCTGCCGGACTGCGATCTAAGGAATATATTGAATGAAACCCCCTGCTCCTAGTGAATATCGGATGGTGTTGCCCAAGGTGAGTTGGCAAAAGTATGAAGCGCTGCTAGCAGAAATGACAGGCGACCGCACCGCCCGATTTACCTTCGATCGCGGTCGTTTAGAAATGATGAATCCTTTAGAAGAACACGATCGCTGTCAGAAACTAATCGAGTCTTTGCTGTTGGTTGTGACTGATGAATTGGATCAGCCGATTACAAGCTACAAAGTACCTACCCTAAAGCGCGAAGAGTTGCAAATCGGCGCAGAACCAGATGCAGGCTACTATATTCAAAATTGCGATCGCATGGATGGAAAACGCGCGATCGATCTAGCAGTTAATCCACCGCCCGATTTGATCTTAGAAGTGGAACTTTCCCGCAGTTCGTTCAACAAGTTTGCGATCTATGCTCAGTTGGGCATTCCAGAGGTGTGGCGCTACATCAGCAAACCGGGAGACACCTTTTTGAAGGGGAAATTATTTATTCACTATTTGCAGGGCGATCGCTACGTGGAAGAAGATCACGGTCTGGCGTTTCCTTTCCTTTCGGCAGGCAGAATTTTGCAGTTCATTGACCAAAGCGATGTCGAAGGATTGCCAAAAGCCCTACGCGATTTGCGGCTATGGGTTGAGACAACTGTTTAACCGCGATCGCTTGCTGTGAGTGGGATGGGGGGCGATCTCTGTAGCAACAAGAAGTAACGATGAGTCAGTAAAGTTCCAAGCATTCTAAAGTAATATGGCTCAAGAATTGCTGAATAATTTCAGCCCCATCTCGAAAGATTGCCTCAACTCTGCCTGTTGGTGTATTGCCACAGCGTAACCAAATCGCTTTTGGAGGTGAACCATAAAGACGGCTTCGTTCGGCAAAATCAGCATCTTGCGTCACAATACAAAACCCTTGAAGCTTAGCAAACTCCCAAATTTCGCTATCATCCGTTTCGCTCAAACCATGAAATTGCACATGGCTAGAATCTGGGAAAGCAGCAATTAGTCGAGCCACCAATTTTCGGCTCAAGTTTTGGTCAAACAGCAGCTTCAAGAACCACTCACAGCAATCAGACAACGTTCTCGATCAGCCGCAAATTCTAAACAGGCTCTAATGTCTACTTCCGTTAGTTCAGGAAAGTCATCTAGTATTTCTGCATGAGACATTCCCGCAGCCAACCAACCTAAAACATCATAAACAGTGATTCGCATTCCTCGGACACATGGCTTCCCACCGCGTTTACCAGGTTCAATAGTGATGATGTTTCGATAACTCATAATTCCGATAGCTCATAAACAGAGAACTGACTGGGATAGTTACCGCCAAGTTTAACTTAGTCCAAGTCGATTTAGTTTATGGGAGGAGGGACGATCGCAGTGTCAACGCCAGTAAAAGCTCCAGCGATCGCTCTTACAGCGGTATTCCCCAAAAGGTGAAAATGGCTTTGACACCCGCCGTGAAGGTGGGCAAGTATTTTTCGGCAAACTCTGCCAGGTTGTTACCGCGTTTGATAATCGTTGGTAACGCATCCAGCGCATCGCCTGCTTTTTCCAGCAAATCCGGGTTCTTCTGATCCGTAGCAAGTTTGCCAAGGGTTTCCAAATGCTTCAAAGCCTTTTGTTGATCTGCTTCATTCAAACCCGAATCCGGCTGTTCAATCGCCGTTTTCACTTGCTTCAACAACTCCGCCAACTCTAAGGCTTTGGGATCTTTCGTCTCCTCCAGTTGCTTCATGGCGATCGTTAGAGTGCCGCTAACGTCACCACCTGCTGCCCCGGTGATGTTTTTCCCAGCAACCCCAGAGTTGTCGCCTCCAGAAATACCACTGGCATCACCGCCAATACTGCCAATTTCAACCTTGTTCCCTTCGGGCATAATTCCTCCTGAAAAATGTGAGTTGGATGCATTCAACGATGGACGACTGAACTGCTCAGTTTGATGAAACAAAAACTTCCATATGGCAGGCAGTTGTTCACCATAAGTGGCAAGTTTGCCCTCAAGGTGAGAGTTCCGCTGTTCGAGAATATTGATCTTTTCTTGCTTGGCAGCTAACTGTTTTTCCAGGGTGGCATACTCAGTAGTGAACTGGCGATGCATTGATGGTTTATCAGCATCTGGGTCAGCAACCTTAACCCGAAAAAGTTGTGAACCATCGTCAAGATTCTTGATTGAGTCGAAGGTCAGTCCAGCAGAGTCGTATTTTTCTAACAGATTACGAAGCGCAATATTGAATGCCTCTGGTTGAATGCCGTTGCGGAAGAGAAAGTCAAGGGTTTTGGTGAACTGATGCACTAGCTTTTCAAAATCACCGGGTTGAAAGTTGCCACTCGCGGGTTTCCGCTCTTGCTGATTCGGTTCTAAATAAATGTAATCACAATGAATATCGGTGAATTTTGTCTCGGAATTGATGCCCCAATTTTGAATGCAGGCTCCGGTTAAATTCGCTGCTGAGAAATCCGTTCCCAGCGCTTGAGCATGGGATAGATTGGCATTTTCTAAAATCGCATGTTGTAAATTAGCTTGATTCAAGTTGGTATGAGCCAACGTCGCATGGGTTAAATTAATGTCTTTGAGATACAGCCTTTTTAAGTTGAGATGGGCATAGGTTTGTTGGCGACCATCCCGACTGATGCAAAGATCCAGGACTTCCTGCTGTTGAAATTCCTGGGGCAGGGTACAGCGAGAAAAAGAGGCATTTGTCCAATTTGCAAATTGAGTATTTGCATGAGAAAAATCCGTATTGCTCAGAACTGCATTGTTGAAATTTGCATTGCTTAAATCAGCTTGGTAGAAATCAGTTCCAGTCGTATTTCGGAGCGTTTTAATTAACTCTAAAAAGCTATAAATTGCAAATCTAAAAAGCAGTAAAGAGAGTAAACTGAGCGCAATTCCTTCCAACACCCTGCCATTAGTAAACGCTGCGATCGCCGCGACAGCGAAAGCGCCAGCGATAACGACAGCGCCAGCGCCAGCGACAGCAACAGCGACAGCAACAGCAACAGCGCCAGCGCCAACGACAGCGACAGCGACAGCGACAGCGAAAGCACCAGCGACAGCAGCAGCGACAGCAACAGCACCAGCGACAGCGATAACGCGAGCGCCAGCGCCAGCGAAAGCAACAGCGACAGCAACAGCGACAACGACAGCGCCAGCGCCAGCGATGCGCGTGAAAAGCTGTCTATGGCTTTGTCCGGTGCTACAACTCTGAAAGTTAGCTCCGGTTAAAGTGGCTCCACTAAAGTCACAGCCGCGCAGGTTGGCATGGCTGAAGTCGGCTCCGGTTAAGTCCTGATGGTTGAAGGCGCGGTTTTGCAGGTTTTGGTGGCTGTAGTCCCGGTGGGGCATGGGGTGAATCAGTGGATAGCGTTGCGTCTATTATTGCCTGCTCAAAAGGTTTCGTCATCCTGGGTAGATGGGTTAGGGCGTTAAACTGGTTAGTTAAACTGGTTAATAGATCTGTTGCGGTAGCTTTATGACGATTAAAGAGCAGCTTATTCAAGAACTGGAGCAACTGCCGGAGGCACAGCTAGAGGCGGTGTTGACCCTGGTGCGTTCCCTCAAAGCTGAATCAGATCAAGGTTCTGACCACAGCAATAGGGTTTGGCAGGCTTATCTGGCTTCTGAGCAGCAATATGAGGAGGTCTATCGTCGTCTTGCCAACTCCTGAATTTCTGACTAAGGCAGATGTGAAGATTCCTACACTCTAGTTTTGCAAGCCGTCACCGATCAAATTGATCAGTCTGCGATCGCCGCTCGGCTTGAGCAATCCGTAAGCATTCAGTAGAAAGAAATTATCGTGAGCGATCGCTGAGTCGAATATTCGGGGTTAAAGGAAAGACATTGGTAGAATAGAGCGGTCTTAAGACGCGATCGCGACTTGGACGTGGTGCAAGCCTATCTCGCTACTGAAAAATAGTGGAAACCCGTGTACCGTCGCCTTGGGGATGCCTAGATTTTTCGTCATCTAAATCACCGGACATGCGGAATTCGTCATTTGCACTTTTTTACCGCAGCGCTTCCTCAAACTTTTGCTGTTCCCACAGCGATTGGTATAGACCATTTTGAGCGATCAGGGTTGCATGGGTGCCCGATTGCACGATTCTGCCCTGATCCATGACGAAAATACGGTCTGCCATTGCTGCCGCAGACAATTGATGGGAAATGAAGAGGACAGTTTTGCGATCGCTGCCTTCAGCCAGATTGTTGAGAATTTGGGTTGCCGTCTGATTATCTACACTGGAGAGGGAATCATCAAGAATCAAAATAGGCGCATCCGTGACAAGGGCACGCGCTAGAGCAGTTCGCTGCCGCTGTCCACCGGATAGAGTAATGCCGCGTTCACCGACTACCGTGTCATATTGCTGAGGAAAGTTAAGCACTTCATCATGAATTTGGGCTTGTTTCGCCGCCGCCAACACTGCCGACTCATCCACATGGGGAACGCCATAGCGAATGTTGTCGCGAATGCTTGTACTAAACAAAAAACTTTCTTGAGGAACGTAGGCGATCGCGCCGCGCAAATCGTGAATCCGCAGTTTGGTGATGTCATAGCCATCTAAAAATAGCTGATTGGGCGCAATTTGTATCAGGCGCGGCAAGGCATTTGCCAGCGTAGATTTGCCAGACCCAATCGGACCGACGATCGCCACGGTTTCCTGCGGAGACACCCGAAAGCTGACATTATCCAGCGCCGCACGGGATGAGCCGCCAAACGAAGGATAGGTAAAGGTGAGATGACGGGCAATTAGTTCTCCCTTGACCTGCGATCGCTCCAACGGCAAGGCACCCAAAGCATCTTGAATTCTGGGTTCCACGGTCAAGATCGATTCAATCCGGTCAACGCTAACCTCACCGCGCTGATATGCCGTGATCGTGAAGCCTAGCAGCGCCGTTGGAAAGACCAACCGCTCCACAAATAGCAGCAGCGCCACAAAATCGCCCACCGAAATTGATCCGTTGCTAATTGCGCCCACGCCAAACCACAGCACCACCAGCAAACTCACACTTGCTAAACCCCGCAGCGCTGAAAATAAAACGGTGCGCGTTTTTGCCAGAGTCAGGTTTGCCTCTAGCAAGTCTTGATTGAGGACTTCAAAGGCTTGTCGCTCATTCTCTTCTTGGGCATAGATTTTGACCAGCCCAATGCCGCTCATGTCTTCCTGAATCAGTTCGCTGATGTTGGAGAGTTCTTCTTGCACGATTTGCTGCTGTGACCGCAGGCGATCGCCCGATATCATCACCACCACAAACATCACCGGATAGACTGCCAGCGCCAGCAAACTCAGCTTCCAGTCGATTGACAACATTACCGGCAACGTCAGCGCATAGGCAAAAATCAGGTTTGCCAAACTCAACACCGCAAACCCCAGCAACCGCCGGATATTATCCACATCGCTGGTTGCCCGATTGATTAAATCTCCAACCGTATTGGCTGCGAAATAAGACGGCTCCAGCGTCAGAAAATGAGCAAATAGCTTTTGCTTCAGATCAAACTCCACCTGTCGCCCCACCCCAAACAGCGCCACCCGCGACACCATTCGCGCCACCCACATCACCGATGCCAGCACCACAAATTGAATCACTTGGCTAATGTTAAAAGCAACCTGCACCTTGTCGATCGTATCGCGAATCAGCAAGGGAATATACGTGCCCAACAAATTCACGACGAACAGCGAACCCACGCCTAGAGCCGCACCCCGCCAATGAGGGCGCATATATTGCCCTAGCTTTCGCAATCGAGATTGAGCCATGAGGATTCCAGCCGATATTCAGTAAAGAGGCTTTCCCATCCTAAACGAAAAGCGTTAGCGTAACCTGTTGATAGCACGTTTGCGGCTTAAAGTGGGGTGCGCGGACGGCTCAAATCAGGGGTTTGAAAGGGTTTAATCCAACCGCGCAAAAAGTAGTACAGTGCATTCAGATATTCTTGAAATGCTTTGGAACTGAGCCAAAACGCATCGACCGTTGGCAGGATGTCTGTAACTTGAACTTCTCGCTCTGTAATGTCGAGCGATTGCGCCACCCGCCCCAAACTCGCTGGTGGTGGGATGGTAAAAAAATCTGTGGGACGCACAACAATCCGACTCTCGCTAAATACCCGCTGAAAAGTCAAAGCAGCACGGTTCATATTTATCGCCGAAGCAACCAGCATAATTTGCTGACCATAATTAATTTGTCGCCCTTCTAGCAGCTTCTTCACTTCTTCAGCGCTGCTGTGAATGTTGCCGTTGTTGTGATCCAGCAAAATCTCGGTTTCTGGCACATTAAAGGTACGGGTCAACATTCTTTGAATATCCCGCGCTTCGGTGATGTCTTCTCGGTTGTCGCCGTCTTTCTTGGTGCGATCGCTTCTCCGTCCGGCACTCACCACAATCAGCGGCGTTGCTCCACGCTGAGCTTCTTCTTGATAAAGCTGGGCGGCATAGACAATGCGATCGCCTGCTTCTGTCATCTGCACTGGTAGCCGAGTTAGCACATCAAACTGGTTTTCGCTAATGGGTCGCTCTACCTGCCTAATTGCATCAGTCACTTCAACGGGGCGAGTATCTCGGCGCGGCTGTAGCTGCACACGAGTCGTGTTGCGCCCCAGCAGCACAATCACCTGACGCGCCCCCGGATCAAGGGCTGGGGCTGGAGCAATCAGTTCGATCGCCTCCATTTCTAACTCCTGAGCAAGCCAGTACGACACCACCGGAATGCTGCCAATTGCCAGCAAAATCAACCCAATCATAATCAGGCGTTTTGCCCAGACTGCTTTAACTCCGCCTAGCAGAATGACAAGCAATAAAATCATCCCCAAGCCGAAGGGAGTCAGCGGAAAGGAAATCAGCCGCCATATAATCTCTAAAACGCTGCCTGTTTCGTCAATTCCTCCTCGAAAGAAGCTCAGCGCAATCACTGCTAAAAATAGCAGCAGCACCAGCAGTCCCAAAAACTCCTTCTTGAGGATATTTTGGAGAAAATACCAGATGATGAACCCAACCAGAATCCACAGCAGAATCTGCGTGAGCAGCAAAAAAACATCAGTGAGAAGTAGAACCATGACGAATGACGAGGGTCGAATGGCGAGGGTCGAATGGGAAATGGGAAATGAGGAATGGCGTTCCCTGAGAGAACATCTTACCTGTTACCTGTTGCCTCTTGCCCAGTTGCTAGCCATTCTAAAGCAGCGGACTGCTTGCGATCGCTCAAACTGGTCTTACTATGTAACAAAGTTTATCCAACCCAACCCACGGACGATATGCACGCAGAACTATTAGTCAACTCTCTTAATTCAGTTGGTTCTATTCCTTCTGTTCCGTTCTCTCTCCTTCCTCCGTATTTCTTCTTTGCCACTGTTGCAGCGACCGATACGCCTCTCGTGCTTGCAGCCGTGCTTTTGAGCCTAGTTGTGATTTATGTGAGTAGCAAAATAGGCGGTGAATTGTGTGCGCGCATCAACCTGCCTCCGGTTCTAGGCGAATTGGTGGCGGGAGTCGTAGTTGGCGTTTCCGTCTTCGACATTCTCGTCTTTCCCTCAGCCACAGAAGACGGCAGCGGCTCCTTGATTATGACCTTGCTTAAACTCACCTCCACTATCAGCCCAGAGGCGGTCACCTCTATATTTGAAGCGCAGAGCGAGGTGATCTCCGTTTTGGCAGAATTGGGCGTGATCATTTTGCTGTTTGAAATTGGCTTAGAGTCTGACTTAAAAGAACTGCTGCGGGTCGGTCCTCAAGCCACAGTCGTCGCCGTAGTTGGAGTCACAGTTCCTTTCGCGCTGGGAACCGCCGGCTTAATTTTGCTATTTCATACGCCTGTGGTGCCCGCAATTTTTGCAGGAGCCGCTCTCACCGCAACCAGTATCGGCATTACGGCAAAAGTGCTGGTGGAAATTCAGCAGTTGACCTCTAGAGAAGGGCAAATCATCATTGGAGCAGCCGTGCTAGATGATGTCTTGGGGATTATTGTGCTAGCGGTGGTTGCCAGTCTGGCGCGGGAGGGCACGGTTGAAATTGGCAAAGTAATTTATTTGATTGTGAGTGCGGCGACTTTTTTGGTGGGGTCAATCTGGTTAGGGCGCTTACTGATTCCGGTGTTTGAAACGGTGGTAGACGGGCTGAAAACGCGCGGACAATTGCTGATTTCGGCATTAATCTTTGCGTTTACCCTGGCGTATATTGCGAATGTGATTCAGCTTGAAGCCATTTTAGGATCGTTTGCAGCAGGGCTAATTTTGGCGGAAAGCCAACGGCGACGGGAACTGGAGGAACAGATTATCCCGATCGCGGATATGTTTGTGCCCATCTTTTTTATTGTGGTGGGTGCCCGAACGGATGTGAGTGTTCTCAGCCCCTTTGTGCCCGAAAATCGAGAAGGGTTAATTGTGGCAAGCTTTCTGCTCATAGTTGCTATTTTGGGCAAAGTCGTGGCGGGACTGGCAGTATTTGGGCAACCCGGCATCAATCGGTTGGCGATCGGCATTGGCATGGTTCCTCGTGGCGAAGTGGGTTTGGTTTTTGCAGCAGTTGGCTCAGCCAGCGGCGCGCTTTCCAAATCGCTCAATGCTGCCATTATCGTCATGGTGATTCTCACGACTTTCTTAGCGCCTCCCTTCTTACGGATTGCTTTTGCAAAAAAACCTGCCACGGCTGAGGGAATAGAGGAAGGGGAATAGGTGAGGAGGTTTCAGGTTTCGGGTTTCAGGTTTCGGATTTTTCTTGCCCCCTGTCCCCTGCGCTCAATTTGGAAAAAACAGCGATCGCTCTGGCAAACATCGAGTATATTTGACCGCAGCTTTCTAACGCTCTTTCAACCCTGCACTCTGGCAATGTGACAGGTTTTAAACCATGCTTGTGAATTTTTTTGCTTCGCTGATTCGTTGGTCTAAATCCAATCAATGGTCTGTCTTTCGATCTAGTCAGGTTTCTTACTCGCTATTCATTGCCTTCTTTGCGATATTGATGGCGGCTCCGGCAAAAGCGGCTCGGCTCGAATCTTGGCGATTTAACGCTAGCCAAAACCAGCTTGAAATCACCACAGATGCAGGAGTGCAGCCCAAAGCTCAGTTGGTTTCTGACCCGACTCGCCTCGTGATTGATCTGCCTGGAATTGTGTTAGGTCGCCCGGTGATCAATGAGGCGCTCAGTGGAACGGTGCGATCGATGCGGATTGGGCAATTCGATCGCGATACTACTCGCATCGTCATCGAATTGGCACCGGGCTATACGCTGGAACCTAGCCAAATTAAGTTTCGGGGCATCAGCGATCGGCGCTGGTTGATCAAACTGCCAACCCCTCAGCTCGCTTCAACATCTACGCCTGCGGTGGTTGTAGTGCCTCAATCGCCAACGCCATCTCGTCTGAATGACTCTGAGCTTGCCGCGATCGAGTCGGTGGAGCTAAACGGCAGCACCAATCAACTAATGATTCAGGCAAATAAACCGATTCGATATACCTCCCGTTGGGATCGCTCTTTGGCAGCATATCGGATTGAAATCAGTCCGGCGCAACTGGGCAAGTCGGTGAAAGGACCGGAGCTAGGAGCGGGTAGCCCAATCTCGCGGATTAAGCTGCGGCAAGAAAATTCGCAAACCGTTGCAGTGCTAGTCCATCCGGCAACTGGAGTTCAACTGGGACAGATGAATCAGCCCAGTCAACAATTGGTCACCTTACAAATCCAACGCGCTCGTTTACTTCAGTCTGTTAACACTGCATCTAACACTGCACCTCCACGGGTGATGACTGTTTTCAATCCAGCTATGGCGACTACACAGGTGCCGCGATCGCCCAATGGACGGCTGCTGGTGATCATCGATCCAGGTCACGGTGGACCCGATCCGGGCGCGATCGGCATCAATGGACTGCAAGAAAAAGGCATTGTCTTAGATATTGGCACTCAGGTAGCGGTTTCCTTACAGCGGCAAGGCATTCAAGCGCTGCTAACTCGTGCAGATGATCGCGATCTCGGCTTGGAACCTCGTGTGCAAATGGCTGAACAAAGTAACGCGACGGTGTTTGTCAGTATTCATGCGAATGCAATCAGTCTCAGCCGCCCCGATATTAGTGGACTGGAAACCTACTACTACGACTCTGGGTTAGGATTGGCGAAAACCATTCACCAAAACGTTTTGCAGTTAACGGGAGTCGGCGATCGCGGCGTTCGCAAAGCCCGTTTCTATGTGCTGCGAAAAACATCTATGCCGTCCGTTCTTGTAGAGGTTGGGTTTGTGACCGGACGGGATGATGCCTCTCGATTATCGAATTCGGCGTATCGAACCCAGATGGCAGACGCGATCGCGCGTGGTATTTTACAATACCTGCAACAAGCAGCGCGACCGTAATCGCTTAGGCAATGAGTCGCAACAGGGTGTCCGGGTGTGGTGTTTTATCCGTTACGAGGTGTGTGGAGTGTTAGGAAGTCAAGATTCTGTCCGCAGGTTGCCAACAAATAGATTACTCAATGCCGCTCCAATCGGGTTGTTTGACAGTGGCTTGGGCGGCTTAACCGTTCTCCGAGAACTCTATCGCCAGATTCCGCAAGAGTCGGTGCTATATTTTGGCGATACTGCGCGATTGCCCTACGGCACAAAATCTCAGGCGCAAATCCAGCAATATTTTCGCGAAATTCTCACCTGGATGGAGCAATGCGGAGTCAAGATGGTGGTGATGGCATGTAACACCAGTTCTGCCCTAGCATTGGAAGCCGTCCGCGATCAGTTTACAGTGCCCATTTTGGGGCTAATTTTGCCCGGTGCCCGTGCTGCCGTTCAGTGTGGTCGCCGGATTGGGGTGATTGCCACTCCCGCAACGGCTGCTAGCGATGCCTATCGTCGTGCCATTTTGGAAGTAGATGCCACGGTAGATGTTTGGCAGGTGAGTTGCCCTGAGTTTGTGCCCCTAGTTGAGCAAAACCGGGTGGAAGATCCTTACACCTATAGGATTGCGCGAACCTATCTAGAACCATTGCTGGCAGAAAAAATTGACACGCTGATTTATGGTTGCACTCACTATCCTTACTTGGCTCCAGTGCTGCAACGAATTTTGTCGCCCTCGGTGCAACTGGTTGATCCGGCAGTGCATGTGGTCACCGCTGCGGTGCAAGAGTTGGATCTGTTGGGTCTGCGAAATGTGCGATCGCCGCAACCCACGCGCTTCTGCGTTAGCGGATGCCCCGATACCTTCAATCAACTAGCAACTCACTGGCTCGGCTATACTCCCTTCGCCGAACAAATCCAATTGCCAGAAGTTGACCAGTCTGTCGCTTTAGAAGCCGTGGAATGAGGCTAAGCAGGATAATGGCAAATCTGATTCAACGATAAAAGAAAGGGAAGCACGTCAGGTAATGTGGTTTTGAATACCCAAGTGGGTTGCTACGCGCTGCGCCGCTAAAATTTCGCGATCGCGTCGCTGCATACCGCAAGGAAAGGGCGATCAGGTCGTAGCCATCGGCGATCGCCTGAGCCGCCGCAGTTGCCGAATCTAACCCACCCGATAGTAATACAACAGCTTTTGGTTTCATAAGGCTATAATAGGAAAACACTACGCGGGGCTGTAACGGTTTCGACGTGCTGGCGAACGTTATATTGTGATGCAGGTCGAGAGCGAGCTACCTCTCGGAAATCAATGGCTCAAAAAACAGTACATGCGAACAACATCGTACCCTTTGCTCGTAAGCAAGCACTAGTTGCTGCCTAACAACCCCTAGCGGTTCGAGCGTCCGTCATTTGACTCCGTTAAGGATGATGGACCAACCCCCCCAACGGATGCTCCAGTTCACCGTCTCTGGTTGGTAACTGGCTAAGACTTTACCAGAGAATCCCATCGTCCGGGATAAGGGACGATTCCCGCGTTGAGGATCAGAAACGCTAAACCTGTGAATGAGTGATGTATTAATACCCAGGGCGGACACGGGTTCGACTCCCGTCAGCTCCATTAATTATCAAAAGAATAAGGTAAATTAGGGGCGTATCACGGTATGCCCCTAGTTTTTTATGAAGCTATATTTATGAAAATAACGCGCTGTCTACACACTGCTATTTTGGTTGCGGATTTGGAAAAGGCAGAACATTTTTATGGAACGGTGTTGGCTTTGGAACGATGCGATCGCGCCCTCAAATTTCCCGGTGCCTGGTATGAAGTGAATGGATACCAAATCCATCTGATGCTAGGAACCCCGGCAGAGCTACATAACATGGAAAAGTGGGGGCGAAATCGACATATTGCCTTCGCAGTGGCAGACTTAGAAGCGGCAAAGAACCAATTGCAAGCGCATGATTGCCCCATGCAACTGAGTGCTTCTGGTCGAGCCGCTATTTTTTCACAAGATCCGGATGGAAACGTGGTTGAGTTGAGTCAGATATAAGAGCGTGTGCCGTTGTCTGGCGATCGTTTTCATTAGAAAATCTGCTAAGGATCGCGAATTGAATAACATCGGCAACCCCAATCGTAAGGGCTTAGCATTCGGCAGGTATGCTTTCGGTCATAGCAAAGGTTTTCGCCCGAATGCTAAGCCCCTACAGGTTATCGGTTTTATTTTGTTCTCGTTCCTAAACGGCATCCCTTTCTCAATCCCATTATCCCTTTCCTAAACTTATGAACGTGAAGTATCTGGTTCAATCCTTATTCCTTGCTGGAGCGATCGCCCTCATTGGCTCTAACATCTCTGCCAAAGAAACAACTGTTTCTCCTGCACTTAGCACCAAACCAGCGCTCAAACCAACGACAGCGCCAAATTCAGCGATGTCTACTGCGGAGAAAGCAGTGCTTGATAATCTGTTGAAATCTAAAAAAGTGGGATTTTGCAGCGATTCTTTGGATTTAGAAGCGGCAAAACGGGCATCCAAAGTCTATAAGCTGGAGAATCAGCAATATTTTGTCGTGCTTCAGTGCTTTCTAGCGGCATATCAGGGCAACTACGAATTTTTGATAGTCAATCAGCAGCCTGCCGCAAAAAAGCCAGTAACAAAACTAACGGTGACTGAGTTTACGAAAAACGAAGCGGGCAAAGTTCAAAAAGTGGAGAGTTCATCGATTGGAGGGTTGCCAACTTATGATTCTAAACAGCGCGTGTTGGCGATCAATTCTAAGTATCGAGGCTTGGGAGACTGCGGCTCGAAGGCGAAATACAGGGTGGAAAACACCACGCTCAAGCTTCTAGAATTCAAAGCTAAGTTCGCCTGCGATGGCAAGTTGGAGCCTTTTCAAACCTTATATTCAACAAAGTGAAAGCTAGGCGAATGGCGAATGGCAAATGGCGTTCGCGTAGCGTCTCCGTAGGAGATATGGCGAATGGCGAATGGCGGATGGCAAACAAAAACACTCAATTGCGTAATAACGCACGATCAAAAGTGGCTATCTGAAAGATGCCGTGAATTGCAGTTGAAAGACGTTGGCAAACGCGATCGCCACTTGTTCTCTCACCTCGGCAACCTGAATGCCTGGAATAAACTGTTCCAGGCTGCCAACAGCTTTATCGACAATGCCGCAGGGGATGATCTGCTCAAAACCACTCAAATCAGGGCACACGTTGAGCGCGAAACCGTGCATCGTAATCCAGCGGCTGACTTTGATGCCGATCGCCGCCACTTTGCGATCGCTCAGCCAAACTCCCGTCATTCCCGCAACTCGCGTTCCTTCCAAGCCGTACGCTGCCAGCACTTGAATCAGCACCTCTTCTAGTTGGCGCAGATACCAATGCAAATCTTTTTGGTAATAGGTCAAATTCAAAATCGGGTAGCCCACCAACTGACCCGGACAATGATAGGTCACTTCGCCGCCCCGCTCAATCCGCACGAGTTCATGTTCGGTGTGCGCCGGATCAAATTTTAGAAAGTTTGTCGTGGAACCCTGACCGAGAGTATAAACAGGTGGATGTTCCAGCAAAATCAGCACATCTGCCAAATCGGGCGAGTTTGGGTTAGCTTTGCGATCTGCGACCAGCGATCGCTGCAACTCCCAAAC
>Ga0163155_10002238_pt1 | contig 21871 bp, 17 predicted proteins | sample OliLakLV19SP4G1_FD_148611 | JGI IMG/M metagenome (GOLD analysis project Ga0163155, IMG submission 148611) | Freshwater microbial mat bacterial communities from Lake Vanda, McMurdo Dry Valleys, Antarctica - Oligotrophic Lake LV.19.SP4.G1 | ecosystem: Environmental > Aquatic > Freshwater > Lake >... | reverse complement strand
GCTTTTTTAGTCAACAAAAATTAAAAAAAGTTTGCAAAACTCCGTTAAATCCTTCTCTCTGGAGGTGCATAAATATCAACTTGTTTTAAATTTATCTGTGATATTTTGACTGTCAAATAATTTAATTTCAAATTTTGAAATACGTAGCGGCGGTATCACCTGCGGTGTTCCCTTTGGTGCGGGATGTTCCATTTGTGGCTTTCCTGCCGGCAGGGTTGGGCAATGCAAATTTATCCGCCGCTGTAGGAAAAGTGACAAACACTAAGTGTGAAATACTTACACAAACAATAGAGTTGAATACAATTGATTTTCAATAATTTAGTAATTTTGGATGTTTGAAGTAGAATTAAAGTTGTTTGCCATTTATAATAAAAAACTAAAAATATATAATAATTTAATATGAAAAATAATAAATAATACACCCTGATAACTCTTTTAATAATTTTTTTTGAATGAATAGTATTTATACAATTATGCTCAAAATAAAATTGTCCTGAAAATCACACACTTATATTAACACAAAGCTAATAAGGAAATAAAAATAAAGCTCCTACAAACTATTAAAAAGCTTAAATTTACAATTGATATAATCTAAAATAGAAAAATTAATTCCTAAATTCCTAAATATGTTTGCCAAAAATCTTCGCTCTATTACACTTATGGCATTTGCCATTATCTTGTTATTCACCGCTTGTAAGAAAAAAGAAACCCGCGCCACGCAGTTGCCGGATAGCGTGCGCTCGTATGTGTATGGCTACACGTCGGGCATTATTTCCAAAGCCAGTCCCGTGCGGGTGCGCTTCGCCAATGCGGTCGTGGACTCCTCGGAGGTGGGTGACGATGCCAGCCGTGTTATCCAGTTATCCCCAGCGGTGGCAGGAGAAGCCATTTGGGAAAATGACAAAACGTTGTTGTTCACGCCGAATGAAGCCTTGCCGTCCGGTACAACGTATGTGGTGACCGTAAATTTGAATAAAGTAATTGACAACCTACCAAAGGAAGCCCAAAGTTTTCAATTCGATTTTCGGACGCGCGACCAGTTTTTTGAGGTGCAAACCAACGGCTACAACGCGCCTAATCCCAAAGACCTCACCAAGCAGGAATTCAGCGGCAGCCTCTACACGGCGGACGTGGCGGATGCGGAAGCTATTGAAAAAACGGTGACAGCAAAGCAAAACGGAAAAACGCTGCCCCTGCGCTGGGAACACGAGCAGGGACAATTGGCGCATAATTTTTATGTCACCGAAATCAATCGTGGCAGCCAGCCTTCGCAAATAGAATTGCAATGGAATGGCAAGCCGATGGACGTGGTGCTGCGCGGCGAAAAAGAGGTAGAAGTGCCGTCATTAAAGGATTTCAAAGTCACGGACGCGCGCGTGGAGCAAGACCAAGAGCAATATATTTTGTTGTTTTTTTCGGACCCGCTTTCCGAGACGCAGAATATAGATGGTTTAGTGAGCATCAGCAATTATAATGGCACGTTGCGCACAGCGATTGACGGGAATCAATTGCGCGTGTATCCATCGGAGCGAATCGTGGGCGAGCGGAAGATTTTGGTGAATCCCGGTGTGAAAAATTTGAATAATAAAGCGATGTCGAATGCCAGCAATTGGCAAGTAGAATTTCAGGATGTGAAGCCGCAGGTGCGCCTCGTGGGTCGTGGTGTGATTTTGCCCAATTCCAAAGGATTGATTTTTCCGTTCGAAGCGATTAGTTTGAACGCAGTAGATATTGAAGTTTTTAAAATTTATAACAACAACATTCTCCAGTTTTTACAAACCAATGAGTTGGATGGCAGTAATTATGACTTGTACCGAGTCGGTCGAGTGATTATGCAAAAGAAAATTGTATTGAATGACCTCAACGCCCGCGCCCGCACGACCGAGTGGACGCGTTACGCGCTGGATTTGAGCAAGATGATTGAAAAAGACCCAGAGGCGATGTACCAAATTCGCATTGGCTACCGCTCGGCGTATGCGTCGTATAATTGTAATGCAGATAGTTCCAACCTTGCAAATGCTGTGGATGACTTAGCACCATTAGAAACCAAAATGAGCGAAGACGGCGAGTACATCAGCATGATGGATGATTATTATGGGGCGGATGGTTATTACGAAGGGTATAGTTACAACCGACGGGATAATCCTTGTTACAGAGAATATTATAATCCAGAACGTTTTATTCAGCGTAATGTAATAGCATCTAATCTCGGTATCATAGCAAAAGGTGGAAATGATAATTCGTACTTCGTCACAGTGTCTGATTTGCGCACAACGGATGCCATGAGCGGCGTGACGCTGGAATTTTATGATTTTCAACAACAATTACTCGCGTCTGCTTCGACTGGCGGGGATGGAACGGCGACCGTGCAGCTTCCGCGCAAAGCATTTGTAGTCGTTGCGAAAAAAGACAAAGAGAAAGGATATTTGCGATTGGAAGATGGGAATGCCTTGTCGCTCAGCCGTTTTGATGTGACGGGGGAAGTGACGCAAAAAGGTTTGAAAGGTTTTATGTATGGCGAGCGCGGCGTGTGGCGACCGGGCGATTCGGTGTATTTGAATTTTGTGTTGGAAGACCGTGCCAATAAATTGCCAGCCAATTATCCAATCACGTTTGAGTTGAGCGACCCGCGCGGACAATTGCAGGAACGACGCACCGTTTCGCCGAGTGCGGGCGATGTGTATTCGCTTTATTTTGTAACCAATCCCGACGCACCGACAGGTAGTTGGACAGCAAAAGTGAAAGCAGGTGGCGCGGAATTCAACCAAATCGTTCGCATTGAAACGGTCAAGCCGAATCGTTTGCGTATTGATTTAAATTTTGGTAAAAAAGAACTCCGTGCTTCAGAAGAGCCGATTGCTGGGAATTTATCTGCGAGTTGGCTGTATGGTGCGCCAGCGAAGAACTTGCGGGCTTCTATTGAAACGCAATTAACCGCTGTTCCAACGACTTTTACAAAATATAAAGATTTCCAATTTGATGACCCGGCACGTTCTTTTCATGCAGAACCTAAAACCGTTTTTGATGGTACGTTGGATGAAAATGGCAATGCGCAAGTGAGTGGCAATTTATTGGATAACAAACTCGTTCCGGGTAAGTTGTCTGCCAGTTTTAGAACCCGCGTGTTTGAAAAAGGCGGTGATTTTAGTTCTGATAACTTTACAATTCCGTATCATCCATTTAATAATTATGCCGGTGTTGCGATTCCAATTAGTAAATATGGCGAAAAACAAGTAGAATTTAATAAAGCCACTCCTATCGAATTGGTATCGGTTGACCCAAATGGCAATCCGCAGCGCAACCGCAACTTGAGCGTCGGTTTGTACCGCGTGGAATGGCGCTGGTGGTGGGACCAAGGCTACGATGACGTGTCGCGTTACAACACGGCTGACCATTATGACGCTTTGCAAAAACAAACGCTGACAACCAACGCGCAAGGCGAAGTCAACTGGAAAGTGACCGTGACCGAATGGGGGCGCTACCTTGTGCGCGTGTGCGATACGGAAAGTGGGCATTGTTCGGGCGATTATTTCTACGCGGGTTCCCCGGAAGGCGATGAATCGGCACGCAGCGCGGCGGCGATGTTGTCGTTCAAATCCAATAAAGAAAAATATAATGTGGGCGAAACCGTGACGCTCACCATCCCGACCGGCGAGGAAGGCAAAGCCTTGATAACGCTGGAAAACGGCACAAAAGTGGTGAAATCTTTCACGATGGATTCTAAAAAAGGCGAGAATAAATTCACGTTCAAAGCCACTGCCGAGATGACACCCAACGTGTACGCGCACGTCGAACTCATCCAGCCGCACGGGCAGGTGGAAAATGATTTGCCGATTCGGATGTACGGCGTGGTACCGATTCTAATTGAAGACCCGAATACACGCTTGAGTCCGGTGTTGAATATGCCTACCGAATTAAAGCCGGAACAAAATATCACGGTCGAAGTCTCCGAAAAAAGTGGTAAAGCGATGACTTACACAGTCGCGGTGGTGGACGAAGGTTTGCTGGGTTTGACGCGATTTAAAACGCCGAATCCGTGGGAATCGTTCTTCGCACGGGAGGCGCTCGGCGTTCGTACTTGGGACGTTTACGACATGGTGTTGGGCGCGTACGGCGGCGAGTTGGAGCGTATTTTGAGCATTGGCGGGGACGCGGGCATCAATCGCAAGGCGGCGCAAGACCGCGCGAACCGGTTTAAACCGGTGGTACTCCACTTAGGTCCCTTCCAGTTAGGTCGGGGTCAAAAAGCCAAACATCAAATTAAAATTCCAAATTATATCGGCGCGGTGCGCACGATGGTGGTCGCTTCCGGCGAGGGCGCGTATGGCAGTGTAGAGAAAATGACACCCGTGAAAAAGCCCTTGATGATTTTGGCGACGTTGCCGCGCGTACTTGGTCCGAGCGAGACCTTGAAATTGCCGGTGAATGTGTTTGCGATGGAATCGAAAGTAAAAAATGTGACCGTATCGGTGCAAGAAAAAAGTGGTTTGGTGACATTAAATGGCGGCGCTTCCAAATCTATTAATTTTGATAAACCAGGCGATGGTTTGGTGGAATTTGATTTACAAGTGAAAGAAAATGTGGGCGTTGCGAAGTTCACCATTACGGCGCAAGGCGGCGGCGAGAAAACCACGCAGGACATTGAAATTGACATTCGCAATCCAAATCCGATTGTGACCGATGTTTATAATAAAGTTTTAAATGCAAATGAAAGTTGGTCACAAGATTATAAACTCGCTGGAATGGCGGGCACGAATGAAGGCATTTTAGAAATTTCCAACATTCCGCCTATCAATCTCGGCGAGCGTTTGCAATATTTGTTGCAATATCCTTACGGCTGTTTAGAGCAGACGCTTTCTGGCGGTTTCCCGCAATTATACGTCGGCAAGTTGATAGAATTAAATGACCAACAGAAGAAATCCGTTCCCAACAATATCAAAGCGACGATTGACCGCTTGAAACAATTTCAAACCGACAACGGCGGCTTCGCATATTGGCCCGGCGAGAATACACCTGACCAGTGGAGTACGAGTTACGCCGGACATTTCTTGCTGGAAGCTAGAAAGTTAGGGTATAATATTCCAAATAATTTGCTTGACCGTTGGGAAAATTTTCAAAAGAAAGCCGCTCGAATGTGGGACCCGAAACTCAAGGATTACGGCTTCGGCGATGACCGCAGCCACGAGTTGAATCAAGCGTACCGCCTCTACACGCTTGCCCTCGCCGATAACCCCGAAATGGGCGCGATGAACCGCTTACGCGAAACCAAAAACCTGAATCTTGCTGCCAAATGGCGACTCGCCGCCGCGTACGCTGTAGCCGGAAAGCCCGAAGTCGCAAAAAATCTCACGCAAAACCTGAGCCGCAGCGTGACCGACTACCGCGAACTCAGCTACACCTACGGCTCCGACCTGCGCGACGAAGCGATGATTTTGGAAACACTGGTGCTGATGGGCAATAAAAGTGCCGCCGCCGAAATGGTGCGCGACGTAGCCAACGACTTGAGCGCCGAACAATGGCTAAGTACGCAAGAAACGGGCTTTGCGCTGCTCGCCATTGGCAAGTTTGTGGGCAATAGTGAAGTGGGCAAACGCTACACGTTCACATACACAGTTGGTGGCAAAACCGTGAATGGCGGCTCGACTACGCCGTTGATGCAAATACAAGTGCCGACGAATAATGGTGGAAACAAAGTGAGTGTGAAAAATACGAGCCAAGCCACGCTTTTTGCAAGGCTCATTTTACGTGGACAACCCGTAGCTGGTGCGGAAAAAGCGGCTGCTAATAATTTGAATATCAATGTGGTATATAAAACAACCGACGGGCAAAAGCTCGACCCCGCTTCCATCGCGCAAGGCACGGATTTTTTGGCGGAAGTGACGGTGAAGCACCCGGGCAATCGGGCGATTCCTTACCGCGAGTTGGCGCTCACGCAGATTTTCCCCTCTGGCTGGGAAATCCTCAATACCCGCATGGACAATATCCAAAGCGGCACTGCCGCCACCGCCAAACCCGATTACCAAGACTTCCGCGATGACCGCGTGAATACCTTCTTCGACCTCTTCCAAAATCAGTCGGTCACCTTTGTCGTGCGGCTCAACGCGGCGTACCAGGGGCGCTATTATCTGCCCGCTACTGCTTGCGAGGCGATGTATGACCACAGCATTACGGCTCGTGCGCCGGGGAGATGGGTAGAAGTAGTGGGGAGTGGGGAGATATGATAGATAAGTATCCTACGACTCCAAAGTCGTAGGATACTTTTACCTAAGGTTAAATGAAATGACTTGAATGTTTTAAACCCTTACTTTTGTTGCAAATAGTAACGCAACTGCAACTAACTAACTAAAACACGCAATGGGTTAATACAAGAATTAGCGGTCATTGTAAAGTGACACCCTGCAAAATTGAAAATCCAATGAAACACAAAATATTTGAGCCACACCAAGACTTATCGACACTTGTTAAATGTTATTGGTCATTGGAAAGCCCAAAAGAAAATACACCAACAAGAAACATTATCGTTCCAGACGGATGTATGAAATTGATTTTTCATTATGGAGACTTATACAAACATTACACCGATAACGAAAACAGCATTTTCTTACCGAGATGCTTCTTAATCGGACAACTAACTAAACCGTATAAAGTAGAACCGACAGGAGAAACAGGTACTTTTTTTGTTTGCTTTCACCCAAACGGATTTTTGCCTTTTGCTACCTTTCCGATAAAGGAAATGGAAAATACAGCCGTTCCATTGAAAAAACTGTTTGGAAAAGACGGACAAGAAATAGAACAAAAGATTTTAAACGCCAACACAACTTCGGAAAAGATAAAGCTTATTGAAAAGTTTTTATTCGACCGATTGACTTATAATGAAACCGTTGACCACATTGTAAAATCAACCGTTGAAACTATTTTAACAGCTAACGGACAACTTTCTGTTGATAAGCTTTCCTAACAAAACAATATCAATCGCAGACAATTGGTGCGTAAATTTTCATCAGCCATTGGTATAAGTCCGAAACAACTATCAAAAATCATAAGAATACAAGCCACGCTCAAAACATTGCTAACAAAAGAAATTACAAGCCTTACCGATTTGGCTTACGAAAACGAATATTTTGACCAAGCACATTTTATTAAAGATTTCAAAGAATTTACAGGACTGACACCCAAAGAATTTTACGGAAACCATTTAAAAATGTCTTTGATTTTTGAAAGTACGGATTAGCCTTGTCCCATTTTTACAATTTCAGGTTTCAAACTCACTGTAAATTTGCATTGCAATTTTGCAACAGAAATTAAATAATTTAAAAATGAAAAATGTAAATCCAGTAGGTTGGTTTGATATTTACGTGTCAAATTTAGACCGTGCAAAAAAATTCTATGAAATGGTATTCAACACAGAACTTGTTGACTTACCAATTGAAAGGGGCAAACAGTCACTATTTCCATTTGACCGAGAAGGTCCAAATATTTCGGGTGCATTAGTCGAAAAAGTAGATATGATTGCTAATGGGAATAACACTATCGTTTATTTTGAAACCGTAGACTGTATTGCCGAAGAAAGCAAAATTGAAAAAGCAGGTGGCAAAATTATTAAATCTAAAATGTCCATAGGAGAATTTGGTTTTATATCAATATTTATTGACACCGAAGGCAATACTATCGGACTTCATTCAAGAAATTAAAGTATGGCTTACGACATAAAACTTGTGGACAGAGTAAGAGAATATCTTGCTGAAATACCAAACATAGAAATTGAAGAAAAGGAAATGTTCAATGTTTTAAATTTTATGGTCAATGGAAAAACTTGTGTTTGTGTGCGTGGTGACAATTTAATGTTGCGTTTTGACCCAAAACTGCAAGAAGAACTTGTAGAAAAAAACGGTTACGAAACAATGTTGATGAAAGGCAAGGAATATAAAGGTTATTGTTATATAAATCCAGACGGATTTAAAGACAAAAAAGACTTTGAATATTTTGTAAATTTGTGCCTTGATTATAACAAAATTGCAAAATCATCAAAGAAATTGAAATCGAAACAAAAAACAACGAACCGCTAACAGCGGTTTGGCAATATGGCGGCTGACGTGCTCCGAAGAAACATTTGTGCAAGGTTCAACATTTGTTCTCCGAATGAACATTTGTGCTTCTAGACCGCCACAACGCCAATACGCAAACCGTTAGCTGCAAACCCGCTGGCGCTGGATTGCATCCAGTGCTTGGTTAATAATTTATCGCTACATTACATCCAGCGTTTTCTCAACCGCTCAAAGCCAAAATTTCCTCAAAATTGATTATATTTGTAAAAAAAGATTCCAACCATGACAATGTTAGAAGAAGCGGAGTTATTAAATCGAATTACGACCGACGCGGCTATCTTGCTCGGTAAACCTACCATTCGAGGTACGCGGCTCACGGTAGAGCATTTGCTCAAGGCACTTTCTGCGGGTCTTACGTTGGTAACGTTGCAAGAGGATTATCCTTTCATAGAGCAGGAGGATGTACAGGCATGTTTATTGTATGCGTCGCAATTGGTGGAAAAAGAAAAAGTATATGCAATTGCTTCATAAATGATAAAATTTGTAATGGATGTAGGCGTGGGTAAGAAGGTGGAAAACTACCTTAGGGATACCGGTTATGAAGTAATCAGCATTTTAGATAAAAATCCATCCATGAAGGATACTGATATCCTAAGCATTGCATTGCAAGAAAATGCGATGGTCATTACGATGGACAAAGATTTTGGAGAGCTTGTTTTTCGAGAGCGGCAATTCCATAGCGGCGTTTTATTACTTCGCTTGGAAGATGCTACAGGAGAAGAAAAAGTAACCGTCGTAAAACACATTCTGGAAAACTATGAAGCAGAAATTATCGGTAATTTTTGTGTCTATCAAAATGGAAAATTAAGAATAAGAAAATCAGACTAATTGATTTAAATCATTCATGCGCCATTAAACAATTGGTAAGCCCGCGCCTTCGCCAAGCGCATCAAATATTCCAGCACAAAATAATGGTCTAATTCTGCTTTCTCTTCAGATGTCAAACCTGTTTCTTTTTCTTTCGCCACCAAATCCTCAATGCGCCGATTAGCAGCTTCCGAAGGTCGGAATGTCGCTACTTGCGCGGGATTGGCAGTCGCTATAAAATTGATAATTTCTTCGTGTACCTGCGTGATAAACATTGTGAAAAAGTTTATTCAAAGATACCTATTTTGCAAGGCAAATGCAAATGGTGTTCTTGCGAGGAACTGCGAGAAGCGTGGCAGGAATTGATCAGTTATTTTCAACAAGCGGCGGCGTAGTATGGAATTACAAAAAAGTTATCAATCTTTACTATCTGAAATTGCGGAGACATTGACAGCCGCTAAAGAACTTGCTTTTGTGGCTGTCAATGCGGAGATAATTCTTTCTTACTGGAGCATCGGAAAGTATATCACCGAGTATGAGTTGAAAGGACAAGAAAAGGCAGCGTACGGAAGCCAGTTATATAAAAAATTGGCGGATGATTTGACTTTAAAGTTTGGTAAAGGGTTTAACAGGTCGGGTTTGTACTTGATGAAACAATTTTATGAAGCCTACCCAATCGTCCAGACACTGTCTGGACGATTGACTTGGAGCCATTACACAATACTTTTGGGCGTATCCGATTCATTGGCGAGGCAATTTTACGAAAAGCAAGCCGAAAACGAACATTGGAGTTCAAGAGAATTAAAGCGACAAATTCAATCCGGTCTTTTTATGCGTTTGGGGATGAGTAAGGATAAAGAAGGTGTTTTAAAATTAGCACAAGAAGGACAAGTTATTGCAGGGCCGATAGACATTGTGAAAGACCCATACGTTTTAGAGTTTTTAGGCATTCCAGAAGCGGAACACTTGACAGAGAAAGGGTTAGAGAGCAAGTTGATTAGTCATTTACAAAAGTTCTTGCTTGAATTGGGCAAGGGCTTTTCTTTTGTAAGCAGACAACAGCGTATCACGATTGGAGACCGCCATTTTTATGTGGATTTGGTTTTTTATCATATCATCTTGCGTTGCTATGTACTTGTTGACTTGAAAGTGGGGGAAGTGCAACACGAAGATGTAGGACAGATGAATATGTATGTAAATTACTTCCGGGCAGAACGCAAAAATGAAGGAGATGCCGACCCTATTGGCATTATACTTTGTGCGGATAAACGGGAGGTGGTGGTAGAATACGCACTTGGTGGAATTACTAATCAACTTTTTGTTTCCAAATATCAATTATACTTTCCTGATAAAAAACAATTGCAGGAGAAAATTAATCAAATTCTTGAGACAGATAATGAATAGAAATCGCTCCGACTGAAGTGAATTGTATCCAGTGATTTTTCCACAACGAGCCTTTATCATGAAATCAACCCACCAACGCTGGCTTTTCTCCACCCTCAATGCAGGCTGCATGCTCCTACTGGCGTTGTTTTGGTTGAGCCTGCCGCGCACGTTTGGGGATGAGTCATTCTTTATTAAATGGACGAGTATTGTAAAAAAGTCTTTGCTGAGTATTGATAAAAAACCTTCGCCGAATAGCGTCCTATACGTGGATGTGTCGGGTAGCAAGGCGATTGTGGAAATAGCCGACCCACTCTACGAAGAACCGACCGGATACCATCATGCCGTCATTACAGACCGCGCGCAACTGGCAGCTTTTTTACAAATGGTAACTAAATATGGTAGCAATATTCCCCTTTTTATTATAGATATTAGTTTTGAAAATCCCAGTCCGCAGGATAGTTTATTACAGGCGGCGATGGACAGCTTTCCTTTTCCACTTTTGGGCGCGCGACGCATGGATGATAAACAAAAACTCACGCCGAGCGTCATCAAATTACAAACGGGCGTTGCCAACTACTTGAGTGCCGACAACCAATTTATGAAGTATCCGCTCTTCTTGCAAGACTCGCTTCCGTCGCTGCCGCTCATGGCGTGGGCCGTTACCGAAGGGAAATCATATAGCAATAAAAGACTGTGGCCGCGATTGGATGGACGTAAGAGCCTGCACAAACCCATCATTGATTTCAAAATTCGTCCGTATGACCTCAATACGGGAAACAGAAAAGATACTTCCGGCTATACTTTGCGGGCTATGGGGACTTTGCTGTATGAGTGGACGTTTTGGGAGGAGGCGGATATCCGGGCGCTGTTGAAGGGCAAGACGATTATTTTGGGTGATTACTATGAGGACGAACACGAAACGGTTTTCGGTACGCTGCCGGGACCGCTGATTGTGCACAATGCGTATCTGACGCTGGTGCAAGGCGAAAGTTTGATTCTTTGGAGATGGATATTGTTCTTATATATCTTGTTCTGGTGGATGTCGGCGCGTGCTTTCAAAGAGGCAGTCAATCGGCAAATCGCGAAGAAAGATACTGTAAAGTCTGCGGTGGGACGTATTTTCGTGGACAGTATAGATGAGACGTTTTTTCTGGCATTGGGTACGATTCTTTCCTATTTTTTATTTAATATTCATATTAATATTTTGATATTGCTTATTTATCTGAAATTTGTTTCTTATATTTTGGGGCGTTTTGTTTTTCCAAAAAAGCTATCTAAACCTTCATCCTAAAACCCAACAACTATGAGAACTACTCTGTTTATCATCAGCTTATGCTTTCTATTTAATCGTACGGTCGCCCAAAATTATTACGTCGCTTCTTTACAAGGGGAGGTCTATTACCAAAATAAATTGCTCAAGAAAAAAGACAAGGTTACGCCGAAGGGAAATATCCGATTCAAAAATGCAAATAGTCAGGTCAAACTATCGGGTCCGGGCGGGCTGTACACACTTTCCGCATATATGGGACGCACTTCGGGCAAGGAATTTTTATTGACCTTGAGCAACGAGTTATTTCCCAGTATTCGTCCGATATCAACCACTGCTGCTAGCGAAACGATTAGCTTCTATCCTTCTATACTAAATGAGTGGCTTTTTAATGGAAAATATTACACTTTTTTTGATAAAACAGTGCTGCGCATAGACCCATCCATGACGGCGAATGGGCAAACCATTATATTTTTACACGAAACTGATAAAGGGCTGACCTACCGAAAGGCGGATATCCGGCGAGATTCAATGCTGGTCATTCATAGGAAAAACTTTAATATAAATACAAAAAGTACGCCACAGAGAACCCTCATTTTGCAAATCATCCAACCCGCTGTGTTAGATACCATTGTGTCCAATTACAAAACAATCGCCGAGGTGATTCCATTGGCTGTTTTTGACCATAGCGATTCAACCGATGTTGCAAAATCTCAAGCCAAGAATCAAATCCTGGATGAATTGGGCGCTTGTCGGTTTATCAATAAGCGGGCGTTTATAAAAGATATGCGCTTTCATATTCAACAATGCAAACCCAAATCGCAGTATGAGTTTTTAGAAATATATGAATTTGACGCTTACATTTTTGAAACCTACGGCGGAAAAATATATGAATTGCAGCAAATATTACTGAATGAGTTTGGACTGTCCTACTTGGAGTAAATGGAACAGCTTGAGTAAAGGAAAAGGAGTAACTTAATTTTACAAATACTGCTTCATCCCAGCCGCCACTTTACCATAGAGTCCATCTTGTATAGCAAAAAGACTGTTCGTTACATTGATTAAAACCCCGCGCCGAATAGCAAGTGCTGAAGCACTTAATATTGCTCAATAATTAATTTGTTGGAAAATGAAGCAAGTCGGTAGCACTGAAACACGGGCAAGCTAAATCTTCTCTACCTTCCAAATTTTTTTAACTTATTTTATTTTTAATTCTAAATTTTCCATTACCTTTGCAATCCTTTATAAAATGCAGAGTTATGCCAAAGATGAAAACGCATTCCAGTGCGAAGAAACGCTTTAAAGTGACGGGCTCGGGTAAAATCAAGCACCGCTCCGCGAATACCTCGCACTTGCTGCGCTCCAGAAGTAAGAGGCGCAAGAACCGCTTAGGTCAGGACACTTTCGTAAGTGAAGCCGATTACAAGCGCGTCAGAGCCTTATTAGTGATCTAATTTTTTTAACGAGAACACAGGAATAAAGTGTTTGGAGGTTTAAAAGTTTATAATTTGGAGGTTCGCTAACTACCGAACCACAAACGTAAAACTTCAAAACTTTCAACCCCTGTGTTGCACTAAAAACAAGTAAAATATGCCACGTTCGGTCAACGCGGTCGCCTCCAGAAAGCGACGCAAGAAAATTTTGAAAGCAGCGCGCGGCTATTTCGGAGCCCGCCGTAATGTTTACACGGTAGCAAAAAACGCCGTTGAGCGTGCGATGCGCTACGCCTACGAACACCGCAAGCTGAAAAAACGCGCTTTCCGCCGCCTGTGGATTGCCCGTATCAACGCGGGTACCCGAATGCACGGCATCTCCTATTCCAAATTTATTCATCAATTGTCCCAAAGTGACGTACAGCTTAATCGAAAAGTATTGGCGGATTTAGCGATGAATCATCCAGAGACGTTTGAGGCGTTGGTGAAAGGGGTGCAATAAAAAGTAGGCAGTTTGCAGTTGCCAGTAAGCAGAAAAGGGAATTGACGCGCGTCAGTTCCCTTTTTTGATTGATGTTTACGACGGCTTGTATTCATTCCAATATTGAGTAGGGGTCACTATTTTTATTCCTCTAAATTCATCAAAAGTGAAATCATTTGTATTGCCAGTGATGATGAAATCTACCTCTGCAATGACTGCCAATTCTAAAAACTTGTTGTCTGATAAGTCCTTTATAATTTCAATTTTTTCTTGCGGTTCAAATTCTAAACCAAACTCATCCAAATAGCTCAAGATAATTTCTGTGTTGCGCGAAAAATCTTTAATTTTCTGAAATTTATTCCGATTTAGAACTTCCAAATATTCCTGCAAAACGTTGTTAGAAATGCACCAATTTACTTTATCGTCTAAAACCAAATTGTCTATAATTTTGGCAGGAATTCCATTTCTGGAAATAAGCGCCGAAACGATGACATTCGTATCAATTATGAGTTTTTGCATTTCTCACCGCTTGAATTTCCGCATTAATTTCTTCCATTGATATATCCGAAATCCCCGCTGCTTCTGCCAATGAACGAGTCCTTTCCAGTGCTTCTCGCACGATTTCTTGCTTAATGCGCTTTAGCAATTCCTCATAAGAAATTTGCTCAGAAGTAAATCCCAGTTTTATAAATTCCACATCTGGTATAGCTACACTTAACGTTCTCATAAGTCCATTGCGCTTTTTTAATATTACAAATTTCCAACTTGATAAGTTTCAGCATTATAATTATCTTAAAAAATCAGTGTACCATCGCATAACGACGGGCATTCCAACTTTCCATCATTCCACCTTTATCCGAATCCCCTCCGAATGACTCGAAAACTCCGGCGCGTACATACATTGTACACTCGTGATACCATTTGAAAAATCGCCTTTGTGCGTCACGCGCAAGGGATATTCAAAAACGTAAGTCCCTTTCGGCAAATAATCTATGAAAAAATTCGTCGCCACGTCGCGGGTGCTTTCATAGTAGCCCAAGCCGCCCTGCCATTTGTAACCACTCAACACATTGATCGGCTCTAATCCACTGGCACGCATATCTTTCAAATGAATATACTCCATATCTCGGTCTACGCGCAGTTCGATCCGGACGATGAGTTTGTCGCCGGGTTCGAGCGGGGCTTTTTCGGTAACGGCTTTCAAAACTAGACCCGATTCGGTATTTTCTTCGCGGAAGACTTGTTTGACAATATTCAATGGCGTTTCCTTGAAGGTTTTAATTTTGTCCAAATCTTCAAAATACTGCCAGTACATCGCGCCCCAAGCCACGTTTTTATTCGGATTTTTGACTTTTACTTCGCTATAATTACTCGATGCTTCCGCTCCATTCCATGACATTTTGAAATAACCCGTTCCGGCTTCCGCACTGCGCTGAGCAACGGCAATTTCATCTTCATACGCGTTCTTTTTCACATTCGGGAACGTTATTTGCACCGGATTCGCTTCGGTCAACCAATTATCTTCATTCACCAAAAGGGCGTACACCGCCGCAGCCGTCGCTTTCGTGGTTTCCCAATTATTCGTTTGTTTATTTTTTAATAACCACAGTCGCAGTTCATCTACCACTTTTGGGTCACTCGATAAACTGGAAAACACTTCAATCATCAGCGCGTGGGTTTCAATCGGCATCTGATACCACCACCAACCGGTGTTATATTTCCAATACATTCCGAGTTCTTCGCTGCGTAACGCACGTTCACTCAAGGATTTGACAATTTTATCTGCTGCCGGACGCTTATCATTTTGCAACAATGCCATTGCCAGCAAACCTTGTTCATAAATACCTTTTTTCAACCAATGCTTTTCGGCTTGACCGAGATAATACGTGATTATTTTTTGCAAATCCGCATCCGGTTGATATTGCGTAAAAAACGAACGCGTGTAGAGGTAATGAATAATCAGATTGTCCAAATGGTCGTCGTCCCACTTCGCTTTGTCATTTTTTACCTGCAATTCTAATTCCGTATAATGTTTTTTCACCTGATTATCAATAAATCCAATGCCTTTTTGCGCAATTTGAATCGCGTTTTGGTCTTTGCTCAGTTCTTCCACACCGAGGTGGTCGAGGTGCCCGATGCCTTCCAAAATATATTGTGTGATGTACCAATTATCTTGTCCACCGGCAAACCAAGAAAAACCGCCCGTTTCCGATTGCTGTTCCACGAGTTTTGTAATATTCGCCAACCGCTCCTCGCTCATACGCACGAGGTCGAACAGTAAACCAATATTTTTCTTTTGCTGCGTTTCATTTTGAGCGTCTAAAACCCACGGCGTTTCTTCGAGCAGCGCGGTTTTCAGTTCTTGATTTTTACTCAGGTTGCTTTCTAATGCTGCTGTATTTTTCCAACTTTCAAACACCGAGCGCACTTTCGGGTAGCGATTTGCTACCGACGTTGCCAACGCATTGGCATAATAACGGTTGAAAATCTGCTCGGCACATTCATACGGAAATTCCATCAAGTAAGGCAGTGCCTGCACGGCATACCACGCGGGATTGGACGTAAATTCCAACGCGACTTTTTGATGTTGCAACGTATTCGATTTACCTGCATTTGCCAGGCTTTCAAAATTGAACGTCTTATTCTGTCCGCCACGAATGGAAATCGGCATCGTCTCCGTCACCAACATTCGATTAGTCAAAACGGGCAGCGTACTTTCTTCCCCATCCGAAAAACTACCAGCTTGCGCCGTCACGCGATGCGTCAACACCTGCACTTTGCCTTGCGGAATCGTCAATTTCCACGACAGTGGCGCGGATTGACCGGCTTCTACCGTAAAATTCAAAGTTGCTTTAGAATTCGCTAACAAATTATCAACGGGCTGATTGGTCAAGGCATCAAACAATTGCAAACGCGCTGTGCCGCTCAGTTTTTGATTGCTCAAATTGCTCACCTTCGCCGTAAACTCAATCACATCGCCTTCGCGCACAAAACGTGGGGCATTCGGCAGCACCATCAGGTCTTTTTGCGTTACCACTTCGCGTTGCGAAGTCGCAATTTTCAAATCAGTCGTATGCGCAAACGCCAAAAACTTCCAGCGCGTAAGGGCTTCATTCATTTTAAATTTCAAAATCACATTGCCTTCCGCATCGGTTTTTAATTCCGGCAGGAAAAAGACGGTTTCTTTAAGATTCGTGCGGACGGGCTGGGGGATTGGCTCTGCATTATTTTTTTCGATAGAAATCCCAGTTACCTGTGCACTTACTTTATTTTCTACATCTTTCGATTTTTTTTCACGAGCATCTTCTTCAGCTGGTGACCTCAAAGCTAAAGCTTCATCTGCGTATGATTCACGGTCTCCAAGATATTCCGCTGGTGCTGCCCCTCCAGCCACTGTTGCCGACCTTGCCGACATTCGCATTTGCATCATTCCATTTGCATACATACCACCGGAATTCAACCCAAAATCATTCAAACTCGGATACACCCGATATACGCCTTCCGCTTTCGGCTGCCATTTCAACGCCCGCAATTCCAAAGCGCGGTAGGTGAAATTTTCAGAACTCCAGCTATTCCAATCCGAATAAAACGAGGGATAAATATCCATGCCCCAAGTGTGTGCGCCCGCCAGCGCATCGAGCGAGGCATCGTACATCGTGGCTACGACTTCCGCCGCCACGCGCTCTTTTTCTGAACCACTAATTTTGATGCGCCATTCTTCTTCTGCGCCAGGCAATAATTTATCGCGGAAGGTGCTGTATTCTATCGCCAATTCTTTATTCGACCAAGGAATTTGAATGGTTTGTTGAATGAGTTGAAAGCGATTGTATTTCACAAAAGCAGCCCGGTATTCCATGCCGCCTCGGTCGGCTTCTTGGATATCGTAATTAACTGTCTCCCAATCGTTTACCTTGAGCCAACGTGCACCCGATTTGCGACTGCGGCTATTGGTTTCAAACAAAAGATTTACATTCGATTCCGAAGTTGCTACATGAAATTTCGCTTGTTCGCCGGGTTGATAGGTTTCTTTTTCGGGCTGATTCCATTCTAAAGTGTGCGCTGGAATCAATTTCGCGGCTGCATCGTACAACGTGAACAATTGCTTGACTTCAATCGGTTTGCCGTTTTTATCTTTCGTATTCAGGGTTATCAAATACTGCCCGACTTCCCAATTATTCATATTAAAAAAAAGCGAATCAATATCGGCGGTATTAAAATTGGTATTATAAACACTTTCTGCCTTTTCCCAATTTTGTGGCTCATTTTCATTCTTGAATGCCAGGTGCGGGAAATTTTGGTAGAATTGTGCTTGCGTCAACACAAAGCGGTCGGGTTTTTCCCAATAGCGTTCAATGAATGTCCGATTCGGTGATTGTAAGCGTTGAATCGTGACCGTGCCTTGCGCCGGTTCGGGCTGCCCGTCCAAATTAGTCGTATGAATTTTTAACAGTGGCGCTTTTTGCCGATCCACAGAATTCGGAAATTCCACACTCGCCTGCAAAGTCAATTCACTGAGATTCACCACTTTTTCGCCCGAATGCGTCTCACCGGTAATGTCAATTACATCCGCGACAATGCGAAAAATAAAGAGCGGATTGCGTTTTTTATCCACTGACAAATCGGGAATGGCGGGAAAGTTGATGATGAAATTACCGTTTGCATCTGTCGTGGTTTCGCCGTTGGCAATTTCCATCGTTTCGCGTTCGCCACCCGGGTAGCCGCCGCTTCGATACCACCAATCCCACGACAACTGCACTTCGCGCGTCACGCGGTAGCGCACGGTCGCGCCGTCCACATTGCTGCCTGCATAAGCCTTCGCCGTGCCTTTAACCTGTACGCTGTCGCCGAGCGCGTAGCCTTGGTCGAGCGGCTGCATAACGACTTCAAACTTCGGACGCTTGTACTCTTCCACCCGAAAATATTGGGCACCGTCGCCAATGCTGGATTGCAAACTCATCTCACCCAACAAGCCAGATTCCGGTGCTTTAAACGTGCCATTCGCTGTGCCAAACGCATTCGTTCGCAATTCTAACTCATTGGCTTTCTGACCATTGGCATCCATAAAAGTGACAATAACTTCTGTATTGGGTAGAGTTTTTGGTAGCCCGTCCACTGTTTTTTCAATGGCTAAAGCTTTAAAATAAACGGTTTGACCCGGGCGATAAATATTGCGGTCGGTGAAAAAATAGGTGAATTGCTCACCACGCGGTTCGTTGAAATATGAGCCTGTGTAATATTGATTGTCCGGCAAGAGCCGGTCGTCGCCTTTGCTCAATTGGATTTCGTATTGAATATTTTGCGCGGTTTTCGGGCGGATGAAGCCGTCGCGGTCGCTCGTGAATTTGCCAAGGCTTTGACGTTTGCGCTGCTGTTGACCGTTGCTGTAATTATATTCGGATTTAAAAATTTCTGCCTGCACACCTTCCAACGGCTCGCCCGTATTGCGATGCACGACCACAAATTCAAAATTACCCGACTGTTGTTGCTTTTGCAAATACGCGAGATTCGATACTTGAAACAGCACGTAACCCGCCGCGCCGCTGGTGGATTTAAACTGGCCATTGTCAGAAGCCAACAGTGCGTAATAACCCAAAGGCATTTTGTCAATTGCAATTTCTACAGCATGACTTTGAAAGTCACCATCATCGGGTAATGCTTGCGACCACGTTTTGACGGGTTTTAATTTTTGAAAAACATCCAAGCGTTTGCCAGCATCGTAACCCGCCTTTTCAAACGCCGCTCGGTCGCTGTCATTTAATTTTACAATTTCAAAAAAGACTTTAGGAACGTTGCGATAATTTATTGTGGCAAGAATGGGTTGGTTCGGCAAATTAACTTGTTCGATACCGCCCGACAAGGACTTTTGTAAAATCTGACCGCGCAAGGCAGCCGCTTGTTTCGCACCAAACGTATTGGGATAATCTTTGATAATTTCATCTAACAACGCTTTGACAACTTTAAATTGCAAGCGATATTTTTCCGTTTCGGGATTATTCGATTCAAATTTTAAACCTTCTTCGTAGCGCAGATTTGCAATTTGGAAAGCGATTTCCGCACTGGACGGATGTTTTTTGTGCTGAATCTGTAATTCTTTCAACGCACTTTCATACAACGCATCTTTAGTGGACAACACGGCTGCATTCCGCACGAAAGAAAGTCGCTTCAAATCCACATCAATTAACGCTTTCGGATCTTTGTCATTCAAATGTCGCTTCAACAAATCTTGAAACAACAGCAACGCCTGATATTTGAACGAACTGGTATCTCTGGTTGTAAAATTCCAATTTACAAACCGACTCGCCTCTTCGAAAGCACCTTTGTCATTAATACTAAATTGATAAACTGGCTCGGTCAGATAACTTGTCTCGTTGGAAAAATGGGCAATGGCACGATGGGCGAGCATATCGTACAAAGTAGTCCAAAGTCCGTCAGCGTTTTGTCCTTTTTGGGTAATCGCTTCAAATTCAGTTAGTTGCACTTGATTCAGGCGTTCGTCTTGCAGCGAAGCGAGGTATAATTTAGAACTTTCGTTCAACAATTGCGCCAACGTCCACGTCGAAATATCATCGGGTTTAAATGCTGCAATGGTCGTTCGACTGCGAAACTTCCAACTATTTTGCTCGGCATAGGTGCGATACATTTCTGCCAGCAACGATTGTAAAATGGGCTTCACCGGAAAATCCGCTTGTGCAATCTCCACCTGCAAACGCGGCATGGCTTTTACTTCGCCGTCTTCTTCGAGTTGAGCTTGGTATTTTTCGCGGTAAATCAGCGTTTTTACAATTTGGGTTGGGTTATTGCTTTTCTTTGCAACTTCAAATAGTTTGGTCACCTCTGCCAGTGCCGATTGGGGCAAGCCTTGTTGCTCGAGTGAGTCAATGCGTTTCCATTGCTGCTCGTACTTATCCTTGTTGTAAGGCGGCATCGTTTTGTTATTTTGGGCAAACAGGGGTTGCATTGCGATCATTGCAATACAAATAATCAGACTATATTTCATGTTAAAATTTACTTTTTTCAAGATACAAGTTCCTCGTGGTTCAAAGGTTAAAAAGTAAGGAAATATTGCGCTTAGGATTAGTTTTTTGTAATGATAACGCTTGTTACGCGCCCGTATGACGACAATTGGAACGCGGATGACGCGGATTGAGCGGATACGCGCGGATTTTTCACCACTAAGCCCACACAGCTTTTTGCAGCCCTTAGCACATTTTTTTCGACCGCAGAGATTGTACGAACCGTGATTAGTTTGATTTTTATGATTTGCATGATTACACTTACTATTGAACCACAAATCATGGCAATCTTTACAATCATAAAAATCATAGTTCAGACGATGCGCTGTGTATCCACCTCTTTATCCAAAGGATGCAGCTTGCATAAAAAATGCATAAAAGATGTGAAAAAAAATACAAAAGCAGCCTTAGTGCGTGCAGGAAAGGTATTGATTTACAATAAACGCACATATTTTATCTCAATATTTCAATATCGTACTGTCCAATCTCCTAATTTCTCACCTTCTCAATTTCCAACCTTCTCAGCAATGCTTCAACGTAATAATAATCAGCATAAATGATGGGTACATCCACTTCAAATGCGCCGGGTACACTGCCTACGCTGTGCTGCAAGAGGAAAGGCGGTGTGTTGGCTTGGTAAGGCTTGGAAGCGAGCGCGTGCAGGATGCCATCTGCCCAGGTGAGATATTGTGATTGATTAGCCATATCATATTGGTATAATGCTAATAAACCGGAAGCCATGACGGCGGCGGCGGAGGCATCTCGCGGTTCGTCGGGAATATTGGGCGCATCAAAGTCCCAATAGGGACTTTTATCTTTAGGAAGGTGCGGATGGTGGAAGAAAAACGCGGCGATGGCTTTTGCCTGCTCCGGAAAACGCGGGTCTTTGGTAGCACCATACGCCATCGTAAAGCCATACAGTCCCCAGGCTTGCCCACGTGACCAAGCAGACTCGTGCGCCGCGCCTTGGTGCGCGTGGCGACTGCGCACCGCGCCGGTGAGGGTGTCGTAGTCAATGACGTGATAAGAGCTGTTGTCGGGTCGAAAGTGATTTTCCAACGTCGTCAAGGCGTGTTGGTGCGCTCCTAGGTAGCGTCATTTAGCGAGTGATAAGTTATAATTCCAGATGAACAATTTGAGATAAATTTCATGCATTTCTTCGGTTTTTGAAAAAGATAAAGTCTTTCTAACAAACCGGCAGACCCGTTGGCGCAGGGTACAATTCCAGCGTTCCACATGATTGGTTTGACCGCTATCCTTTCCAACCATTTGGTGTTTTCCACTATCCATTACCTTTCCATATGCTTCCCAAAAATCTGAAAACGTATGCGATTTTTTGTAGTCATCTGGTGTCAAATCCCAAAGTGCTTGACAACTTT
>Ga0163155_10002233_pt1 | contig 21905 bp, 20 predicted proteins | sample OliLakLV19SP4G1_FD_148611 | JGI IMG/M metagenome (GOLD analysis project Ga0163155, IMG submission 148611) | Freshwater microbial mat bacterial communities from Lake Vanda, McMurdo Dry Valleys, Antarctica - Oligotrophic Lake LV.19.SP4.G1 | ecosystem: Environmental > Aquatic > Freshwater > Lake >... | reverse complement strand
GCTGGAACTATTCAAACAATTACAGTACGACTACAAATTAGAGCAAGCCATTGATCAGCTGCAAGAGCAAAAAGAGAGGCAAGAAAAATTGTTGGAAAAGACACAAGAACTGGCCGGTGAAAAACCCGAAAAGGCAAATGATGGTAAAGACCAAAAGTCTGATTCAAAAAATAAAGATAACAAGGGAGACAAAGAAAAGTCAGACGGCAAAGATCAAAAGCCCGAAGATTCTAAAAGTGGCGATGAGAAAGGCAATCAAGAAAAGCCCACTGCCGAGGAATTAGCGCAAGAGCAAGAAGCGTTAAAAAAAGAAGCCGAGGAATTTAAGAAGACCGTGGATGAGTTGGAGAAAATGGGTGAAGAATTAGAAGAGCCACAAGACACTCCCAGCGATCAGCAAATGCAAGAGCTACAAGAATCGCAGGAGCAGAGCAAAGAAGAGTTGAAACAAGGCAAACCCAAGAAATCAGCTGAGCAACAAAAAAAGGCGGTCAAACAGATGAAGCAAATGCAGCAAAAATTAGAGGGCATGCAAAGCTCCATGGAGATGGAAATGGACATGGCTAATTTAGAAAGCCTTCGCCAAATCCTGCATGGGCTGATAAAATTGTCCTACGATCAGGAAACCCTGATGAAGGATTTCAACCAAGTACAGCAAACGGATCCGCGCTACATTCAGCTTTCGCAGAATCAGTTAAAAGTAAAAGATGACGCTAAAGTATTGGAAGACAGCCTTTTATCTCTATCTAAGAAAGATCCATTTCTGGGTTCTGTGGTAACAAAAGAAGTTGGCGAGCTCAATGATCATTTGGACAAAGCTGCGTTGAATGTCAAAGAAAGGAAGAAACCCAACGCCAGTTCTGAAATGCAATTTTCAATGACCAGCATCAACAACTTGGCACTTATGCTAAACGATCATTTTGATATGATGATGGAAATGATGGCCAATGCAAAACCTGGCTCTGGCAAGGGGAAGAAGAAAGGAAAGGGAAATCAACCCAATCTTGGCAAACTTCAAAAACAACTCAACCAGCAAATGCAAGACATTAAGAATGGGGGCAAAGCAGGAAGACAACTGTCTGAAGAATTTGCTCGGATGGCCGCAGAGCAAGAGCGCATCCGTAGGGCACTGCAAGAAATGCAGGAGAAGATGAAAAAAGAAGGCGGTAAGATACCTGGCGGAGATCTGCCTGGGAAGATGGAACAAACGGAAATAGATTTGGTTAATAAACAGATCACCGAGCAGACCATCCGCAGGCAAAATGAAATCATCACGCGATTGCTGGAAGCTGAGAAATCAATGCGCGAACAAAATCAAGAAGAAGAGCGAAAGGGTGAAGCAGCGAAAGATTACAACCAAGAAATGCCTCGCGCCTTTGAAGAATATTTAAGATTAAAGGAAAAAGAAGTAGAATTGTTGAAAACTGTACCTCCTAAGTTATTTCCGTATTACAAAAAGGAGGTGAATGAGTATTTCAAACGAATAGGGACCAAGGAATAAACTAGTAGCATTTTATTTAGCATTAGGCATGAAGAAGATTAACATTGAAATCCCCTCGTTATCGGAAAATATCCGGATGATCGAAAGCTTCATTGACAATGCAAAGGAGAAATACCAACTGAGTGACGATATCTATGGTAACATCATGATTGCGGTAACAGAAGCTGTCAATAATGCAATTAAACACGGAAATCAAGACAACTCTTCAAAGAATGTATCTCTTTCACTGTCCTTTGCTGAGGGGCTGATCAAATTCAGAATAGAGGATGAAGGCCACGGATTTGAATACGAAAATCTTCCTGATCCTACTTCGCCTGAGAACCTCGAGAAGCCAGGGGGTAGGGGAATATTCCTGATGAAACATCTCGCAGACGAAGTCGACTTTACAGAAAGGGGAAAGGTTGTTGAGCTTAGTTTCTACATGAACTAGCCGGTGGCGTCTGTCAACTTTTTCGCAGCCGATATTTCCTTTAATCTCAGTAATCAAAAGGAAACCGCTTCGTGGATCAGAAGGGTAATCAAAAAGGAGAGCTACAAGGTCAAAGAAATCAACTACGTGTTTTGTTCTGATGAATACCTCCTTCAACTCAATCAAGTTCATTTAAACCATAACACACTTACCGATGTGATCACTTTCGATAATTCAGAAGGTAACATTGAGCTTGAGGGGGAGATTTACATCAGCATTGAACGGATTAGAGAAAACGCAATAATTTTCAAAAACACCTTCAGGGACGAGCTAGATAGAGTGCTAATTCACGGGGTGCTTCACCTGATGGGACACAAAGACAAGAAGCTTGCGGAAAAAACTCAAATGCGCAAAAAAGAGGAAGCTTGTCTATCTTTGCGCAAATAGTTTCACGTGGAACTTTCGCTGATCCTGCTTATGCTAAAGGCTTCATACCCCGAGCTAGAATTCGATCAGTGGAGGCGTGAATTAGAGAACTTGCGTTTCACGTGGAACCAGTTGAATTTTAAAAGAAAGAAAGAGAGGCTTATGCCGTGCGGCTTTTAGTGGGAAGCCCAAGCGATCATAAAAATGTTTCACGTGAAACTTCCACAGTAGAGTAAACCCGCCCAGCGTGAGGCATTAAGCCTGAAGCTTGAGGCTCATCTAATAAAGAATGTTTCAAGAATACGATGTAATTGTAGTAGGGGCGGGGCATGCCGGATGCGAGGCCGCAGCAGCAGCAGCTAACATGGGATCAAAAGTTCTCTTGATCACGATGAACATGAACACCATTGCCCAAATGTCTTGCAATCCAGCTATGGGTGGAGTAGCAAAGGGTCAAATTGTTAGAGAGATTGATGCACTGGGCGGATACTCCGGAATCGTCTCAGACAAGTCGATGCTTCAGTTCAGAATGCTGAATCTTTCTAAAGGCCCTGCCATGTGGAGTCCCCGAACACAAAACGACCGGATGAGGTTTGCAGAAGAATGGAGATTGGCATTAGAGTCTATGCCTAATGTAGATTTTTGGCAAGAAATGGTAAGTGGTCTATTGGTGAAGGGTGAAAAAGTAGTTGGAGTAAGAACAGCTCTTGGGATAGAGGTTAAGGCGAAGTCAGTGGTGCTCACCAACGGAACGTTCTTAAATGGAAAGATCCATATTGGTGAAAAGAGCTTTGGCGGAGGAAGAACGGCAGAAAAATCAGCTACCGGAATTACAGAACAACTCATTGAATTAGGGTTCGAATCGGGCCGCATGAAAACTGGAACGCCCCCGAGAGTTGATGGGCGCTCACTCAACTATTCTTTAATGGAGGAACAGAAGGGCGATGAGTTTCCTGGCAAATTCTCATATTCTGAAACGAAGCCGCTAGAAAATCAGTTGAGCTGTTGGATCACTTACACAAACGAATCCGTCCACAAGGAACTTGAAAAGGGATTTGATAGATCACCCATGTTCCAAGGAAGGATTAAAGGGCTGGGCCCGAGGTATTGCCCGTCCATCGAAGATAAAATCAATCGCTTCGCAGAACGCGATCGGCATCAAATATTTGTAGAGCCAGAGGGTTGGAGAACAGTGGAGATTTATGTGAATGGTTTTTCCACCTCATTACCAGAAGACATCCAGTATGCAGCCATCACCAAAATCCCAGGCTTCGAGCATGCGAAGATGTTTCGGCCAGGCTATGCCATCGAATATGATTACTTTCCACCCACACAATTGAGGATGTCCTTAGAGACTCAACTAATTGATAATCTGTACTTTGCTGGACAAATCAACGGGACAACTGGGTATGAAGAAGCAGCTTGTCAGGGCTTAATGGCGGGTATTAATGCGCACAACAAGGTCAACGAAAAAGAGCCCTTCGTTCTCAAGCGATCTGAAGCCTATATCGGTGTGTTGATCGATGATCTGGTAAACAAAGGAACAGAAGAGCCTTACCGCATGTTCACCTCTCGTGCAGAATACAGAATTTTGTTACGCCAAGATAATGCTGATCTTCGTTTGACTGAGATTGGCCATCGGCTTGGATTAGCCACCGATCAACGACTAGAGAAACTTTTAGATAAGAAGAACGAAATACAAAAATTGAAAACTGAACTAAAGCAACTGCGCGCTGAACCCGCGACTGTAAATTCTGAGCTAAGTGAATTGCACACCGCAACCATCTCAGAAAAAGTTCCTGTTGAGAATTTGCTAAAACGCCCGCACATCGGGATGAATGAACTTCGGACAATCGATCCTGAAATCAATGAACGACTCAGCAAATACTCAGAAGAGGTTTTACAACAAGTAGAAATTTCCACTAAATATGAAAGCTACATTGAACGCGAACAAAAGCTGGTCGAAAAAATTGAGAGCCTAGAGGATTACAAGATAAAAGCTGACTTCGAATATGATCGCGTGAAAGCGCTTTCATCGGAGGCAAGAGAAAAACTGAAAAAGATAAAACCAGAAACGATTGGCCAACTTTCTAGAATTAGCGGGGTTTCTCCTGCAGATGTATCGGTACTAACGGTATATATGGGCAAGTAAAATGAACTTGGAAACTGTTACGTCTTGTCCCGTCTGCTCAGCAACAGACTTCGAACACTATCTCACTTCAAAAGATTTTACCACCACGCAAGAATCTTTTCATCTGGTAAAATGCAAGACCTGCGACTTTGTACTGACCAACCCAAGACCAGATGGTAACTCCATCGGAAGATATTATCAGTCTGAAAAATACATTTCACATACTGGCGGTGGGAAAGTAATAATTGACAAAGCCTACCTACTAGCCCGCAGATTTACCCTTCGCTGGAAACATGAATTGATCATCGCCTCAAAACCGACAGGATCCATTTTAGACTACGGCTGTGGAACCGGAGAATTCCTCCACTACATGCAAGAAAGGAAATGGACCGTTTCGGGTCTAGAGCCAACTGAAGTCGCCCGACAAAAAGCAAGTGAACTGCTCCGGCAGCCAATCTCAAAATCAGCGAGCGAAATCGGTGAACAAAAATTCAATGTGATTACTCTCTGGCATGTTCTCGAACATATTCACGATTTGAATGAAACTATTCGACAACTCAAAAAGCTTCTTACCGAAGATGGCACACTATTTATTGCTGTGCCAAACCATGAATCATTGGACACAAAAAAATATGGCGCCTACTGGGCTGCCTATGATGTACCAAGACACCTGTGGCACTTTTCTAAGAAGACTATGAAGCAATTAATGTCAAACCACGGGTTAGCTGTAACAGATGTTCAGCCCATGAAACTGGATGCTTATTACGTATCCATGCTGAGCGAGTCTTACAAACATCCGCAACAAACCAGACTAGTATCGCTTTCGAAAGCTTTCCTCGTTGGGTCGCAATCCAACTTGATCGGAAAATCCAATGCGAATTATTCCAGCCTGATTTATATTGTTTCCAAATGAGATACGCAATCGCTATTTTAATTTTTATTGCTTTCTCAAAATGCGCCAACCAAACATCACCCAACGGAGGCCCCCAAGACAAAAAGCCGCCAGAGCTGATATCAACGTTACCAAAAAGTAATCAGCGAAACTTTCAGGGAGACAAAATAGAACTCACCTTTAACGAGTTGATAAAATTAAAAGACCCAGGTGAAGAAATAATGATCAGCCCGTCCGTTGGGAAAGAGACGAAGTTTAACGTAAAGAAAAATAAGCTAATCATCGTCCCGAAAAATAAGCTACAACAAAACACTACTTACAATATTTCCTTCCGTGATGCAGTGCAAGATTTAAACGAGGGAAACCCTATTTTTAACTTACGCCTAGCCTTTAGCACAGGCGAAGACATCGATACCGCGCAGATTTCCGGTCGTATTTTCGAAATATCAAAAGACGAAATCCCAGAAACGATTACCGTTGCACTCTATCAAAGTGACACCTTCAACATTTTTACCCATCAGCCAATATACTTTACACGGACAGACAAAAAAGGTAAGTTCACCATTACCAACCTGAAGCCGGGCGACTATTATGCCTATGCCTTTGACGACAAAAGCAAAAACTTGAAAGTGGAAAGCAAAAGTGAGCGTTTTGGATTCCTATCAAAAAAATTTACCGTCAAGACCAACGTGGATAGTCTAGTTATACCGCTTGTAAGGATAGACGCAAGACCTATTAAAATCACCAGCGTGCGAAACACCGAACGAATTTCAAAAGTGCGCATCAATAAAATGGTGACGTCTGCAAAAGTAGAATCCGAGTACAAGAACTATTTTATTCACACCTACGGAGACAAGCAGGATGAACTCATCTTTTATGGAATATTAAGAGAGCAGCCCCAAGAAGACTCCATAAAAATCAGCTTACAACTTCAAGATAGCGTTGGCAATGTATTGGACACCATCGCTTACTTAAAATCTGTAAAAGTGAAAGTTCCCAAAGAGACATTCAAAATAAATTTCGCGCCTCCTCAATACGATCTAGAAGATAAAACCATCACGAGCAGGGCAAATTTCAATAAACCGATCTCAAGTTTCAACCTGGACAGTATTTATTTTCAACTAGATTCTTTGCACTTTCAACCCGTAAAAAAAGAAAACATCGCGATTGACACCCTAACTCACCAACTAACGATAAAGACTGTCCTCCAATTAAAAAAACCAGAAAAAATAGAGCAACAATCTCAACCAATCCTCGTGCTGGGTAAGGGCGCCTTCATCTCACTAAACCAAGACTCATCCAGCGCCCAAACATTTACCATCAAAATCCCAAAAGAAGAATCGCTTGGCTCCTTCGCAGTCACTGTTGTAACAAAAGAAAAAAACTACTTTATCGAATTACTTACGAGCAGCGGACAGCTAATCTCAAGACAAAAAAACATAAAACAATACGTCTTCAAATACTTAGAACCCCAAGAATATAAAATACAAGCGTTAATAGACACCAACAACAATGGAGTTTGGGATCCGGGTAACTTTCAAAAAGGAATTGAACCAGAGAAAATATTTCTCTACAAAACGTTTGACGGCAAAGTATCAACCCCTGTCAGAGCAAACTGGGATGTCGGCCCTTTGGTGATAACCTTCTAAAACCAGCCTATCGAATGTGGATAAAAAAAAATTACCGGTTGACAACAGCGCGATGCCCAAAACTTAGACCACGACTGCCTACTTACCAACAACCACTCACAACTTATCAGCCCCAAATCGAATGTTGAAGAACATATCCACATTCCCCAAAAAATCGTTTAATTTTAGAAAGCATGACTACAGCGGCAGTTTTCAATTTAAATATCACACAAGCTATCTACAAACCAAAACGAAAAGGCATATGTCCACAAATCAACATGGATAACTATTACCACAAAAAGTTTAAAAACTTAATTTTTAATACAATACTCCTGTTCGGTTGTGTACAAACCAGTTTCGCGCAGGAAACCCAAGAAATTTTAATCGCCAACGAATATCTTCTAAAAGGCGAAAAATCTAAGGCGCTGGCAGCTTATCAACAACTATCAGGCAATCCCCAAAACAGCTCTGCTATCCACTTAAATTATCTGAACCTGCTGATTGAGATGGCCAAGTACAAGCAGGCTGAAGATTATGTGGAAAAATTGATAAGGAAAAATGACCAAATCAACTACCGGCTTGATCTGGGGATTGTCTATCTGCGTGCGGGAGAATTGCCCAAAGCGGACAAGTACTTAAAAACCATAATCAAAGCCAATACTCAGGATCCTTACCGCGCGAAAATGATATCGGATTATTTAGCAGGTAAAAATTTGATCGACTATAGTCTTTATGCGCTCGAACAAACTAGGCTCGCCTCCAACAACAGTCATTTGTTTACCCTTGAGATGGCTAACCTTTTTAGGATGCAGGGAAGACGCGATGAAATGGTGAATGAGTATTTGGATTATGTTACCCAAACGCCTGCGAATGCCGAGTACATAAAAAATTTAATGCAGCTCTTGCTTACAAAGCCCGAAGAATTGGAAAGCCTCGAGCGATTGTTGACAAGCCGCATCCAAAAAAGCAGAGAGTCCGAAATTTATAGCGACCTACTTATCTGGGTAAATCTCCAGCAAAAAAATTTCTACGGTGCTTTTGTCCAGGCCAGAGCCTACGACAAACGTTTTCACAAGGAACAATCGAAAACATTGGAGATTGCCCAGATAGCACTCAACAACAAAGACTACACAAATGCAGACCGCTCATTCACTTTTGTAACAAAGGAATTTGCCAACACGCCTAATTATTTGCCTGCCCAACTGGGACTGATAAAAACACAAGAAGCGAAAGTAAAGCGAAGCTTTCCCGTAAACAGAGATTCTGTCCGCTATCTGATCGGGCAGTTTGACCAATTCAGGAAGCGGTATCCCGATCACCCCACCTCTTATGAAGCCAAACTCAGCGAAGCATTGCTGCATGCCTATTATCTAAATGAAATGGATTCCGCGGTAACCAACATCAATGGGCTGATCGCTTCACCCAAGACACCGCCCCAATTGCGCAACTTAGCAAAAATGGAATTGGGAGATATTTATTTGTTGAAAGAAGAACCTTGGGAAGCCACACTGCTCTATTCGCAAGTAGAAAAATCGCAGCGCGAAACACTCCTCGGCTATGAGGCAAAATTGCGCAACGCAAAACTTTCCTATTACAAAGGCGATTTTAGATTGGCTCAAGAACACCTTGACATTCTAAAGCAAGCAACCACCCGCGAGATTGCCAATGATGCGATGGACTTAAGCATGAAAATAAAAGAGAACACAATTGCTGACACGATCGGCTTATCATTAAAGCAATTTGCCCACATTGAATTTTTAATACAACAAAGCCAGTTGGAGAAAGCGATGAAACAGATTTCCTATTTTCAAGAAGGAAAAGTCCTCATCAAACAAGCGGAGGCGTTTCGATACGGAATCATTGACATTAACACGTTGGTGGAAACGGATGGCGAATACATTTGGGCTACACTTCCGCCAAGTATGATCAATAAACCAATTCGAGACGATCTTTATTGGCTTCAGGCAAACCTGAAAATGAAGCAGGGAAAGTTTGGCGAAGCAATTATTATGTTGGAAAAAATTTTAACTGAATTTCCCGAGGATATTCTTGCCGATGACGCCTATTATTTGAAAGCAGATATTTATGAAACACAACTTAAAGACAAAGAAAAAGCCATGGAGTTTTACCGCGAGTTCTTGAACAAATTTCCGGGAAGTGTGTATGCCGCAGAAGCCAGAAAAAGATTTAGAAATTTGCGGGGCGATTTCGTGGAAGAAAAAATTGTCAACTGAGGTTGAGTTATCAAAAGAGCGATCGGAAATGTTGGTCCAGCAGGAAGAGGAGATGCGGCAGAACACTGAAGAACTACAGGCAACACAGGAAGAGATGATACGGCAGCGCAAAGAATTGGAACAAGAGATCCAACGGCTAAAGAAACTTACGAAAGATTTGGCCTAACTAGATGCCGATATAGGTAAGACATTCGCACCAATTTTTAATTCTCCTTCTTTTACAACCTTGGCGGTGATTACCCCATGCTCCCACATGGCATTGTAACCACCCTCACCAAGAGCTTGTTCCATTCGAGAACAAGGATGGCATTCGCCTGAATATTCAAAAACCGCATCACCAATTTGAAACTGTTTTCCTTTCAGCGAAAGCAAGTTGATGCCACTGACTCAAATATTTCTTCGCGTAAGCGTAAAATCCAATTCATCTTTTCCTAAGAATGAAGCTTCTGTTGAAAGATGTTCTTGTTGGATGAAGGTAACTTGTCGGTTGCCGCCTTTGCTACGATCACCTTCAACCCGCTGTTTTGAACAACGCCACTACAGGTACCATTTTTACAAATTTCAACCGCCAAGGTCTGATAGAAGTAGTAACAACTTTCCGGGTTCTGAACCGACATTGCACCATTCCTTTACTTCCTTCGGCATGTAATTGACTCGTGATTATAGTCAGTTCACTCCCTTCAGAAACCGATTCATCCGAAAGCCGATGCACAAAAAGGTAAAAAAGCGGTTTAAAGAGCAAAACCAAACAAAAATTATATGAATTTTAAAAACAACAATCCAATTCGCCTTTCAGTAGGAGCCGCAGCCATCGCTATGGTTGTCGGATTAACCTTTGTCACTAGCTGCAAGGAAGACAAACCATCGACACCCGCTCTTCAAAACGTGCTACAAATTGCAATAGCAAATAATGATTTTGATGTACTAGAGGCGGCAGCAGTAAGAGCAGGAACTAGTGTTACCAACGTGTTGAGTGGAACGACTGCAATTACCGTTTTTGCTCCCACGGATGCGGCTTTCGTAACTTACTTAAACGTTGCCAATGAAGCGGCTGCAATCACCGCGGTTAATGCTTTGACGCCTACGGCTGTAGCGGATTTATTAACTTTTCACGTCATTTCAGGTAGTAAGATTAATGCGGCTAATATAGCGCAGGCAACCACAAGAGTTACCACCGCTCGCAGTGCAAATAACTTTGCATTTGTTACCAAGACTAGCGGAGGCGCGGTTACGATTAACAATGCCCGTGTAACAACAGCTGACGTGGATGCTTCTAATGGTGTGATCCATATTATTGATGCGGTGCTCACGCCTCCGGTAGGGAACATTGTTCAGGTTGCAACATCTGAAGCCAATGCGGCTAACTTTAATATCCTAGCCTCCGCACTAACTAAGGCAGAATTAATCACGGCTGTAACGGGAGCAGGGCCATTAACAGTATTTGCGCCAACCGATGCTGCATTTCTTACTTTATTGCGATCTCGAGCGTTTTTCGATAATGCAAACCTTACAGAGGCTGAGGTTTTAACTTACATCTCTACAGTTACAGCTAGCTCGGACATATTATCATTAACACGATTGACAGAAGTTTTAAGGTATCATGTTGTGTCAGCTGCGGGCTATTCAATTAACTTAACCAACAATCAAGTGCTGACAACTCTTAAAGCGGCAGCCCCTAATACGATAACCGTAGGGTTAGGTGACTCCGTTACAATCGATGGTTCTGCTTCAGAGCCATCAACCGTAAATCCTGCAAACATATCAGCTACCAATGGGGTTGTTCACGTTATTAATAGAGTTTTACTTCCTTAATCAAGGATAAACGACAAGTAGAGCTTTCCCGAAAGAGTTACAGCCTAGTGGGGTAAGGACTTTTGGGAAAGCTCTTTTTGTTTTTATCAGTTTTTTGCCAAATTGCACGCGCACAATTAATTCTGTAGCCCTTGTTCAAAGTTAAGTATCGTCACCTTTTTATCTTTCTACTAACCGTTTACTCCTACCTAAACATCCAGTTCGCGGTAAGCGAAAAATTGCTGGATGCAGACCTAACCAATATCCACTTCTTCGGTGTACTGTCAGCGGTAGTGCTGCTGATCTGGGAACTCAACCGGTTGGTAGAAATTAATTTACCCCGTCTCACATCGGGCGCTTTGAAAAAAATACATCCACTCATCATCTTGTTTTTAGCCAGTATGTTGAACGTGGTGTTGGCCACCTTCATCACGTTATTTTTATTGGACATTGTTTTGATTGCCCCGCTGCAATATGATTTTTCGCATTCGAAATTGTTATTGGCCTTTGGCTTTCGGGTTAATTTATTTTTGAATTGCGTTAACGCGATTGTATTTTATATGAACCGCTTGAAGCAAACGCAACTGGAAGCAGAGCAGCTGAAAAAAGAAAGCATCGAGGCGCAGTTCGAGGCTTTGCGCAATCAGGTGAACCCACACTTTATGTTCAACTGCTTTAATGTGCTTTCCAATTTGGTCTATAAAGACCCTGATACATCCTCTCAATTTATTGCACAACTTTCCAATGTGTATCGCTACTTGTTGCAAAGCCAACAGAAAAAAGTCGTTGCGCTGCAAGAAGAATTATCGTTTATAGAATCTTATTTATATTTATTAAAGATGCGCTATGGAGATAACTTGATCATCGAAAAAAAATTGGATAGCGAAACAGAAAACTTTTACGTGGCACCCGCATCGCTTCAGATGCTGATTGAAAATGCAATTAAGCATAACATTGTTTCTAAGAGTAATCCGCTCACCATAAAATTGTATTCTAAAAATGGCTCAATTGTAGTTTCCAATAATTTACAAGAGAAGGAGTTTAAAGAAGAGTCTACCCAACGTGGTTTACAAAACATTCAAAGCCGCTATCGTTTGTTGAGCGATGAAACGGTGCTGATCGAAAAACTGACTTCCGAATTTAAAGTAACCATTCCGTTATTGCAGCTACAATGAGAGCAATTGTGGTAGAAGATGAAGAGCTGGCAGCCGAGCGATTGGTGGAGTTGGTAAAGTCTATTGACCCATCCATAGAAATAGCTGCGCAGCTTGATACCATTGCAGATACCGTGCGGTTTTTAAAAACAGAAAAACAGCCAGATGTTATTTTCTTAGATATTCAATTGGCCGATGGCAGAAGCTTTGAGATCTTTGAAAAGGCCGCCATTGATTCGCCCATTATTTTTATAACCGCCTACGATCAATATACGCTTAAAGCATTTAAGCTTAATAGCATTGACTATCTGCTGAAGCCAGTGCAAAAAGAACACTTACGGTTGGCGCTCGAAAAATTGAAAAAGCTAACGCGCAAGGGTTTGCAAGAAGATGAACTTATCCTGTTGAAAGAAATCATCCAATCGAAAGGGCAACAATACAAGCAACGGCTTGTAATAAAAGCGGGAAACAAAATACAATTTAAATCGGCCGAAGAAGTATCTTATTTTTTTGCCGATGGCAAAGAGGCCTACCTTGTTTCAAAAAAGGAGAATAGAAAGCATTTAATCGGCTACACACTGGAAGAGTTAGAAAATATTTTAAATCCGAAGGAATTTTTCAGAATCAGTCGTAAATTTATCGTGCGGGCCGATGCGATTGTTGAGGTGAAGGGGTTAATTAGCTCTAAGTTGGAGGTAAAACTACAATTGGCCACAGAGCATGAATTAGCGGTGAGCCGCGAACGAGCACAGGATTTTAAAAATTGGTTAGATCAATAAAAAGATTATGAGATTTTTGATTTGTCTGCTATTCTTGGTTCCATCATCTTTATTTGCACAGCAAGCAACGCCCAATGAAGAGGATTTGAAAAAACAAATTTTGGAATTGAACCAGCGCATGGATCAAGTGCAGCTTAACTTAACTGCCTCCGAAAAGAAATTCAAGCGAGGAATTCTTGTTGCTACGATTGGATACACTTTGACCATAACAGGAGGGTTGATGCTAGGCCGAAGCAACGACCAGTTGGGTCAAGCGTTGTTGATAACGGGTGGTGTAACGGGCGTGATAGGTACCGTGTTGATGGTCGATTCCTTCAAATATCTAGGAAGAGCCGGGAAGCGAAAGAAATGATCATCGTATCATTTTGAAACGGTTTCGTTCATCAGCGCCTCAACAGCATCAGTAAGTTTTAGTGAACCGGAATTAATAACCCGTGCCGTAATTCCCCCATGCCCCCGCATAGCATTGTAACCACCCTTACCAAGCGCTTCTTCCATTCGAGAACAAGGATGGCACTCACCGGAGTATTCAAAAACCGCATCACCTATCTGAAATTGTTTTCCTTTTAGCGAAAGCAAGTTGATGCCGCTGACTAAAATATTTCTTCGCGTAAGCGTAAAATCCAATTCGTCTTTTCCTAAGAATGAAGCTGCTGCCGAAAGGTGTTCTTGTTGGATGAAGGTAACGCTAGGCTATGAAACGTATGCGTGTAAATACCTACGTCTTTGTCCTACGCTGTGGACGAAATTTAACAGCACGCATGTTAAGAACCTACAATTCAGCATATGTTTTATAGCCATTGTTAGCGCCTGTGCCCTTCTGGTCTAGTTATCTAGGAACTTGTATTTGAGGTGATTGTGGTTGAACTATCATTTGTTGGAATTGTGTCCCCCATGAAACACCGTATCTGTTTTCGTAGAGCTTTACAAAAGCAGTAATACCAAAGAACCCATTAAGGTGAACATATGCTTCCCAAATCAGTTCGCTTAATGTGGCGTCTGATTGAAATATATTTAAATCAAACTGTTTCAATTTACCAATTACGAGCGGTCTCGAATGAAGTAGGTGTGTGTCATAGTCCGAGAAATACGTTACAGAATCCTTTATCTGGTTTGGTCGCCTTTCTTTACCTTTTAACATAAAATCTGTAATCCAGTTTGAAACTAATTCTTTTGATAGTTTCTCTGAGTCCTCACAGATTTCAAGTAAGTCAAGTGTATATTTCTCAATAAGGGGTATGTAGGCCGGTAATGCTTCTGGTCCTTCTAATTTAATTATGTCTCTCACTTTGTCAAACCCACGCTTAATGGATCGTGCTGGCGTCCCGTTGATTTGCGGATCTATCGGCCCTAATGTCGCGCTTGGATGTAATGTTATCGAGTCCCCAGACAAGGCGAGCATGGTCGCTGCTGAATATGCAGAATGAGGAATTAGAAAATGAACCTCTTTAAAATTATTTCGCAAAATATGAACTATTCTTTCGGTTGCGTCAGGTTGACCACCTGGACTATGGAGAAGAACATCAATACTATCACCTTTCCCTTTTACAGATTGAACCAAGTCCGTGAAACCGTCAATATCTGATATGTCAATGTTGTTAGGTGTATTTGGAAGGGCATTTATAAATTTTGAAGCATAAATAAGTAAGGGTCTCTTTCGTAGTTTTTCAATGGCTTCGTAACAAGCTTGTCGCATTGACATAATATCATTCCCGAGATTGGGATTCTGCGCATTTGCTGCAATAAATTGATTGAATTCCTGAGATGTCTTAATACGTGGTGGCACAAGCGTTTGTATTAAGTTTCTGATCTTTTGTAGAAGAAATTGCAATTTTATAAGCACTCTTTCTGCCCATTGCAATACGAGTCCTTTCAATAATGTCAGAAACTTTTCCGTGAAGATTAACTATGTCCAAGGCTTTTGCATTTTTTTCAATAGCATCTTTCGATAGTAGCGTTGTCGTAAGACTTTTTTTCTCGGTATTCATGAGTATTGCGTTAATAGGCATCAAATTTAAGAAAAATTAATGTAATTTAAATTATTGATTATGAGCAACTTACTCGTGTTAAGTTTTGCCTCCGTTACCTTTAAACGTTAATTTGGTTGGAACTGTTCCGCTGGCCGAAGTTTGCTTTAGTGAAGTTTCCACCTTTATTTTTTTCGTGCCTGCGGAAACGAGTCTTTGTCGGCTTGCTCGTTATTGTCCGCGGTGCAGGAAGGGCATTGGCGCTAACTTGTCGGTTGCCGCCTTTGCTACGATCTCCCTCAAGGCCTTTATTTTTCTGTGCATTGACGGAATTTACTAATTGGACGGGCTTGGCTCGCTCAGGACGGACGGAGATGGAAACCACTCTTCCGGATTGGGCATACAAATTGAATAGCTGTTTTATTTCCATTCTGCAAAGATAGAGATGTTGGATGTTTTGATTTAAAACAGTGTCAACTGATCGCTCTCTTCTTCCCTGCGTTGTCTCGGCTCTAGTTCGCCAAAGTTGGATAATGATATTCCGAGCAGGCGTACATTTTTACCGTCCATTTCTGTTGCTGCTAATAGTTTTTTGGCGATGTCAACAATAAACTCTTGATCATCGGTGCCGTTAGTCAACGATTGACTGCGCGTGGCTAATTTAAAATCGTGATACTTTATTTTTAACGTGATAGTGCGGCCTTTCAACGAGTGCCGTTTCAGTCGATCGGTTATTATTTCTCCGATTTTCTCCAGTTCGGTATTCATTTCTTCCAGCGTTGTCAGATCAAATGAAAAGGTGTCTTCTGCCCCTACCGATTTTGTTTGCCGGTGAGGCCACACCTCGCGTTCGTCTTCGCCCCGCACAATTTTGTAAAAGAATTTTCCTGATTTGCCGAAGTGTTTGGTCAGCTCTGCTTCCGTTAATTTTTTCAAATCCCCTCCCGTGTGTAACCCCAACCGTTTCATTTTATCAGCGGTCACTTTACCTACCCCATAAAATTTTTCTACGGGCAGTTTTTCCATGAAGGATTTTATTTTTGAAGGACCGATGAACATCAGCCCATCGGGCTTTTTCATATCGGAAGCAATCTTGGCCACAAACTTATTGACGGACACTCCCGCGGAAGCGGTCAAATTCAATTCATCTTTAATGGCCTTACGAATAAGCGTAGCGATCTCAATGGCAGAGCCAATGTTCTGTTTGTCTTGTGTTACATCTAGATACGCCTCATCCAGCGAAAGCGGCTCGATCAAATCGGTATAGCGAAAAAAGATTTCTCTGATATGATTTGACACTTGCTTGTAGGCATCAAACCGAGCCCGAACAAAAATTAGATCTTTGCACAACTGAAGGGCTCGCTTGCTCGACATGGCCGAGCGGACTCCAAATTTGCGCGCTTCATAACTGGCTGTCATCACTACACCGCGCCCGCTGGGCGAGCCGCCTACGGCTATCGGCTTGCCTCGATATTCCGGGCGGTCGCGTTGCTCAACGGAAGCATAGAAGGCATCCATATCAATGTGAATGATTTTGCGCACGGGTTAAGTTCGGTTTTTATAAGTTGCCTTTCATTATCGCAATATACTACTGATCAAAAAATACATGAAGGTTTGTGCATGGTTTTTTGATTTTCTGTTTATTCAGTATTATTTCAAGAAATTAAACTTTGAAGACGGTGAATGTCCACCACCAATCGGGCCTCCATTGGCCAAAGAAGGATTGATTGCACTGCCCCGCAACGAGAAATTGCCAGATAAGCAGATGGGGGCCGAGCTGTAGTTTACCCCCACTTGAACAGATCCTCTTAAAACTCCTTTAAGAGAAGTAAAGTATGTTGACATTATTTTCTTGAATGCCGATGAGGTGCGATAGATTGATTTGTTGCACTAAATGAAATTGTGATGAAGAAGGGCAAGAGGTACAGCTGCGCTTGAAGTCAAACCCATATTCCTTTTGTGTTAACAAATTCTCACAAAGTTAAAGCCATGTTAATTTTTGAGTAATACTGTCGAAACAAGTGAGTCTTACTTTTGAATCGAAAATTTAACACCCCTAAAACAAAAAAAATGAATATCAAAAACTTTACCATTGCGGCATTGGCTGTTTCAATGATCGCTTGTAGCAAGAGTGATGAAGTAGCACCATCACCTAAAATTGAATTTACCAACAGATCGGTAACGCCAGTTTTAATGAAAACGTTAGCAGGATTTTCAGGAGTAAGTGTTTTTTCGCTTATTGGTAGTGACGATGACGTTACTGCCAGCCCGGGATACGTGTTTGGAGGTTCTGCTGATGGCGCAGGCTTTTTAAAAAATGCAAATGGCACGTATACTTTTTTAGTAAATCACGAAGACAATTTTGCGGTTTCCAGAATCACCTTGGACGAAACACTAAAGCCGACTAAAGCAGAATATATTCTAAATTCAACAGGCGGTATTTGGAGATTGTGTTCTGCAACGATGGCCACCCCTGCTGAACATGGTTTTGGACCTTTGTATTTAACCTGTGGAGAAAGTGGCGAAGAGTCTAGAACGCATGGAATAGATCCACTAGCTACCTCTTTTAATGCAGCTGCATCCAAAGAAATAGCAGCATTGGGAAGATGGAATGCTGAAAATGCTGTGCCATTAAATAAAAATGCATATCCTGGCAAAACAGTAATTGTTTTAGGTGACGATGACTCTGGGACACACGGTGGGCAAGTTGTTATTTATCTTAGCAATACCGTAGGGGATTTAAATAGTGGTTCAGTTTATGTGATGAAGAGAACCAACAATAATACCCGTGAAAGAGATATGGTCGCAGGCACTAGTTATGATGTTGAATTTGTAAAGGTTGATAATGCTTCAACGATAACTGGAAGACAAATGAACGAGGCTTCAACAGCTTTAAATTCTATTCGGTTTGGAAGAGTTGAAGATGTGGATTACAGAAAAGGAAGTGCGATTAACAATAGAGAAGTGTATTTCGCTACAACCGGTCAAAACAACACAGGTCTTAATTTAGATAATTCAAGAAGTAAATATGGCAGAGCTTATAAGTTGAATCTTGATGCTGCTGATCCTTTAAAAGGTAAGTTAGAAGTTGTTTTAGATGGAGATAACAGAGAAGGAATAGCCAAAGAATTTCAAAATCCGGATAATATAACTGTTACTACTAATTTTGTGTATGTTCAAGAAGATCCAAACAGTGGATACAATGATCAAACACATGATGCCTATATTTATCAATACAATATTGCAACGAAGGAATTAAAGAAAGTGTTTGAATTAGATCATAGAAGAGCTGCTCCAGATGCTGCAAAATATAATGTAGCCGGCTCTTCTTCAGGATATCCTGTTCCAGCAGGTGCTCCAGCTGGCTCGGGCGGCTTTGGGTCTTGGGAATATGGTGCGTTAATCGATGTGTCTGAGGAAACAGGTGTTGCAGATACTTTTATCCTTTGCATTCAACCGCATACTTGGACTGGCGATAGATACGTAAATGCAGATAAAGGAACACTTAGACTCAATGAGAGACAAGCTAGTCAAATTGTATTGATTAAAGGATTGGCACGATAGTTTAAAAAATATGTTTAACTGACAAGCACCTTTTCGGTGCTTGTTTTTTTTATTTTATATGAAAGTAAAATCTGCCTTAATTATTTGTGTTTTTTCATCCCTGTATTTTATCCGTTGTGCAACTAACGAAAAAACACCTGTTCAAAAAGTAAAGGCAACCTATTCAAATAATCTAGATTCATTTACCGTAGCATTAGTTCAATTGCAAAAAAGTATTGATACTGGTATTGAAGATAGTGTACAAATTAGAAAGGAATTTAATAGTGCCAGAATTGCATACAAGCAAATTGAATTATTGGTAGATTATTATAATCCGGGTACTGCAAAATCAATAAATGGTCCTGCACTTTACGAAGTAGAACCGGAAAATCCTTTAATACCAGAGCAGCCAAGCGGTTTTCAGGTAATGGAAGAATTGCTATTCCCAATTTTTGATAGAAGTGGCTTATTACAACTAAAACAGCAAAGCGATTTGTTGAATTCTGTGGGTACTAGGTTAAAGTCAATTAATGCAACAACTGAGTTTACTAAGGAACATATTTGGGATGCCATAAAAATGAGCATCATTCGAATTGAAACTTTGGGGCTTAGTGGTTATGATTCACCTATTGCCAATCAATCAATAATTGAAGCGAAATTTTCTTTAAAAACAATCGATGATTTAATTCAATGTTTTGAGCAAGTAGATGCTACCGATTCAGTAAAACAATCGATTCAATTGGCTTGTGACTATATTGACGATAACAATAATTTTAATGACTTTAATAGAGCCGTATTTATTGCGCAATATTTAAATACGTGCAGTAAACTAATTGCCACCTGCCAACAGAAACTTAAAATCAGTAATTTTAATGAATCACGGTTAGTTAGCTCCTCAGCAACCAATATTTTCGAAAAGAATGTATTTGATCCTTGGTATTTTTCGTATTCACAAAAAGATATGTCTAATGAAAGCATGGTTCAATTAGGAGAAAAATTATTTTATTCTAATGAACTGTCATCCAATAATACTAGAAATTGTAGTAGTTGTCACAATCCCCAAAAAGGGTTTACAGATGGATTAAAAACCAACAGTAGTTTTAATGGTGTTTCAACTATCAAAAGAAATACACCCACTATTTTATATGCTGCACTCCAACCGACTCAATTTGCAGATTCCAGATTGGTATATTTAGAAGACCAAGCAAAACAAGTAATTGAAAACCCTAATGAAATACACGGAGATCTTGCTAAAACTTCTAAATTACTCAATCAAAAAGACGCTTATAAAATTGCTTTCAAGCAAGCATTTAATGTAGATTCAATAGCGCCTATACAAATACAAACTGCAATTGCTGCGTTTATAAGAACAAAAGCTGCTTTTGATTCTCCCTTTGATGAATATATGCGGGGCAATTCAACTGCACTGAATGCATCACAAATAAAAGGGTTTAATTTATTTATGGGTAAAGCGAAATGCGCAACCTGCCATTTTATGCCATTATTCAATGGCACCGTTCCGCCATTTTTTTCAACCATGGAATCGGAAGTATTAGGAACCCCTTCTTCGGCAAAACCACCCTATAAAATTGATGCGGATTCGGGGAAATATTTTTTATACAATGCGCCCTTGCATATGTATGCGTTTAAAACTCCCACTATTAGAAATGCTGCATTGACTGCCCCATACATGCACAATGGGGTATATCAAACACTAGAGGAAGTAATGGATTTTTATAACAAGGGCGGTGGCGCGGGTCTAGGCATTCAATTAGAGAATCAAACTTTACCGCCAGATGCTTTGGGGTTGAATAAATCAGAAATAAATGATATTATTTCCTTTATTCATGCACTTACCGATAAAAAACTTGATTAACCTTTGATGGTTAATGTTGTATTGTTTAGCGCAATTGCAAATTGCTTTAAATTTTTAGTGGCTGGTCCACTATCAGGAATTAGCACACCATCCCTTTTAAATTGACTTCCGTGTATGGGGCAATCAAATCTATCTTGTGTGGCATTCCAAATTAAATTTCCTGCAGCATGAGTACACCATTGATCAACGGCTGTAAAAGAATTGATATTATTACCAGCTAACAACCGTACTACCCGCACACTGTTCTTGACAAAAACATCATTTATAGAAAGCAGCTGTGAAGTCAAATCAATATTGAAGTCAATTGAATTGTTGGGCGTTGGAACGTTAGGAGTTTCAACTGATTTTGAGCAGCCAATAGCACAGGCTCCGCAAACAGCTATGGTTGAATTTCCAATGAGTTTTACAAATTGTCTTCTTTTCACGCTGTAAGTTTATCTATTTTATTAATTTTTCTTTTAAATGGGTATTAAATTTATATGAAGAATAAATTAAACCCTACAACGTTGAAACCAACCATCCAATTAAAACTATCCAATAGAGAGGTAAGCTTACCTTCTCCCAAGTCAAACAGCCATTGCGGTCTTGTGATAACAGCGCGAGGCATAATTTCTGTCAAAATCTGTTGCCCATCTACTTTAAATGATCAACCAAAATCGTTTATCCGAACTGAAATGGCCTTATGTCTAAGTCAGTAACACGCTAATTTTACTGGCGCATCAACAATCGATAGCAAATAGAATTTAACACCGTTTGGTTTCTGGCCGAACGTAGCACAGCTGAGTTTTGATTTGACTTCGCGGGGTGCCGGTGTTATCGATCATGCATATACGACTATAATTTTTTCTCAGGGCAATGGTTATTAGGCTTTGTTAAGCACAGCAGCGGATTTCTTTCCTTATTGAATATCCTGTTATAAATTGCGTTGTTTAAGAAAAAGCTATCATGGCGAAAGAAAAAAATCCATACGTTCAACAAACTGATATTGTATTGATGGGCGCGGGGATCATGAGTGCCACCCTTGGCATTTTATTGAAAGAACTAAACCCCGACTGTACGATTCAAATTTTTGAGTGCCTCGATAAGGCAGGCATGGAAAGCTCGGATGCTTGGAACAATGCTGGCACAGGCCATGCTGCGTACTGCGAATTAAACTATACCCCCCAAAAAGCGGATGGTAGTGTAGACATTTCAAAAGCCGTCAAAATATCTGAATCATTTGAAATATCACGAGAGTTTTGGGCTTATCTGGTGGAAAAAAAATATATGCCTGACCCCAGCGGCTTTATTTCTGCGATGCCGCACGTGAGTTTGGTTTGGGGCGCTGATAACGTTGCATTTTTAAAGCAGCGATACGACAAACTGCAAGCCTGCCCTTTGTTTAAAGGAATGATCTATACCGAAGACCGAGAGCTGATGGCGCAGTGGGCTCCGCTGGTGATGCGGGGTAGAAGCACTAAACAGCCTTTAGCGGCTACGCGCATGGACATTGGTACGGATGTAAATTTTGGAACGCTCACACGCGGCATCATTGACCAACTTAGTAAGATGCCCGGTGTCGCGATCCATTACAA
>Ga0163155_10002228_pt1 | contig 21960 bp, 37 predicted proteins | sample OliLakLV19SP4G1_FD_148611 | JGI IMG/M metagenome (GOLD analysis project Ga0163155, IMG submission 148611) | Freshwater microbial mat bacterial communities from Lake Vanda, McMurdo Dry Valleys, Antarctica - Oligotrophic Lake LV.19.SP4.G1 | ecosystem: Environmental > Aquatic > Freshwater > Lake >... | reverse complement strand
GAAAATATTTAGTTATTTATTATTTTTCAATAAAGATTTTATGACTAACTATGTTACAACAATAGGTTCAACAGTATATTTTCCTTCAAAACATTTTGTTGATAATAACCAAGCAGAATCTATCCAAACATTAGCTCATGAATTCATTCATGTTAATGATAATAAGAAATATTCCATATTTTATAAACCAGCATATTTATTTCCACAATGTTTGGCATTATTATCATTGCTAACATTTTTTGCTTTTATGACAAGCTATGCTTTTTTGTTTTTATTATTTTTAATATTTTTATTACCGATACCATCATATACCAGAACGCATCTTGAGCTACGTGGTTATCAAATGACTTTATATATTCGTTATCTTTATTTAAAACATTTAAATATTGACGAAGATTCAATCAAGTTAAATTTAAATAAAAATATTGAAATAATATCAGAACGTTATTTCAAAGGATCAGCATATTATTTCATGTGGCCAAAAGGTGTAAAAGAAGAATTATCAGATTTTGCACATAAAATAATGTCAGGCAATGTTCCTGGTAGAAACAATATATATTTAATAATTACAGATGCTTTTAATTTATGTAAATTAAAATCCAAGATACCATAAAAACAACGTTGAACTTATAGCCGTCCCAACAAACCTATTTTGAAAATTTCTCAAGGTATATTACGGATTCAATAAGCTCAACGTTGACGTAAATTATTCAGCTGTATAAATATAAGTATTCACACCTACTTTAACAAGATTTTCTACTAACAATGGTTCTATTTTTTTCATATCTTTACCCATATGATTGATATGGGCATTAAGTTTATTTTGCGAACCGTATTTACTTAGTTCTGCAAGGCCTTTAGTAAGTGCAACGAAATCAATTTTACCTTTTTCATTTAAACAAAGAATTTGAGCAACGATCGTATCGCTTTGAACTTGAGTATAGATTACATTACCAAGTTTAAAATTTGTTTGACCACGATACCAAGAACGATATTCTGATTTGGTTTTTTCCCAACGTTTGCTTAAGCCAACAGCAAAGGGGTTATCATCCCAATCACCGCTAATACCAACAATATTAATTATCATTCTGTTATCGCCAGAGTTAGGAAACGCAGAATTACCTGTAACATTTTTGAGTGTTCCTAATAAAAATTTATTTTCAAATTTAACTTCTTTTGTCATTTTATTCCTTAACGTTTTGTTCTATAAACTATTCTACCGCGACTCAAATCATATGGACTCATTTCAATTTCTACTGAATCACCTTCAATAATTTTAATAGCATTCTTTCTAATTTTACCAGAGAGAGCACATACTATACTGGTATTTTGCTCACTTTCATCTGATCTAACTACAAATATTCCATTACCATTAGCTTTTGTTACAGTACCTTTTATTCTAATACAATCATCTGCTGGCATTAAATAGTTCCTTTATTAATTATTTTAATTATTTTTTCGTTTTGTGTTGGTAGTTCTGCTGTTATTATTTGAAAACTATTTGGTTCAGTGTTTTGTTTATTATAAGTATTAATTACAAATTTTAATAATGAAAAATTTGAATTTAATGGATATGTATATTTATAATGATTATTTTGTAATTTATAATATCTTAAATTAACTTTACCGCATGATTTTTCAAACAGATACAGATGAGTTTCGTCATTGTGCATAGCTATTATAGCAAAATCGCTCTTATCGACAATTTGTTTTACATTTATTTTATAATAAAGATCGGATACATTCTTATCTTCACCTTGTATAATTTTAATTTTTTTATTTTTAAGAATTAATTTATTACCAGCAGCATCATTCCAATATTCCCAACCATTAGGCACCAATCCACAATAGTTAATTAAACTTTTTATTAATTGGTAGTTTTCTTTCTCTTCAAATACTGCTTCAAAATTAATATATGCTTTTTGATCATTACTCAAATATGTCATAATTAAAATTCTTTTTATATCTAGTAATTTTTTCTATATGGTATAGTTTAGATATAATTTCTTTTTGTTTCATGGTTAAAAATGGCCAAAAATTATGTTTGGCAGGATCCGCATTTGCCGATAAGATATTTTTATTTTGATCTAGTTTGATAGCCCATTCAATCTCTCTTACTGTTAAACCATTAACATAATAACTGTCAATATCTTTTGTTAAATCTGACTTATAAATATTACCAAAAGGCAATATATCATAGTAATCAAAGTCAGGATAATTTCTAATTATAATATCGGTTTTAGAAATATCACCAACAATTAAATTATTATCACCAGCAACATGTTTACAATATGTAGCACACAGATTATGTTTAGTATTTTCATTAAGATCGATTATCCAACTATTAAATAAAGGTTCGTCATATATGTAATATTTAATATTATTATCTGTGCAAAACTTTTTTGACTCAGCATTATTTAATATAACAGCTGTTGTTTTTATCTGAGTTTGTTTACAAATTAAACAAAGCTCTTTATTAATCTCGTGTATGTCACTAAGGTTAATTAAAAGATCAGTTTTACTACTTTGATTAACATATTTAATTAACCAACTTACGATTTTTTGCTTATCCATATTTGTTATAAATTATATTTATCTTCTATTAGATTTAAGATCTGATATATAAGAATTAGTTAAAACTGCTTCAATTTTAATTTTATTAACATCTTCTTTAACAGAGCTAAGATCCTGTTTTTGCTGAGTTTGTTCTTTAGATATAATTTCAAGAACATTACTAATTTTCTCAGTAGCATCAGTTAATTTTTTCACTTGTTCTTTTGTTTCATCGGCTTCTTTTGATGCCTGAGTAAATTTAGCATAAATAAGACTGGCTGAGAAAGTAGTTGTTATAACAAATATAACAGCCAGTATCAACTGGTTTAAACTTAAGCTAAATTTAGATTCTGGTTTTAAAGATATTGACATAGCAATAAAATGACAAAATATGCAGATATTACCTTATTACAAATGAGGTTCTCTTTTAATGTAATTAAGATGATCTAGCTTTGATTCCATAAGTTTAGACCATAATACATAAGTGTTTTGAGTATCAATAATAGCGCTATGTGCACCTAATTTTGGTTTAATTCCAGCGTGAGCTAGGGATGCCTCAAGAGTTAATTTTGGTTTAACAATCCCATTTATATAAGTTAAACCTCTTGTGAATTCTTTTGTGCACATCCAAAGATGTGCTGGGAATTTTTTATTACATTTATCCCAAAAAGCATGACTAAACCTTCTGTCAAATGGGGCAGAATGAGCAATGAAACACCTATGCTCAGGAGTCAGTCCGTCTTGAAGTATAAAATTGTTGCAATACTCTACCACATCTTCTTTATTTTCACCTTTTAAAAGGTCTTCGTAAGTTTTCTTAGTGATAGCAAGAGCTTCTGGGTGAGCTGTCTCTGGATGCTCGCATTTAACGATTTTGTTAATTTGCATACGGTCAGAACAACGAATAATCGAAACTTCTGTCACTTCGCTTAAGGAAGTTGACACGCCTGTTGTTTCATAATCAATAATATAATATGCTAAAGCCATTAAAACCTTTTCGTGTATCTTATCATGTTGGTTCCCCAATCATAAATACTAGCAATAGTTTTTTTTATTTGATTGGTTTTGAGTTCAGGCGGGGATGATAGTTTGCCCATACCTTTTGTGTAATTTTCAAGAGCTTCTTCAGGAGATACTGCTAAAACTCTGTATTTTAGCTTCACCGGAACAAACCCCTCTACTTGTACGGAATAATATTTTTCTTTTTCTTTTGTATCCATGAATGTTCCTGTATTAAAGTGATGGCTTATTTAGACCCTGAGATGAATCAATTATTAAATTATTTTGGTATGGCAGCAGAATCATTGCCAGAACCACCTGTGTCGGAACGTCAACCATCTGTGGATTTATATAACATCATATCTCAATCTAATAAATATTTATCAGGATTAGATCCTGCAGTTGAAGTTTTAGCTAAAAAATTAATTGTTGAATGTTTAAAAAAAGGAATTCAGGTTGAGCTTACTAGCGGTTATAGAACATTGACTGAACAAGATAAGTTATATCAGCAAGGACGTGGCGCTAATGGTGATATTGTTACTGGAGCAAAAGCTGGCATGTCTCATCATAATTGGGGTTTAGCGTTTGACGTAGCTCCATTAAATGATGAAGGCGAACCTCATTGGCCAAATGACAATTCTTTATGGTCTAACATTGGTAATATTGGTAAGTCATTAGGTTTAAAATGGGGAGGTGATTTTTCTAATAGAAAAGATTATTCTCATTTCGAAGCCAATACACCTTTAGCTGATCTTCTTACAGGCAAGACTCGAAGTATTTATAGTGATCTTAACTTATCAAGAGTACAAAAAAATCCTGTAAAACAAAATGTAAAACAAACTGTAACGGTTTCAAAACCATCTAATGGTTATAAACGAATGACTCAAGCAGGCCATGAACTACAACAGATTGCTCAACATATATTAAAAGAAACTAGAGGAGAGCCTATTGGTACTAAAGTTCCTTTTCAATTAGGCGGTAAAGAATATATGGCCGTAAGAGAAATTCATAATAATGGTCCTAATGCAAGAGAAGGTTTAAATGTGGACCATCCAGGAATTAGTTTATTTGAAAAGGTTTAATTATTTTTATTAATTTCCCAACCTAACACTCGCCAAAATTTTCCAGAAGAGTCATGCTCTGTAGAAAATAACCACATCTTAAATGGTAACGGTTCTTCATAAGCCCAAGGATCTAGCCACTTAATATTACAATTAATATTACAATTAATATTACAATTAATATGTGTGCAATTTCTAATTTTATTTATTAAGTAATATGCTATTTTTTCTTTTTTCATATTATTTTCCTAACTGATATTTAGTTGTAATAATTAATTTAACAACTCTATATTGTACATCTTCTCTACTTAAATATTTTTTTCCATAAAATATAGCATCATCTATATTTTCATATTGGCTTGCTTCTTCTATATCTACCCATCCAAACTCAAACATAGATTCTGCTGGTTTATCACTTGTAAGAAATTTACCTACAAGATTAGGCAATGCTAAACCCATTCGCTGAATCACATATTTATTTTCTTTTATAATTTTACTTAACATATGTTAAAATAAGTTCAACTGTTTATTTCTTTGTAATTTCTCTATAATAAAACTATACTCATTAAGTTCTGATTTATCACGTGATAAAATTTTTGTTGCTTGCCATTCTTTTTTATCATAATCAGGAAAGTAAACATCACCTTCAACATAAGAAAGCACGGTTGTACGGTAAAATGTAATACAGCGCGGTAAAGCTAATTTATATATTTCCGATCCACCAATAATAAAAGGCTGGTCACATGAATGTTTTAAAGCTTCATCAATGGAACGGACAGTTAAACAGTCTTTAGAACTGTAAGCGGGGTCTCTACTAATAACGATGTTTATTCGGCCAGGTAATGCTCTACCAATTGACTCGTGATTCTTCCGACCCATGATAATCGTTTTATTTAAAGTTATTTCTTTAAAGAATAATAAATCTTCCTTTAGTTTCCAAGGAAGCGACTGAGATTTGCCTATAACTCCGTTTATTGATATGGCGGCAATCATATTTATATTCATACAATAACCATCGTTGGCTTATGTTTTTTAGTTAGCCAGGATCCATGATATTCTACATCATTTATCATTGCAAAAGAAGCTATAACTATCTTATCACCTTTTTTAAATAAATGAGCAGCACCACCATTTATGAAAAATTCATTATGATTATTTTTCTTATCAATTGAATATAATTTAACATCAATTACATATGTCTGAATTCTATTACCGTTAGTTATATTATAAACATGAACTAATTCATTTGGAAGTATGCCTGATTCATTTAAGTAATACTTGCTAATAAAAATACTATCTTGGTCATGATGGTAATAATTAACATTGGTTTCAGTAACATAAGCTTGTATTTTTGATTTAAGGACATTAATTAGCATATTAAACTTTCTTTCGTGATCTTTCTTTTCTTTCAGTCATCCATTGACCAACAGTTAAACCTGAAGGTAAAATTGCCGTATGTTCTGGTACAACAAAAAAGACAGCAGAGTATTGCCAATCATCGGAAGCCACTACTTCATGTTTGGTTGCTGCTGCTCCATTAATTTCTGTGACCAACTCTCCTAAATGTATTCCTGGATAGTATTCTCGAACTCTTTGCAGTAAAGGATCATTTTCTCCATCAAGATATTTAAATGTATCTAATGTATTTCTATACATACTTATAGTAAATAAATCAAAGTCAACATGAGGAGCTGTTGTAGCTCCTGGTTGATATTGAAGAATACGTAATGTTGAATCTGGCCCAGGATAGAATTCTTCTGGTAAGTTGAGCATGTATGAAGCACATAAAGCTTCATTCTTTGCCATTTCATAAAGAGCTATAATATCTGGAATTTGATCTTCAATGCTAGCAAAGTATTTTGGTGCTATGTGTGCGTAACGTTTAAGATCATCCCAGATATTATCACCATTAGGACTTTCAATTACAGAAGGCTTAAAACCTGTATTAAATGAGGAGAATGCAAATGACGAGAGCGTGTTGTATTGTTCTTGAGTAAATGTCATAATTTTCTTATTGATAAAATAGCTATTGCTTAATATTATTACACTGCTACTGGAACTTTAATGCTTGGTCCGGGATTATAATCTATAATATTAAAATCATCTAAAGTATATGAGAATATATCTTTAGCTTTATTTAAAATTAATTTTGGGCTGTCAGGAATAATATTATTTGTGGCAGTAATATATTGCTTAACCGCTTCGTCTTGATTTAAATATATATGCGCATTATGAATATTATGTATTAGTTTGTAAGGAGTTAATTCACATTGTTGAGCAAGCATGTAGGTTAGTGCTGAGTAGAAAAAAATATTAGCTGAAATTCCTGGAAGCCAATCACCACTACGTTGTGTTAAAATCCCAGTTAATCTTTTCTTACTATCAACATTTAAATAAAAATTGAAATGGCAAGGAGGTAATTTAACCCTATCACTACACACATCTTTAGCATTCCATAAATCCATCATTATTCTTCTGGATATTGGGTTGCCTCTAAGCTCATCTACTATAAATTGCACTTGGTCAAAACCACCAGGATCAGAATTGCGTAAAGAATAGTCTCCACCTTGATGACGCATTTGCCAACCATATATTGGGCCTAGCTCACCATCAGCATAACCATTTCGTGTTTCAAATTCTTTATCACGCCAGGCTGTCCAAATTTTAGAACCCATAGCCTCAAGATCATTTATATTTGTTGATCCGGAAAGCATCCACAGAAGTTCGGAGAAAATTGATTTGTAAGCATATTTTCTAACTGTAGGTAGTGGAAAATGTTCGCTGATATCATAAGTACACTGAACACCTGTTAATGACCTACAGACGATACCTGTACGAGTCTGATTATCATCGCCATATTTATATATTTTCTTTAATGTTTTATCGTAATCTTTTAGTATGTACATATTATTTACTCCAATATTTTAAAAGTCCATGAAATCGCGTTTGGTTGCTAGCGTCACAAGGCGTACACCAGCGGCTATAATAGCGTCTCGGCCGCCTTCCTGACGATCAACGAGCGCAATGATACCAGCCACTTCGCAGCCGGCATCTTGCAACACTTTGAGAGCTTTAAGGCTTGAGCCACCAGTCGTTATGACATCTTCAAGCAACGCGACTCGGAGCCCAGGACGCAGGGCTTTGTCGCCTTCGATGCGCTTGGCTGAGCCATGATCTTTAAGCTCTTTGCGAACGTAAATGGCAGGGATGGGTGCGCCTCGCTGGAAGCTGATTAGTGACACTGCTGAAGCCAGCGGGCAACCGCCAAGTTCAACGCCGCACACTGCTTCAATTTCACCAAGTTCCACTAGGGCATCGAATATTAGCTCACCAACCAGAGAGTGGCCCTCTGCGGTGAGGATCGTTTGCTTGCAGTCGATGAAGAAGTCACTTTCACTACCTGATACTAGAGTAACTTTCTTCTTTTCGAAGCTGAGCTGGCTCAGTAGTTCGACGAGACGTGCGCGCTTTTGTTCCATGGCTATTGTTGTTAGCATCACTCTATAATCTCCTGTATCATTAATTGTTCTCGAAAATTAGTTGCTTTGATTTTATCAAGTTGGTTTATGAAATCTTGACATGTATATTTTTTATTTAAACTATAAATCGTATTATCATCTGTTGGGCAGAATATAATACCTATATGCTCAAGCCCTGTGATGCAATCAAAAAGAAAGTCTCCAATTGGGTTATATGACCAGTAAATCCATTTATGTTTCTCAAAACTATAATTTTTCAGATCAAATAGATATTCGTGTATCATACTTTCTAATATATCTATGTCATAATTGCAATCGTGGCTTAAGGTTCCTATATTAAATTTGGTCACTCAATAATTTCCCGAATTATTTTAATTAAATCTCTAATTTGCTGTGAGTCTTGGATTCAATTATTCCAGCATTGGAGATTTCAATAAATTCTACACCAGTAGTTTTAAGATCATTTAAGTTAAAAACGCCCTGATAAGAACATGCACTTCTAATGCCATTATGAATCAAGCTAACCGTGTCATCTAATGACCCCTTTGATAAAACTCTAGAGGTTATACCTTCAACAAAATCCTTTTTGTGAGTTGATGAACCCCTATATTCTTTCCATTTTAATCCGTTTATTTCTACTGTTTGTCCAGAAGATTCTGAACAACCGGCAAGTAAGCTGCCAAGCATCACTCCTGATGTGTAAACTAAAGCTTTACTAATATTGCCAGATGTCTTAAGACCACCATCGGAAATTAATCTAACTGTATTGTTTTTTATATAATAATGAAGCTCATCAGCTATGTCGGAAATACAAGTCATCTGAGGAACGCCTGACCCAGTTGTATCACGAGTTGAACAGATAGAGCCACCACCTATTCCGCATTTTATTACATCAGCACCAGCTTCCATCAAATCTCTTGCTCCAAAAGCAGTTGCTACATTTCCTGCTATAATTAATAAATTATTATAGTGCGATTTAATGTAATTAATAAATTCTAAACATTTTTCAGAATGAGCATGAGCTATATCAACACACACAATTTTGCAATTAGTTTCGGCATTAAGCTGTTTTAAAAATTCTTTTTCATCATCATTAATGCCAACTGAAACGCCAATATTCGTTCTGTAATCATTAGGCGTTAAATCAATTGTTTTTTTATAATCGCCAATTTTATCTTCAGTAAATCGATGCAGTAAGCCCATGCCACCAAGGCAGGCTAGCTTCGAAACTAAATCGCAACTTGCTATGTCAGCCATGTTTGCGTTAATAATTGGGCTCGTGGTTTTAATACCTTTTCCCCAATCAACTGATAAATCTACATTTCTTCTGGATGAAACAGCAGATTTACGAGGGACCATAAGAAGGTCATCAAAAGTGTACCCTTTTCTAACATTAATCATTTAAGCTCCTGTATATATTTATCTAAATCTTTAAATATCATTTCATTATTATCATGTTTATAATCATCTAAATTATCTTTATAGAATGGGATATTTTTTATAAAAATATCTAAATCAAAATCGGATATATTTTTACAATATTTACCATAACCTAACTTTTCTAAGTAGTATGCATTCATCTCCTGCTCGAATTGATTTTTTATTGCAAAAGAGTATAGAGGCTTTTTTAAATAAATAGCCTCAGAAAGCAGCGTGAACCCTCCGTTAGCCACGACGCACTTACTTGAAGCTAAATCTTTTATAAATTGCTTTTCAGAAAACGGCTTATAAATGATATTATCATCAAACTGGTCCTCTACAATATCTCTTTTTAAACCATAAACAAAAACAATATCTTTTATTTTCTTTAATTTATTTACAAGGTCCTGATTAGATTCAGAGGTTTGATATACAAGGACATGATCTAAGTCTTTAATTTTAGCGTCAATAATTTGTTTTCTGATAATTGGCTGATATATTTTTGTTTTCTTTTTCTTAACTTCGGCGTCAAAAAAAGATGTAACGAAATACTTTTCGCAACCAGTAGTTTTAAATTTAACTATATTTTTTGCTAGTTGAAAGCTTGTACCTTTTAATATTTTATCAATTTTACAGCGGTTAATAATTTGTATATTATCAATAGCAATACATGGGATATCATTAAGTTGAGCATAGGCACTAGCTGCGCTATCAAAATCTGTAATAACGAGATCCGGTTTAAAATCTTTAAAGCTTTGAGAGATGAGTTTGGTATTTTTAATTAAATTTTTAGTTGCTTTAAGATTATTAATCAGAGTAGTAATTTTATCTACTTGATTATTTTTATAAGCAAGAGTCATACCTTGAGCTTTAACTACTTTTATATCGGGAAATTTATTAGTAAGGAAGTCAGCAGCTCTACCTGATGAGATGATCTTTATTTTGTGCCCGGAGTCAAGAAGATGTTGAATCACCACGGTCTGTCTAAAACAATGACCCATGCCTTCTCCGCATATACCTACTATAATTTTAATTTTTCTCATAACTTTTAACCGCATATTCTTTCTTAGCTAAGTCCATATCGATATAACAATACCGACCATAAGTACAGGTTCCGCTATTAATATAAGTCACAGATTCTTTTTCGTATATTTTAGGCATGTGTGAGTGACCACAGATAATGACATCATATTTATCTTTAGCATATTGAATTGCTACTCTTTCAAATCTTTCATTTTCTTTTGAAGTAGAATAATATGCGCTTTCAATTTGCTCTGTGAACCACTTATAAATGCTAATCATACCTAGTTTTAAAAACAATCCGCCAAAAATATTTACATGTAGTTGATTGTGGGCTTCATCAAATTGGTGACCATGAATGAAGCAATATCTTTTATTCTCATATGTAATACGAAACTTTTCGATACCTCCAAATTTTTCTCCAACAAGATCATGGTTACCAAACACGTATAAGTATTTATCTTTTTTAAAACGTTTAGTTATAGTTGCGTGGTTAATATTAGCTAATTTAAAAATATCAGCATCTTCGCCATAGGCCATACTAATTTCATAAATATCGCCTAATAAAATTATACGATCAAAATTATTTTCTAAATAAAATAGAAATGCAGCAAAATCATGATCGGAATGACCTAGCTGATGAGTATCCTTATCGTATCCAATATGAAGATCTGATATAACGGCAATTTTCATATACTAATTGCCCTCTTAATCTTATTAAGTTCTGTTTTTAATTCATCTAGTGAATTAAATTTATTTAAGTCGAATAAACGACTATTAAAACCTAGTATTGTAGCCATTTTTATATTTTCAATACGATCATCTAAAAATTCACATGACTGAAAGCTTGGATTTTCCATTATAAAGCTTTGAAAAAATAGTTTTTGAGGTTTAAAACTACCGACCTCAAAACTCAAATGGTTTATGGTATTTTTAAATAAAGACTCATGTTTATTTCTTAAAAATTCAGCATGCTCAACGCCCATATTACTTAAGAAGGCTACAGGATGCTCTATCAAAATTTCTTCTACAAAATCCAGCATAATTGCGTTAGGCGTTACAATTTTATTCCATTCATATAAAAACTCTTCAGCTGATATACTTGGAAATTTTTCATGTAAATACCAATCAATACGAGCACAACCTAGGTAATTGAGATGTTCAACACGTGCCATTAAATGGATTGATTCTTTTAAATCTTTTACGCAACGCCATTCAATTAGCTTATTTAAAAAGTAATTTATATTAACATTAAATAATACATTACCAAGATCGAAAGCAATTGGCGTGTTACCAGGAAGCATATGTGTGTAATTATAGGTGTTCATGTAAATATTTTATTTCTTTCTTTTCAATATAATTTGGTATTTCATATTTCATTGTTTTATTAATTTCATCTACAGAGTATTTCTGCATTAATTCTATCTGGCTCAAATCAAAACCCAAACCGTATTCTCTAGTAAAGTTAGCATTTAATAAGCTTTCAATATCTTGCATTTGTGGAGTTATTAATAATTTTTTTCCAGAATAAATGGCATCAGAAATCACACTTGTTTCGCCACAACATATTATCGTATCGCAATTATTTAATTTTTCTCTGTATTCAGATTCTGACAACTCGAACTGTTTTGCAGTATCAAAGCTATAATCTGAACAATATAAGATTTTTTTAAGAACATCATACCTAGCCATATCATTTATAATAGCTAAATTTCCAGGTTTGTTTTCAGATTTATAATGATAAGGTCTGATTAATTCGTATCCAGGTATAATTTCATTTGAAGGAATAATATCTGCAAATGGAGAATATATAAATATACGATTAGGTTTTATAAAATGCCGAGAATAATTTTTCTTTTCATGATTTGATTGATGTAAATATATAAAGTTATTCATGCTCCAATTTACACCGTCCATCAAATGCATAGGGCTACAATACCAAAGTTCACACCCAACTTTATTTGCAATTAAAGCTGATATAGGTTCATAATCTGATATGATTAGATCAGGTTCAAAATCAATAACATCCAGTAGAAACTTTCTCACCAAATCAAAATTAGTATGTGGAAAGAATTCACGATGGTCTAAGAATTCTTTTAACTTCCATGTATGACGGATATTTGATTTATTATATTTTAATGCATCTAGTGTCCAGTCAATATGTTTAAATGATTGAGATGATTTGCAATAAGATGCTAATTTAATTTCGTGATGTGGTAAATGGTTAAGTATTCGGCGCGCCTGAGAGTCACCACCAATACGGTCACTGGATGAATATAATATTTTCATAGAATAATATTAGATATAATATATTCGTTATATTTTTTTTCGAACTGTTCTGCCCACTGATCTTGGGAATATCTTATGTATTTATCATGCTCAAAATATATGTTGTTTACAAATTTCTGTTTAAAACTTACAAAATCATCATGAGAAAAATTTTTAAAAATATTCATCATGCATATCCAATACTCACCATTATTTTTACATTGTTTGTTAACAACGCTAAAATCAATAAATGTATTTTTAGCATTTAATTTTAAAAACTGTTTTCCTGTCATAATTATTCTATAATTTCTTTAATAAGATATGATTTTTTAGCTTCATCTAAGTTTAAACAATCTAGCAAAAATATTTTTTTTAGTGTACTTTTATTATGTGTATTAATAAATTTATTACGTGTATTAATAAAACTGTTGGTTTCATGGTAAATGTAAGTATAAATTTCTTGAGTCATAGCATTCAGCAGTTTAAGATTCAAATCTCCAACTCTGATAATATTCATAAACTGCCAAAGTGAGCAGGGTAGTGTATGAGTATCTATGTTTAATTCATTTAAGCATTTGTTTAAAACTTTATTTTCTTTAAATGAAACCAAAGTAAGATTTTCATTATTTAAAATAGCCTCAATGAAAGTTTTAATATCTTTATTATCATAATTTTCACATTTAATATATTCTTTTTCTAAAAAATCATTTACAGAATATGTTACTTCTATGATTTTCATTATTAATCTTCAAAAGAAATGTCTTTTAATACATCTCTCACACTAGTAATAAATGGTTTAGCTTGTTTAATAAAAAGGTCTTTAGTCATTCTTGTATCGGCATCTGCCCTGTGTGCCTTCTCTGATTTAACGCCATAAGCTTTTACTAATTTACCAAGATTATAATATTTTCTACGCTTACCAAGAAGTACGTCAATGAAAAGAGCTATTGATTTAGTGTCGATTAACTGTTTATTGTGGCCAGTTTTAAATGGGAATGTATCAATCAGTCCATGACGCATCCACATACTTTCTAAATGTTCATAATCAAAAATAGCATTCTGTGCAACTAAAACGCGATCATTAATTGTTACATCATCATTAGCTATCCAATTTTCAATTTCGGTTAATGCAACTAATGGATCTAAGTATTTTTCTTTGCCAACTTTGGTCATATGTAAAATATCTTCACGAGTATGACCATTTATAGAGAGTGCTTCATCCTGAATTGTTTCTGGCTTTGTGGCACGTATTAACCAAGTCCTTTGTTCCTCTTCTACTGGGCCTATTTCTGTAAATCTCATTCTAATCATTGATAGTTCAATTACCTCATGATCAGTAGGACTAAATCCAGTTGTCTCAGTATCTGCTACGTATAATATATATCCTTCTTGAATCATTTTTATCTTATCCTTTTTAATAATATAAAGTTTTTATTTTTTACTATTTATATTTGCTATAATTTAATTATTATATAATTTTATTCTATTCTATTATATTTTTAATTAACATTTCGTTTTTAATTTTTAAAATTAATATTATTAATTTTCTACGATCTAGCTTATCATCTTCGCCATATAAAGTAAACACCTCAATCATATTTTTTAATTCTTTTTTATTTAACAACTCTATAGACCTAATAATATCTGTATCCGACATTTTTTCAAGGCCAATATTTATAAATATATTAGAGTTAATCACTCTCATATATCTTATTATTATCTAGCTTATGGTAATCATAATTTCATACATGATTACACCTAGTGTAAAGTTGGTATATTTATCGTATTATACGTTGAATCATACCATCTGAACAGAGTTTTTTGCAAACACTTTTTAACTTACATTTATTTTGCAAATATATATTAAATCCATATATAAATAAATCATCGCAATGAGTAAATGATTTATTAAAATCCTTTAATCCTCCGATAATATTATAAACACCAAGTGTCATAAAAACCTTGCTCTTACTTTCTAATTCATAAACAAGGTCAATACAGCAAGCGTTATAGTTTGGGTTTATAATATGTGTGTTGAGATAATATCCAGGATAACAAGGGTAATAAACTCTTATCTCAACATTATTATCTTTATAAAATAATGTTTCATCAAGATCATTAAGATCAGCTGCCATCACCTTCCGTATTGTGGCGATTTTCTTTTGAAATTTTATTCAAATGTAATGATATTAATTCAGCTACGGCTCGTGAAACAGGAATTTCAACACATGACCCTGAAGAATTCATAAACTTAATCATAGATACATCTTTGTTTATATTGGTAATTCCATCATATATAATCATTTCATAACCCTTTTAATTTCTTGTTTAATTTTATTTACTGATTTGTGTCCAGATTTAAAACAATATAAAAGCAATTGAATACCCTCAAGAGAGTTCATAAAATTAATTTCTTTTCGAGTAAAGTTAACACTGCGCAATATCAGTTCTATTTTATTATTTTTTAATATTTCAAAACTTTGGCTGCCGTTTTTCATTATTACATTTTTTATACGTACAATATCTTGCTTTATATAATCTTCTTCTTTAAAAAATTCATTATCGCCCTTAATTGAGTTGGGGCCAAAGAATTTCTGTTCAGGATTGGTATTATTACTAAAAAACTCTTCTTCGTCTGTTAAATATTTTTGCATTGATATTCCTTTCATTTACAAGCTGAGTTTGCTGCAATAGTTCCTGAAATTGCAGCTGCCATAATTCCTGTGAAATTTGCACTTTCGCCAGCTACGAATAATCCAGGTATCTCTGTTTCGAGGTTATCTGCAATACGAATTTGTGATGCAAGAGGTGTGATGGTTGGGCTGTGAAAATTAGCCTTGTTAGTTAGTACTGGGAAAAGATCTGTAAGATCATTAATTGTTTTAACTAACCAGTCATACTCTGGAAGTTGAGAAATAGTTGCCTGCCCTTTTAAGATCGCACGAACTTTTTCTTTGCCTATTCTATCATTATTTAAAAGGTAGGCTAGTTTAGCAAGGCGATCAGTTTCTTTGACGCCACGACCCTCATCTACCTGTATGTTACCAATAATTTGAAATGACACCTTGTCTGTATGCCAACGAGCCTCATTGCCACGGAAAGCTGAAATTACAAGGTCTGCATGATCCTCTGGTAATATAGTTCCGTTGTAATTAAATGGTCCAATTGTAAGATCTTCACGAGTTAATAAACAATGTGATTTATTAAAATCTTTTAAATTACTAGCTTGTGTCTCAACTGTAATTCCAAAATTTGCAATATCATCTTTAATTGTTATTCCGAATTTTTTATATATATGAGTAGCAAATTTCCATCCAGAACGTCCGACATTAAATATAATTTTTTTAGAAAAAACAATTCCTTCCTGTGTTTCAATATTAAATCCACCTTTTATTTTTGTAATATCATACACTTCATTATTGAAACTCATCGTTATATTTTTTGCATCCTCAATAGATGGCGTTATGTTTTTAGAAAGTTGATGGATACTTTCAGGCTTCCATTGAATGTAATCATTTGTTGTTAATTCAAATCCTAAATTTTGGATTTTTGTTTTTATGCCAGATGATGGTAAACGGTCTTTAATCACCTTCATTGGTCCGGCTTCTGAAAAATGTTTCAGCACAAATTTCTCTGCTGCTTTTACTTTGCGTCCGTCAATATAGTCTAGCAGCTGATTAGAATCATTTATATATAGTCTACCTGAACTACTAGGAAGACATCCAAGGTAGCCTTCTAAGAAGCGTTTTCTTTTGGCAGGTGCTGATGATGTGTCAAAAATTAAAGTCTTTGTTTTTTTAAAAGATTCTGCAATTTTTAATGCGGAAAAAACGCCACTTGGGCCTGCACCGATAATTGTTAGATCATACTTTTCAATTTTTTCCATGTTATCCTATATAAAGTTAGAAGTTTAATCTTCGCAAATACATATAACATCAGTTTATCTTTTGATAATATTTTTTAAAAATTCCCATTAACTCTTAAAATATTATGTTGTTTATAGAGTTTATTAGAAGGTATTCCAGCTACTTGTGCCTCTTCTTTTTAAGAATACTAAAATCATTACAACGCTGAGTATTAGTTGGTTTCTTTATATTTAGCTTTAGCTACTCTTGGTCTTCTTGTTTTATTTTTTAGTCATTCATTATATTGTTTTGAAATAATGTTCCGTTACAATCTAAAATATTATTATTTTTAAAAAATTCATTAATCTTTCTTGCAGCATCGGCTTCAGTTGCAAACCTGCCAAGATGCACTTCTTTTCCTTTATAATGAGTCCTGGCTCTCCAAGGAAAACCAACTCTGTTTTTACAATAACCAACCCCTAAATATTGGGATGATGATTTTAATAATGATTTTTTACGCACGTTAATTGAGTGCTTATCTTTTCTTTCCTGAGTATATGATATCTTTAATGATTTAGAAATATTTTGCTTATTTTCTGCAGTTCTGATTTTACCTGTATTAGATTTGCCAATTTTTTCGCGAGTTTCTTTAGAAACATTCCTTCCTAAACTACCATCGCCACCCTTTGTAATATTATAACCTGCATGTTTGTTTGTAGAGTCATAAAGTGATATCCATAAAATTTCGGCCTGTAATAAATTTCTAAAGATAGATAAACGATCAATGATTTCTATTTTGAAATTTTCAATACCATATTTCCTAATGGCTTTGTGTAAATAGAATCCTTTACCATTTTTTGCAGATTTTTTATGTTCATACCATCTTTTATTTAAACCGCTTGATGTATAGCCAATATACAATTTGTTATTTTTAATATTTGTAATTTTATATATTAAAAACTTTTTCTCTTTCATATTAATCTAAATTTAAAATATCATCACGTACTAATTGCATAGGAAAAGCTGGTCCTGGATCAAATTTTCTTCCAGGACTAACGAAATCATGACCAACAACGTCGATAATTTTATATTTTTCTAATAAAGCTCTACCAATATCTGCAACTATATTAATTTCTTCTGTTGAATATTTTGCCCAATATGTCCAATTTTTCGGAGCAAAACCACCAGCATGCTTCGCTTCTACAGCATCTGTTACTGGCCATTTTTTACCATAAGTTGTTTTTAAAGATCCGTCAGTCTGTTTAATTAAAGGTCCGGGATTGCTAATTTCAATACCAACGCTGAAAGCATTACATGCTCCTCTACCTTTATAGCTACTCTCACCAGCATGACTTCCAGCTATATTGCAAGGAAGCATTTGTGTCACTTGATAGCGCCCATTTACTCCATCAATACAAAAATGAGCAAAAAACTTAGTATGCAATTGACTAGATACTAATGCATTTAAGGTATCTGTGACAGCATAATGTACAATCAATATTTCAGGCTTCATTATTTTATTAAATTTAGTTTGTTGAACTTTATGTATTAATTCAACTTTATTTGGAGAATCATTACGAATTTGCAACAAGTGTTTTTCATCAATTTTAAACATATTTTCCTTTTCAATGGTCATATCAATATGTTCTATAATGCACAAAAGAAAAAGGATCCGGGATTTCTCCCAGATCCTTTTAAATTATCACCAACCTTCTTATAAAAACCGTAACTTTAATTACAGCGCAATGAAGAGCAAAACTACTCATTCAACCTTATTCTGTTAACTGCTTGTAACTTCTCGACAATTTTATTATATTATAAAAATTAACTTTTAGGCTATTTTAAATTAGCACTGTTATTATTTTTATTATAAATCAGATATGTTCTTATTTTATCTGTAAACGCAAATCTTTATGACATTGATTACATATATCAATTATATTTTTAATATCTTCTTCAAATAAAACAATCTCAGAGAACATACCATAACGCGATTTGTAACCAAATATATATTTAATACCGATTTTCAAACGTTTCCAAAAAGAACCGTTATCACTCAAATTTACTGATAGATAAACCTCACTATCATCTGGGAACCAGCTTATTGAGGCAGAGTGTTCTTGTGAACCGCAGTGGCATTGAATAATATAACTTTTTGATTCGTTTTCTTTTACTTTAATTTTTTTAAATACTGACATGCGTTATTTTTTATTTCTTTCTTTCTTTATTCTTCTTCTTGATTTTCCTGAAACATAACAACTTTGATACGCGATTCTGATGAAGCGGCTTTTACAAAAACACCATTAGCGCGAGCTTTATTCATTATTTTATCTCGACCATTGAGAAGAATATCAACAACCCATTTATCAGTGCAAAGATTCGCAACTTCCTCTATTTTATCACAAGCTTTTAAATATTCATTCATAAAAATCCTTAGTTATTTGCATCTTCAAGTTTACGAGCCGCTTCATGCAGTTGTGCAGCAATATCTTTAAGGAGTTCTGATAATTCAATATTACCACACCCCCTAGCTAAAGCAGACATTTCCCACATTTCATCGGCAGCTATTCTGTAGTCTATAGATTTAGTTTTTTTCAAGCCATCCCCATAAAAAAAGTTAAATAACCGAAAATATTAAATACTGGTTACAATGTAATGTTATTTTATTGACTACTACTAGATTGTTTCGTAAAGATTTCCCAATCTGTGTACTCTCCGGTAGCCTTATCTATAAATCCCCAACGATGTTTTTCTTGACCAGATTTACTTCCACTAACAAATAGTGTCCATACTGAAGGAGTAATTAAATCAATTCTATGAAATTTGTCTGCCGGAATAAAATTAAAACAACCAGATGATAAGATTCTTGTTTTAATTTCATGTGTTTTCATATCTCTATATTCTTCTTGGTATGAACCTTTTAATATAATAGAGAAACTAAAGTTCCATTCGTGATTATGAATGGTATGACTATCTGCGTCAGAAGAATGAAATTTATGAATATAAATACTTGGCAACCATTTCATTTTTTTAGGCTTTCTAAAGATATAGTATCTGGTTAAATATTTAGAACCATCTGACCTATAAATAGTTCTTGATTGTAATTTATTTAAAAACTTATAAATCATCTTACTCATAATATTCCTTTAATTTAAAACATGTGCTTCACGCATACTAAAACCAATTGACTTTTTAATCTTATCTTCAACTTCACATCCATTAGCAGCAGCAAAAACATCAGCTAGAGTTACAGGTTTTTCAAAGATCATATCTGGTTTATTTTTATTTTTAATTTTTGAATAAGCAATATTAGCTTCTTCTACTGATAGGTGGGAAACTTCAATGATCGCACTCAATCTGCCGCTTCGTTTATAAGCCGCATCAATTTCTAATTTTTTAATATTTGTAGTAGCTATAATATGCAAATCTAGATTGTCTGACATAAAACCATCAGTTAAATTTAATATATTAGATACGAGATTTTCATTATTATGTTTACGATCAGCTAAAATTGAGTCAGCATCTTCAACTAAAAGAACAATTTTATGACCACATGATTTTAGTAAGCAAAAAATATCATTGATATCATATTTACTAAAGACAGCAGGTTGTATTAATACGAACGAAACATCTTTGATATCATTAATAAGTGACTTTAATAAAAACGACTTACCACTACCAGGATCGCCATGAAGTATAGTCAGCCTTCCTGTTGGTTTTTTACTTTTAATATTCTTAACTACTTTATACCACTGTTCTAAAACAGCTTTAGAATAATTTTGTTTACTTAGTTTATAATTTGATTTTGCAGCCCCAATATTACTTAATGCTAATCCTGATGATGTATTTGTAATATTATAAATGTAATTTTTCTTTTCAGTTCTATTAAAATTATCTTTAAGAAAATCAGTTATAACTTTCATTTTATTATCATTAAATGAATTTAACTCATAATTAAATGTTGTTTTAGAGTTAGAATCTTTTACAAATATAAAACATGATTCATTATCATAAATTAAATATGATTTATCATCATCTCGCTTATTAACAATAACTTTAAATTTATTATCTTTAACAAAGGTTATTAGCTTATCAAATAACATATCACTTTTTTCTCCAACCTCTAACTGGTTTAGTTTATTAGATGTACTATATTCTAAACAATATGTTAATTCATGTTTTAATGCTATATTGCTAAATAAATTACATCGATTAATAAACTGTTCCCCACAAATAGCTTCTGACGTTATATAATCTTGCCATTTCTTTTGTTTCATTTAATTTTTAAGCTCCCGTTTATTTATTATATTATAAAGCAATTTATTACTGGGTCTATAAATAGCCCAAATTTTTCTTCTAGGTGTACGTTTCAGTTCTGTTACCAAATTACGTTCTGCTACCATGACAGAGTTGCCAATTATTGTCCAATCAGAATCTGTATGAGTTCTAATAAAGAATGAATGATAATGTAAAGCATTATAATTATCCCATTTAGCTCTTCCCAATATAAATATAATATCACCTGGTTCGACATTATAAAAATTAAAGTAAGTTTTAATTTTATCTGTATCGCCTATTTGCGGTCCATTATTTTCTTCTCTAATGATTTTTTGAAATAAATCAGGGTATAAATCGAAAAATGTAATAACATCTATTATTCTTCTTTTATCCAAAGTCTTATCATCTGCAACTAATTGTGATGATATTGTTTTAGATAAAGAGTTTTGTTCATCAACCCTAATGCCTTTTTTATTATATTTAAACCACCAATTACCGCCCATACGATCAAAGCTATCAACGATAAAATCGATACATACTTGTGGAGGTAAAGGGTTGCCATCGTTATCTTGGGAGTAATAGATGTTACCATTGTGGTAATATCTTCCTTTCCCCTTTCTCCAGGCAGTTTTCCATAAAGGTCTTAACTCGCCATCTTGTTGACCAACCTCTTTTCTTGGCTCATCAAACGGTATTTTTTCTTTAACCATCTGATCTAACACGGAAAATAATGCAGATAGAAGCTCATCCCTGTTTGGTAAAGCAGAAGTAATATTTATTTCATGTATATATACAGTTTTATCTATATTTTCAATTTTAACCTGTTCACTTTTAAATATGGATGTGTTTTGCTTTACTATAATTATATATACAAAAACTATTAAAAGTATAGAAAATAAAACACACGTAATAATTTTTGTTCTTTTTATCATTCTATTATATTCTTAATCATTGTGTTGTTTAATTCTCTATCTATAAATTTAAAGCATTTATTTTCATTTATAGAATTTTTAATTTTTATTATTGTATATTTATAAC
>Ga0163155_10002220_pt1 | contig 22008 bp, 17 predicted proteins | sample OliLakLV19SP4G1_FD_148611 | JGI IMG/M metagenome (GOLD analysis project Ga0163155, IMG submission 148611) | Freshwater microbial mat bacterial communities from Lake Vanda, McMurdo Dry Valleys, Antarctica - Oligotrophic Lake LV.19.SP4.G1 | ecosystem: Environmental > Aquatic > Freshwater > Lake >... | reverse complement strand
CCCCATGACCCCCATGTCCCCCAGGTCGAGCGCGTCGGCCGCGCCGGCGGCCCCCGCTGCCAAGCCGAAGCGCCGCACACCGCCGACTCGACGTTGAGGCGCCGCCGACACCCATCTGTCCACCACGCACTCACTCCTCCCGCCGCACCAAGGAACTCACATGCCGCTCTACGAATATCTCTGCGAGGCCGACGGCACTCGGCTTGAACTGATCCGCCCGATGCGCGACGCCGACGCCCCGGTCGAGGACCCGGAAGGTCGCCGTCGCCTGTTCTCGCGGGTGATGTCGATACCGATGCTCTCGACGCCGAAGGGCGAGACCTCGCTGCCGAGCCCCGGTGGCTCGTGCGGCTGCGGTCGTCGCCAGGGCGGCTGCGGCCATTGACCTTGCCACCGACCTCATCACTGGCCAGCGGCGGAGCGCGGGAGCGGCACTCGTCCGCTCGAGCGATCGATCGAGTGCTGGTCCGGCACGGCGTCGATTTCTCGGGCGCCGAGAATCCCGCAGGCAAGATCTGGGTTGCCACCCGCGATGACAGCCGGCTCCACGACGAGAGCGGGAAGCCGGTGATTGGGCTGCGCCGAGGCTTCGATCACCGCTCCCTCGTCGAGCTCATCGCGGCCAGCGCCAACGATGGTCGGGAGCATCTGTGGCGCATCGATGCGCCCTTCGGTCTCGCGGTTCAGACCCTCGACTCCCACGGCATCGAGCGCAACTGGTTGGCGATGGCGAAGTGGATCGCCCAGTTCGGCTCGGCCCGCGGCTGGCGCAGCGCCTGCCGCGAGACGGATCGCAGTGAACCGAGACGGGTGACCGATCATGCGGCCCGCACCCCGATGGCTCCGCTCAACCTGCGAGTCTTCAAGCAGACCTGGGCGGTCATCACCAACATCCTGATGCCCCTGACCGAGCGCGGCATCCGCATCGAGCCATTGGCAGGTCCGACCGACTCGCTCGTAATCGTGGCCGAGGGCTGTCCCGCCTCGACGCTGGCGCTTCGCGGCTGGCCCACCCGCGGCTACAAGGGAATCGGCGAACCGCCAAAGGCCCGCCGCGCCGAATTGATCGAACACCTGAAGCGGGCCCGCGTGCGGGTCCCCGACGACTCCGCCAGCTTCGCCATCAACGACACCGAAGGCGACGGACTGGATGCGCTGCTGCTTCTTCTCGATCCGGAACAGACGGTTGTTCCCGCGGAGGGAATGGTGGAGGGGTGGGTGTATTAGTCGGCTGCGCCGCCGCTTGTAAGGAGTGCCGCGCACGCGGCACACCTCAGGAGTGGGCGCAGGCGACGACCCCGTCGGCAAAGCCGACGCCTCACACCCCCCTCGTTCTCGGGTCCCAGATCAACTTGTGAAGCTGCGTCTGCATCCGCACCGGAAGCTTGTCGGCGAGGATCCACTCGGCGAGCTGACGCGGGGGCAGGGCCGCGCAACCGAGGATCTCGAGCCCCTGGGGCTGTTCGAAGACCGCCGACATCAGGACCGCGGCGCAGCGCCGGGGCAGATCGTGACGTTCGATGATCTCCTTCGCGAACTCGTAGTCGACGCGATCGGTGATCACGAACTTGATCTCGTCGTGTGGCCGCAGGCGATCGAAGTTGCTCCAGAGATTCCGCTCGACTTCACCGCTCCCGGGAGTCTTCACGTCGAGGATGAGAATCACCCGCGGGTCGCAGGGTGTCGTGTCGCAGGCGCCACTGGTCTCGATCAGGACGGTGTGCCCTGACTCGAGCAGGCGTCCGATCAGGGTGTGCACCCGCGGCTGCAGGAGCGGCTCTCCACCGGTGATCTCAACCAGCGGGCAGGCGTACGCGTCCACCGCCGCGACGATGTCGTCGATCGGCCTGGTCGCGCCCTCCCTGAAGGCGTACTCGGTATCGCAGTAGCGGCAGCGAAGGTGACATCCGCTGAGGCGCACGAAGACGCAGGGCAGTCCCGCGCGCGTCGACTCCCCCTGGATCGAGAAGAAGATCTCGTTGATCCGCAGCGTCACGGCTTCGCTGCCTGCCTCGGGACGGAGCGCCCGCGCCCGGGGAATCGAATCGGCGCGGTCGCTGGTCGGTGGGTTGACGGTCATGACGTGGTGCGGGGGGCTGGAAACGTGCTGAAAATCGCCTGTTCCGACCATCTCGACTCACCCGAAGGGGCCGGTATACTAACGCCCTTCGTTTCCAGCTCGCGCAGGTGGCGAAATTGGCAGACGCACCAGCTTGAGGTGCTGGCGGGAGTTAAATCCCTTGGAGGTTCAAGTCCTCTCCTGCGCATGAAGTCCCACGCCCTCGGCAATCGCCGGGGGCGTGGGGTTTTTTGAGCGCTGCAGTTGGAGCGCTCCGTTCGGCCCTCCGGGCCGGCACTCGCTTTCGCGGGTGCCACGCGGGTGCCACGCGGGTGCCACGCGGGCGCCACGCGGGCGCCACGCGGGCGCCACGCGGGCGCCACGCGGGTCGAGCGCAGATCTCGTCGGCTGGCGCCGACTGGGTTCCGTCGGCTTCGCCTCCGTCACTGAGGTGTGCCGCATGCGCCGCACCTGTTCTCGCTCGGCACGATCAGCGGCTCCGATCGAGCCGAGTGGTTCTTTTGTTTTGTTTGTTCTTTGGGGGGGGCTTCTTCGGGACCGACACGGGGGCCATCACGGGACCGATATCGATGCCATCACACGTGCGAGGCTTCACCACCCCGCGCACGTACTCAGTCGTGCAACCCACTGCTGCTCCCTTCCGGTTCGCGAAGCGAACCGCCTGCCCCCTGCCCTCCCAGCCTCGCCCCAGCGATCCAAAAAAACCCGCGGCTGGCAGTGCCAGCCGCGGGTCGGTGAATCAACTGACCGAATCGAAACGCACTCAGCTCCACGCGGCGAGCAGCAGACCGAGGTCGGCGCCGTCGATGGTGCCGTCATCGTCGAGGTCGCCGATGCCGGCGGTGCCCCAGTTGCTCAGCAGGATCCCCAGATCCTCGCCGTCGATGATGCCGTCGTTGTTGAGGTCGCCGAAGACGCTCGGCGGGTTGCAGTCGACCGTGACGATGCGGACGCCGTCGACGCCGGCCTCGACCACCGAGCCGGGGCTCGCATCCTCCGCGATGAAGCGGATGCGGAAGTTGGCCGTCGGCGAGACGAACGAACTGATCTTGAACTGCTTCGCATACCAGGCGCCGTTGGCCTCGGGGCCGCCCGGTCCGACGACCTCGAGCGGAGTCCAGGAAGCGCCGTTGTTCGAGGACACGTCGACGCGGAAGAGATCCTGGTTGGGCGCATCACCGAAGGTGTTCGAGAACCAGCGGGAATACGAGATGTACGCATTCGGCACCGTCGCATCGAGCGTCGGTGAGACCAGTGTCGTCGATCCACTGTCGACATCGCTGTTGCAGGTCTGCGTCGAGTTGTCGGTGACGTAGCAGGCACCGCTGCCGTCGGCGTCGATCTGGGGATTGCCACGATTGCAGCCGGTGATCGGGACTGCTCGCTCCCAGGGTCCATCGGTGAGGCTGGCGGAGTTGGTGATGGTCCAGCCGAGGTCGGTCTGGAAGTCATCGGCGAAGGTCACCGTCGTCGCATAGCCGATGAAGGCCTGGTACGGCGAGGCGGCGCCGGCGGCCGGACTGGTCACGGTCTGACCACCGGTCGACTGGGCGCTGAAGTAGAACTGCGTCGGCAGGCCGCAGGTCTGGGCGGGGAAGACGGCAAGGAAGCTCCCGCCGTTGGGGACGAGCGCAACCGCGGTGAACGCTCCACCGGTTCCAGTGCGGTAGAGCAGCGTCTCGGACCCGGGCAGCGGCGTGCCGAGGAGCGGGAGAACGTCGACGGCGACGCTGGTCTCGCCACCGGGCGCCACCACCGACGGCACACCGTCCGGCAGGATGATCTTGATCTCGGCGAGGGCCGGCGCAGGAAGACCGTGGGCCCCGAACGCGGCGGCGATCTGGGCGTAGTGCGGCGTTCCGTCGGAGATGTCGCCGTTGTCGTCGTCGAGAGTCAGGTAGTCGATTGTGATGCTGGAATTGATCGACGTCCCGGTGTGCAGCAGGATGGCGTTGATGGCCAGCGCGGCCAGCGTGTCGGAGTAGCCGACCGGGTCGACGGCCACCAGTTGCTCGCGGAGATCCCACACGCAGCCGGACATCAGCCGACCGCAGGAGTGGATGGCGCTCCCGCAGCTCGAGCAGTTGTTGGGGTCGTACTGGCAGTTGTTGTCGGCGTTTCGCAGCGGAGTGTTGCAATCACCGAAGAAGCCCAGTCCCAGGAGCGGGCTGTCGAGGATCAGCACGCTGATCACGTCGCCGGTGCCTTCGCCGTAGGCCCCTTGACCGCTGCCGGCGGCGTTGACCAGGTGATGGCCGAACTCGTGGTAGACCACCGAGGCGAAGGCGGTGTTGGGCGAGTTGCCTCCGGCCTGGCAGAAGTTGATCGAGGGAACCGAGGGGCTGTACCAGGCGTTGCCCGGGCAGAAGCCGTCGGTGCGGTTCGCGACCACTTCGAAGTTCGGATTCTGAAGCGTCGGGTATCCGGGGTTGTACTGGAGCACGAAGTCGCGGACCAGATTGGACTCGAGATACAGGTTGGTCTGAGCGCGGATGAGCGGGTCGGAGTTCGCGGCATTGAACAGCAGATTGACCGGGCTTCCGACGGGAACCTCGGAAGCCGAGGTGACCGGTCCGGGGAAGTTGAAGACGTCGAACCAGAGGCCATCGAGCGTCGAGTCGATGGTCAGGGCGCCGTCGGCGTCGATGGTGTAGTTGCCGTTGGCATCCGTGTACACGGTCTGGCCACCTGCGGTGACCTTCACATAGGGCAGCGGCGTCGGCACTTCGGGCTCGCACTGTTCGCTGCCGATGCCGGTCGTCGTGTTGCCGAGAACAGTGCCGCTGGTGGCACCGAAGCAGATCAAAGACTCCTTGTAGAGCAGCGTGCCGTCATTGGCGTCCACGACGACGCGCCACTCTTCGAAGCCGTTGACGACGTGGGCCTCGTAGGCGAGACGCGGAGCGACGACCTCGTCCTCCGCACCTGCGAAGATCACCACCCGCCCCTCGTGGATGTGCCCGCCGCCGCCGGCGTTGGTTGCGAAGGTGGCGAGTGCCCGCGAGCTGAGGCGATTGAGCGCCGTCGGGGCAATTGAGAAGTCGCCGATGTCGCGCAGGCTCGAGGCCGCGAGGACGACCGGGTGACCCGGCTCGTTGCTGACGAGCACTCGGAGTTCGCTGCCAAACACCGGGACATCGTCTCGCTTCTGCATGAAGTACGAGAGTGTGAAGCGATAGTCGCCGGTTGCCGGGTCGAAGCGGACGCCGGTCGAGGTGCGGCGATCCGGGAGGAAGCTCTCGGACACCAGGTCGCTCGAGCGGATCCCGAAGATCTCGGCATGGGCATTTCGGAACGCCTCGGCCGAGGCCGTGGGCGTCGCTCCGCCGCCGAAGGACTTGCCGTGCACGCGCACGATCCGACCCTTCTGGGTCAGAAACTCGGTGCCGGGATTCACGGCCAGGAACTGGCTCGCGGCGGTCAGCCCACCCGCAGGAATCTCACCTGCTCCCCCGCCGGGCTGGGGCATCGATTGGGCCACGCTCAGACACGCGATGAACATCGCTCCGGCCGCTGCGAGAGCGGGTCGTCTCCACTGCTGCATTGAGTAATCCTCGATAGGGGGTCCACTGCTGCGCCTGGCACGCCGATGGTCGGGTCGGGATTGGCCCAATTGCCATCGAGGCAACAGGATCGCCCGAAGTTCGGTCGCACGCAATCGATTTCGATGCGCTCTCGCTCGGCGAGTTCCCGCCCTTTCCCTGGCTTTGGCCAGTCACCCGCCGCGGGGTCCTCGCCAGAGGCCGGAGACCTTTCCCCAGCCCTCCTTCCGAATCCGAGGTCGCCATCGGGACGGTTCCTCCCGCGGTGCCCGTATCCTCGCGACGAATGGCCAAAGCCGACGCCCACTCCACGCACGAGCCGACGATCGAGAACCGCAAGGCTCGGCACGACTATCACATCGACGACACCCTGGAGTGCGGGATGCGACTGACCGGAACCGAGATCAAGTCGGTGCGGACCGGGCAGGTGAGTCTGGGGGAAGGGTTCGTCGAGGTCCGAGAGTCTCCGCCGGCCCTGATCCTCCGCGGGGTCCACGTGGCCGAGTACGCCCCCGCCGGCACCGCCCGGCAGCACGATCCACTGCGTCCACGAGAGCTTCTGGCCCACGGCCGGGAGATTCGCAAGCTCTTCGAGCACACCCGCGACCGCGGCGCGACCCTGGTGCCGCTCAAGATCTACTTCGTTCGCGGACGGGCGAAGGTCCTCGTCGGGCTGGCCCGGGGCAAGAAGCAGTTCGACAAGCGGGCCGACATCGCCAAGCGTGAAGCCCAGCGGGATATCGATCGGGCCATGAAGCGACGCTGAGTCGGTCGTCGATTCGCGGCGCGTCGCGACGCCGGGTCGCATGGCATTCCGTCGGGTCCCGGCCAATCAGCGACGCACGACCGGAATGCTCCGCCCGTTGTCCCAGTCGCGCATGCCGAGCACGCACTCCGCAATCACCTCGGCCACGCCGCGGGGATCGAGCGTCTGGCTCTCCGCGACGACGTCGGTGGAAAAGGCCGAGCGCAGGAGCGGCGTCTCGACCGCGCCGGGATTGACCGAGAAGGATCGCACGCCAATTGACCTGCCTTCGAGCGCCACCGAGCGGGTCAGACTGTCGAGTGCTCCCTTGCTCGCGGCGTAGGCGAAGAAGCCGGGAAAGGGATCGAACGCAGCCACCGACGAGACGTTCACCACGCAGCCCTGATGCTGCGAACGGAAATGCGGCCAGGCCGCGGCGATCAGTTGCGCGGGTCCGAAGACGTTGACTGCAAAGGTCTGTTCGAGCAGTCGCTGCGTGGTCTCCTCGATCGAGACCACCTCGGCGGCGCCGGCGTTGTTGACCAGCGCGTCGATTCGCCCGAAGCAATCGATCGTGGCGTCGATCACCGCCCGGGCCGAGAGCGCGTCGGCGAGATCCGCGGGCACCAGCTCGGTGGCCTCCGGCGGCTTTGGAAGGGCCGCGAGAAGCGCATCGGTCTCGGCGAGCCTCGACTCGTTTCGACCAACCAGCACCAGACGCCATCCCGCCCTGCCGAGGCGCAGGGCCACGGCCCGCCCGATCCCGCTTCCCGCTCCGGTCACGACCGCCACTGGGGTTGTCATCGCACGCTCGCTCTCTTGATTCACGCTGGTTCTCGAACGCTTCTTCTCACCCGCTCGACCAATCAGCCGAACAGTCGCATGACGTCGTTGTAGAACGTCACCAGGAAGATGCCCGCCAGCAGACAGAGTCCGACCAGCGTCGCGGCGTTCTGGAAGCCCGCCGGTGGCGCCCGACCCTTCACCTTCTCGTAGACGAGGTACAGGAAGAGCCCGCCGTCGACGATTGGAAGCGGCAGGAAGTTCAGGACCGCGAGATTGATGCTGATCATCGCCAGGAAGAGGACCAGATAGGCCCAACCCTGATCCACGACCTGCGAACCCAGATGCACGATGCCGACCGGGCCTCGCAACTGCTCGACCCCGACGGTGCGCTGCATCAGTCGGTAGATCGTGAGATAGGTCATCACGATCAGCTTGTGGGTCTCGGTGAATCCCATGCCGATGGCGCGCAGCGGATTGCCGTCGGCGCTCAGTCGCACCATGACCGGTTCGAAGAGCGAGGCTCCCAGCGGCGTTCCCCAACCGAGTGCATGGAGGCGCTCGACGTCGGCGGCGCTGAGCGCCATCTCGACCTGGCTCGCCACCGCGCCCGGCGTCGGCGCAGTGACGGTGAGGGTGACGGTCGCCGATGACTTCGACGATGCCGCCTCGGCGGTGGCCTGCCGCAACGCCTGTCGCAGATCCGCCCACGTCGCAATCGAAGTGGTGTCGACGGCGTCGATTCGCGACCCGGGAATGAGCGCCGCGTCGGCAATCGGACTGGGGACCACCTGATCGCCGGCCGCCACGAGCCGATCGACCGGTCGCGAGATCACCGCGTGATCGAGGTCGTAGCCGAGCACCACGCCCATCTGACCACGGCGATTGAGCGACGCGCGCACCTCGACCTCGACTCCATCGCGAAGCACCACCATCGCCACGCTCTGGCGCGGTCGAGCCATGAAGGAGCGACGCAGTTCGACGGCCCGGGGATGGACCAGGTCTCCGGCGCGGATCACGATGTCGCCGGCCCGAAGTCGATCGCGGTTGTCGCTGTCGGCGGGAACTGATTCGATGCGGGCCCGTGGTGTCAGGCCCAGAAGTCCCAGTTCACGATCCTGAACACCGGGCTCGCCGGCGGCGCCGGGAATGACCAGGGCGTCGAGCGCTGGCCGGGCGACGAGTGGCACCTCGATCGGGGCGGCGCCCGGGGCGTCAGGGTTCTCCCACCGGGTCATCACCGGTCGGCCCTCCGCCCGGCGAACCAGGCGGTCGAACTCCTCCCACGTCGAGACCAGAGCGCCGTCGAGAGCGGTCAGTTCCATGCCGGGCTTCACGCCCGCGGCGCCGAGCCCGGTCTGGCTCAACGCCGGCTCAAGGAATGCAAGCGACTGGGCGTGGTCGTCGAGACGCGTGCTGCTTGCCGGAGCGACGCCGATGGACAGCAGGTTCGAGATCGGATCGACCGCAGGAAGAATCGTGAACTCGAGCGGTCCGTCGACACCGGGCCGCTCGACTGCAAGCGCAAGCGGCGTGTTCGGCGGCGACATGGCTGCGGCGATCATCAGATCGTCGAAGGTTCGGGCCGGCGATCCGTCGATGGTGAGAACTCGGTCGCCCGGCAGAAGCCCCGGATCGGCCACGCCGAGCGCGGCGGCATTCGACGCCGAGGCGGTGGCCGCGGGCAGTCCGACGAAGGTGTCGCCGATCACCGGGGCCGGGAATCGCACGCCCACCAGGAAGGCGATCATGAAGAGGATGACCGCGAGCACCGCGTTGGCAATCACGCCCGCGGAGACCACCACCATGCGCTTGCCGACGCCCACCGAGGCGTAGCTGCGTTCGGAAGCGTCGTTGCCGGTGGGACGAAGGTCCTCCTGCCCGAGCATCTTCACGAAGCCGCCAATTGGCAGCCAGCGAAGCGACCACTCGGTTTCGCCGATCCCGTGGCGACGCAGTTCCTCGTCGCTCAACTCGATGGCGCTGCGACCGTGTCGGGCGCGGACGATGCGATCGGTCGAGCCGGCGACCAGCCCGACGCCGCGCCGCCAGGAGAGCGCCGTGGGACCCATGCCCACGGCGAATCCGTCGGCCCGGATGCCCGCCCAGCGCGCCGCGAAATAGTGCCCGAGTTCGTGAATGACGATCAGCAGGGTGAAGCCTGCGAGGATCGCGATGATGCCGAGGAGTGTCACGGGACGACTTTAGCAGCCGTGCGGGGTCGCCCCGCGGGAAGGTCGCCCTTGGCGCGGCGAGATCGGGCAACGGATGCGGCGCCTGCGCTCAGTCCACGAACTTCTTCAGGACCAGCGACGTGTTGTGCCCGCCGAAGCCGAAGGAGTTGTTGAGGGCCACCGAGATCGCCCGCTCCTTCGCGGTGTTGGCCACGAAGTCGAGGTCGAATCCGTCGTCGGGCGAGTCGAGGTTGATCGTCGGCGGCAGAATTCCGTCGCGAAGCGCCAGGGCCGTCAGCACCGTCTCGATGCCGCCGGCGGCGCCGAGTCCATGGCCGGTCATCGACTTCGTCGAACTGATCGCGAGCTTCCGAGCGTGATCCCCGAAGAGCGCCTTCACCGCGCGAACCTCGGCGGCGTCACCGAGCGGCGTCGAGGTGCCGTGAGCGTTGATGTAATCGACGCACTCCTTGTCGATTGCGGCGTCGCGCAGCCCTTCGATCATCGCTCGACGGGCGCCGTCGCCGTCCTCGTCCGGAGCGGCGATATGCGAGGCGTCTCCCGAGGATCCGAACCCGATGATCTCCGCGTGGATGGTCGCCCCGCGGGCCTTGGCCAGCGAGAGTTCCTCGAGAACGACGACCGCGGCACCTTCCGAGAGGATGAAGCCGTCGCGCCCGCGATCAAAGGGTCGCGAGGCCTTGGTGGGATCGTCGTTGCGAGTGGAGAGGGCCTTCATCGCGGCAAAGGAGCCGATGCAGATGGGGCTCACCGCGGCCTCGCTGCCACCAGCGACCATCACCTCGGCGGCACCGCGCTGGATCATGTGGAAGGCGGCGCCGATCGAGTGCGAGCCGCTGGCGCAGGCGGTCGCGGTGCAGATGTTCGCACCCTTGAGCTGCAAGCGAATCGAGACGTTGCCTGCCGCGGCATTTCCCATCAGTCGCGGAACAGTGAAGGGGCTGATCTTCCGCGGACCGGTGGCCATCAGTCGGGTGTGCCCCTCCTCGATGGTCATGATTCCGCCGATGCCCGAGCCGATGGCCACGCCACGCCGCGTCGGATCGCCCTTCGAGAAGTCGATGCCGCAGTCCCGTGCCGCCTCGACCGAGGCAGCCAGCCCCAGCAGGCAGAAGCGATCCATCCGCTTCGCTTCCTTCGAGTCGACCACGGCGTCGATGTCCCAGTTGCGCACTTCACCGGCGATGCGCACGGTCCACTCGTCGTTCTGGGGGAACGCCGTGATCGTCCCGATGCCCGACTCGCCCGCGCACACCCGCTTCCAGACGGTGAGAACATCGTTGCCCACGGGGCAGACCATTCCGAGACCAGTGATGACGACGCGGCGGCGCGAATCAGTGCTCATGGCGAGACGGTGAGATGAGGAACCCGCAGGGAGAACGCCGAGCGTCTCTGCACCCGCGGGCGCGTGGGGAAATTGAGCGGACGAACCGCCGACCAATGCACCGCCCCGGGACGGGACGCATCACGCCCCTCCGCGCCCTCGGTGGCGGGAGTGTCGATTCGGTCGGCGACGGCCCGGACCGGCGCACGGGGCCTACGCAACTTTGTTCGCCATCGCGTTCCTGATGAACTCGACAGCCTGCCCCACGGTCTGGATCTTCTCGGCCTGCTCGTCAGGGATCGTGGTGCCGAACTCGTCCTCGAACTCCATGACCAGCTCGATGGTGTCGAGGCTGTCGGCGTTGAGGTCGTTGGTGAAGCTCGACTCCAGCGTGATCTTGTCCTTCTCGATCCCGAGCTGCTGGGCGACGATGTCGATGACGCGGGATTCGATTTCAGCCTGGTTCACGTCGGTCTCCTGGACTCAACCCTTGGCATGGGTTCGGCCCGCGCGGTCGTTCCGCTCGGCACGGGCGGACTATACACGGATGGTTTCCATCGCGGAAGCGGTTCCGGGAGCGCGAGGCCCCGGAGGCTCGGGCAGAGGTCTGTCCGCAGGCGATCCACGCAGGCGATCCACGCCGGCGATCCAGCCCTCAAGTCATGCCGCCGTCGACGACGAGCACCTGCGCGGTGAAGTATCCCGCGAGATCCGAAGCCACGAAGGAGACGGCGTGAGCGATCTCCTCTGCGCGCCCCAGGCGGCGGACCGGCAGCGACTTGGCCACCTCCTCCTTCATCGCCTCCGGCAGGCCGGCGGTCATGTCGGTCTCGATGAAGCCCGGGGCGACCACGTTGGCGGTGATTCCCTTGGCCCCGAGCTCCCGGGCGATGGTCTTGGTCAGACCGATGACGCCGGCCTTCGCCGCGGCGTAGTTGGCCTGCCCGGCATTTCCCATGATCCCCGAGACCGAGCCGATGTTGATGATCCGCCCGAACTTCCCGCGCATCATCGGTCGGGCCGCGGCCCGACAGGCCACGAAGACCGATCTGAGGTTGGTGGCGATCACCTGGTCGAAGTCGTCGTCGGACATTCGCAGAATCAGGCCGTCCTTGGTGATTCCGGCGTTGTTGACGAGGATGTCGAGTCGTCCGAGCGAGGTGGCGATCTCGTCGATCAGCGCCGCGACCGCCGCTCCGTCACTGACATCGACGACGCGGGTCTCGACTCCGGTTGCGCCCGCCGCTTCGAGTTCGCTCTTCACCGTGGCGAGTCCGTCGGCGCTTCGGGCCACCAGCACGAGGCGATGTCCATCCTGCGCCAGGCGGTGGGCGATGGCCCGTCCGATCCCGCGACTGGCCCCGGTGACGATGGCGACACGCCTGGTGTCGCGAGCGGATTCAGGTGACTGGCTCACGGCGCTCCGATTGAAAAGCGGCTGGGGGAACAAAAACGCACGCGCCCGTCAGGATCGACGGGCGCGGCGGATGAGGCGCATGAGGCGGATGATACGGAAGGCACGGAAGGCACGGAAGGCACGAAGGGCACGGAGGAAACGGGGAGGGAGGTTAATCGACGTCTCTCGCCCTCTTCGCCGCTCACATCCCCCCGGGCGTCAGCCGCGGAGGATCGATCGGGTCGCCAGCCGGACGACGGCCTGGACCGCCACCACCACCACGGCGGGTCGGCCGGCCCGTCGGAGTGTCGCCGGAGCCACCTTCCTCAGCGCCATCGCCACCGCTCGAGTCGTGGTTGACCTGCTTCATCACGATCTTCTCGTCGGGCTCTTCGGCCTTGGCGAGCTCGGCCGCGAGGATGTCGTACCACGAGACGATCCAGTTCTCGCCGCTCAACTGATCCATGATTCCCGGCGGCGTCGGCTCAGCCGCGAACTCCGTGGCAGCACCGAGTTCATAGGTCCAAAGCTGCGGCTGGAAGGTCGTTCCGGTGTGGAACACGGCCAGCGCACACTGCTCGCCGGTCGAGTTGGCGCCGGTGCGGACGTCGACCCGCGTGATCGCCTCGGTCGCGGGGGCCCAGCGATTCTGCTCCTCCAGACGCTCGAGCTCGAGACGGTCCGGGGCGGAGAGCATCGTCGCGGCAATCGAGGCATCGCCGCGGGTGAAGGCGTCGAAGAACTGGAGCACCGCCACGCGAGCGGGATCGTTGTCCGGGGCCAGCTCCTCGGGGAGCCGCACGCGCGGATCGATGTTGTGCTTGGCCATCAGCTCGGCAATCGGCGTCATCCTGGGAGCCGGCGGCGGTGGCGGCGGTGGCGGTGGCGGAGCAACGACGACCGGGGCCTCGTCCTCACCGCAGCCGACGAGCGTCGACGAGGCGACGAGAGAACCGGCGAGCATGAGCCCGACGGCGAGCGACCGGAGTTCGACATGCCCGGATCGTTCAGGGCTTCGCTTCAGGCTGGACGACGACGGGAGTGAGTGCTGCTGGCTGGTCATGATTGATCACCTCGCAAGAGCGGTCGATGCGACGCATCAGACCTTTGAGGACGGTGCCCGGGGCGAGCTCGTGGAAGGGTCCTCGCCCCCGAAGACCGCCGGGCGACTGGCCTTCGGAAGGGTGCTCACCGGACGGTCGCGTGAGTGTACCGCACGTCTCCGCCCATCGAACCGGGCGGACGAGCTGTTCGACGAGCCGACGCCGCAGGAGTTCCCGATCACCTTGCTCCCAGGCGGCGGTCGGGTGGGGCTGAGCAGTCACATTGGACCAGACCACGCACCGCGGTCGGCGGAACTCGACCCCCTCCAGGGCCGCTGCCAGGCGGTCGGCAGCGGGCTGCATGAGCGGGGAGTGGAAGGCTCCGGCGACGGTCAACCGGGTGGCCCGAAGACCCATGGTTCCAGCGACGGTGTTGGCCCAATCGCAGGCTGCGGCACTTCCGGAGAGCACGATCTGTCCGGGGGCATTGAAGTTGGCGCAGACCAGAACCTCGCCCGCGTGCCCCTCCATGAGGGCGGCGTCGCACACCGCGAGGGCCTGGGCTTCGTCCGCGCCGACCAGGGCCAGCATCCCGCCCTGCGAGGCCACCGCCGCCTGCTGCATCAGCATGCCGCGGGTGGCGACGAGTTCGAGCCCTTCGAGAAACGAGAACGCACCGGCCAGATGAAGCGCGGTGTACTCGCCGAGCGAGAGACCCGCGGTGTCGCTGAACGCCCCGGCGGGAACCACCCCGCATTCGGCGAGCCCGGCGGCGCAGGCAATCGAGCAGACGTAGATCGCCGGCTGGCTGATGTCGGTGCGGTTGAGCGTCTCGGCGGGCCCGGCGAAGCACAGTTCGCTCAGCGAGACGCCGATGGTCTTGAAGAACGCGCCGAAGAGCGGATGGCCGTCAAGGAACGCGTCGGCTTCGACGAAGACCTTCGCGGCCGCGGGGCTTGCGTCACGCCAGGCCTTGCCCATGCCCACCGCCTGGGCGCCTTGTCCGGGACAGAGGAGAACGGTCATCACCGAGTCCACCCTTCAGTAAGTCAAGTCAGGCCAAAAGTCGAGTCAGGAAGTCGAGGCCACGATCAGACGTTCCAGACGCTGCTGGCCCATGTCAGACCGCCGCCGAAGGCCACGATCACAATCGGCTGGCCGACCGGGATCTTTCCCGCCCGCCAGAGCTGATCGAGGCAGAGCCCCACGCTGCCGGCGCTGCTGTTGCCGAAGCGATCGATGTTCACGTGCACCTTCTCGCGCGGCAGCCCGAGCTTCTCGATGGCCGCCTCGATGATGCGGATGTTCGACTGGTGGCAGATGAACTGGCTGATGTCGTTGACGCCGAGACCGGTCGACTGCATGGCCTCCTCGATCACCTCGCGGAACTTGGTGACCGCGAAGCGGAAGACGTCGCGCCCGTGCATGCGCAGGCAGCCGAGGCGGATCGGGTTCTCGCGGTCGCTTTCGGGAACGTCGTGGGCCCGCCGCGGCATGTACAGCGACTCCCAGCTCGCCCCGTCGGCCTGCAGCACCTGATGGATGCAGCCGCGGGAGAGATCGTTGTCGTCGGCGGTGAGGATCGCGGCGCCGGCGGCGTCACCGAAGAGAATCGAGACCGAGCGATCGTCGTAGTCGACCACCGTGCTCATGGCGTCGCAGCCGACCACGCCGACGTTGCGATAGCGCCCGATGCGCACCAGGGAGTCAGCGACGTTCAGGGCATAGACGAATCCACTGCACGCGGCAATGACATCGAAGGCCCCAGCCGGGGCCGCGCCGAGGGCCTTGCTGATCCGGCAGGAGACCGACGGGCAGGTCATCTCCTGGGTGCACGAGGCGACGATGATCAGGTCGAGCTCGTTGGCCTTCATGCCGGCCGACTCGAGAGCTCGAGCCAGAGCGTCGCGCGAGAGCGTGTAGGTGCCTTCCTTCATCGGATCGACGATCCGACGCTCGCGGATTCCGGTGCGCTGCTCGATCCAGTCGGCGGTGGTATCCATGATCCCTTCAAGATCACGATTGGACAGCACGCGATCGGGGACCGCCGACCCGGTTCCGGCGAGTCGCACACCGACACTCTTGAGAGGAGCCTGACGACGGCTCATGCGGGGACATCCGCCATCTCGGCGAGGCGCTCGGAGATCGCCTCGTTGACGCCGCTGAGGACCAACTGCTTGGCGCGGATGATCGCGTTCATGATGGTCCTCGCCTCGCTCGAACCGTGGGCGATGAGACATACCCCGTTGACACCGAGAAGCGGGGCGCCGCCGTACTCGTGGTAATCGTGCTTGGCGTAGAGGCTCTTGACCACCGGCTCGAGTCGCACCGCCAGATCGGGATCGATCTCGAAGACCTCGCGGGCGAGGGCCTTGAAGATGCCCGAGGAGAGGCCTTCGGCAAGCTTGAGCATGACGTTGCCGACCACGCCGTCGGTGATCACGACGTCGGCCCCGCCGTCAAAGACCGCGCGGCCTTCGATGTATCCGATGAAGTCGAGGTTGCTCGCCGCCCGCAGAAGCTCGCGGGCCTCCTTCATGTCGGCGGTGCCCTTGGCCTCTTCGCCGCCGACATTCATCAGGGCCACCCGGGGGCGCTCGATGTTCAGGATCCTCTTGGCGTAGATGTCGCCCATCACTCCGTACTGGGCAAGGTGATGCGGCTTGGGTTCGATGTTGGCGCCGACGTCGATCAGGACCACCGGACCCGCGAAGGTCGGAACGGTGACGGCGATGCCGGGACGATGGACGTTGGGCAGTCGCCTGACGTACATCTGCGCCGCCGCGACGCAGGCCCCGGTGTTGCCGGCGGAGATCGCTGCATCGAGCCGCTTCGTCGCCTTCGGCGAGGTCAGCTGGCTCATCACCACGATCGAGGAGTCCTTCTTCTCGCGGACCGCTTCGACCGGGGATTCGTCCATCCCGATCACCTGCGTGGTGGCGACGATCTCGATCCGCGGATCGGAGAGACCGCGCTCCCGCATGCCCTCCTCGATGACCGCGCGGTCACCAATGAGAACCAGCCGATCCTCGGGGTCGAGTTTCTGCAAGGCCGCAAAACAGCCCTTGAGAATCTCATCCGGGGCGTGATCGCCACCCATCACATCGACGCCGACGCGCGTGGGGCCGACCCGCATGGGATGTCACTCGGTGCCGGAGGACCGCTTCAGGGAGAGACCGGGGCGGACATATCCGCACGCGGCACAGGCGTAGTGCGGCTTCTTCGCGGCACCGCAGTTCGGGCAGAGCACCGAATGGGTGGCCCGAATGGCCTGGTGGGCCCGGCGACGCCGGCTCCGGCCGTGGGATGTACGAAAAACTGGCTGCATGAAGAGCTTCCTGCGAAAGACCGCGAGCGGATCGACAGTCGACCGACTTCCAAGGGCCGCAGCCCCTTTGGCGCGGACCGCAGAATGTAGAGAGCGCGGGGGGGGATGTCAACGCCCGCCGGAGGCGGGCGGGGGCGTCAGCTCCGCTGACGGCGTCGTCGGCTTCGCCGACTCCTGCGGTGTGCCGCGTGCGCGGCACCTGTTTGAGGCCTGGAATGCCGCCACCGACAGGGGACCCACGAACTCTCCATGCACGTGAGCGGCGGCATTCCCGGCGATTCAGTTTGGGTTGCGCGGGCCATCCTCCACGGACCGCCGGCGCAGCGCCCAGCAACCCCGCGCACGCATGAAGTCGTGCAACCCGCTGCTCATTCCTGATCCCTCGCGAGCGAAGCGAGCGTTCCCTCCGGCTCGCTCTGCGAGCCGGGATCCACGCGCCACCCCCCGCCCACCCCGTCCCAAGCTCCGCCGCGCCCTACCTTCCTCCGTGACCGATCCCAGCGAGTCGCGCTACCACCGACAGATGCTTCTGCCGGCGATCGGGCCCGCCGGGCAGGAGCGATTGCGGGTGGCCCATGTCTTCGTGGCCGGCTGCGGAGCGCTGGGTTCGACCATCGTCGACAGCCTCGCCCGCGCAGGGGTCGGGACGCTCTCGATAGTCGATCGCGACATCGTCGAGTGGACCAATCTCCAGCGTCAGACGCTGTATGAGGAGCGGCACGCCCGCGAGGGAACACCCAAGGCACTCGCCGCCGCCGAGCGCGTGCGTTCGATCAACAGCGAGGTGCGAGTCGTTCCGCATGTCGAGGATCTCTCGAGCGGGAACATCCGGCGGTTGACAGCGCACACGGGCGATGGCACCGGCCCGCATCCCAGCACGCACCCCACTGCGCACTCCACTGCGCACTCCGCTCCGCACCCCACTGCGGGTACCGGTCCGACCTCCGGCCTTTCCCCCTGCGACCTCATCGTCGATGGCCTCGACAACTTCGAGACGCGTTACCTCCTCAACGACTTCGCCGTCGCCACCCGCACGCCACTGGTCTACGGAGGCGCGGTCTCGACCACCGGGATGATGATGACAATCGTTCCCCAGGGCTGCGCCGATCGCTTCGCCACAATCGCGCCCACACCTTGCCTGCGCTGTCTCTTTCCGGAAGCTCCTCCGCCCGGAAGCGCCCCCACCTGCGACACCGCCGGAGTGCTCGGGCCACTCATCGGAGTCGTCGCCTCGCTCCAGGCGGCGCAGGCGATTGCACTTCTGGTCGGCGACACTGCGGCGGTCGAGCGGCGGCTGCTGTCGATCGATCTTGCCGACAACACCTGGCGTTTCCTCGACGTTTCAAACGCCGGGCCGAGCGCTGCGTGCCCTTGCTGCGGGCAGCGCAATTTCGAGCACCTCAATCGCATCGCCACCGGCGGCGCCGTCGCCCTCTGCGGCCGCAGCGCCGTCCAGATCGTGCCTCCCGGCGCCGCCCCCGGCCGCATCGACCTCGACGCCCTCGCCGCCCGCCTTGCAGCACACGGCCCCTTCACCCGCATCGCCTGCATGGTGCGCGGCACGCTGATCCACGAGCGGGCCAGCACCAACGAAGCCCTTCACCGCACCGACGACACTTCACCAATCGAACTCACCGTCTTCAGCGACGGCCGCGCCATCGTCAAGGGAATCCGAGAACCGGAGCGAGCCCGGAGCGTGTACGCGAGGTATGTCGGGGGGTGAGGGAGCAGGGAGCAGGGAGCAGGGAGCATTGCAGTGGGTTGCACGATCGGATGCATGCGCTGCATTTGGCGCGTCAGGCATCCGAACCCCGCGCACGTATCGAGTCGTGCAACCCGCTGCTGCTCCCTACAAGGCCGCGAAGCGGCCGGTCTGCTCCTCCCTCGGCCGCTTCGCGGCCGAGTCACATCACACTCGGCAGCCCGACCGCGCGGCGCCAGGCGCTGATCTGGCCGAGGTGCATCATCGGGTGGTTGTTGAGCAGAAAGAGCACGGCGTGGCCGACCTTCGGGAACAGCTCGCGCATGCGACCCTCGATTGGGTTCTGCTGGTCGAGCACATCGTCAGTCACGTTGGCCATCGCGGCGATGGCGGCGCGGGAGCGCTCGAGGAAGTGGGCGACGACCTCGTCCTTGCTCGGGTCGCGACCGTCCTGCTCGACGCACGGGCAACCCGCGGCGAAGAGCTTGTCCCAGCCGGCCTTCTCCTTCACGAGATCGGACCGACCGATCATCGTCAGCACCCGATTCGGATAGAGCGCGAGATGCCCGATGTTGAACAGCGGGTGGTTCATGGACGGGTGCGGCATGTGTCCGAACTTTTCGGCGGGAATGTCCTTCACCAGCACTTCGCCGTACGCCACGCTGCGTTCAGCGGCGGGAATCATGAGCGAAGCAGCGAACGTGGATGCGGGAGCGGAGACAGTCGACATGGGGGTGATTCCTTGAAGGGGTGTGTGGGCGGGGACGGTAGAACTGCCAGGGGGCAGCAGGGATGGCAGTGGGTTGCACGATTGTGTGCCGGCGCGGCGTTCGACGGCCTCGCGGGTGAAGAAACTGGGAAGCAGCGAGCAGCAATGGGCCGCACGAGCAATGGGTCGCACGAGCAATGGGTCGCACGATATTGATGCGTGCGCAGCGTTGCGGCTCCGAGTGCTCCGGATGCAGCGCTGGCGTCCAGTCGCGCGACCCTCTGCCATCCCTGCTGCTCCCTGCCCCCTCTTGCGCCCCCCTCCCACCTAACGTCCTTCCGTCTCACGCAATCCTCCGGAGGTGGTGCATGCGAAATCTGCTGCTGGCGTTCGCTCTCTTGCTCGTGGTCGTGGTGATGCCGCGATCGGTTCATGCCCAGGGAACTTCGGATCAGCTTCCCGATCCGGTCTCCACTCGAGAGCTCGGGCAGTGGCTCGATCGGTTCGTCCGCGCCGCCCCTGAGCAGTGGGAGTCGATCGATCGGTTCCACGAGGAGTACAAGACCGAGTTCGCGGCGCTGCGCGAGACCGAGATCGAGAAGTACCTCAAGGACACCAAGGCCATCCAGGGCGGCATGCCCCAGAAGAAGGCCATGGAGCAGTGGGTCAGCGAGAGCCGGCGACTCCGCACGCGGATCAGGAGCCTCGACACGAAGCTCTTCGATCAGATCCAGACCACCCTCACCGATGCGCAGATGTCCGACTTTCCGCGTGTCCGCATGGCCCGCGAGCGGGCCAGTTCGCGCAATCCCATGGGCTTCGCCGCCTTCGGCATGATGCCCGCCGATCTTTCGGAGCTCGCGGCGGATCTCGGTCTCTCCCTCGAGCAGTGGAAGTCGCTGGATCCGATTCTCGTTCCCTACGAGACCCAGCTCACCAAGCGGCTTGCCGAGGGACTCGAATCGACCAACACGATGATGCTCGACATGATGAAGGCGCTCGAGGAGCGCGGCTTCACCGAGATGACCGAAGAAGAGATGATGGTCGATCCCGAGAAGATGAAGGCCGTGATGGAGACGGTCCAGAAGGTCTTCGGCGAGATCAGCCGCAAGGGACGCGAGTCGGCATTCGAACTCGCCCAGATCAACCGCCGCACGCAGCGCACCCTCGCCGAGACCCTCGGCGGCGAGCCGGGCCGCAAGCTTCGCGGCGAGTTCGTCACCCGCAGCTACCCGCAGCTTGGGTTCCAGACCGATGGCGATCGCTGGCTCCGGGCGGCGATGCGCCTCCGGGCCATCAGCGATGACCAGCGCAGCCAGCTCCGCACGGTCCTCGACTCCTTCCATCGCGAGGACGACAGGCTGGTCGATTCGATGATGGAGGAGTTCGACGAGGAGGCCAAGAACCGTTCGCCGTTCGACTTCAACAGCGGCGATGTGGAAGCGATGCAGAAGAAGGCTGCCGAGCGGCAGGAGAAGCGCAGCGCCATCAGCACCACCGCCGTCGCCGGGGGCCGCGCCATCATCGGTGAGGAGCTGACCGAGAAGATTGCCAAGATGATGCTTCCCGAAGGCGAGAACGAAGAGGACTTCCTCCCCGAGGGCGGCGGCGCCGCGACCGAACTGGCCGCCGACCAGGCCGACGCCGAAGCCGGCCGCAGCTTCAGCGGCGACATGTTCACGCCGCCGTCGATCGACGTCGCCACGGTCGCCGGCTGGTCGCGGCGTCTGGGCCTCGATCCGGGACAGAAGGCGGTGCTCGAGAGCCTTCACTCCGACTATCTCACCGCGTGGACGGAGTCGGTCGAGCCTCGGATCGGTGCCATCAATGAAGCGATGACGAACGTCTGGTCGGCGGAAAACGCCGAGGAGAGCGACAACCGCGATCGGAACGCCCGCATCGCCGTGCGCGAGGCGGCGGTCGATGCCGCGTACACCGCCCGCAACGCGGCGCTGGCCGAGGTTCGTCGCGTCGACGGCGCCTTTCTGGTCGACGTGCTGGCTGCCCTGGCAACCGAGGAGCAGGATCGGGTGATCGCTCTCTTCTCGCTCCAACGGGCTCTCGACAGCACCACCGGAATGCTCGGATGGAGCGGGCTCCAGGAGAACAGGGAGCATCAGGTCAACGTGGTGAAGCTGGTCGACGACACTCTGGGCGAGGCCCCGGAGCGGGCCGAGGCCGATTCGATCCTGCTGGCCAATGCCGGCGACCTGCAGCCGGCCGCGGCGGCCCTGCACAACGCGATGATCGAGAACCAGCGCACGATGGAGAAGCTGTCGGCCCGCATGCAGGCCAGTCGCGGCGAGGATGACGCCACCGGAATGACCGGAATGATCGAGTATCGCGAGGCGATGCGGGGCTCGGCCGCCAAGGCCCGCGAAGCGGTCGATCGGCAGCGGGCCGCAGTCCGCAAGGTGCTCGACGAGATCGCCGCAACGCTCTCGAAGGAGCAGGCTGCGGAGCTCCGCCGCGAGTACGGCCACGAGGCCTTCCCCGAGGTCTACACCGATCGACGCAGCGCCGCCACGATTCTCCAGACCAGCCGCGCTCTGGGAGGCCTGAGCGAAGCCCAGACCGTCGAACTCGACGTGATCGAGGCCGAGTACCTCGGGGCGTACGACGGACTCAGCGAGCGCATGGTCGAGATCCAGCGCGATGGCGCCAGCAGCGCGGTGATGGGCATGGAGAGCGCCGACTGGAAGGGCTGGCAGGATCGCCGCGAGCGGATGGATCGCCTCCGCTTCGAACGGAGCGAACTCAGCGCCAAGACCGTCCGCCGCCTGAAGGCGGTGCTCACCGAGGAGCAGGCCAAGAGCGTGCCGGGATTGAGCCGATACGGGCAGGAAGAGGAGGAGCGGCGCTTTGGGTTTTGAGTATTTTGAGCGCTCCGTTCGGCCCTCCGGGCCGAAGTATTCAGAGCGCTCCGTTCGGCCCTCCGGGCCGAAGTATTTAGAGCGCTCCGTTCGGCCCTCCGGGCCGACACTCGCTTCTGTACGCCGCGCCGGGCAAAGCCCGGCGGGCTGAGCGACGCGCCTGAGCGCTCCGTTCGGCCCTCCGGGCCGACACTCGCTTCTGTACGCCGCGCCGGGCAAAGCCCGGCGGGCTGAGCGACTTTTTGAGCGCTCCGTTCGGCCCTCCGGGCCGACACTCGCTTCTGTACG
>Ga0163155_10002212_pt1 | contig 22074 bp, 15 predicted proteins | sample OliLakLV19SP4G1_FD_148611 | JGI IMG/M metagenome (GOLD analysis project Ga0163155, IMG submission 148611) | Freshwater microbial mat bacterial communities from Lake Vanda, McMurdo Dry Valleys, Antarctica - Oligotrophic Lake LV.19.SP4.G1 | ecosystem: Environmental > Aquatic > Freshwater > Lake >... | reverse complement strand
CGTTCGGCGCCGCCGCTGCGCCTGCTGTCGAAGGAGCCGCTCCCGCTGAAGTTAAAGCAGACCCCATTGCGGCGGCGCCGAACGTGGACGTAGCGCCATCGACAGAGACTGCCATGAAGCCTGAAGAGGCGCCGGTAAAGCCTGCTTAGGCGTTGACGCTTCACCGTCGCCAGGCATTTGAAATGACACCCGCGGGCGGGAAGCCTGCGTTACAAGTTCGCCAGCAGTATCGTTTGGAGAGGAAAGATCATGCCCGTACCATTTCGACCGGAAGGCGTCTGGACTGCACTTGTCACCCCCTTTGACAAAAAGGGCCGGCTCGATTCGGCGACGCTGAAGCGCATGATCGAGTTCCAGGTCGCTCAGGGCATCACGGGAATCGTCCCCACGGGTACGACCGGTGAATCGCCGACGCTTTCCTGGGACGAACACAATCAAGTCGTCGAAGAATCCATCGTTTTCGTGCAGGACAAAGTCGGCGTGCTGGCGGGATCCGGTTCCAATTGCACCGATGAAGCGATCGACGCCACGCGCCACGCGCGCGAAGCCGGCGCCAGCGCCGCACTGCTGGTGGACTGCTATTACAACGGGCCGTCCAGTCTTGAGCTGCGCACGGAATATTACGAGCAGGTCGCGGCGTGGGTTCCGGACATTCCCCTCGTCCCCTACGTCATTCCCGGCCGCAGCGGCACGGTGCTCAGCGCCGAAGATCTGGCCGTCCTGCATCAGACTCAGCCGAAGCGTTTCCTCGCGGTTAAAGAAGCCACCGGCGATCTGGAACGCATGAAGCTGGACCGCAATTTGTGCGGCGAGAGCATCGCCATCATGTCCGGCGATGACGAATTGACGCTGGCAATGATGGAGAACGATTACATCCGCGCGACCGGGGTGATCTCCGTGATGAGCAACATTATTCCGGGAGCTCTAAGCAAAATGGTCGCGACTTTCCGTTCGGGTGACGCCGCGAGCGCCAAACGCCTCGCCGCACAGATCGATCCGCTCTTCAAGCTGGTAGGCTGCAAAGTCCCCGGAACCCGCACGCTGCCCGACGGCCGCACGCTCAGCGTCGAAGAGAAATTCCGCAATCCTGTTCCGGTGAAAGCGATGATGGCGGGACTCGGAATTCCCGTTGGCGCTTGCCGCCGTCCCCTGGGCAAGATGAACAAAGCCGGCGTCGAAAAATGCCGCCAGACATTGCTGGCCGTTTATAAAAACACGCCCGAGATCCTGACGCCCATCAATCAGGCTTTCGGCGTAAACGTGGAACAGCGCCTGAATGATCTGTCGATCTGGGCGATGCTGGCCCGCGAGTAAAGCGGACGGCGCGGTTCTGGCGCGCTGGCTTTTGCTGAGCAATCCTGGGGCGGATAACCGACAACGGACAACACAAATGCCCAAGTACCGACTGACGAAAATCTACACGCGCACTGGCGACGATGGAACTACCGGCCTCGGCGGCGGCCAGCGCGTGCCGAAAGAAAGCGAACGCATCGAGGCCTATGGTGCGGTCGACGAGCTCAATAGTTGTATCGGAGCCGCCGTTTCCGCGGGATTGGAGCCGGATGTCGCGGCGATGTTCCGCGCGATTCAAAACGATCTTTTTCATCTTGGCAGCGATTTGTGCGTGCTAGAAGCCGACAAAAAAAAGTTCAAGATGGCGCAAATCGAAGATCGCCACGTCAAGCAATTGGAAAAATTTATTGATAAGCTGCAGCTCTCGCTCACGCCGCTGGAAAACTTCATACTTCCCGGCGGTACCATGGGTTCCTCACAGCTTCATGTCTGCCGCTGCGTCTGCCGCCGCGCCGAACGCGACATCCTGCGCTTGAAACGAATCGAACCCGTTGGAGTGCACGTCGTCGAATACGTCAACCGCCTCAGCGATCTGCTCTTCGTCATGGCCCGTTATGAAAACGTGAAGAAAAATACCCCCGACATCCTCTGGGACCAGACGGCATAAAGTACCGCGGGCTTTCAGCCAGCCCGCTGTTGACGGGAGAGTCATTCCTCGCCTGTAGCTTCGGGTTGGAGCAGTTGACTCTTGCTCTGGAAAAACAGTCCCATCTCGTCTACTATCAGAGGTCGCCGGAGTTCACTCCGGCATTTCATTTGCATCCGTTACCGCGCACAATTTTTGTTTCAACACACACGAATCGACGGGAGCAGGACCATGGCTAAAAAGAAAAAAGTCGCCGGTAAAAACGAAGCCTTCAACGAACTGAAGACGCTCGAATCCAAGTGGCTGAAAGATCGCAGGGTGGAAGAATTGGAACCGGTGCAGATCAAAGTGATGGCCGCCAAAGTCGCCGCGTTCATCGAGTTTGTTGAAACCAGCGAGATGCCCGTCAACGTCAGCGACTGGCCGCTCGTCGGCGCCGAAGATCTCGTCAAGCTCGACGAAAATGCCTACAAAACAGGCATCTCCAATCTGCAGAAAGTCGGCGTCCTCAATAGCAGTTTGAAGTTCCGCAAAGTCGCTGAAAAGAAAACCGTCGAGATCGACACGGAGAGTGTCGACGGCGTGCTGATGTACCGCTGCATCAAGCCCGGCGGCGTCAACCTCGGCGACCGCGACGAATATATTCTCGAAGACGCCGAAGTCACGTTTACCGAAGAAGACATCGAAAAATCCACCAGTCTTCAAGCCGCCATCGCCAACGAATGGCTCATGCGCATCGAAGCTCGCCAGGTCCAGGCGTAATCTCGTCGCGGCTTGTTTTCACAGAGGACACGGGAACAGCTTTCGCTGTTCTCCGTACTCTGTTTCCCCTGTTCCGAAACTGCCGCACGTGCAAGTGGAGCCGACATTCCGTCTGCTGGGGACGCGCACCGATTGCGGTTCGTGCTCAGCGTCCGGTGGCCCACGCAGTCCTCCCGCAGACACAGATGGAATTCTGCGCCACCATTGCAGTCAACACTTATATTTAATCCGTTGACCGCGCGCCCGTCACGGAAAGAATACCGTCCATGTCAAGACGCATCGAAAAAAATGCCACCAGCATCACCGTCGCCCTCATCCAGATGTCCTGCAGCCTCACGCCCGCCGACAATCTAAAGAAAGCGCTCGACCGCATCAAGCAGGCGGCCAAGCAGGGCGCCCAGATCATTTGCCTGCAGGAACTTTTCCACTCGCGCTATTTCTGCCAGAGCGAAGATGACGACCGGTTCGGACTGGCCGAATCCATTCCCGGTCCCACGTCCAAGGCGCTCGCCAAAGCGGCCGCCGCCGCGAAAGTCGTCCTGATCGGATCCATTTTCGAACGCCGCGCCGAAGGCCTCTACCACAACACCGCCGTCGTTTTCGAGAAAAACGGCGCGCTTGCCGGCACGTATCGCAAGATGCATATTCCCGACGACCCGTGTTATTACGAAAAATTCTATTTCACGCCCGGCGACGCCCAACCCGGCTTCAAGCCCATCGATACATCCCTCGGAAAAATCGGCACGCTCGTCTGCTGGGACCAGTGGTATCCGGAAGCCGCGCGCCTTACCGCGCTCGGCGGAGCTCGCCTGCTTTTTTATCCCACCGCCATCGGCTGGCATTTGAAAGAAACGCCCGAGATGAAGGCCGCGCAGGCCGACGCGTGGGAACTGATGCAGCGTTCGCACGCGCTCGCCAATGGCTGCTTCGTCTGCGCCGTCAACCGTGTCGGACGCGAAGACAATCTCGATTTCTGGGGCGGCTCCTTCATTGCCGATCCCTTCGGCCGCATCATCGCCAAAGCCAGTCCCGGCAAGGAAGAGATTTTGCTCGCGCGGTGCGACCTCAGCTCTATAGACTGGACCCGCCGCCACTGGCCCTTCCTGCGCGACCGCCGCGTGGACGCCTACGGTGGCATTCTGAGTCGCTACCTGGATTAAAATTTTTGACGGCGACGCTCACGAAGAATGGAGGAATTTTCTGTTTCTCGCGAGCGTCGTGAATGGTGAGTTCAATGCCTGATCTGCCCAACGCCCTCGGTTTCCGCATGCCCGCCGAATGGGAGCCGCACGACGGCACGTGGCTCTCGTGGCCGCATAACCCGCGCACGTGGGTCGGAAATTTCGGCCCGATTCCTTCCGTCTTCGCGGAAATCGTGCGCGGCCTTTGCGATCACGAGACCGTCAATATTTCCGTGCGCGACATCGCCAGCGAGTCCGGCATCCGCAAACTGCTCAACGAAAAACGCGTGAGCGGCGCGAACGTGCGCTTCCATATCATCGCCACCAACGATGCCTGGGCGCGCGACCACGGCCCTATTTTTGTCACGCGCTCCGCCAATCGTGCTACCGGAAAAGCCGACGACGTCCCTGGCGCCCTCGCCGTCATCGACTGGAAATTCAACTCGTGGGGCGAAAAATATTTTCCGTGGGACGACGACGACGCCGTTCCGGAGAAAGTCGCCTGTGCACTTAAACTTCCGTGCTTTCATCCACGCATGGTTCTGGAAGGCGGCTCGATCGACGTTAACGGCAAAGGCTCGCTGCTTACCACCGAATGCGTGTTACTCAACCCCAATCGCAATCCCACGATGTCAAAAAAACAGATCGAAAGCCGCCTCCACGAGTACCTCTCGGCCAGCAATATTATCTGGCTCGGCGACGGCATCGCCGGCGACGACACCGATGGCCACATCGACGATATCACCCGCTTTGTGAACGAGACCACGATCCTGACCGTCGTCGAAGACGATCCCGCCGATCTCAACTACCCGCCGCTGCAGCTTAATTTCGAACGCTTGCAAAGCGCGCGCGATCAGGACGGCAAGCTCTTTGAAATTATTAAATTTCCATCGCCTGGAAAAGTTTTTCGCGGCGCCGTCCACGCGGATCGCCCAGCCGAAGAGCGTCTGCCCGCCAGCTTCGCCAACTTTTACATCGGCAACGGTTCCGTTCTCGTCCCCGTCTTCGGTGTACCCAGTGACACCCAGGCGCTCGGCATGCTCGGCGACTTGTTTCCCGGCAAAAAAATCATCGGCATCCCCTGCAACGATCTCGTCGGCGGCTACGGCGCCATCCACTGCGTCACGCAGCAACAGCCGACCGCTGGTTTCTAGTTTCTGGTTTCGCGCGTGTAACACTCAGCCAGCAACCCGTACCGTTATCTTTTTTGTTTTTGAATCGAGTCCACCACATGCGATGGCAGGATCACTGTGCCGCCCGCCATCTCAGCCGTGATCTCCTTCACCGAAATGCCCGTCAGCACGATTTCAAACCGGCTGCCCTCGCGCAGCGTAAGAACCCAGTCGCGGAACTTCGGCGGCGCCTTCCTGACATTCTGATCCTTCGGAAACACCAGCGTCTTCACCGGTGCAAGCCCGATTGTCCACGGGCCGTTTTCATCCTCGATCGTCAGGTCGCCCGTCAGCATGTCGGCCTCGAGAATCTTCGCGTCCGGCATCGCCTCCAGTTCCTGCGTGCCCTGCAATAAATCCTTCTTCACCTTCTTTTCCGGCTTTGCCTCGGCCTTTGGATCGGCGGGCGGCGCGTCTACTTTTTCACCCTCGGGTTTTTCCTTTCTGCGGAAATCCACGCCTGGCTTCTCCGCGTCCGCAACGCTTACCGCCCCCGGAAGTTCTCCCGGATCCGCCGCCGTGGGATGAAAATCAATCTTGCGCAGCGTCTGCCGCGGAAGCTCCAATTCCACGCGGCCGGGCAGCATCAACCGCACAGTCTTGTCATCGAGTTTCAGAAATAACGCGCGGAAACTTTCGCCGCTCTGCAGGAGTATGCCGTGTGGCGAACCGAACAGCATGCGCTTGGCCTTCTCCTTCTTCTCCTCAAGCGTATCCTCTTTTTTTGCACTCTCCTCGAGTTGCCGCGCCGGTTCGTAGCGCTCGATTTCCTCCAGCGAAATCGCGGCCGCCGTGTCTTGAAAATCCGCCCTTAGTTTAATGCCCTCTTCCAGCGCCGCCGCTTCCACTGTTCCCGCAAGCCGCTCGCCCGAAGACAACCACACGCCCGCCGCCGTGGCCGGCCGGTCCACCGTTACGACGCGGTCAAACACGATGTCGTCGACATTGATATCTTTAGTGCCCGCATCAGCGGTTCTAAAAAATCGCGCGCGTGCGATAGGAACTTTGGAGCGCACACCGAGGAACTCGCTCGCTCTGATATTGTTGGCCAGAATCACATCGTCGTTAAAACCAACATTGAGGACTTCCGCCAGTTGCCGTCCCGCGCGGTCGTACACCGCCAGGCCGTACGTGAATCGCTGCGCCGGCGAAATCATCGCGCCAATTGCCGTGACGCCTCCCGGCTGAGAAATTCCCGTTTTCGCATTGAAGCTGCCGGGCATCACGAACGTGACGTTCAAATCCGAGTTCTTCGCTTCAAGCGAAAAGCCGGGCTCCGGGCCGACGGGGTCACCAGACACCTGCACGCGAACGTTGGGCTCGCCGCTGAACAGCACGCCCCACGCCGCATACGCGCTCTCGAGCGCGTCGCCCACTTTTGTCGGCACCATTTTTTTTCCGGCACCTGCGTTCGCATCCGGATTCGGAACGCGGTCCATCATCAGCAGCGGCATGCCGGAAATCGTTTTGCCCATCGGCGCCCCAAGGCGCGTCATCGCGTCGTCATCCCAGCGCTCCGCCACCGCCTGCATCGCCTGGCGCTCCGGTGCTCTCACCCGCACCGCGTCCCCCGCAGCCGCCATTCCCTCCGCCTGAATATCCGCCGGCGTCAAAACCGTAAGCGCCTCCAGGCACGACAGTGGAAAGCGAAACTTCCCCCAGCGCGAACGGACCACTATTTCATTGGGCGTCAACTCGCCGCTGACCGACGTTCCGTCCGCCAGATCCACGCGCTCCCCAATGACGCCAGCCGCATTCTGCAGATTAATCTCCGCCAGCAGCGCGCGAGCCCGCGCCGCCACTTCCGCATCGGCCGATGTGCTCGTCTGCCGCAGCGGCCGGACGGCTGAGCGGCCCAGCGCGCGCAGCCGAGCCAGCGCCTTCTCGCGCACGTCATACTGGTCGCTTTGCAAATCTCCGAGCGCCACCAGCGCCTCGTTCTCCTGATTGCGATCCGGCCGTTCGCCAAACAAGATCGCTTTGATCTGTCCCGTTGCGATGCGCTGGATCGCGCCGCTTTCCGTGCGCACAATGAACGGCTTTTCGATGCTGAGAAATCCGCGCAGGCGTGAACCTCCCGCCGTCGCAATCGAGACCGGCAATTCCACCGGAGCCGCCTCTTCCGCGGGCGCTGTCATCAGGAGTTGGCTGGAAAAAAAAATCAGTGCCAGAAGGCGTTGCATACAGGTGCCCAATAACCGGCCCGCGTCCGCGGCACATAGATGCCGCGCTTCCACACCGCCGCAGTCTAGCCGGTTCCCGACCCCGCCGACAAACGGCTTCTGCTAAATGTCTGCGTGCGTTTGCCTGCCGAGCGCGTCATTGTCACCGACGCCGGCGTCCCCGCCCGTCTTTCCTCCCCCGAGGTTTCCGACTTGCATTCCGTCCGCCCCTCGCGCTGAATAGGTCCCGCCGTTCCATGCTGCCGCGGGATTTTCCGATGCCTCAGATCTGGTTTTATTTTGATATCTGCGCCACATTCCTCTTCGCTATCACGGGCTCCTTGGTCGCCGCCCGCCGCGGGTACGACCCCGTGGGAATTCTCGGACTCGCCTTCATCACCTCCACTGGCGGAGGCCTCGTGCGCGATGGCGTTTTCCTTCAAAACGGTCCGCCGCAAATCGTCAGCGACCCCATCTACCTGCAGGTGATTCTTGCCGCGACTCTGCTGGTGATCCTGTTTGGAAAACGCGTTCAGAGCATCGTCCGCTTCGGCCCGCTCATCGCCATCGTTGATGCGCTCGCGCTCGGTGCCTATGCCGTTGTCGGAATGAATCTGGCGACCGCCGCCGATATTCCCGTCATGGGCGCCATACTCGTGGGCGTCACCAATGCGATCGGCGGCGGCGTCGTTCGCGACGTCCTGGTCCGCCGCGAACCCGATATTTTCAAACCCGGAGTTCCCTATGCCCTCGCCGCTATTTTCGGCTGTGCGTTGTATGCGTTGCTCGCCAAGGCTCTCCATATCGATACCTTGAATGCCATGTTAATCACGCTCGCCGCCGTCTTCGTGGTGCGCAGCACCGCCCTTTATTTCCAACTCAAAACCAGACCCCTCGAAGGCTTCGGCCCAGCCGAAGCCGGCGAACTTTAACCGGCGCTCAGCAATAGACGAATGCTGCGCACCCCACGGGAACTCGCGACGAATTCAGCCTTCCCACGCCGCGAACACTTCATTCGCCGCTTCAGCGATGGCTTCGCGTTTGTCGCGCGCCAGGGACGTCACCAGCGGGCGCAGCGACCGGACATTGTTGAACGCGATCGATTCGAGCGTCGCCAGCACCACGACTGCCGCCGGATCGCGCATCGCTTCGGCCCATAATGGCCGGAACAATTTGCGCTCGTCCTGCGTCGCATGCACCGTCGAACGGATCAGCGTCTGCCGCGCACTGACGCTCAGCGCACAGAATAACTTAATCAGCGGAAGCACGTCGGTGAACTCGTATTTGTAGCTGTATAAACACCACGTTACCCCCGAGCGATCACCGGCGGCCGCGCGCTGCCGCAGCAACAATTGCAACACGTTGCGCCACATTTCCGCGGGCATGCGTTTGCGGAGCGGATGCAAAAACGCGTGCCGCGACTGCGCAGGCTGAATCGTCCAGTGCGGCATCGCTTCCAGATCGTCGCGTTCAACCACCGCCCCCACGGCCTCAAGGATCGCATCGACGAAACTTGAATCTTTGCGCCGCCCTGAACCCCAGCGCGCCCACAAACGGCAGAACGATTCACCCGGCGCGTAAATGGCGAACGACGCCGCCACGCGCACCCACGCCCCCTCGATAAGGGGCTCGAGCGCCGCCAGCACCGCGGGCCATTCTTCAGGCAGCAACCGGAATACGAAGGCGCGCGCCTCCGCCAAGAGATCGGTCATCGGCGTTTGCGGAGGTAAATCTCCGAGTTTCAGAATAGCCGCTTCAAAGGCCGCGCTGGGATTGACGTGATAGCGCGCGGCCTGCGACTGCGGCTTGGCCTTGCTCATCGCGTGATGGAAATTTTCCAGCAGCAATTGAGTGCCTTCCACGATGTCTTTGCGCGCATTGATTTCGCGCGCCCACCCCAGCGGATCGAGCACCAGCAGCTCACCTCCGTCGTTGTCTCCTCCGCGCACGACACTGTCGCCGACGAGCGGAATCTCCAGGCGGTAATTGTCGTCGTAGCCGCTCCACTGCCCGCCGCAGCGTTTGCGCAGCACCTCGCCAATAAACGCGCCGCACGCTTCCAGATCGTCCTCATCGAGCACGCGCGCCTCCGTGGAGAGCGCCGCGGCCATCAGCCGCAGGCCTTCCTCGTCCAGCGTGAGCGCCTCGTCGGCTTCGTTCCACATCGTCATCACGGCGGACGCCAGATCCGCCATGCGTTCGTCGATTTCACTTTCGGGCGGCGCCGGTTCGCGCACGGCTTTGATGTCGGGCCGCTCTTCAAGCGACGGCCCCGCCGGAAGTTCCCGAGCCAGTTGCCGCGACAACGGCGCCATCAATAAATCGCGCACTGTTTCGAGCCGCGAGTCCTTCGACAACCCGTCGAATTCCAGCAGGTAATTCTGGCCCGGATGCAGCGGCGGTAAAATCCCGCTCGGCGGACGTTTTTCTTTTTCGATGTGAGGCGGCTCGTGTCCCGGCCGCACCGCGCCGGAGAGGACCGCCGCGTCCAGCCGCATCCAGCGCTGGAACGAGAAGTCAACGGTGGCGGGATGCGGTTCCGGCTGCGCCGCATGTTTGAGCGACGCGCGCAACTGACGCGCTTTCCATTGCACCACCGAGCTTGCGTGCGTTCGCGCCAGTTGTGCGATCTCATCTTTGATAAAAATAGCGCTGGGGTCCGACCCGATCACGCTCAGTATCTGGCGCAGCAGGCCTGGCGCCTGCCCTTTTAACGCGCGCCGCATCACCGTCGTCAATTCGTCGCGCTCGAAAAATCCACTGATCTCCCAGTGTTCGGGAATGACGCCGCGTCCCAGCGCGCCCGCATAACCATCCAGTACTTTGGTCCGCGCGGCCTCATCCCCCGACGCGGCCAGCCAGGTCAGCCCCGCGCTCGACGGATCGGATTCCGCGAAAGGCCGAAGGCTCGAGAAAAGCAATTTGGGGTACTTCGCTGGCGGCGGCAGGCCCCGCGCGGCGAAGCGTTTGATGAGCTCTTCGGCATCCTGCGGCGCGCCGAGCAGCATGAAAAGTTGCGCGACGTCAAAGCGATCGGGATCCGATGCGGCTCCGGGGACGCGCGGCAATTCAGGTCCAGCCACGCGCACAAACCAGCGCAAATCGTCGAGCGCCTCGGCGGTCGTCGTCGCGCCGGCACCCAATTTCGCCGCCAGCAGACGGCTCCAGAGCGTCCCGTAAAACCAGGGATTGCCCGTCGTCGCCGCCTCGGCGCTCGCGATGTCGTCTTCGATCCAGAATTTCAGCGGCAGCTGAATGTCGAACGCGCCCATCGCTCCGAGCGTTTTGAGCAGGTGATGCAGCAGCCGGTGCTTGCCGCTCTTTCGTGCGGCCAACGCGCGCGCCCAGAGTTCCGCCGCGTGTCCTTCGCTGCCGAGCCACGCCAGCGCCTGGCCCGCCGCCATGCGCCCCTCTCCGCGATCCCAGCAGATCGGCAGAATGTCATCCACCAGATCGCCACGCTTTTGCGCCGCAACAAGTTCAGCGCCGATGGTGCGGACTTTCGGAACGGTGGACTTCAGCAGGCGCAGAATATCTTTTTTCGGCAACGACACCGACAAGCGGATCGCCGCCCTCGCGAGCGCGCGCAGCCGCCGGATTCCGTCTGTGTTGGCTTTCGACGCGCGCGTCGCGTCGCGATGAAAACGCGCCGCGATCGCGTGGGCCGTCGGAAACCAAAAGTCGGCCGCCGCTGCCGCAAGCACCGCTTCAAGTTCTTCGGTGTAGCGTGCGTTCAAGATTGTTTTTTCAGCGCGCGCAATCGCCGAATCGCCGCCCAGATTTTGCAGCAACGCCCATAATTCGACGCGTTGCTGGCGGCCTTTCAGAACCACGTTGGCGCGCAATAACTGGCGCGCTGCGGCATCTGGATTAACCTGCGCGAGCTGGTGGGCGCTGGCGAATGTCTGGCGTGATTGACCTGGACGGCCCCCTGCTTTTACATTTAGGAGGCGTGCGGTGCGGGGTGATCGTGTGGGCATCGTTCTCCCCTAGTTGGAGCGTAATCCAGTCGCTCGATATCGGTCTCGTTTTGCCGCCTCGTACGCGCTACATTCAGATGTACTTTTCGTCCCATTTATTCAGTAAAAACGCCCTTGCTTATCCACAGCACATGACCGGCCAATGGTGGCTTATGACCCTATGCGCTCGCCGCCTCAGAAACTCCAATACACCATCTATTTGCGGGAACGAATCGTTCTCTACAAACGAGAGGCATTTTCCGTCACTGCGCCAGATTGCCCTTTTGTGGCGAAATCTGCAATGCCCACACCCTTTTGTCAGATTGCCATGTAGCCGATTGAGCCGCGATGCGGGAATGAAAGTCGTTTGGCGTAAGCGCCTCGGTTTCGCCATCCAGGCGCTTAATCAGCCGATTCAACTTCGGCTTATCCGGAGGGGTGTTTTCGAACAGCACAATCGTCGCCGGCGGATCGCTCGCGCGGACTCCCGGAATATAAATGTATCCGGGTCGGTCCGGCCAGGCGGGATGCGTAAAGATGTACGCATCTGGCTGATATTTCGGAATGAGTTCAGCCAGCGTTGCAGGAAACTGGCCGTCGTGATCCTTCGCGTAGGCCTTCAAGGCGACATCCATCAGATGCATGTATGTTTTACTGGTCTGCTGTCGCCGTTCGAGACTGGATATCTGTGCGTCGCGAAAGACAAAAAAGATAACGGCAGAAGCGGCGAGCAGGGCCAGGATGAAATAGAGCGTAAAATGACGGCGCTGTTGCGTGATTATCTCCTCGGAAAGCTCTAATCCCCTTTGCCGCAGAAAATCCCGAAACAACTGGTGAAGCCGTGAATATGCGTCGTGCCGGCGACCGGACCGATTTCGCCGTTGCAGAAAAATCCACCGAGCGGCACGTCGCCCAGTTGCCCCTGGAACGCGCCTGTGTCGTGATCGGGCTTGCCATACAAATGCTTGCCGCGACCCAGGCACGAAAACATCAGCGCGCCGCGCGGCGGCGGCGGCATCGCTTCGCCCTTGCTCTGATTCATGCGTTCTGTTGCGTAGCGCCGTAAAACCGCGCTGAGGTCTTCGCTGGCCGACAGCGCATCACGAAGATGAAATTGAACCGTCTGCCCCTCCCGCAACACCGAACTGATCACCAGCGCGCCGCGTTCGGTGTCCATGCCGATGGGTGTACGGATGAGAAAATCGCCCGGCATCGGGTCGCCCTGTTTGAACGGATCCATCACGAGCCCGAGGAAAAGCGAGGTGGGAATGAGCTGCCTGTCGCGTTCGCTGGCCTGTTTGTAAAGTTCGCTCAATACTTCCAGCGCGGGCCGGTGGTCGAGCTCCAGCAGAACGTTGCGCTGGCACTTCGAAATGGCCAGCGGCCGTCCGAAAGGCCGGCAGCCCTGCGCCACCAACGTCTCCACGCGAATATTGCCGCTCAGCGCCAATCCGATCGCGCCATCTTTGAACATATGATGATCGAGATACAGCGCGTTCTGTCCCGGACGCCGCGCGCCGCTCGCCAGCCCGCCGATTTTCACCGCGTTTGGAAAGGCGAAATCCAACCCCGCGAGCATCTCATCGGCGCGGATCGAAAAGGGATCCACCAGCACGAGGAAATGAGGATCGGCGCTGGCCTTCACGCCCAGCGCCTCTTCCCAGCGGCGCGGCCCGCTATCCAGATCCGGCAGCGACTTGTCTTCGATGCGCAGCGGCTTGATCTCGACGCCAGGCAGAATCGCCGCCGTCACGGACAGCGCCGCAACCTGCTCGGCTTCGTGCCCGTTGCCGATCACGCCCAACGCCGAACAACCCATCAAATGACGGGCGCCCAGATCGTGTAGAATGTCTTTGGAAAAAGTGCTGAACGCGGGCCGGTGGTGCGGCGATACAAACACGAAAAGAATGTCAGGCACGGCATTGTTCAGCTTAGTGCGCAGCTCCTGCACCACTTCGTCGACGGCTGCGCTTGTTTGCGTGGCCAGACTAAGAGCAGATGCCCACTTCATTTTGCCGCCCACTGGTTTACGTGCCTGTGCTCAAGTGCCTTACACGCTATAATCGCAACTGAGGCGGAAATTGCAAACACTATCCGCGTTCTGCTTTCCCTCTCCCTGCGGGAAGAGGGCCGAGCGAGCGCAGCGAGACCGGGGTGAGGGACGGGCGCTCGAATAAGCACGCCTTGTTCCATCCTGAATTCACTCGCGGAAACCGGGAGCATCTAAACGAGTGGAGAGCGCACCCCGATTTCTTCCGCTACGCCTGAGCCTCGGCTTGGGCGCCATCGCCGGGCTTTACGCGATCGCGATCGGCTGGAGCGTCTCCACCGCTGCGGGGATGTGGCCACTGGGCGGCGCCTTCTCCGTACGGCTTATTCCGCAATTGATCTGTGCGCTGGCCGCCGCCATCGCGGTGCTCTCGCCGCCCGTGTTAATGGAACCGGTTTCGACTGAAACCAACCCGAAAGTCTGCCTCGCACGCATGCTCTTCTCGGCACTGTGGCAGGGAGCGGTGGCGGCGCTCTTTCTCACCCTGGCCGCTCGGCTTACACCGCTGAGCCCCTCCGCGATTCTGCGCGCGTCCACGTGGCTGGCGCTCTGTGCGTTGATGGCGCAATGGGTCGCGCTGATTTTTCCAAAGCCTTACGCCGCGTTTTCATTCGCCTGGCTCTTCGCGATGCCGACGCTGTGCTATTTCCTCGCCGATATTTTCCTGATGAGTCCCGCCGGCGGTAACGGCTGGGCCGGAAGCAGCGGTGTGCACGCGGAATTCCTGCGCGCCGTCGTACGCGAGTGCCTCCATTATTCGCCGGCCACAGGCGCCGCCGGAAACCTCAGCGGCTATCTCGCGGACGGCAGCCCGTGTGAAGGATGGATTCCCTTTGGCGTTCTAACGGGTGCCAACGGGGTGGGCTGCCTGCTCTGTGTTGCGCGAATGCGCGCCAAACCAAATCCTAACATTGACTTTTAAACCAGACGCAGGCAGCATTTGGAAAGCGTCATACGTCTAGTTTGAGACACTTTTGCAGCAGCCTCAGGGATCGGCACCGCTTTCGGCATAGGGAAGAATGGCCAAGCTTAAAATTACAGACGAGTCCGGAAACGATCGCGTTCACGAGCTGATCGACGCGGTCACCACCATCGGCCGCGCCTCCGCCAGCACGGTTCAAGTCACCGACGACAAAGCCAGCCGCCAGCATTTTCGCGTCGAAAAAGATGGCGACCGTTACAAGCTGGTGGACCTGGGATCCACCAACGGCACGCGGCTGAACGGCCAGAAAGTCCAGGGCACCGTCTTCCTGCGCAATGGGGACCGCATCGCGCTCGGAAAAACCACCTTTGTTTACGAAGGCCCCGGCGATCCCGCACCTGTCGGCGGCGATACCGTACCGCTCGATTCGCTCGCACTGAATGGACCGGCCAAAGCGCAGGCCGGCGAAGGACCCAAATACGTTTTGAACGTGATCGAAGGCGCCGATGCCGGCAAAGTATATGAGCTGGGCCAGAAGCCGCTGACGCTCGGACGGCACTCCAGCAACACGATTCAGATCATCGACGACGCCGCATCCAACTATCACGCCGAAGTCAACCGCGAGCCCATCGGTTATGTGCTCACCGATCTGGGTTCCACCAACGGCACGCGCATCAAGGCGCGGAACAAATCCGAATTCGAAAAAGTCGTTAAATCTCCGCTCGCCATCGGCATGCAGATCAAAGTCGGCAAGACGCTTCTGGAATACGCCAACGTCGGCGCGGTCGAAGAGGAACTGTTCGGCACCGTGACGCTGGACCCCGAGCACGCGGACGTTCGCGCCTCCGAGGAACCCAAAGGCGGCCTGCGCGTCGCCGTCTTCGCCGGACTGGTTCTGCTCGTTGCGGGCGGAGCGGCCTTCGGAATCTGGAAACTGCGCAAGATTCCGCCGCCAACGGTGGCCGTCGCTTCCATTGAGAAAGTGGATCCGTCAAACCGGATCACGAACGGCGATTTCAGCCAGGGCACCGACGATCTGGGCAATCCCAAAGAATTTAAAATCGAACGCGGCACGCCGGATGTCAAAGTCGCGGTCGTCTCGGAAGCGGACCGCAACCCGGCCCTGGCGGCCCATCCCAGCGATCCCGCCGCGCCGAAAGGCGAGGCGAAGCCGCGGCTGGGTCTGCAAGTCAGCAAGGCCGGGCGATCCCCCTCGGCGCTCACCGCCGTTGAAACCAGCACCAGCTTTCCGGTCAGCGCGGGGAAAGTGTACGAGCTCGGCGGCTGGATGCAGAACAATGGCGACGGCCTGTTTGGCCTCAGGATCACCTGGATCGCCGGGGAACGGACATTCAGCGAAAACCCGGTCGTCCTGAAAGACACGCAGGAATGGAAGGAAAAACTCGCGCTGGTCTCTCCGCCGTCGTGGGCTCAGCGCGCCAAGGCCGGCATTTTTGTGCAGGGCAAGGAAGGCAAAGCCTCGTTCGATGAATTGCGCTTCATCGAGAAGGGCGGAGCGCCACTGGCGGCCGCGCCGAGCGTCAAATACCAGGGAATCAATTTCGCCTTCGAAGGCAGCAAAGGCGTCTTCTCCGTCACCTCGCAAGGCGATCGCGTGATCGAGGACGCCGTGCTTCTGCTCGTCAGTCCCGATGGCGGCGCGGTCTCCGATCTGGCCAGCGCGGTCGAACCGCAGGCCACGCAGGACGCCACCAAGGCGGCCATCGATGGAAAAATCTACGATTTCGCATTGCAGGATCTGACCAATTACAGGCTCGAAGCGCAGCAGGGCGCTGCCGGAGTCAATCTGCGCGTCGCCGTCGACAGCGCTCACGACACCGCCAGCCGACCGCAACTGCGCTTCTACGTGATCGGCGTCGCGGCGCAGGGCGATGTGGAGATCGCGCGCGCCGGAAACGTGACCGACCGCATGCAGGCCTCGGACGCTGAAAAAACATTCAACGACGTTCAGGAAATTCTGTTCAACGCCGGAAAAACGCCGCAATTCGATCTGGCTTTCACCAAGCCCGCCACGGTGGAACTGCGCCGCGAAGGCACGCGACGCAAAGTCATCATTCAATTTAAAGGCGACATGCAAGTCGCGCTGGCGCCCGAAAGTATTGCGCGCAAACAGCAGATGCAGAGCGCCGTCAACGAGGTCGCGCGATCCCTGGAAAGCCGTAAATGGGGCGAGTCCGAAGCGAAGATCAAAGTCTTGAAGGACAGTTACGGCGCGCTCTTTCCGCAAGCGCAGGATGAAGCGCGCAAGGCCGGCGACAAACTCGAAGCCGCGTGGAAAGCCGCCCAGGATGAATTGAAGACCGGTTTCGACGCACTGAAAGTCGCTCAATCAGCCGCCGCCGTGAACGCCTTTAAAGAAGCGATCAACCGCCACGTTCAGGCCTGGTCCGGCAGCCCGCGCGCCGATGAACTTGCCGAAAAATTAAAACTGGTCGATGAAGTCGCCAAGGCCGCCGACACCGTGAAAGCTGAAGAACTGGCCGAGAAAATGTACGGCGAAGCCGAGCGCTATTTCAAGAACAAGGCTTACCCGGTTGCGATCTCCATCTTAAGGAAGCGCATTCTCGAAGACCCCGTCGGCCAGAAAACGAAAGTCGTGGCGAAGGCGACTAAACTTCTCGCCGAGGCCGAAGCCGCCAAAGATCGCGCGCAAGAATTGAACAGCCTCTCGGACCGCCTGCGCGAGAAGACCAAGAATTACCTGCTGACCAACGATTACAAGGGCGCGATCAACGCCGTTGAAAAAGACGACGAGTACCAGAGCAATCGCAACGATCTTCAGCAGATCAATGACCTGCTCACCGACTGGCGCAAGAAAGTCCAGTAGCCGGGGTTTCAATCCGTTTTAGCAATTCACGGTGGGTTCGCGCCCCGCATTTTTGGGAGTTCTTCATGCTTCGACTCAGCTGTATGTTGCTCGTCCTCTCCGCCACATTCCTGAACGCCGGCGAGGCGCCCCCTCAATATCCCATTCAGACCAATGTCGTGTACGGGCGCACCGGCGGCGAGGATCTGAAGCTGAATCTCGCCGTGCCCAAGGAAGGCGACGGTCCTTTCCCGCTCCTGATTTTCATTCACGGCGGCGGCTGGGCCGCGGGAGACAAGTTCAGTTACAATGGCGCTATCCGCGAATGGGCTCAGAAGGGCTATGTGGCCGCGACCGTTGGCTACCGTTTCGCTCCTGTTCACAAATTTCCAGCGCAGGTAGAAGATGTGAAATGCGCCGTGCGATACCTGCGTTCGCGCGCCAAAGAACTGAAGATCGATGTCGCGAAAGTAGGCGCGATTGGCGACTCCGCCGGCGGCCATCTCTCACTGATGCTGGGCCTGATGGATTCGGTCGACGGCCTTGAAGGCGACGGCGGCTCGCCGGGAGTCTCCAGCAAAGTGCAGGCGGTCATCAATTATTACGGCCCCACGGATTTCACCGTGAAACACGAGATCGCGAAGAATCCGATGGTGATGACGCTAATCTCTAATTTTCTCGGCAGCACCGATCAGACGCAGCCCGTGTTCAAGCAGGCCTCGCCGGTCTCGTACATCACCAAAGGTGACGCCGCCGTGCTGACGTTTCAGGGCACCGCCGACCCGCTCGTGCCGCACGAACAGGCGCGCCATCTGCACGACGAACTGAAGAAAGCCGGCCTAACCGAGAAGCTCGAAATTCTTGAAGGCGCCGGCCACGGTTTCAGCGGGGCCGTCAAAGCCCGCACCGTCAAGATGACCGAAGAATTTCTGAACGAGCAGTTTAAAAAGTAATGCATAATGCATAATGCATTAGTTCGGTGTTCACTTTTCGATGCGGTACAGATTCTTTTTCGTGCGCAGGATCAGCGCTTTTCCAGCGACGGCGGCCGACGCCATGAAGCCATCCTCGAGCGTGTTCTTGGCCAGCACTTTAAACGTGTCGCCCGGTTCGATGACGGTGCACAGTCCCAGGCGGTCGAAGAAATATATCCGGCCATCCACGAAAAGCGGCGACGACGAAAATTCTCCGCCCAGCAGCTGTTTCCAGATTTCCTTGCCCGTCTTCGCGTCCATGCACGTGGCCGTTCCGGTGTCGCTGACCATGTACACGCGTTCGCCAATCAGGACGGGCGACGGCTGCGCGGGCGCCTGGATTTTCACCCTCCACACCACGTTGCTCGCGCTAAGGTCGCCGCTGCCTTCGGGCTTGATCGCCCAGATTTCAGGCCGGCCAAATCCCGTGCAGATGTAAAGCAAGCCCTGTCCGTAAACCGGGCGCGGCACATTCGAAAATCCGGGGTACTTCACGTACCACAGTTCCTTGCCGGTCTCCACGTCGTACGCGTAAACCGCTTCGGCCGCCGTCGCGATCACCTGATCTTTCCCGCCGACTTGGATCACCAGCGGCGTGCCGTACGCCTTCTTCATATCCTTGCCCTTGGTGATGGGCTGGCTGCGCGGCGTCTTCCAGAGCACCTTTCCGGTGGCCTTGTCGAGCGCCGCCTGGAATTGCAGATCGCGGCCGTCGCAGCAGATCAGGATCTTGTCCTTGAAGATCATCGGCGTGCTGCCGGGGCCGTTTTCGTGATCGATTTTCAGCTCGCGATTTTCCCAGAGCTTCTTCCCCGTCTTCGCGTCGAGGCACGCCGTGCCGTACGTGCCGAAATAGACGTACAGTTTTCCCTCTTCCAAAAGCGGGGAGGGGGAGGCGTAACTATTGAGCTTGTGTTTGAACTCGGGCGCTTCGACCGCGAACACTTCAACGTCGTGAATCTGCTTGCCATCGGTCAAACCGAAGCACACCGCGCGCAGCGACTTGCCATTGTTCTGCGAGGTCGTCATCCAGATGATGTCGTCGGCGATCACCGGAGACGACCAGCCCTCGCCCGGATCCGGCGACTTCCACTTCACGTTCTCTTTCTCGCTCCAGGTGAGCGGCACGCCCGTGGCGTCCGAATGCCCCTGGCCGCCCGGCCCGCGCCACTGCGGCCAGATATCGGCCGCGCTGGCGGTGATGGTTAAAGCGATAGTCAGTGCGACGGGTGAGCAACGGATGCTTGTTTTCATTCGATGGAACTATTCCTTTGTGTCGTTTGCCACTGTCACGAGCAGGCTGGAAGCCTGCGGTACAATTCAGTTCACCTTCGGCGCGGTCGGCAGCATGGCGCCTTCCTGCACCGCGGCTTCTTTCTTTTTGAATTTCTCCGGCAGCGCTTTGTAATCGGCGATGGTCTGCGGATCGAGATTCATTTTCTTCAGCACTTCCAAAACGCCGCGCTGCAGCACGTCATCCACTTCCAGATCGTAAACCCATTCGCGTTTCTGCTCGTCCTGCACTCGCCGGCGCACTGCAAGCCGCAATTCAGCACGAACCATGTCGCGTTCCAGACGCGTGTTCAGCGTTTTGTAGAAGTCTTCGAAGCCCGGCCAGTTCTCACACTTTTCGTCGTCGCAATACGCCAGTTTCGCGTACAGATCCTTGTTGGCGTCCCAGTTCGCGCGGATGTAATCATCGATGACGCTTTTGTTGCGCAGGCTGACCAGGCTCTCGACCACCCAGCCCTGCGTCTCCGGAGCCTTTACTTCCACGTCCGCATCGACGCCCTTTTCATGAATGCAGCGGCCGGACGGCAGATAATATTTGGCCACCGTCAGCCGCAATTGCGTCTGCTGCTCCGTCGAGCGCAACGGAATGATTTGTTGCACGGAGCCTTTACCGTACGTTTTTTCTCCGATTAAAAGCGCGCGCTTGTGATCCTGCATCGCGCCCGCCACGATCTCGCTCGCCGATGCCGAACCGGCTCCCACCAGCACCACCATCGGCAGCGCCTCATCCGAATCGGATCCCGTGGACATGTAATCCTTGCGCGGGGCAAATTCTTTGTTGCCTTCCGAATAGCAGATGAGTTTGTTGGCGCTCAGGAATTTGTCGGCGACTTCAACGCCCGCGCGCAGCAGCCCGCCTGGATTATCGCGCATGTCCAGGATCAGCGCCTTGGCTTCCTGCTTGCCGACCAAATCGTCCAGCGCGCGCTGCATCTCTTCCGCGCTGTGTTCGCCAAAGCGCGTCAAACGAATGTAGCCCACCTTGGCCGGCAGCATCGCGGAGAACACCGTTTCAACGCGGATGTTCTCGCGCACGATGGAAATTTCGATCGGCTTGCCGAATCCGCGCCGGTAATACTTCAGCTTCACTGCCGTACCCGGCTTGCCTTTCAGCCGTGCGATCACGCCATTGACGCCGCCCTTGTCCACCAGTTCAGTGGCTTTCTGGCCATCCACTTCCTGGATGATATCGAGCGCGCGCAGTCCCGCGCGATCGGCCGGCGATCCATAGATGGGGCTGGTCACCACGAAATTATTGTTGCGCAGTCCCACGTACGCGCCGATGCCGCCGTAGTCCTGCGCCAGAAGTTCCTGCGTCGCTTTAACGTCATCGCGGTCGAGGTACTGCGAAAATGGATCCAGCCCGCTCACCATGCCCTTGGCCGCATTTTCGAAAAGCTTGTCGAGGTCGCATTTGGTCTCATCGGGATAGGCGGTGCGCACGCGCAGAAGAATTTCGCGCAGCAGCTGATCGCCCTGCGCCATTTTAGTTTCGCGAGCCCGCGTGGCATCGTCTTCGGCGTTGCGCAGCACATTTCGCGCGCGTTCGCCCTGCGCCGTGGGTTCGTGGAATAGATCGACCAGACGCAGCCGCACTTCATGAATCTGCATCGCGCCGTTCTCCGCGAGCACCAACGCGGCTTCATCCTTGATGTTCCGGAAGCGCGCTTCGGAAAGAATCTTCAGCAGCGCCTCGCGCCCATCGGCATGCGGCCCGATGTACCAGAGGCTGCGTGCAATGGCGATCCGCGTCATCTCGTCGGTTTCGGTTTTCAGCGCCGCCAACAGCGCCCTCGATGTCGGCTCGTGCCCGCAGAGGCTGGGCGTGAGCCCCACCGAGCTGGCCGCCATGCGCCGGATTTCAGCGGTCGTGCCTTTCGTTACCAGGCTGAGCAGTACCGGCGCCGCCTGTTCCGTGGACGCCAGCTGGCACATCGCCTTGGCACAGGCGAGCTGGATTTTCTGGTCCTGAGCGACCAGCATTTTTTCGAGGCGTTCGGTCACCGCGGTGCCGTTGCTGCGCGCCAACCGCACCAGCCGGTTCACCGCGTCCCACACGTTGTCAGCGGTTTCGGTTTCGATCTGCTTGAAAAGAAAATCGGCCTGCGCCGCGATATCTTCAGCGCGCAGTTTTTCAGCGACAGCGGCCTCTTCAGCACGCAGCGTCGGCGAAAAACCGGCGATGCAGACTAAAGCGGAAATAATGAAAAGTGGAAGTCGTTTGGTGCGGCGAGCGTGAAGCGTTGTCATGTGCATGCATCCACCTTGTGATGGCGATTACACTGAAACGAGCACCACTTTTTACACCTGCTGACCCCGCTCGTCATCAACAATCCGGCACGAACCGAAAATTGACCGATTCTTCCCGTCAGTAGACGGGGCTCTCCAGCCCCGTCCCTGCAAGGCGACGCCGGAGCGAGCAGTAAAAAAACATTTGCACCCGCTCACGGCTCGCTCCTTCGTCGCATTGCTCATGACGGGGCTGGAGAGCCCCGTCTACCCGGCCGCAGGAGGCCACCTCTTTATCGCCTCGCATACCGCCCGTACCTGCTCGTCGCTTAGCGCCGGATACATCGGCAAGCTCAGGCATTCGCGCGCCGCCGATTCCGCTTCCGGGAAACTTCCGACCCCCAGGTTCAGCGCCGCATAGGCCTTCTGCAAATGCACCGGCACCGGGTAATGCAGCCCCGTCCCGATGCCACGCTGCCGCAGATGCTCCGCCAGTTCGTCGCGCCGCGCGTGCCGCACCACATATAAATGATAAGCATGAGTCCGCTCCGCCGCCCTCACCGGCAGCTTCACCGCGCTGCCTTCCAGCAGCATGGAATACAGT
>Ga0163155_10002210_pt1 | contig 22077 bp, 18 predicted proteins | sample OliLakLV19SP4G1_FD_148611 | JGI IMG/M metagenome (GOLD analysis project Ga0163155, IMG submission 148611) | Freshwater microbial mat bacterial communities from Lake Vanda, McMurdo Dry Valleys, Antarctica - Oligotrophic Lake LV.19.SP4.G1 | ecosystem: Environmental > Aquatic > Freshwater > Lake >... | reverse complement strand
CTCAGCCATGCTCAGCCCCTTCTGAAACTGCACCGCGTTGCGTGCCATCACTGCCTCCCTCGCCGCCGCTCAAGCCCCGTGTATCACGGCTTCGTGGCGCAACGGCGGATACATCGGGGTAATCAGGTAAGCTTGTGGCCACTGTGGCTCATTTTAAGGCCTCGATTCGTTCGAAAGCATCTTTTGATCCCAGGTCGGTAGCGCGCTGGTACCATTTGCGTGCGATTTCGCGGTCGGGCGACATGCCGTGAACTTTCAGCGCGGCGAATAGCCTAGGGTCGTAGGTGGCGCCCATGGCCACGGCCGCTTGTGCATCGCCGCCATCCGCAGCCCGCTTAAAGAACATCCGTGCGCTGGAAACGTCGCCGACGGCGAGACGCTCCTCGCCTTGCAGGCGAAGGTCGCGAGCCTTCTCCTCGGATTGGTTTTTCCCGATCGCGTTTGCAGGCTCCGCAATAGGGCCGGTGTCGAGCGTAGCGGGGCTGATTTCAAACATCGTGTCGATGCTGGCCAGCTTGGTACCGTCGGCTGCTTCGACCATGACTGTTAGTTTCGAACTTACCGGACCTTGTGGTGGCGTGATCGCCAAAGCGGCTCCCTCAGTCGCACTCACGACCCAGGAGCCGTCGGAGCCGACCGCGCCGGAGCTTAGACGCGCACCATGGGGCAGGCCGCGTATACGGATTTTGCTGCCAGCAATCGATTTTGCATCGGCATCGATCGTGATGGGCCACGGTATTTCGCCAGCGCCGGCGGCGATCTGGATGTTAGCGGCGTCCAGGCGGATAGAGCCGCTGGAGCCTCCTGCAGTAAGTATTTGTCCCGCAGCGACGATCTCGGCCGCCGCCGGTTGCGTTGGCATTCGAGAGGGCTGCAACACTGCACTGCCTGATGTTGCTGGACGGCTGGCCGCTGCAAGTTGGCCAACGGCTTGCGCTTGCGCGACATTGCCCACCTCGGGTTTGGCCGCGACCTGCACCGGGCTAGTTCGGATGACCCATAGTGCTATGGTCCCACCGGCGACGACGCCGATACCGGCACACCCAAGCATTACCAGACGAGATAGCCCTGGCGACGCGGCACCTTGAGGACGTCTGCCGTCCTGCACCCGGGAATTCCCGTGATCGGGAAGGCGTAACACCTGCCCAGACCACTCGGACCCTGGCGGGCCTTGTTCCGACTCAGCCCGCTCCAGCACCTGTCGCACGCTGTAGTTGGGCGGCGGCCGTTGGTTAGGATGTTTTCCGTTTGTCATGCGCCCCCGCCCCTTGTTATTCACCTCTTGTGCGGCCAACGGTCGTCGCAACGCGTCCGCCTCAACGTTTCAACATAAATCTTAGTCCCTTTTCGGCGGATTTGCGTTGATCGTGCGGCAATTGTATTCGACGTGGCTAATGCTGCCGGTTGCGCGGGCCGATCGATCCGAGAAAGGCCGGTCCTCGAACGCCGCGCAGAACTGTGAACCTCGGCAGTTTCGCACGCTTGCCCGCCAGTGCCACGCGCTGCCACGCGCACGGCATGGTTGCGGCTGGGGCGGAACACGTCTAAGCCCAACGACCGAAACCCGAAAAATATGTAAGTTGTCCGATGCGCCCCTCTGCGCGGCTGCAAGCCGCCATTACAATTGTCGATGACATCCAAAAGCACCACCGCCCGGCGGCAACGGCGCTGACCGACTGGGGGCGCAGCCATCGGTTTGCTGGCTCTGGTGACCGGTCGGCGATTGGCACACTGGTTTATGACGCGTTGCGTGCGCGCGGGTCCTCGGCCTATTTCATGGGGTTGTCGGATGGGCGCGCCCTGGTACTCGGCGGACTGCGGGAGCAGGGAATACCGCTCTCCGACATCGCCGCCATGTGCGATGGCACGCCACATTCGCCCGAGCCGCTTACGCCCGAAGAGAGCCGTAACCTCGATCATGCCGACACCGAAGGCGCAGCCGATCACGTGCGCGGGAACTTCCCCGAATGGCTCCAGCCGTCGTTGTCGCGTGTTTTCGGCCCCCGCCTCGTGGCCGAAACCCGGGCAATGGCCAAGCGCGCGCCGGTCGATGTTCGCGCCAACGCGCTGAAGTCCAACCGCGACGAGGTGCTTGCCGCGCTTGCGCCGTTCGCTGCAGCGCCGTGCCGTTATTCGCCGCTTGGTGTTCGCATCCCTCCGCCCGGTAGCTCGGCCCGCCAACCGCATCTGGAATCGGAGGCGTCCCACGGCCGCGGCTGGTTCGAGGTGCAAGACGAAGGCAGCCAGATCGCCGCCGCGATGGCGGGCGTCAAACCAGGCGACAAGGTCCTCGACCTGTGTGCGGGCGCAGGCGGTAAGACGCTCGCACTGGCGGCCGCCATGGCCAATGAGGGCACGCTTGTTGCGTATGATGCGGACAAGAAGAACCTGCGACCGATATTCGACCGCCTGACACGGGCAGGCGTGACCGCCGTTGAGGTTCTCGATGGTGGCGATACTGGCGGGCTTCGAGATCGTGGCAACCAGTTCGACGTGGTTCTGGCCGATGCGCCGTGTTCGGGCTCCGGCACGTGGCGGCGACGGCCAGATGCCAAATGGCGGCTCAAGGAACCGCACCTTGCCGCGCGCATCGAAGATCAGGCCAAGGTCCTCGATATGGCCGCCCGGCTCGTTGCCCCCGGCGGACGCCTCGTTTATGTGACGTGCTCGGTGCTGCCGGAAGAGAACACGGACCAAATCGCGACCTTCATCGCTGGGCATTCGCAGTTCGAGACGGTACCTTATGCGACCGCGTGGCGTCGCACCCTGCCCGGCGATCCGCCCGCGTCCGCCGACGGCCGTGAGGACGGCCTGCTGCTGACCCCGCTGTCCCACGGCACCGACGGCTTCTACATCCACGTCCTGCGCCGAACCGAGGAGTAGTGGCGGGCAGCGGCTTGTGTTTTTGTTTTGTTCCGGTATGAAGTTTGTGGGTAGAGCGTTGTCGTGCTCCATCGAATCGGGAGAGACCGGGTCTATGAGCGGATACTCACTAGAACTGTGTGCGGGCGCGGGTGGTCAGGCCATAGGTCTTGAGCGCGCTGGTTTCAAACACGTTGGTGCTGTTGAAAACGACCCGCATGCCTGCAACACTCTGCGCTTGAACAGACCGAATTGGACAGTCTTTGAAGAAGATCTAAACACGTTCGACGCACGCCTCTTTAAAGGTATTGAGCTTGTTGCTGGCGGCTTTCCTTGCCCGCCATTTTCAATCGCTGGAAAGCAGCTGGGATCAGCTGACGAGCGCGACCTTTTTCCTGCCGGAATGAGGATTATCGACGAAGTCCGGCCGAAGGCAGTGATGATCGAAAACGTCCGAGGCATTCTCAATTCGAGTTTCGATAGTTATCGTGGCCGCATAAACAGCCAATTGCTAAAAATGGGCTATGAGACCCAATGGCGTCTATTTAACGCCGCTGACTTTGGCGTTGCTCAACTCCGTCCTAGAGTCGTTATCGTTGCAATAAAAAAACAGTATGCCTCGAATTTTAATTGGCCAAGTTCTCGGTTTCGACCTCCCACGGTTGGTAAACTTCTCAAAGACCTCATGAGCGAACGCGGTTGGCAAGGTGCGGATGTTTGGGCTGCGGGAGCAGACGGTATAGCGCCGACGGTAGTTGGCGGCTCAAAAAAGCATGGTGGGCCGGACCTCGGTCCAACCCGTGCGCGAAAGGCGTGGGCTACTCTGGGCGTAGATGGCTTAGGAATCGCGGATTCGGCACCGGCACATGATTTCGAGGGCATGCCGAGACTGACAGTGCGAATGGTTGCCAGGGTGCAAGGTTTCCCCGATACATGGGGCATTTGGGGGCGCAAAACAGCAGCATACCGGCAGGTCGGCAACGCATTTCCGCCGCCAGTAGCGGCGGCAGTGGCTGGTTCACTTGCTGAAGCCATTGCTTGCAAAACGCCTAAGCGGCTGCGGCAGACGTCTTGGCAACCGGCGATGTTGTAACTCCGGACGGTGAAAATGAGTGCCAGATCGCAGTTGAGGGCCTTCTTCCTGAGTAACGTCGGAAAAATTGTCAACAGCGATGAACTTCGTCAAGTCGCTGGCAATATATCTGAGTGGGCGCGGCGTGTCCGTGAACTTAGGGATGAAGAGGGGTACAACATTCTCTCTCACAACGACCGCGGCGATTTAAAGCCAGGTCAATACATATTAGAAGACCCAGCACCCGAGCCGAAGTTTGAACGTAATGTCTCAAAAGAGCTGAGAGCCAAGGTCCTCGATCGAAACGGGTTCACATGTCAAATTTGCGGTGCCGGGGCAGGAGAGCCCCATCCAACCGATGCGACGAGCAGAACACGTTTACATCTGGGCCACATAAAGGATAAGTCACTTGGGGGTGAGGACAGTGAGATGAACCTTCATGCCGTATGCTCTGTTTGTAACGAAGGTGCCTCGAACATTACACCGGACCGTCCATCAAGAGTAAAACTCGTTACTCAAATTCGACGCGCCGCCAGGGACGATCAATTGTATCTGCGCGATTGGCTGCTGAAGAAATATCCCATGAAACTCAAGGATGAATGACAAGATTACGAGCGAACGCCGCAGCGTCAACCTGCCGCCAATATGCTCGATTTTCAGTAGCCGTGAGGACGGCCTGCTGCTGACACCACTTTCCCACGGCACCGATGGCTTCTACATCCACGTCCTGCGCCGAACCGAGGAGTAGCGGCGGCCAGCGGCTTGGACTGAACGCAATTCTTTCGTGAAGGTCGTGTCTTCCTGTCGTCGTGACTTCGTGTGGATCTTGCGACACGGCACTTGAAAAGCCGCATTTTATTCGACAGGTGTGGCGCGCTCGGGCGGGGGTAAGGATAGGCGACTGCTCAGGCTGTTCGCCCTGACCGCCCCATCCAACAGCTGCCCGCCCGCCGACGCGAGCGAGCCTCCATGGGGAAGGCCGAGATGGCCAGCCAATCCCAGCCGACCGGCGCCCAGCCGCCGATAAGGGCCAAGCGCCCGAGGCGGCAGCAGATGCGCCCGTGCCTCGGCCCGGTCGGTGATCTTGAGCAGCATTTGCCGCCAGAATGGTGGCGCAAGCTATTCAACGCGCTTTACGTCAAAACCGACGGCGACGTTGTCGAGAATGCCGAGAACACGCGGCGTGACGTTGATTTCATCGTGGCCGCCGCAGCGGTCAAACCCCACAGCCACATCCTCGACCTGTGCTGCGGTCAAGGCCGTCATTGCTTGGAGCTTGCCCGGCGCGGGTTCAAAAATGTGACCGGCGTCGACCGCTCGCGGTATCTGATCCGGTTGGCCCGCAAACGCGCCCAGAACGAGGGGCTGCAAGCCGTATTCAAAGAGGGCGATGCGCGCAACCCGCGGCTCAATGACAACGCGTTCGATTGCGTCGCCATCATGGGCAACTCGTTTGGATACTTTTCCAACAAGCTGGATGACGACAAGGTCTTGTCGACGGTCGGAAAGATTTTGCGTCCGTCCGGCCAGCTCGTGCTCGACATCACCGACGGCGCCTACATGGCCGACAACTTCGATCGCCGCTCGTGGGAGTGGATCGACGAGCACCACTTTGTCTGCCGCGAGCGCTCGTTGTCGTCGGACCGGGAGCGGCTGATCAGCCGCGAGGTGATCGTTCACGATGAAACCGGTGTGATCGCCGACCAGTTCTACGCCGAGCGGCTCTACACCAAGGAGAGTATCGCGCGGCTGTTGGAAGCTTGCGGCTTTCGCAACATCCGGCACCACGGCCAGACCGACAGCATCTCTGATCGCGACCAGGATCTCGGCATGATGGCCCGGCGATTGCTGTTGTCGGCCGATGCTCCCGTCAAGGTCGCGCGAAAGCCAAAGGGCAAGGCCCGTTTGATCGACGTCACGGTGCTGCTCGGCGACCCGCGATTGCCCGACCAGATCAAACGCGATGGCCAGTTCAACGCCGAAGACCTCGATACCGTGCGCCGCCTGAAGGACGCGCTGGCCGAGTTACCCGGCTACAAATTTCACTATCTCGACAACCACGCCACGCTCGATCGCGACTTGGCCGCACTGACCACCGACCTCGTGTTCAACTTGTGCGACGAGGGGCTCAACAACGATCCCGCCAAGGAGCTGCACGTTCCCGCCATGCTCGATGCGGCCGGGCTGCCATACACGGGTGGATCGCCGTCGGCGTTGGCCGCATGTTACGACAAGGGGCTTGTGCGAGCCATCGCCATGACGCTCGATGTGCCGGTGCCACTCGAGTCCTACGTGCGCCCCGGCGACCAGGGCGCGACGCTGCCCGGCGTGTTTCCAGCACTGCTGAAGCCGAACACTGGCGACAGTTCGGAGGGCATCACGCGTGATGCCGTGGTGCATAACGAGAAGGCGCTACTCGATTATCTGGAGAAACTGCGTGGCCAGTTTCCGCGCCGCGGCGTGCTCGTTCAGGAGTTCCTAACGGGCGGCGAATATTCCGTCAGTCTGGTCGGCAACCCAGACCAGGGACTGAGGGCGCTTCCGCTGCTTGAAGTTGACTATTCACGGCTCGATGCGGGGCTACCGAAGATCCTCGGCTACGAAAGCAAGTGGGAGCCCGACAGCGCCTATTGGACACAGGTTCGCTATCAGGAGGCGCACCTGTCCGAGCAGCTACAGCAGCAACTTGTGGAACAGTCGGCACGACTGTTCGAGCGGCTGGGCTGCCGAGACTATGCTCGTTTCGACTTCCGGGCGGATGCGCGCGGCGAAATCAAGCTGCTTGAAGTCAATCCCAACCCTGGCTGGTGCTGGGATGGGAAATTGAACCTGATGGCCGGGTTCGGCGGGATACGGTACGCAGAACTCCTGTCGCAAATTCTCACAGCTGCCATCGACCGCTACGGCATTGGCGAGCGCTCGGGGGCGATGTCGGTAGCCGGTTCGGAGCTGCGCTTGCCACCACAGTAGGACCGGCGGCAGTGTCGCGGGCAGGTGGGATGCGGTCCGTGCGTGTTGCCGCCGTCGGCGCTGGATGCGACAACGATGGAAGTTCCGTCCAATCCGACCGTCCCACTCTGACCGGCCCAATTCGATCGGTCCCAGTCGGTCGCTGCTACAAGGCTTTTGCTATGACAATCGGCTTTTCGATCGCAGTCTATCTGTGCATGTGGTTCATCACGCTGTTCGCGGTGCTGCCATTCGGCGTGCGTACCCAGGCGGAGAGCGGAGACGTTGTCCCCGGAACGCCCGAGAGCGCGCCGGCTGCCTTCCGGTTCAGCAAGGTCATGCTGTGGAATACGGTGGTCGCTTCGGTGTGCTTTGCGGTGTTCTATGTCGCCTACACGCAGAATTGGCTCGGTCTGCACGCGACGCACCCGCCGATCCCGATCCGTTGATGCCGACGCTGTCGGTAGCCGAACGCGCGCGACGCCCCGCAGCGCCCGGACTTGGCGCTGTCAGTTCGCAGCCGACTTGGCGATGAGATGCCCCCACCACGGCAACGCCATCACGACAAGCGCCGCGCCGAGAATCGTCAGTGCCACGGCGGCCCGGCGGCTCTGAGCGCGTTCACCCAAGGCGGCCTGCGTCAAACGAACGAACGCGGCGAGCACGAGAGCGGCCAAAGCAATCGCAATCAGCCCTTCGTCAAAGCCGGTCAGTGAGGCGATCGGGGTCGAGCCGCTTGCTGCATGCGTCCGAACGAGGCCGATGCTCAGTGGCACAGCGAGTGCTGCGGCGGCAACGACCGCATGGCTCGTTCGCGGGATCGCCATGATCAGCGCATACGGGGCGGCGACCGTTAGACCGACGGTGGAAATTGCAATCAGCAGCTGCATCGGCGAGGCCTCCTTACGGCGGGACACCATTTCGCGCCTGACGCAAGCAAGATATGGGGGTCATTGTCAAAACGTCACCGGCAGCGGGTCGGATTTTGTTCCAACCGACCGCCGGAAAGTACTCTAGGCAGCCTCGCCAATACTGCGTTAACCAGACATCGCGGTCTTGAGGTTTTCGTCGATCTTGTCGAGGAAGCCGGTGGTCGAGAGCCACGTCTGATCGGGGCCGACGAGCAGGGCCAAGTCCTTCGTCATGTGGCCCGCTTCGACGGTATCGACGCAGACTTTTTCGAGCGTCAGCGCAAACTTGGCGAGGTCGTCGTTGCCGTCGAGCTTGGCCCGGTGGGCAAGCCCGCGCGTCCAGGCAAAGATCGAAGCTATTGAGTTCGTAGACGTTTCCTTGCCCTTCTGGTGCTCGCGGTAATGGCGCGTCACCGTGCCGTGGGCCGCCTCCGCCTCGACGGTTTGACCGTCCGGGGTCAGGAGAACCGAGGTCATCAGGCCGAGCGAGCCGAAGCCTTGGGCGACCGTGTCGGACTGAACGTCGCCGTCATAGTTCTTACAGGCCCAGATGTAGCCGCCCGACCATTTCAGCGCGCTGGCGACCATGTCGTCGATCAGGCGGTGTTCGTAGACCAGCTTGCGCTTGTCGAACTCGGCCTTGAACTCGGCGTTGAAGACCTCTTCGAAGATGTCCTTGAAGCGGCCATCGTAGGCTTTGAGGATCGTGTTTTTGGTCGACAGGTAAACTGGATAATTGCGCTGCAATCCGTAGTTGAGCGAGGCGCGGGCAAACTCGCGGATGCTGTCGTCCAGGTTATACATCGCCATGGCGACGCCGGACGACGGTGCTTGGAACACCTCGCGTTCGATGACGGCCCCGTCCTCGCCGACGAACTTGATGGTCAAAGTGCCCTTGCCAGGGAAGCGGAAGTCGGTCGCGCGGTATTGGTCGCCATAGGCATGGCGGCCGACGATGATAGGTTGCGTCCAGCCTGGAACGAGGCGCGGGACGTTGCGGCAGATGATCGGCTCGCGGAAAATCGTGCCGCCGAGAATATTGCGGATCGTGCCGTTGGGCGACTTCCACATTTGCTTCAGCGAAAATTCCTTCACGCGGGCTTCGTCCGGCGTGATGGTGGCGCACTTGACGGAAACGCCGTGCTTCTTGGTGGCGTGGGCCGCGTCTATCGTCACCTGGTCGTTGGTCTGATCGCGGTATTCGACGCCGAGGTCATAGTATTCGAGGTTCACGTCGAGGTAGGGGAGGATCAGCTTGTCCTTGATCGCCTGCCAGATGATGCGGGTCATCTCGTCGCCGTCCATGTCGACGACGGTGCCGGTGACTTTGATTTTCTGCATGGCGTTCCCCTGCTTGACTTGTGACGGGCTGGTAATGATCGGCGGCTGAGCGGACGGGTCGGCACAAAGTTACGCGCGCGCCGAAGCACCGCGTCGTGCTAATCGCGTGCCGAAGAGATGCGTCGTATAGCCCCGATGGGCACAAGCGCAAATCACCGAAAGGGATTATGTCTCGTCGCGGCAACGCCCGACCGGTCGGCAAGCACGATCGTAGGCTGGCACGATCTAGGCAGGCACAATCTAGGTAGGCACAATCTAGGTAGCTACTGGGGTACAGGAGCAGACGTCCATTGAGCACTGTCGGCGCAACGGTCGAAATTTTGGTGAGCCCCGGCGCCGACAGCGGATCTCCGACCGCCCACCCGCCGGAATGTCGCGTGCCGGTCGTCGGTCACACACCCGTGGCCGAGATTGTCCGCACTTGCCATGAGCGGATGGTTGACGACGGGCTTGCGTCGTTGGCGATCCCCGGCCTCGACCGGTCGACGCTCGAGCCGGTTTTGACTTATTGCGCGGAAATGGCCTGCGCCGCCGACGGGGCAACGTGCCCTGGCTGTCGGCGGCGGGCCGAGAGCAGAGGGGTTGCCAATCTCGATGCCTTCATCGCGCAGCACGCCGAAATCGTGGTTGCGCAAGGCGCTGTTCGGCTGACCGGTCCCGGGGATCGGCGGCTGACGGTCGCCTCGCTCGACGATCTCGCGAAATCCTGGGCGGGTGAGGAATACTGGTTTTGGGCGCGCCGCGTTTTGCGAAAGTTGCGCTTCGGCATCCGTCGTTCGCAGATCTCTGGCCAGCCGGCAGTGTCCGAGAGCGATACGCCCGTCGTCATTTTGATGGAGCCGCAACTCCCTGATAATATTGGCATGGTTGCGCGCGCCATGGGCAATTTCGCGCTTGATACACTGAGGCTCGTCGATCCGCGCGACGGCTGGCCCAATGAAAAAGCGCGAATCGCAGCGTCGGGGGCAAACTACGTCATCGACCGTGCGGCGGCGCATGACGACATCACCTCGGCGCTGAGTGACCTGACCTACGTCGTCGCAACGACGGCGCGACAGCGTGACATGAGGAAGCCGGTGCTGACGCCGGAGCAAGCTGTGGCTGAAATGCGACATCGGATCGCGGCCGGGGAGCGGTGCGGCATCCTGTTTGGCCGTGAACGCAACGGGCTCGAAACCTCAGAGGTATCGCGCTGCGATGCCATCGTGATGATCCCGGTCAATTCGAGCTTTGCCTCGCTGAACCTGGCCCAAGCCGTGCTGATTCTCGGCTATGAGTGGATGCGCACGAGCCCCGTCGCGAGTTTGGGCCGCGTCACCACGTATGAGCGGCCGAAATCGCTCGGCGTCAATCTCGGCCAGGATCGGCGCGCGACGAAGAACGAGGTCGCCGGATTGATGGGGCATCTGACCAGCGAATTGACCCGATTAGGGTTTCTCGCCCCGCCGAGAGATAAAGGCGACGTGATGCAGGGCGTCGAAACCATGATCGTGCGTGCCGAGCCGACCGAACAGGAGGTGCGGACACTGCGTGGTATTGTTGCAACGCTTGCACACGGCAAGGGCAAGGCGCGCAAATCGTCCACATGAGGTGCCATCTTCTGGTCACGTTTTGCGCCGACCGAGGCGTCGGCTGCGGCAGGGCTGAAGCGAGCGCAGGGATGTGCGCCGGTCTGCGTCGCGGCAATGGTCGTCATCAAGATGCGGTCTGCGACGCGGTTCGGACTTGGGAGTCGTGTGGCCGAGACGTCGTCGGCGTGGCTGTCGTGACACGCGAGCGGAGCCTCGTCAGCGTGTTCCGCACGATGTTTTTAAAATTGCGGACGGCCCAGGCCGGCCGGTGGGGCTAACGGCAGATCAATGCACGTTCTGAGGGGCTTTGGAGATGCGAATGACGTTTGCTGCAATTGACAGGTCGGTGTTCTTCGGTGGTGTCGCCGCCGTCGCAGTCGGTTGTGTTGCCGTCCTCGGCGCGGCGCCAGTCGCCGCCCAGGACATCAGCGACAAATCGCTTGAAAAGTTGACCGAATACGCGTGGTCGCTGGTCCCCCAGCAGTTCACGATGCCCGATGGCAAGACGATCCTGGTCGACAAGAAGAAGAAGACGGAGATCATCGTGCCGCCGGACGTGGCGCGCGAGGTGATCAAAGTCGGGTACCGCTCAGCCCACGCTCAGATTTGCGAACTGCAAACCGATCAAATCGACAACTACAACTCGCTGATGCGTCGCGAGATCGACAAGAAAAAATGGAACGACCAGCAGCTGCTTTACATCAGCCAGCTGCACCTTACGACGCTGATGTTCATGACCGGCAAGGTTAACGTGGTCGAGCGTGAAGGCGGTAAAGAGGTCATCCTCGAAGAACTCAAAGCCAAGCACCAGACCTGTCCGCCCGACCAAAAAGTCAAGGTGAAACAGCTGATCACGGCTTATGTCGCCGCTGGTCCAAAAATCACCCCGGCAACGATCGTAAGCGCGCCACCGGCTGCTACGGGTTCGACGACACCGGCCGCAGCTCTCCCAGCCGCGGCGCCTGTTCCTGCTGCCAAGCCCGCCGTAAAGCCCGCCGCAGAGAAGAAGTAATCGCCATTAGGGCAGGTGGCGCCGCGCGGTCGGTTGCTGCTCCGACAGTTTCCTGCCGTCTCCGGCCGTAGTGAAGCTTGACGATACGACCGTTTTCAGCCATCGAGACGATTGGCGGGTCCCTAACGGGGCCCGCTTTGTTTTTCAAAGCGCACCCGCGAAACCCTTGCAATCGGGCGGACCGTTATCGGTTGTCTGGTCACGCCATGAGTTTCTGTCGGCTTCACTCGCATCAGCGGGTGATGGCAGAGGAGGGGGCGCTCCTATCGGCGGTTGGCTTGGTGCCAGCTGGCGAAATTCATGGAGTGCTACACGAATGTCGAAACGTATCCAGGCCAAGCATAAGATCGACCGGCGCTTGTCGGAGAACATCTGGGGCCGCGCCAAGAGCCCGCTCAATAAGCGCGAATCGCGTCCAGGCCAGCACGGCGAGCGCCGTGTTTCGAAGCAATCGGATTATGGCCAGCAGCTCAAGGCCAAGCAAAAGCTCAAGGGCTATTACGGCTCGATCACCGAGCGCCAGTTCCGCAAGGTCTACCACGAGGCCGTGCGTATGAAGGGCTCGACGTCCGAGCACCTGATCGGCCTGCTCGAGCGCCGCCTCGCATCGGTCATCTATCGCGCGAAATTCGTGCCGACCGTGTTCGCCGCGCGCCAGTTCGTCAGTCACGGTCACGTCACGGTCAATGGCCGCCGGGTGACGATCCCGAGCTACCGCGTACGCGTTGGCGACGTGATCGAAATGCGCGAAGGCGCCCGCCAGAACATCGTTGTTCTCGAAGCGGTAAAGAGCGGCGAGCGCGACGTGCCGGACTATCTCGAGGTCGACCACGGCAAGATGGTCGCCAAGTTCCAGCGCATTCCAGCTCTCGCCGACGTGCCGTATCCGGTTACGATGGAACCGAACCTCGTCGTCGAGTTCTACTCGCGCTAAGGTCGCGTTCTACTCGCGCTAAGGTCGCGGTCTACTCGCGCTAAGGTCGCGTTCTACTCGCGCTAAGGTCGCGTTCTACTCGCGCTAAGGTCGCGTTCTACTCGCGCTAAGGTCGCGTTCTACGCGCGCTAAGGTCGCGTTCTACGCGCGCTAAGGTCGCGTTCTACTCGCGCTAAGGTCGCGTTCTACTCGCGCTAAGGTCGCGTTCTACTCGCGCTAAGGTCGCGCTCTACTCGCGCTAAGGTCGCGCTCTACGCGCGCTAAGGTCGCGTACGACGTGTCCGACGATCCGCGAAATCAGCCGCCGGGCACTGTCCTGGCGGCTTTTTTGTTTGCTTACCATCTCAGCTCGGCCATCGCCGCGATTGGCTGTCCGTGCTCCGGCCCGTGTCTCGAATGAAACACGTCCGCGAGTGCCTCGGCACCAAATGCCCGGTCACCCATCGACACAGCGCTGGCGATGAACACGCTCTCGATCCCGAATCGCGCCGCGCCATCGATGTCGGTACGGATACCGTCGCCAATGGCGAGGATTGCGCTCTTGGCAAGCGCGGCTCCGCACAGCTGTTCCGCCCGCCTCTGTGCGGCTTCGTAGATCGGCAGATACGGTTTTCCCGCATACGTCACAGCGCCACCCGATCCCTCGTAGACCGCCGCCACGGCCCCGGCGCACGGGATTAGCCGACCACCGCGCTCGACCGTCAAGTCTGGGTTCGCGCAGACCATTGCCACGCCGAGCGCGGCCATAGGCGCAAGGCGGACGCGATAGTCCTCCGCCGTCTCGCGTTCGTCATCAGTAAGGCCGGTGCAAACGATTGCCGCGACGTCATGGGGATGTTCCGCGCTACGGCTCGGCCACGCCGACGTGGCGGTGACGTCGAGCCCGTCAAATAGCGGACGATCCCGCTCGGGGCCGACGTGGAGTACTGTTCTGCCAGCATAAGCTGAAACCAGTTCGCGGGCGATGTCGCCCGACGTCAGAATCGCATCGTAGCCATCGCTGGCGACGCCTAGCCGGTCGAGTTGAGCAGCAACGGCGCCGGCCGGACGCGGCGCGTTCGATACCAGAACGACGCAGCCGCCAGCTTTGCGGAAAGCCTGGCAGGCAGAAACGGCCGCTGTGAACGGTCGCACGCCGTCGTGCATCACGCCCCAGATGTCGACAAACCAAGCGCGACGCGCGCGCGCGGTCTGCGGCATCTGTGTCAGGATCGGGATTGTGCGGGTCACGCGGCAGTGGTCCTTCGTTCAAATGCTAGTGCTGCGAGCGATGGTCACGGCAGCGGCTTGGCCGCCCAGGCTTCGGACCGGCGCCCGATCAGTTCAGTGATCGAGGCGACACCGGCCGTGGCCACGGCATCAGCCAGTTGGCGCTTGATCCGGCCGATTAATCCGGGTCCCTCGTAGACGAGCCCGGTGTAGAGTTGAACAAGGCTGGCGCCCGCCTCGATCTTGGCCAACGCGGTCTCGCCGCTGTCGACGCCGCCGATCCCGATCAGCGGCACCCGTCCGCCGGTTTCGCGGTAGACGCGGGCAAGCATGATCGTCGAACGTTCAAACAGCGGCGGACCCGACAAGCCACCGCCCTCGCGTGACAGCTTACCCTGGACGCCCGCGCGCGACAGCGTCGTATTCGACACGGCGATGCCGTCCACGGCGTGGACCATGAGTTGCTGACAGACCGGACCGATGTCGTCGTCGGCGATGTCGGGCGCGATCTTGACGAACACTGGACGCGACGGTTCGCCTCGATCGACGCGCGCCTTTCGGGCCGACATGACCCGCGACAGCAGTTCATCGAGGTTGGCTGGGTCCTGCAGTTTGCGCAGGCCGGTCGTATTCGGCGACGAAATGTTGACCATGAAATATGACGCGAGCCCGTAGAACGCCTCGATCCCTCGAACATAATCGGCAATCCGGTCGGCGCTCATCTGGTTGGCGCCGACGTTGACGCCGACGATGCCCGGGCGGCCAGCGCGACGCTCCAGCCGGGTGCGCGCGGCGTCGTGGCCAGCGTTGTTGAAGCCAAGCCGGTTGATCAGAGCGCGCTCCGGCACGAGGCGGAACAATCGCGGCTGCGGGTTGCCGGTTTGTGCGAGCGGCGTCACCGTGCCGATCTCGGCAAAGCCGCAGCCGAGGGCGAGGACGGCGTCGGGCACGCGTGCATCTTTGTCGAAGCCAGCAGCGATACCGACCGGGTTTTCGAATGCCAAGCCAGCGATGGTCTGGGTCAGGCGTCGATCGGGGGTGCCGAAATCTTTGGCGTAGATGCCATTTTCGAGGCCTTTCAGCACGAGTTCATGGGCGTCTTCCGGCGGCAGGGCGAACAGCACGGCCCGTGCAACACCGTAGAGTGAGCCGCCACGCTCGTTGGCAGATTTGCTCATGCGGCGGTTCCTGTACTCGGTTTCGACGTTGGTTGCGACGTTGTTGCCGCCTCCGCTCCTGCCGATCCCGGATGTCGAGACGCTGCCCGAGCAATCGCACCGTCGACATCAGGAGCATCATCGGGCCCCAACGGCAGTGGTTCGGCCCACAGCGCTCGCTCGATCGGTAGCGCGCCATACTGGTGTGGGAACACATCGCCGCCGCGTGACGCCTCCCATTTGAGGCCTGGGGCGAGATCACTGCTGCGCCAAGCGACCAACATGAGCCCGGGTTGGCCAGCGAAATAGCGCCGTGCGGTTTCAGCCACTTGGTGGCTAGCCGACAAGTGGACGAAGCCGTCGCGGACGTCGACGGAAGAAGCTTCGAGGACGCCGGTCCGGATCGCTGACTGCCAAGCCTCCGCGCCGGTAATTTTGTACACTAAGATATCGGACGAAGGGGTCCGTGGCGAGATCGTGTTGGACGCTGAGGTGCCGGGCGTGACGTGCGACTGGGTCATTGGTTACCTGCGCCGGGTGAAACGCCGACCGGGCTTCACGCGTTTTATGATGCTGGTCGTCATTGCTTAAGTACCGGTCGTGTCGGTGCTGGGCAACACCTCGAATTAATTCGTCACCGATCCGTCATGAACGATGAACACCGGGTACAGCGCCTAGCCTTGCGTCATAATTGTGCTAGGGCGTTCAAAAAATGCGTTCGAGTGGTTGCAGCATGTTCACGGGTTTAAAAACCGACAGTCTCGTGCTGTCTCGTCTGTTCGACGAGCCATACGCGTTCGCCATTCCATCTTACCAGCGCAGTTACTCCTGGACGACACGGGAAGTTGGCCAGCTGTTGGAAGATGTGACGTCGGCGGCCGGCATCGAGGAGCTGCAGTTCACCTGCCCGGACTATTTCCTCGGCACCGTGCTGCTGCTCGACCCCAACACGGACCAGCCCAACACAGATCATTCGCACGTCGACCAAACGGCCAGCACCTCGCGCGCGGCCGACGCGAACGCGATAGCAAGCGCTGGCCCGGCCGGGTCACAACCGCGCCTGCCGTATGAGGTCGTCGATGGCCAGCAGCGGCTTTTGACCGTGAGCCTGCTTGCCAGCGTGCTCGAAGCTGGTGTCGAGGACGAAGGTCTTGCAAGCCGCTTGCGGTCGCTGATCATCGACCAATATGGCCGTCCCCGGATCGACGTGTTCAACGTCGACCGCGATCGCGAAGTCTTCATCAGCCGTGTCGTGGCAGCAGCGGGCGTCCAGGCCGCACGCGATGCGTCGCCGGTTTTCGCCGGGCATGGTGATGGCGACTTAGGCGATGTCGATGATAAGTTTAGCAATGTTGATCAAAACGATCTCCACGGCGAAATCCTTGACCGCTATGGACGCGGCGAACTCACGGTCGCGCTCGACTACTTGCGCCAAGAGGTCAGCGCGCTTTCGCCCGCCGACCAGCGCGCGCTCGCGCTCTACCTGATCGAGCGCTGCCATGTCGTCGTGATCATCACCCGTGATATCGACCGCGCCCACCTGCTGTTTACGGTCCTGAACGACCGCGGCCGACCACTCCAGCGCAAGGACATTTTGAAGGTCGAGGTGCTGAAATCGATCGAGCCCACGCGCGAACGTGAGGCCCTAGCGCGTTGGGATAGCGCTGCCCAGAAACTCGGCAACGACTTCGAAAGCCTGTTTTCTCACATTCGCTTGATCCACTCGATCGGCAGACCCCAGATCATCTCTGCGATGCGCGGGCTCGTCCGCCAGCACGGCTGCCTGCCGTTCCTCGAACGCGTGCTGACACCCATGGCCGACGCGTTCTACCTCATCCGGCGCTTCCCTGAAGATCCGCGCCGCGCGAGCGAATACCCGGACTTGGCCAAAGCGCTGACGTCACTCAATCGGTTCGGCAACGCCGATTGGGTGGCCCCGGCGATGATCGCGATGAGCCGCTTCGAGGACGACCCGGCCGGCGTGCAGCGGACGGTCGTCGAGATCGAGCGCCTCACCTTCCTGTTGAAGGTATTGTCGATCGGGGGCGCCAAGCGAACGCGGCGCGCCAATCAACTCATCCAAGCACTGACGCGCGGTAATTGCGTCGAGTTGGATCAGGCATTCACGGTCACCCGGGAAGAGCAACGCGCGGTGATGCACCATCTGCGCGATATTCACCGGCGCGATGCGGCGCTCGCCAAGTTGATTTTGATGCGGATCGAGGAAGAACTGTCCGGCACGCCGCTGCTGCTCTCGACCTCCGAGTTGACCGTCGAGCATATCTTGCCGCAACGGCCGACGCCGACGAGCGATTGGCGGCGCCTGTTTGGCGAGCGCCGGGAGGCTTGCCAGCATAGCCTGGGCAACCTTGCGCTCGTGCCGCCACGTGCCAACGAGCGGATGCGCAACAAAGAATTCGCCGTCAAGCTGGCGATTTTCGCAGCCACGGGCCCGCGCGCCGTACCGGCATTTCGCGTCAATGAAGACGTCGTCGAGGCGGTCGAATGGACGCCCGAGCAGGTATTTGCCCGCGAGGCGCGGTTAATGTCGGTGCTCGCCCGGTTGTGGCGGATCGACGGACTTGGTCAGGCGCGCGAGATAGCACCTGCAGCCGTCACGCACCGTTCGGCCAACCCCGCCTGACCGTCGCGTTACGTCGCTGGCGTCAGGACGCCCACGACTGCCGCCGTCATCAGCGTCGCAAGTGACCCGGCGATGATTGTGCGCGGGGCAAGGTCGAGGATATCAGCGCGGCGTGAGGGCGCCATGGCGACAAGCCCGCCAATCATGATGCCGAGGCTGCCAAAGTTGGCGAACCCGCACAGCGCATAGGTCATCACGAGACGCGAGCGCGCCGATAGCTCTGCCTCGCCCAGCCCGGCGAGCTTCACATAAGCCAGGAACTCGTTGAGGATCGTTTTGACGCCGATCAGTTCGCCAGCCTTGGTCGCTTCACTCCACGGAATGCCGATGATGAAAGCCAGCGGGGCAAACAGCGCGCCAGCGATGCCCTCGAGGGTCAGCACAGTCCCGAACGGGGCGGTGATAGCGGCAAGCATCAGGTTGACCAGGGTCACCAACGCGACGGCGACGATCAGCATGGCGGTAATGGCGACGAGCAGGTCGACGCCATCGCGCGTACCTTGGGTCACCGCGTCCATGAATGACGTGGTACCGGTTTCGGCAACGTCGACGCGCTTGGAACTGATGTCCGATGCGGACGCTGCTGGCGCTGCGGACGCTTGGCGTGCTTCTGGCACCATCAGTGCCGCAATGATCAGCGCTGCTGGTACCGAAATCACCGAGGCGACAATGAGGTGGCCCGCCGCATCCGGCAGTTGGTCTTTGAGCAGGATCACATAGATGCCGAGCACGGTGCCAGCCACTCCGGCCATTCCGACGGTCATGGTTGCGAAGAGCTCGGCGCGCGTCATCGTCGCGATGTAGGGCCGCACCAACAGGGGTGCCTCGACGTTGCCCATGAAGACGTTTGCGGCAGCCGAAGTGCCGACCGCTCCGCCGATCCCCAGGGTGCGATGCAGAACAGCTGCGAAACCGCGCACGACGCGTTGAAGCAGGCCCCAGTGATACAGCACCTTCGACAAGACGCTCATCACCAGCACCAGCGGCAGTGCGTCCAGCGCCAGGACGAAGGTATTTGCGGGAAATTTGATGTCATAGGGTGCAGGCGCACCCGCAAGATGACCGAACACGAGTTGGACGCCAGCTCGCGTCGCGGTCTGTAGCGCTTCGACCAGCGCGGCTGGATAGGTGAACGCCGCGCGCAGCATGGGCACGTTGAGCAAGAGCCCGGCAATCACGAACTGGAGCGCAATGCCAGCCGCTAGGAGTTTCAGCACGGGGGCGGCACGTAACGCCTGACGCCGTTCCGACAGCAGCCAAGCGAGTGCCGGCAACGCGACAAGACCAAGTGCCGATTGGAGCTGAAGTGTCATGGGTTACCGCGTTGTTGAGCCTGCGCCGTCGGCGCGGACCCTACGCGACGGGTGCTAGGATTGGAACATGGGGCGAGGAACCGGCACAGGGTGACCGGCAAGTCGGCCAGGGGCCGGTGCAAGCTGCTGAAGGGCCGAGGAGGTCGCGGTCGTGAGCCCAGGGAGCGTGGCCACCAGACGTCTGCACGTTTCGAGGTCACCCGCCGAAGCTTTGCCCTCGATGTCGGCACACAGCTTCATCAATCGCGGCGCGCCCATGCTCGCGGCCATCGAGCGCAGGGCGTGGGCGGACGCGACGAGCGCTGGCAAATCGCCGCGATCGCTTGCGGATCGAACCCGCATGACGGCGTCTGGTGTGTGGTCCTGGAACAGCGCAACGAGGCGGGCGACGAGTTCGGTGCTTCCGCCGTCGACGTCGACAATGCGATCGATTTCGGCGGCGTCTAAAAGCGGCAAGTCGGGAAGATCGCAATCGGCGCTGGGGCTGGGCTCGGCTGTATCTACGGCCGCAATCGGATGACGGCTCGCGACGTGTGCCCCTGATGGTAACGGTGACGAGACGGCCAGAATGGCGGTTGCGAGTTGCTCGATGGTGAAGGGCTTGGCGAGGCACGCATCCATGCCGGCGTCGCGCCATTCCTGCGCTGCTGGACCGATCACGTGACCCGTCAGGGCAAGGATCGGCGAACGTTTTAGATTTTGTCCGGCCTCGATCCTGCGGATCGCACGCGCCGCGTCGTAACCCGACATGACGGGCATCGAACCGTCCAGGATCACGAGGTCGAACGACCCGCTGGCGAAGGTGTCGACTGCGGCCTTGCCGTCCTCCACGGTGGTGACCTTTGCGCCCAGCCGCGCCAACGCCTCCGCCAGCACTTCGCGGCTGATCGCCGTGTCGTCTGCAGCAAGAATTCGAAAGCCACGGATTGCCTGCGTTGCTGCGGCGTTAGGGATGGAAGAGCCACCTGTCGAAAATTGTTTGACGACCGGTACTAATGGCAGCTTCACGGTGAAGGTCGTGCCATGGCCGACCGTACTTGCGATCTCGATCGTCCCACCCATCGCCTCAGCGAGGCGGTGGCAGATCGAGAGACCAATTCCGGTGCCACCGTAGCGGCGCGTGGTCGAAGCGTCGGCTTGCACGTAGGCGTCGAAGATCGTCGCGAGTTTGTCGGCCGCGATGCCGATGCCGGTATCGGCGACCTCGAGCACGAGCAGTCCACCGGGCGTTGCGATGGTTTGTGGACCGGTGCTGGTGGTGCCGAGCCGGATGGTCACGCTGCCGCGATCGGTGAACTTCAACGCGTTGCTGGCGAGGTTGGACAGAATCTGCCCAAACCGGAGCGGGTCTCCCATGACTTCGGCAGGGACCGAAGGATCGGATTCGACACGCAGCTCGATTCCCTTTCTCGCGGCCCGCTCTGCGAACAAGCGAGCGGTATCGTCAGCCAGCATCGTCGGCGCCAGTGGCACGCTCTCAAGCACAAGGCGACCGGATTCGATCTTCGAAACGTCCAGAATATCGTTGATGATCGCAATCAGACTTCGCCCCGAACGCAAAATCGTGTCGGCATAGCGTTGGAGGCGCGGGGTCAGTTCGCTCGTCGCAAGTAACTCGGCCATGACGATCAAACCCGACATCGGCGTCCGGATTTCGTGGCTCATGGTTGCCAGAAATTCAGATTTTGCAGCGTTGGCACGCTCGGCCGAAAGGCGGGCCACGTTGACATCCTGGGTGCGCTCGGCAACATCAGACTCAAGGCGCTCCCTGTGGCGGGCGAGAAGCTCATCGCGCGACCGGATGTGACCGAGCATGTCGTTGAAGGCCGATACCAGCCGTCCGGTCTCGTCCCGGCTGGTCTGCGCGACGACGACATCAAAATTCGATGTTGTGCGCACGCCGTCCATGGCGGCGACAAGGTCGTGGATCGGCCGTGTCACGAAGCCGTGCAGCCGCCACACGGCAGCGAGACCGGCGAGCGCCGCGACGAGGCCCGCGCCGACAGCGGCGCTGAGGCTTTCCATCAAGGCACGGAGCAGGTCGGACGTGTCGGCAAGAAGGGCCAGCGTTCCGATACGCTGACCACCTGAAATGATCGGTACTTCGACCGTGGTGCGCCGCGCGCTGGCCTCACCACCTTGAACCAGGACGGCAGCGTCACCGAGCTCGGCCAGACTGACGCCGTTCGTCGTGACGACGCGAAGATGAACGACGCGCGGCATCCGCGCCATGGCACGCAGTGTGGCAAGGACCGCATACCGATCGCCAGCGGCGGTCGCGGGTGCAACCGCAGTTGCCAATACCGTCGCCACTGCCTCGAGTTCGTCGACGAGGGTCGACTGTCTCCGATCCGTCTCGCGCACGGTCGCAGCGGCGGCCGCAAGCAGCGTCGCGACGACCACCGCCAGGCCGACGATCAGGGCGATCTTCGATCGTATCGTAAGTCTGACCATGGCGAAGCAGTGTCAGCTGAAATGGTTCAGGGCCGTTTAGTATCCACCGACGCAAGTTTCGAAAATTTGCCTACAATTCGAACAGTTTTCGAAGCCCGGCGTTGAAACTTATCGGGCATTCAGAGGATTGAGATTGCTCGGAGTTCCAACTTATGACTTTCAAAGTTCTCATTGCCGATGATGATCCGCTCGCACGGTCGTTGATCATGACGGCGGTCCTGCGTGCTGGTGCCGAGGTAACCGAGGTCGCGGACGGCGAGGCGGCTTGGATCGAGCTGCGCAAGGGCGAGTACAGCGCTGCGATCCTCGATCTCGAAATGCCCGGCTTCGACGGTTTCGAGATCATCGGTTGCTTGCGGGGGCATCCTGTCACCAAGCATATGCCTGTCATTGTCATCACGTCGCGCAACGATCAGCGATCGATCGACCGGGCACAGCACGCCGGTGCGACGACCTACATCACCAAGCCGGTGCATTGGTCCGCCTTCAGCTCCCACATCGCACACCTGCTCAAGCTCAGTGGCGCAAGACAGGCCGAAACGTCCCGGTCCAGCGCGAATTCGGTCAGCGTTGATTTAGAGCAGCTGGCGCGCCGTCTCGAGCAATTGGCGGCCGATTCGCAATGCGACCCCAGCTCGGCGGCGGCCC